>Ga0307508_10002806_pt1 | contig 18092 bp, 21 predicted proteins | sample 9_EM_MG_FD_203089 | JGI IMG/M metagenome (GOLD analysis project Ga0307508, IMG submission 203089) | Populus trichocarpa ectomycorrhiza microbial communities from riparian zone in the Pacific Northwest, United States - 9_EM | ecosystem: Host-associated > Plants > Roots > Unclassified | place... | reverse complement strand
CGAAGCCTCCTCCCGACCATGACGCTCAGGCGGAGTTCAAAAAGTTGATCTCGACGAGGTCCGGTGGTGTGTATATGCCACCTGCGCGACTGCGTGCCATGCAGGCTGCCGCTGCCGAAGATAAAGCCAGTCCTGAATATCAACGTTTATCCTGGGATGCTCTCCGCAAGAGTCTTACCGGTATTGTCAATCGTGTCAACGTCACGAATATCAAAAATGTCGTTCCGGAACTCTTTGCTGAGAATCTCATTCGTGGACGCGGCCTCTTCGCACGATCGATCATGAAGGCGCAAGGCTCTTCTTTACCATTTACGCCGGTGTTTGCTGCTGTGGTTGCTATTATCAATTCGAAGCTGCCCCAAGTTGGCGAACTCGTTCTCTCTCGACTTATCAGTCAGTTCCGGAGGTCACTGAAGCGTAACGACAAGGTATGGTTTTTTCGGTGAACATACCTTTGCTCTCTCCCCACTAAATTATCATTTCGCAGACCGTCTGCACCGCAACATCTATGTTCATTGCACATCTGGTGAATCAGAGCGTAGCCCACGAGCTTGTGGCCTTCGAAATGCTCATTCATCTACTGGAGACTCCAACGGATGATAGCGTGGAGATCGCCGTTGGATTTTTGCGCGAAGTGGGACAATACTTGGATCAGAATGCACCTAAGTCGACGGAGACCGTATACACACGTCTCCGCGCCATACTTCAAGAGGAATCGGCCGTCAGTAAACGCGTGCAATATATGATAGAAGTAATGTTCCAGGTTCGCAAGGACAAATTCAAGGACAACCCGTCCTTGCCAGAAGGCCTTGATCTCGTCCAAGAGGAAGACCAAATTACGCACGAGGTGGCGCTAGATGACGAGCTTCAAGTACAAGATTCCCTGAGTGAGCCTGCCGAACTTCTTGTTACTAGTAGTCTACTTACATGTTTCTTATAGACGTATTCAAGTTCGACCCTGATTTTCTAGAGAACGAAGCGAAATACAAGGAGATCAAGAACGAGATTCTAGGATCTGATGACGAAGAAGATGACAGTGATAGCTCCGAGACGGGCTCTGACGAAGGAGGGGGTGGTACGTTCCTGAATCTTGCAGAAGGCATGCTCATTTCACCATTTGTTTAGAGGTCGCTGGTATTGAAGGAATACAGGACCGCACCGAGACGAATTTGGTTAACCTTCGACGTGTCATATACTTAACTATCATGAATTCTCTCACATACGAAGAAGCGGTGCACAAACTTATGAAGGTCAACATCCAGGAAGGGCAAGAGGTGCGTCGCATCTTTCCTGCCGTTATGACTGCTGTTTACACCGTATACTTAGATCGAGCTTTGCAACATGGTAATCGAGTGTTGTTCCCAAGAGCGGTCCTATTCACAATTTTACGGCCTCATTGGAGAGAGGTTCAGTAAACTGAACCGCGTGTGGTGTGAAAACTTTGAAGAAGCTTTTGCAAACTACTACGACACTATCCATCGACACGAGACCAACCGGCTGCGCAATATTGCCCGCTTTTTTGGCCACCTTCTTGCCTCCGACTCTATTTCATGGGCAGTTTTATCGGGAGTGAAGATGAACGAAGACGACACGACCTCCAGCAGCCGTATTTTTATCAAAATCCTAATGCAGGAAATGATGGAGGAAATGGGTCTAGTGAAGCTCACATCCCGATTCAAAGATCCGACCCTCGCGGAGCATTTCACACAACTATTCCCGTTGGACAATCCCAAGAATACACGCTTTTCGATCAATTACTTCACCAGTATCGGGCTCGGAGCCGTCACGGAAGCTATGCGTGAGCACCTCAAGGTGAGTTTTTTTTCTTCACGTGTCAGCCGCCGTGCCCCCTCGAGGCTGGCGGCTGGTCATTTCGTTCCACCTACCACCACTGTCTACGAGCATCGCTGACGATGGCTTATCGATACCCTCCGTACTCGCCATACTCCTCGTACGATTATCAGAACGCGCCCCAACTCATCATGGCCCAACGTCGCGCCGCACTCGAGGACATCACGTCATCATCAGATTCCGACCTCGACTCCGACACCGACACGAGCACCTCATCCTCATCGTCCTACTACAGCCGTGGCCGTGGCCGCAGTCGATATCACAGCCGAAGCCGTAGTCGGAGTGGATACAGGCGCAGTCGGAGCAGAGGCATCGTTGATAGCCTTGCGAACGGTATTCGCCGCGGCCTTTCTCCCCGTCGTGGTGGTTTAATTGGAGCCGTAATGCGACGAGGCCGGTCGAGGTCGATCATCCGCCGTTTGAGTCGCAGTCCCTTTCACAGCATTGGGCGGGCTGTGTCTCGATCTCTTTCGCGAGGAAGACGCTCGCCTTATTACTCGAGATCCCGGTCCCGATCGCGCTCGCGGCATAGGAGATCCCGTTCGTATTCACGCCACAGGTACGACGACGATTACGATTACGGCCACGATCGCCGCAGGCGACATTGGAGCCGGAGCCACAGCCCAGGGTATTACAGACATCATTACTCGCAGTCCATGTCACCCCCTCCCCCTGTGCGATACATTGCAAACTCTTCCGTCGGCATTCCGCCTCCTCTCAGTCACGCACCGAGCATTACCTCCGATATCAGATACGCCAATCGTTCAGCCTTCAGCGCTCACGAGCCGCCATATTAGCCGAGCGGCCCACCAGAGGCCCATCATAGGAGGTGCATCAGGGAAGAATGGTGTGAATGAATATGAATCGTCTGGATTACGCCTGCAGAGTTTGGTTTTGCAATAGTACACTCATCACGTAACCGTCTCAATGTTTGTTTGTTTGGTTTTGTTGCTGCGGTAGCCAGCACCCTTTACTGCGGGACGCGTTGTGTCGACATTCTGCTAAGTGTGCGTCGCCTCGCCTTGTTCCATTTGTAAGCGTTGCTCGTGTAATAAGATTGGAGTGCTGGTTTATAACACGCCCCAAGCAGAGAAACCTTGGAACCGCTTCTCCTTTCACGACTCTTCAAGTGATACGACGATTTACGACTATCAACATACATAAGTGAAAGCCATATGCCCGCACTATTCGATCCCCCAACTCTTATCGCCAGCTCATATCACGAGGTTTCGTCGCGCGCGGTACACGGACTCTCTCTGAAGGAGAGATTGACGCCAAATGAAACTCAAAAGATCACGCTTATAGTAGCTAGTTGCTACATCGTACTTATTGCCATCCTATGGTGCGTATAGCATGTCGTGAATGCGCACTCTCCAGTGTCTAGTGCTTGGTCTTACGCCAAGAATGCTTTTGTGACCTTGGCAGGCATGTCCCTATGTTAGCTTGGATTCGTGAGTTGTGTATTCTCGTTGTCCTACCAACAGCTCAAGCTGAGGACGGTATCTCTTGATTTACGTTAGTTTACCCTTTTAAGTATGTCGTGCCATGCTTTATCCATGAGGCACGGGGTCGACCATCCCCTGTGCTTGTTTTCGGTTTGTTCGTGACTGATGTGTCTTTGGAAAACCGAATTCACTGCGCCGACTCCTTCATGCTGATGGATGACGCTATAGACTTCTCACTGTCGGTTTTCATGAGGTGTGTCATTTATCTTATAGTTGCATCTGTCTTCAATTCGTATTTTTTGGCTATGGCTAAACCCTGATGGCTGAGCAGATGAGCCATGCAATTGCTGGTGTGCTCACATGTGCTCGAATCTATTCGATGGAACTTGATCGTGAGCATTTCCCCGATGTGACTCCAATTCGCGCTGACACTCGCATTCTGGAAACTGGTCTTCCGACTTCTCTGCATGCCCGGCTCCCCCCCCTCGCCATTGTTTAGCTGACGAAGGGGGCGCCACTCGAATGAGCGGTGGAATACCTTGGAGTAGGTGCAATCACATCTTAACGACTTGTCCTCACTGGTCGGGGAGTTGGCTAAACCAACCCTGAACTGGAAGGAATCGTTTATGCATTGATGGCCAGAAAACTTACGAATGCGCCGCCGCTTTTCTTTTATTAAATGACTACTTGCCCCTCTCCCTGCTCTCCGGGACTTCCTCGGCCCCGGTGCCTACACTGCCCCACTTCATTCGTTTCGGCCGGTGACAACCGTCAGTCACATTGCCCGCTGGATACCTCGGTTCTTCTTTAATCGGTGCGGCATTGATTGCGTGCGGATTCGATACCAAAGCAAGCAAGATAGCATGCCTTGTACTCGCTGGATTCTTCATTTTGACTCTGTGGTGGGCCAGACGGAGCTTATTGTGGGTTGAATATTTCATATTTTTGGAGACCATTGCTTCGCACGTCTCCCCGCTCTGGTGCAAACCACTGACGAATCCTTCATTGCATGCTTCGTCATATCCCAACTCGAATCGCACTACCACAGCACGTGGATCTTGATCCTCGGAATGGCGGGGCTGATCGTCGCGTTTTGGTTTATTGCAGACAGTGTGGCCCTGCGATTTTTGGTACGCCGTCCTATTTACAATCCCCTACACATCCTGCCCCGCTTCTTCCTTCCTGGCACGACTGGGTTGTGTGGCGCCTCCGAGCAAGCGTTGTTGCCAGGAGGCATTTGCTGGTTGGCGAATCTTCAGATCATTTTTGTCATGTCCCGCTCAGGCCATTCAGCGCATACGTGGTGGCTGAATGCGTGTTGTTGCAGATCCTGTTCATTGGGGTGATGAGCGACCTCTACGTGCTCTGGGATGTACGTCGATATTTGTTTGCTTCTCTCTCCTTCTTTCACGTGTTGGCGTATCAGTTTTGGTCCGACTCATATTTAAAGCCATGCCAAAGGCAGGCTCTGGGTTGAATAAACTGGTGCTGCCAATGTTCATACGTAACCACTTTACGAACGTGCGCGCCGGACGACATCCATCCGCACTGTGAAATAATGACGGATGAGTTCCTAAACGAGTAATCGCCTCATTTATTCCCACTCCCCAGGTGATTGATGATACGATCGCGAGAAAAGTCAATTCGAGCGACGCTTCGCATTTCGCACAGATTTGCGGTTGTTTCCCCTCTCGTGGTGAGTTTACATTGCCATGTTTGTTGGCGCCTTGGAGTCTTGCAGCCAAGGCAGCTGTTGCCCCGGATGAAGCTGAGCGCTTTGGCTGCGCCTCGCTCGATGCCGAATGCCAAGCTTGCAAAGCACCGCCTTGCGCTTGGCTTTTGTAATTTTTTTTTGGTGGAGTTGTGCTGCGGAACTGCGTTCTCACTTATCGTGGGTGTTGCTAGTTTGGGGAGTGATATGGCTCATTGTGGTGGGTGTCAGTGATAACCAGCATTACAGGAAGCTGTTAACTTGTTGTCGCATATGCGACTCACGAACATATAGGCATTCCTCTTCTTCGCTGCTGGTGTCATAGTGGGCCTAGTGTCGTTCAAGGTGCGCCACAGCCTCATTTCGGTTGTTTCTATGCTAACATTCATTTTCCCTGGCCGCAGGAGGACTGGAAAGAACAAAAGAACAAGAGCGAAGGGTTCCTGCCTGTACCACGTTGAACATTAGGTTCTGTGGCAGAACAGCGTATCAGCTGGCATTTGGACAGATAGCGTAGCTTGATTTGTTTTTGGAAACACTTATGTAGATGCATGAATCCGAACGTGACGTCGTTATATGCGGGTTGGCGTGACGCCTTATTCCACCCTTCCTCTTCTACATCTCTAAGGGCACAGCCCGATGGCTTTGACGCTTCAACAGCATCAATCCTTGGCAGGGGATAACCAAAAGCAGATGCCAACCTCTATCCTTCTCAACTCTGACCGCCAATACTCTTTCACTCTTGCGCCTCCGTCGCAACGTCGCCCATCTTCCCGCGCAAGTAGCACCATGAGCTCACAGAGCGATGTCTCATCCAACCCTGCAGACAGCACCACTTATAGCACACCCCTCCATCCCACTGGTCGCAGGATTCTCGTCAAATTCGCTCCGCTCCCGGATCCTCGGAAGCTTGAAGAAGAAAACGATCCGCTCTCTCCCGCGTCAGACACAGAGGAAGCTGCACACGAGGATGTTCGCAGGAGCAATACTGATGGTCTCCTCACAGGAGTTAGCGGACTGTCCGCATCAAGCGCCAAATACCCTGACAGTGGATTCGGCAGCGGCGTCGCCGCCGACTCGAAGCAGCAGAGATCTCCCCGCTGGAGCACGATGAGGCTCTTGCGACCTCTCTTGCCCAGATCCTCTCAAGGGGACGGTCCCATCCAATCAGACATCCCTTCTGACTCGCTGTTCCGCCCGTCGTCAATTGATTCCGTCCGCTCTACGCAATCAGCCTCCGCGGCTTCCGGCACCTTCGGCAGTGGCACCTTCTCCGCATTCTCGACCCGACTGCTCCCTCAAAAGAGTCGTTCGGTATCTGATCTCGAGAGTCATCGCGAGCGCGCCGCTCCGTCATCCCCCTATGCTTCTGTGTCTGGTTATGGTTCAGTATCGCGCGCTACATCTGCCCTTTTTGGCAAGATGACCCCTCTCACGCAGACTATATCCGAAAATTCTGTAAATGCATCACCGTCTGCGCCCTCCTCAGATACTGGCATCCGTCGTACGAGAAGTCATACGTCCAATGGCGTTGCCAGCAACGCGTCTAAGAGGCGATTCATGCTCAACGGGCGTATGTACGGTTCTCGCCGAGGTGCCGAGACGCCTGATCCATTCTCTCGCCAACGTGCCTATGAACAAGAATTTGTCGAGTGGGGTTCGGGTGGAGTGGGATCTGTTCCAAGCAATCGGGCTACTGGTGCCGTGGCTGATTGGGATCGGGTGAGGTCGGGTGGTCCCGCAGAAGATCAGGACGATGGCAGTGGTATGGGATGGGTAAAGAAAAGACGAGAAGCACGGGAACGTGCCAAGCGCGAAGCAGACGCCCGCGCAACAAAGCAGTCCGAGGCGGAGCCCGCGACTAGTTCCTTCGATTCTGCGCCGCGTATGTCGTCAGAGCCTGGAAACCCGCCAGCCCCGACAACAGACGAGCCTGTTGCGCTCGCAGAGGATGTCAGACACGCAAACTCATCTCAACATCCTGAGCCGGGCGAGCCAGTCTCCCAACTTACGACTCCCCACGTCCCACGTACCTACTCCACGGCCACCATTCGAAATACAAATTCTAATGATGGCTCCGCTGCTGCTTCCGCGATGCCGATACCTCAAATCATAGTAGACTCCTCACGCTCCTCAAACAATGCGACCGCAATATCATTACATCCAATGACATCCTCCGCGGACTTGCAATATTCTCAGTTTAATGATACCACGGCTCCGCGGCCCCACCCTCATGCCCAGCCAGAACACATGACAGAAATGGCAGTAGTCGTTCCACATCCGCATCCACATCATAGGCGAAGCGATTCCCGCCGTCATGATCCCCATGATCGCCATCATCAGCCCACTCCACCCTTGGTCTCTCAACAACAGTTGCATCAAGCCGTGGCCCATGAGAAGCATCCCGATGCCATTCCGCTAACGAATGGTCATGTGGGTGACGATGAGCGTGAAAAGGACGATGCTGCCACACTTCGTGGCTCTTTGCGCAAGATGGTAAATATTGAGACATCGTCTGCCTCGAGCGAACGGTCCACAGAGGAAGAGGAGGAGGACAGCAGCGAAATAGACATGGGGCGTAATGACGAGGATGACGAAGACGATGATGAGGTTAGTCTTCATGCCTCGTTTAAGTTGCTTGGTGATACTCTTTGCTCTTTGCTCAACCTTGTGTGTGTGTCCGTTGTCCGATATGATTGGACGAACCTCAGTTTACAGAGACGCAGCTACGATTGACCGCTCAATCTGCGGGTGTCGAGATAATCAGTCGACACCGCGAGCGTGATCGGGATATAGCCTAATCTCTTCTTCCGATCGGCGAGTCGACGTCTCACGGATTCATGCGCATCTTTTCGCAGCGTGGCCGACCGCAGCCTGCGTTTCGCCTCGAGTTGAATTTCACCCGGTTTCGTTTCGCTTCTTCACATCATGTCGCATAGATGCTTCTTCGTTATTGCCGCTCACCCTCGATTCCCGGTACCGTTTCAGCCTTACCTTACATCGACTGACAACGGTCGACCGCTGCTGTAGGTGGGCTGTGGCATGAGATGTCAAGCTACTATGGTCACGAATCCGCCTGCTTTCTTTTGTCTCGGGCTCTGACTTGTGCCCTCGATCTCTGTCGCGTTTGTTCATTGGCATAACGTAGCATGCGCGATGAGAGATGAGGATTACACTCGTGGCGCCCCTCGCCGCATGTCATTCCGTCTGTCCCCGCGTTTCTACCACTCTGGGTGCCGCCACGTTTGCTCCCGATGACGCGTCACACTACACTGGCATAGTCGGATTGCATCACGCTCTCACGTCTCTGATCTGGGTTCATGTGGACATTTTTTATTTTCGGCCTTTCGTCGCTTCCCTATTACATCTAGTCACGCCTATAAATTTGTTCCCGCCTAGGTATTTCATCATTGATTACTGTTTATACAACATACTTGACAGAGTATGCACGCTAACTTGCACGCTTTCCACCGACTTGCTTTCATTTCCTTTTAGATATTGTGGCGTTCTCGTTTCGCCTCTTTCTTTGTCCACATCGTTTCTGTAATTTTGGGACATGTACCTGTACTTGGACTCTCAACTTGCTGCTGACATCGCCTTTTGTTGATTGAGCAATCCATTTATTTAGTTGCTGCGGTCAATACCATTACGCAACATTGTTCAATTGAGACTCAAGAGCTGTGTTGTTAAGCGCCGTAAACTTTTGAATTGACGACTGGGGCTGCGGCGCTACGTGCTACAGGTTTACCCAGCTGTTGCAGCATGCTTGTAGATGACAAAACCGAGCACAGACCACCACCCGATTACTTTGAACTACCCCCCGACCACTATTACCGCCAGGAAGACGACTGGCCACCAGCTGGAGCAGCGACTACATCAACTGGCGCTCGGGCTCGTGCACGCAATCACTCTGTGCTGTACGGTGATATGAATGACCCTTTCTCCAACCATGCTGCTGTCCCTTCGACATCAGGCGTCCGCGATGCGGATTATGATGATGGACACGTTGGAAACCAGAATACACACGGGTCATCGCCTCCGAGGGGCGTTGACGCTGGCGCTAGCACTTCAACAACGCTACATGCTGTCTCGCCGCATTCTTTCGAATACGTTGCTCCTGAGGATATCCCAGACGATGCATCGTTTAGAGGAAGGAGACGCTCGTCTAGCACTGATCCCACTGACGCTGCTGTCGGCGTGTCATCCGTTTCGACGAAGGGACCACGAGGACCTCGCCCGCTCTCGACTGATAGTGGACGTCGCGGGAGCTTCTACGATACAGGACTGTATGATCGAGAGAGGGGGATCCAACGCAGTCCTACGAATTCACTCGGGGATGCTTCACCACTTGTGGATAGATACGGTGCACCTAGTAATTCGATATCATCGAGAAATTTATTAGGAGGAGAGGCCGATGGGCAACATCAGCATCGCGGGATGCAACCACTAGGTGCGAGGTTGGTCAATCTAAGACCTCAAATCCTTACGCGTCGGATTCTGTTGGACTGCTTCTGATGTATGTCTACTCTGGGAATGTTTTTTTTGTTGGTCATGTCTAGACTACCACGATCCCTACGGGTCCTCGCCCCCGCTTCAGGAGAAGAAGGCCGGGATCTTCCAGAAGATGTTCGGGGACACCGCACTCCGGCATCCTGTGGAACAACGTATCGAGAACCGACGATCTGGACTTACCCGTCAACAACGCCCATTCCTCTGCTGGATTCTGAGCGCAGTTATGACTGGAGTCCTTATTTACGAGCTGATTTACAATCAGAATCAACAGCACAGCCCCATTTCTTTAAAGGTATGTGTGCCACGCGGCTTTAGGCGTCTCACTCGGCTATTCTACGTCCGCATTGACTCACCTTTTCTGGTATGATGCCTTAATGCACTCTTCCCTTTTCTTGACATGTCTTGGCAGCCATACGTGAACCCTATGCTTGGGCCGTCACAAGTGGGTCTTATATCTCTTGGTGAGTTGCCATTTGGCGCGCCGATTTATGAGCCAAAACCCTTATTTCGGCACAGGGGCAAGATGGCCTGCATGTATGCGGATCGTAGAGAGCATTCCGCTCTCCCTGCAGATTGGATGTTCGTGGAATTCCAAATGCATTGCAAAGTACACCCCCAGATCTCAACTTGGCCCCTTTTCGTCTCCTGTTGTTCAGGTCCTAGTAACACCGATAACCCTCCCACAAAACTCTGCACGATCGAACAAATATGCGCGCACGGTGGCTTCCATAACCAAACCCCTAATCAGTGGTGGAGGCAAGTCTCATGCCCGACCGCTGCATTCCCGGCCTTAACCCTGCACTCTTCCCTGGCTGTGCTTGAACTTTACGCTGCTTTCCCCTAGATTCATCACACCAATATTCCTGCATGCTGGCATTATCCATCTGGCATTCAATTTATTCGCTCAACTTTCAGTGTCTGCACAGGTCCGGGTTCTCGCAACACCCTGATACCCTGCAAGCTTCGCAAACCGCTGATATGTTACGTCTGTTCTTTTGCAGGTTGAACGGGAGATTGGATCTGTCGCCTTCTTCATTCTCTACTTTTGTGCGGGCATATTCGGGTGAGTTGGTGTGGAACCCCGTGCTCCACCAATCTTAGGGGGAGACGACCTGAACGACGTGATAGGAACGTTCTAGGCGGTAATTTCGCCCTCGTCGGCCTTCCTTCAGTTGGAGCGTCAGGAGCAATATTCGGCACCGTCGGTGTTTTGTGGGTGGACCTCCTTGCGCATTGGGGCATTGAGAAGCAGCCTGGGAGAAAAGTATGCCACCTCTCGGACTCCTTTTGATCACTCGATGCCAAGCTCATGAACGATGGTCCCATGACAGCTCGCCATGCTTTGCATTGACTTGATTGTCGGCGTCGCATTAGGCTATATTCCCGGAGTGGATAATTTTGTCCACCTTGGGGGTTTTCTCGCAGGACTGATTTGTGCTGCGATTTTTCTCCCCGTTATTTCCACTACTCGCGCTCACAAGACAGTGATGTGGGGTATCCGAATAGCCATGATACCATTGGGCATAGTGTTGTTTATTGTTCTCATACACAATTTCTACAAAACAAATCCTTTTGCTGGTGCGCGCCTATCACAATTATATTGGTATGGGCGTCTTGTCTGACATTTATTTCCCCCCTATTGTAGCTTGCAGTTGGTGCCGCTACTTGTCCTGCATTCCCACGTCGTCGAATAACCGGTGTCAAGGGTAATTGTCTCATGCTTACTTCGTCCACGTCCTCACTCAAACACTGATGGATATCTCGTCAAAACATAGCAACGGAATAACTATGAGCTCAACATAGACATAGCACCATAGGACCTCTTTGGCACTCTTGTCTCAATTGAACGGACATTGCTTTGCTTCAGTTTGCATCCGGACAATCCTTCCTCGCTAGCGCACTCGTACTGTACTTCGTGTTTACTTTCAGGAGCCACAAATTCACAATAGAATACACTTCTAAAGTGACGCAGAAGCAACCGCGAGCCTTGTGCCATGTATGCTCCGTTGTCGGATTTATGCGGTAAATTTCTCGTTACCTTCGGAACACACATCAAAGTTGGGCGAACGGTCTTCCGCACATTGGCGTTGTTACTCTCAGCAATTCCGGTTATTGGATCTGATGTCCCATGTAGGATATGGTTTTGAGATGCTGGTTGAGCACCGGTCTCACTGTTCGGCCGTGATGGGACATCAAGAAGACTGAAGCGGATGAATTTCACTGTGCGCGGATCCATGCAAACTCCGTGCGCTGCGCCATGCGACACCCGTGATGGTGGGGAAGGGGAATGGTCCGGCGCCCATCACAAGGGCGCCTTCCACGTTTTCGGGATTTTTGCTGAATATGTAGAACCTCTCCAGTTCGGCCTTCAGGAAAAGATATTCCATTTGTATACATACATAAATATGCTCTAATCCCGAAATATATGTGAGAGGACTGAATGGTATAATAACTGTTGCCAAGTACTTGGTGACTTAGTCGTCGTGAAGTGACATCGTTTCTAACTTTTGGTACAGTACTTGTATACACTGAAAAAGAAAAGTTGAGAAAGTCAAACTAAGGTTAAGGGCGGCAAGGGAGAGAAGCCAGGGTGTGTGATGGGTTTGAATAGAAATAGGGCTGTCATTTTTTGATTTCTCTCCTGTCAGTTCGACTAAGAAACATGATATCCATCGTTTTGTTTTGTTTTGTTGGTGACTGGTTCCCGGGAACTCATCTTTAAGGCTCGTGTGCAGGCTCGCGTGAGTGTGATACTCCCGTTATTACTTTAATTTATTCCTCCGTTCACGAGGGCGGGCAACCAGCCTACCCCGCCGCGTGATAATTCAAGCATAATTCAAGCATCAACACAAGGCAACTTCCGAGTATTATGCGTGACACAACACGACGTACTTTGTGAGCGCCTGCGTTTCTGGCTCTGCAGCAGGAGCTTTATCAAAATAACATTTAATGGACATGGGAGACCATCATGTCGCATATTTCCCGTTCGCTTAAGTGCCCCGCCATCCGGCGGAGCGGTGCCAGAGCCCCGCTTGCGCTTGCGCACACAGGACATGGGGTTTTAATGATGGCAGCAAACAAACAAAATTGAGGGGACTTGGTTATTGAAAAACAAATGCGCGTCGTTATCATATCAAGCTTATACTGAAAATTGGTTAGCGAAAACGACAAGTAGGTAACAAAGGCAACCAGATCCCATGATCACCTGAATCGGTTGCGTTGCTGACTGCTACACGCTTAAAGAGCACATTGGGAAATTTGGGGTGATGCAAACCAAAACGCCGATCAGGGCAAACGAAAGCAGTGATGGTCCCAAACAGTGGGGTTATCAGTATACCGTCGGTTAAGGGATCGCTGCTACAGATCTTGCTAGATTTTGCTAGGCAGGGAGGAAGGGAGAGGGGGGTTGGTGCTTCGATTACATTACCGCAACACTACGAGTCATATAGAGAGCCATTGATTTGCTACACACGAGAAGCTGGCCATGACGTTGACGCGTGTTCACAACGCTTTTGTTACAGACTTGACACACTAAAATAACTACGATCACTGACCTTTAGATCTCCAGTGAAGGAGATATCCGCCATGAGATCGTCTTGTTCGGCGGAAACGGTGGATGCATAGGGCAAGGGAGAATTAGGCAAAACATTTTAAAAAAAGCACAACGACACTGCAAAAATGGAGAATGCCAAGAGAAAGAGAAATACGAGTTCGCGATCGTCGGATCCTTTCGAAAACTTCCGTTGCCGGATGACGTCAGTTGATACCTCCATGTTTGTCAGAACGCGACCATCTGACATTATCAGTCCAACTTCGTGGTGGGCTTCGGTGCGGCCCTGGTCGAAGGACAACAGAAAGCTACCCGACGTATCGATATCATCATAGGCGGTGCTGACCTGAGGGCCCAGATAGCCCTGACTTTCGCAAAAATGAACAAGGATCAAGGGTATAATAGGCACGTTCCCCACACCAACCGGTTAGGAAACGCAATCTTCGGGGGGCAGTGCATTACGAGAGTGCAGATCCTCTCGTAAACCAATACAGTGCCATCTGGGGGGAGCCGGCGACAGCGTATAATTAACCGGGCCTCTTCAGGGCGCGATGAGAAGTGGATCGCCGGTTTCAAAAAAAAAAAATTAAAAAAGAGGTCACGCGACGCCCCCCACATCGTGAGTGGTTTTTCAACCGATCAGCCGACGATGTTAGTTATGCGAGGGTTTTGGGCAAAGTATTTCCCAGTAGCTTGGCGTCAATCAAGCTGTTATTCCACGCCTATTGGAGATATATGGCGACAGTGCTAGCAAGCGGATGCATTGATGGCTGCTGAATTGCGCTTGGAGGACCTATGGAACCAAGAGCCTTACGGCACGCTTTACTGCCTAAGCCGCTGAGAGCAGGGTCAGTTGCAACAACAGATAAGGACTGCCACAGATTATCCTGAGGAAGAAAGAGCCAGGAAGGAAAAATATTGATGGTGAAAAGACGCAATCATGACATTTTCCGCCAGCGAAATCATCAGAGATAGGGCGCATCTCTAGGTTAATAGCGAATAGCTTTAAGCCAAGTGGGAGAGACGTCATTGTCCAGGAACCGATAGGATCAGCTGCCGAATCCAGGAAAATGCGTCAGTAATACTCGAAGTATGCTCGAATTGCACAGCGCAAACCAGAATGGACGAGAAGACCGACAACCCCCGATTCACATCGATAATCATGTGAGCCAGATCTCATCGACGATGTCCGAAATACCAGATGACGATATACCTCGTCAGCGCAAGCGCAAGTCCCCCTTGGGGTTAGGTCAGGGATGCAGTAAAATTTGGGGTCCGTTGGCACAAGGGGAGTAGAAGTAGAAGCCAAGATGGCATCCGAATCACGTGCACTCCTAGTCGCGGGAAGGTATTTTCGGCAAAATCATAAACAACGAGTGTAGGAATCAAAGCGCATAGCGAATTCTCACATAAATTACGTGGCAAGATAAATATTGCGCAGTCACGGTGTGCGGTACCGTTGAACAGAAGATATGTGGCCATACCGAGAATTGATGATTGGCAATGGCACCGAGCATTCCTGGACCACGGAACGACAAGTCGCACGCGTGGAGAGTGAGAAACAACAACCAAGAGCTGATCACTACGAGGGTAGCGATTGAAGATGCCGATCTGTCTCCGACTCACAGGCTAGGGAAGACAGTTGATTAAGGTGTGATATAAACAGCGAGGCCCTTGGGAGGAGAGATAAGGGTTATGATTGTAGATGGTACTAATTTAAGAATAAGTGTTTTGCTCTCCTCCGCCGATAATCTGAGATCTGCGTTGCTGCAAGGGCTCAAGATCCATAGTGACGGTGAGTGCCGTTTTAGGTTTGCACGATACGGATTGACCAAATGATCACGCACGGGTCGGGGTTGTTCAAGACTTTCGCGATGAATTGCCTCTTCGCACGATGGGTGGGTTAGATCTGGTGATGAGGGGACACGTGTTTTTGAACAAGCGAACTGCAGAGTGTACGGATGATACCGCAAGTTGCAATCTTCAACGTTCCACACTCCCGGTCAAAAAGGTCACCAGAGGAAGACCGGATTAGATAACCACGGTGGCTGTGACCCTTCGCCGCGCACCCGACGCATCCCCTGAATAAAGCTAATCACTGAAATTCAGGCTGCCCGTGTTATTGAAATAAGCGGCATCAAATCGGAGAAGAGTTTGTGGGAAAAATAAAATAAAATAATAGAAATGGAAGAAAATTTGAGAACGCGGAACCATCAAATGTGGAAGTTACCGTGCCGATGGTTTGACGGCCTTTGAGTAAAGCTCGTAGTTGCAACCAGAACACCAGTCGATTCGCCTGAAACTAGTAGCAGACAGTCACAGGGCCAACAGGGGGCATGGTGATTAGCATTGCTTGATCTTGTGGTGTTTCGCGGTTAGACTTTAACCCGCCGTTACATTGATGATTCAAGTTCCGACGTGGTCTTCTAAGGAGATTCGGCGACACCAGATTTTCAGCTTCAGGTTTCAAGCATTGATTCGACTATTCTCCGAGCCCTGAGCGGGTATTATGTTATAATAGGAGGAATAAAAGAATGTACATGCGGGTGGTGCACAAACACAAGGCTAGACACGTTGTGTGGTGAGGGGAGGCTTCTGCTTCCAAGGCGACAAAATTACACAGGGCAGGGTGAAGCTGGGGGAAAAATAGTGAGTGTCGGCCAAAGCATAGCAACGAATGAGAGGTTTCCTGACAGGGTATATCAGCAGATGTAAGAGGGTGGAAACTACGGCTCTTCCAAATTGGGTTTCTCGACCTACCTTCCTCTCTTTTGGCTGAATTGCCTAATAGGATGTGTCCCCTTTTGGCTCTTACAGGGCTCTCACAAGCCTAGAGTTGCAGTCAATTCTTCTTCCCGGTATTATGATTTCATCGCGCGGCGGCGGACGTTGAACCCTACTCGTGAAAACAAGCAATTACATTGGCGACATTTTTCCCGCCCTGCCACCTTGACCTACTATAGGCCGAATCGTTTATAAACCATGCTCTCGTCCTCTCTCTTCCCCCCCATCCCACTCTCAAGCCCATTCCCATCCCCATTCCCATTTCCAATCCCACTCCCACTCCATCGTCGCCCCCCATGCCAGAGCCCAAGCCCACCATGCTCGCCAAGGACCTCGGCGTCCTCATCTATGGTCGAGGACATGCCGACTATATCGATGCTCAACTCGCCGATATGGTCAAAAGATTTAATGTCCAGGTACATTATTCGTTACATCTACCGCCGTTCAACACCCACCCAAGGCTATTATTCCCCCCACCCTTGCATAGTTCGTCACCCCCGGTGATAGTCGTGACAAAGTCATTACGAGGTTCCGCGCCATTGCGAAAGAATGTCACATTCACGTCGTTCTTTTTGCTCACCCACTAAATCCCGGCGCGTTCGATGAAAAGCTCCTGGGCGTATTCGTACCTCACCTGCGGCTAGTTGCGGGCATGGGTGCAGGCTTTGACCATGGTACGTAGTTTAGTTTAGTTTCGGTCCCGTTATGGTCCCTTGCATCCAACTCGAACATTTTGTTGATATCGATATCGGGATATTTGCTCATTATCTCTCTTCACAGTGGATGCATCGTATCTCAACTCTATCGGTGTTACATATGCTAACACTCCCAACGCTGTGTCCGATCCCACTGCCGTCACCACTATCCAACTCATCTTACAAACAGTCCGAGCCGCATCGCAAGCGGAGGCTGTCGTCCGTCGCGGAGAGTGGCGCCGAGGGTTAACATCGACTCCAGACATCCGGGATCTTACCATCGGTATCGTCGGCATGGGCTCAATTGGCAAGGTTCGGGAGCATTGCATGATTTGATTTCGCCAGCTGACAATCCCCCTGCAGCTCGTGCAGCGAAAATTAGATGCTCTAGGGTACCAGACTATCTATCATAACCGAAGGCAACTCTCTCCTGCTGGTGAGCGTTTTCCTTGTCGTATTTTTCTACATCTTGTCTGATTCTAGTTGTTGTAGAGGAAGGCTCGGCAGAGTATGTGTCCTTCGACGAGCTCATAAGGACAGCAGACGTTATCACCCTTCACTGTCCTCTGACGAGCTCAACGCGCCACTTGCTCTCTGATGCTCAGTTCGATATGATGAAAGACGGCGTGTTTATCATCAATACATCTAGAGGCGCTGGTATGTAGCTTTGTGCCACTTGTAGGTTTCCCGAGGGTTCGATACTTACTCGTTACATCTTTCCCGTAGTGATCGATGAGAAAGCTCTAGTTCGTGCCATGAAGTCGGGCAAAGTTTCGAGAGTGGGTCTCGATGTGTTCGAGCGTGAACCCGAGATCGATCCATACCTTCTGGACTCCGAACGCGCGTCCCTTCTTCCGCACTGGGCAACTCACACGAAAAGAACTCAGCGGGAGACAGAACGCGAAATGATCGCAAACTTTTCGAAATGGCTGCAATGTGGCCGGCCAAATACTCAAATTAATGAACCAGTAGCTGTTCCGCGTAATACTCCTGGCCTCTGGTGACTCGTATAATACTCTTCAAACTATAATTTTGCGCTTCCTTGATTAGCTGTTTACTGCTCAGACTCCTTCGTGGAATTTCGTTTGTCACATTGTTCGACGTTTTGAGAAACGTGGCTATTACATTACAGGAGAGATTTTGTTTTTTTTTTGCTTTCGTGGGCTGCTTAGATGTTCACCGTACGGTCGCTCTATTTTCCGCATTTGCACTGCTACTGCTGTTCATCTCATTTTGTCATGTATGTCGATACGTGGCGGATCCTTCCACAAGCCCTTGTCGAACATATGAGTCGTCGGGTTTCCCCTAATTGAAAATGGAGAATCACCAGTTCCCTGGGCCCGTCGTTGATCGGGGGCCTCAACAATAATCATCGCCGCACGTTAAGTCGGCTGCTCCCTCTAAATGTCGGTTTCTTTCCCGACAATAATTCTCAGGGTCATTCCATTTGCATGAGGCACCAAAGAAAGAAGAAGGAAAAAGCGATGCTTTTCGATTCATTTCATTCAGGTTCTCAGATTCTCACCGGGCTATTGAGAATGATT
>Ga0307508_10002805_pt1 | contig 18097 bp, 18 predicted proteins | sample 9_EM_MG_FD_203089 | JGI IMG/M metagenome (GOLD analysis project Ga0307508, IMG submission 203089) | Populus trichocarpa ectomycorrhiza microbial communities from riparian zone in the Pacific Northwest, United States - 9_EM | ecosystem: Host-associated > Plants > Roots > Unclassified | place... | reverse complement strand
TTCAGAACCGGTTCAGTTCAGTTTGGTTCGGTTCAAAACCGGTTCAAAACTGAACTTTTATTTTAAATTGGACGCGTCGCCAACGCGCCTATGTGCTGACGCGCCAACGCGCCAACGCGTCAACACATCAACACACCAACATGTCAACGCGTCAATGCACCTATGTGCCAAAGCATCAACGTGCCAAAGCGCCAGCACACCAATTTGCCAACATGCTGGATATGCCCACGGTCTGCTTGCCCACTCACCCAACCACACTGACCCACCCGTGTGTGCGCGTCAATGTGTCCCCACGCCTGGCACCCGGCAGGCACGTTTATAATTCCACAGTAATATGTATATTAAGATTTATATAATATACAATGATTATCTGAGTGCCGCACAAGAATTAACCAAATGTGTAGAAACCGTTCAAATATCAGCTTAGATCAAATATTTGACCTAATATTAATATCGATCTGACGCTATATCATATGAACCAACCTTTGATTTTCAATTGGGGGCTAGCATATTGTAACGGTCCGGTTCGAGTTCAAACCGGTTCAGCACCGGTTCGCACCCACTGCACTTCAGCTGAACTCGAACCGAACCAATTGTCTCAGTGACTGAACCGAACTGAACTCGAACCGAACCACTGGTTCGAGTTCAGAGTTCAGAACCGGTTTCCAGGGGTTCTGAACCTAACCGCGGCAACACTACTTTGCGCATGTGCTTCATCACGTGGAGAAAACGCACCGAAGTACGCCCTCTTCCACACGTTTATCGCACTTGAGTGTTATAAGGTCAGCACTCCACCCGCCTTCCGCAAAGTTAGCAGAGTGACAGACTATTGCAGGGAAGGCACGCTATGGCTAGCCACACGGGCTCGAACACCGACGAAGAAGACCTTGCCCTGGCTTTGAGGTTATCGCAACTATCCTCCGATGCCTCTGATGAACACGTCTCCCGGCTTTATCGGGCGGGACCTGCGTCCCCCTTGTCGGTGCCCCATCAAAATTCCCTCAATGAAGCAATCACGGCGATGCAGCAGGCTGTCCGTCTCACCCCAGATGCTCACCCCAACAAGCCTGGACGTCTCAGCAACCTCGGAAACTCCTTCCGACGTCGGTTTGAGCGTCTCGGGAACGTTGCTGATCTTCATGAAGCAATCACGATGATGCAGCAGGCTGTTCGTCTTACCCCAGATGGTCACCCTGACCAACCTGGACATCTCAATAACCTTGGAATGTCCTTCAAAAGTCGGTTTGAGCGTCTCGGGGACCTTGCTGATCTTAATGAAGCAATCATGGCGATGCAGCAGGCTGTCCGTCTCACCCCACATGGTCACCCCAACGAGCCTGGATGTCTCAATAACCTCGGAATGTCCTTCCAAATTCGGTTTGAACGTCTCGGGGACCTTGCTGATCTTATTGAAGCGATCACGGCGATGCAGCAGGCTGTCCGTCTCATCCCTGATGGTCACCCTGACAAGCCTGGATGTCTCAATTACCTCGGAATGTCCTTCCAAAGTCGGTTTGAGCGCCTCGGGGACCTTGGTGATCTTGATGAAGCAATCACGGCGACGAAGCAGGCTGTCCATCTCACCCCATATGGTCACCCCAACAAGCCTGAATGTCTCAGTAACCTCGGAATCTCCTTCCAAAGTCGGTTTGAGCGTCTCGGGGACCTTGGTGATCTTTATGAAGCAATCACGGCGACGAAGCAGGCTGTCCGTCTCACCCCATATGGTCACCCCGACAAGCCTGAATGTCTCAGTAACCTCGGAATCTCCTTCCAAAGTCGGTTTGAGCGTCTCGGGGACCTTGCTGATCTTGATGCAGCAATCACGGCGACGAAGCAGGCTGTCCGTCTCACCCCCGATGGTCACCCCAGCCAGCCTGTATATCTCAATAACCTCGGAAACTCCTTCCGCCGTCGTTTTGAGCGTCTCAGGGACCTTGCTGATCTTGATGAAGCGATCACGGCGATGGAGCAGGCTTTCCGTCTCACCCCAGATGGTCACCCCGACAAGCCTGCGTATCTCAATAGGCTTGGAATCTTCTTCCAAAGTCAGTTTGAACGTCTTGAAGGCCTTGTGATGTCCGACCGGGATGGTACCGATCAAGGCAAGCCAAGTGTTAGCCAGCAGGCGAGGAATTTCATATCTAAATGCCCTCCACGGAGGGTACTAATGTCTAAACTAACGTGTCTCTGTCATCTCTCTGTGGTTGAACATCGACTTGTCCACCGACCACCCGGCGCACTCAGACATCTTCATTGGCAACCCACAAATACTCTGATCATTCAGCGGAGGGTGATGATTTGTTTGATTCCGATGATTCTGATGATTCCGATTTTCAAGGCAATAGTATCGGAGGTCCTGGAGCTATGGACTCCGAAGCGTCCAAAATTTCCCTCTCTCTGTTTCAACTTTTAAACCTGGACCAAAGTTCGATCTATTCACTGCAAGGAGACGAAGCTGCTGAAATAGGAAGTAAAATTCATTCTGTTCGTTCTTAGCTTGGGGCCGGGTGCCGTGAGGCTTACATGAGATTTCATTGTAGTACCTGAAAAGCTGTTCAAATAACCCAACTGAATATGCGCCTGCTCTCAAGCTGCTACAGGATCTGTGCTCAAGATCAGGAGAACTCCCTGCTTGCTACAAATTGCGAAATGTGACATTTGACCGAGGACATGTTGTCGGAAGAGGGGGCGAGGTAACGGTTTATAAGGGTGACTTTCAAGGTCAGAGAGTGGTTGTGCGTGAAGTCGTGGGGTCCCGAACCTTTTGGCAATCACCCGCTGGCCAAAAGATTATCAAGGTTGTTGCAAATGTTTGTCAAGGTTGTCAAGCGACGCTCATTCCATTTCCTTCAGCTTGTGCAGCGGGAAACAATCACTCATTCACAACTTGATCACCCCAACATTATCCCTATTCTCGGTGTTTATGCTGAAAATGCGGGGACAGTCCCAATGACCGTTTTGCCTTATGTGGAGAAAGGATCATTGGTTGACCTTATTTCTCGTGAGCCTGTCAAGGGCAGGAACTTTTCCCGGATTGTATGTTGGCCGACTTTGAAACCCGTAAAATGACCAATTCATGTCTATTGACACAGACAACCGGGATTGGCCGCGCATTGGCATATCTCCACTCAAGGAGCCCTGCGATTTATCATGGTGATCTTCATACGGTAAATGTTTGCAACATACACACAGAGGCATATCAATTGACACCTTAATGAGGGCAATGTTTTAGTAAATACTTCCTATCACGCACTACTTTCCGACTTTGGTCTTAGCCGTATTCGTCATGATGTCACACGCACTCACACAACTATACACGAAGGAGGTCACCCACGATTCATGGCACCAGAATTGTCGATTGGTGCTAACGAGAAGTTTCGCACAACCCCATCCAGTGATATTTTCTCCTTCTCTTTGACCATTTTGAATACTTGGACTGGTGAAGTCCCTTTTCCCAAACATAATGAGCGGAGGGCAGCCGCCGCCATACGGAAGAACCGGAGGCCGAGTAGACCCGAAATAAACATCGACTTACCTTCGGAAACAGAGCAGGAGCTTTGGCTGCTTCTCGTGGACATGTGGGCTCACGATGCGTCAAGCCGTCCGCCGACTGAGGATGTGCACAGACGTCTAGAAGGGTTTTTGGGCCCTTTTCTTGAAGCAGCTTGACAAAATAATATAGTTTGGGGCTGTATTTATTTTCTCTGAACTTGGGGCTAATGCAATGATTTCGGTCAGCTGTTCTCTTAAGTCACAGCCATAGATGAATTTCAGCAGTAATGCTATCCAGGCGATGATTAAAACATGAAACTGAATCGTGTTTGAAGTGTGTTGGCCGCTGGGCATGTGAGATTTGGGATCTTGGACAATAAGGCATTCCTCGTGACAGTGAGTCCTGACCTGTAAGGCAGGGTTGTAATAATTATCAAAATTCCGCCATCGAGGTACCTTGTCGAACTTGGCACTGCCTTACGTTCGAATATCGCATCCACTTCATCTGGCAATCGACATCATTCAGCCTCGCTTTCAATGGAGTGGAATGAGGGAATGAGAGCTTACGAGGACCTCCGAGCAAGAGAGAAATGCTGTCCTTCCAACATTCTCAAGAAGACAGCTGATGCTGTGTTCCTCCAATCGGGCTCGCACGCGTAGAATCGTTTACCCTGATGGCCAAGTCATTACGGGATGGCGACGTTTTGATATGCAAGATACTGCGCTTACCTCAATCTCTTATTCAAGTATCTCCCGGGCGATACTGGCCGCTAGTAGCCTGATTTCGAGAAATTAAAGGGTGTTGAATCTTGCTTCATATGTCTCTGAAGCTCCAACGCATGCAGTCAGTCAAAACATGCCCGCGTAGTTCGGATTTTCACGGCGTCGATTGGGGACATGCGACGCTGCCTGCCCGTAGGTCTGTGAAACTTTAATTTGTTGTCATAAGAGCGGCTGCGCTGAGAATGGATGCTTGCAGCCAAACCGGCGAGCTGTACCAATCGGTCCGCTTCAGGAAAGATGTTGGATGAAATTTTAGGGATTGCCGTTCATGAATGCATTGGCTTCTTATTGTGGAGTTAAATGCCGCCCTATGGGGCGCGGAAGTCAAAACTTGGTTCTCGGGGCAGGCAGGCAGAGACTCGGAGAACGAGAGATACAATTGAAAGCCAAGCGAATCACGTATATGTAAAGAACATTAGGCGGCATCTTAAGAAGCAGAGCTGAGATGCGCGCGGCTACGGTGAGACTGCTCCAGAGTGAGGAGTGCCATGCGATAATGGGCAAGGCGACAGAAGGCAAGAGTGCCACTTCTGAGCCCAGCAAAATGGTTTTACTTTGATTGTGATGCAAAGGAGCGAGTCGAAACCGCCGAAAGATGTTGGCATCATTACTGTGCCTAAATACACACATTATTCGGCCATCGCTCCGAAACACTGAATCCAGTTTAAAACATTGCACTTCAGATGCCGCTCGTTTGATGGTACGAAGTAGAATCCATGTGGATGGGCTGCGGTGATTAATTGGTCAAGCTGGACGCCGGACGGCACCTGCCGTCAACTTTTCGAGCAATTGCTCACGCTCACGTAACATGTCGACGATCGATCCAAATCTTCCGCTCGCCCTCTATGCCTCTGTAATGTGTCAAACTGTACCCATGACCTGACTTTCCTACCACCTGCTCTTGTGTGGTACCCCTAAGCGGCGTATGGTTCTTGTGACACCAGCATCATTAACTGAGCTATTCCGTTCCCATCCCTGGTGATGCAATCGATGCGATACTCTCTTGTCTTCCACCAGACGCGTGACTTTCAAGCTACTTACTCTTGATCCTAACCGCCGGAAGTGAGGTTCGTGCGCACATTATCCCCGGCGCGCTTGCCACACCCCCCGTTCACCAAATCGAATACTTCAAGGCGACGAGGGTTGATTAGGAGTGCATCTCCCATTTTTGGACGCTCCGATCTGTTCCCGGAACATCATCAGCAAGTTTGTGGAAGATCGAAGCACTTCCTGTGCCCACTTCCAAGTAATGGCTTCTGGGAACACCGTATACCAACGCTCGCTTGATGTCTTGTAATATGTCAGAATAGCACCCGTGTCTTTGCGCCGTGACTTTGCGCCTTCATTATGCATCGTCTATTCCGTGACCCAAGCAATACGTCATTATCTGTCGACCCCTCTTTATTCAAGTCGGCTTTACGTGGATGTACGCCGACGATTCAGTGTGCCAAAGCCGCGGCATGATCACCTGAGACAACTGTGAAAGTCTATCATTCCTTCCTCCACAATTGTTTGGCGTCTGTACGCTTTGGAGATGGTAACCCACCCGTGTTGCACTTATACGGCAAAGCTCTCACATTAAGCTAGCGTATAAAACGTAGGGTGAAGTCTTGTGTCCTCCTCAGCAGCTCCCCTAGCCGCAACAAACACCTTGTTCTTAGCCCCAAGTCTACTCTTCATCATGGTGAAAGCTTCGACAGCCGTTGTTACAATCCTCGCACTCGCAACCTCTACGTTCGCGGCGCCCACCGGCCCCTTCTATGGTGCCACGACTTGGAGTTATCAAGGCTTAGGTGCCTGCGGCAAGCTGACAGAAGATACAGATTTCGTTGTCGGAGTATCTCAGACGTTCTTCAACGATTGGCCGTGAGTGAACGATCGTCAATACTCGTCTGACCTTTTGGGAGCTTGCTGACATCCCGTTACATATATTTAACCCCCCCCCCTTCGAATATCCCAAATCAGTGGCTATGATAAAAAATCCCAATAACAACCCGATTTGTGGACACAAGATCCGTGCTACTTGTACGTCCCATTCGTAGTTCTACTTTAGCACTTTTCTCCCGCTGCGTAAGTCAAAAATAGGCTCGGGTCTAAATGTGTCTCATTCTGATGCCCACCTCCTTTCCCCTTCAGATTCGAGAAGCTTGCGGACCTTGGTGCTGGAACCATCTATGATGTCAAGTGGACGGTCCAGTGAAATAGTGAAGTAGACAGCGAATGCGCAAATTGATTCGTGTGTATTCTCAGAGTTTCCGATGGTGCAGCGTGGCGGCAAACACGTTTATAATTCAACGAGCATGTCATAACATTCGCTGCAGTATAATCATCATCTCGTTTCATTGCGAAGTTGGCAGTAAGTCTATCTCCCGCGATGACACTAGCGAGCAAGCAGGTGGGATTGTTTTTAAACAACGAGCTCCGAGAATGTACCTTGCGTTTTGCCGGTTGCAAACGCCGCCATACGTTTTCAACATTTCAGCATCTAGAAAGGGCGGCGGCATTAGCATGGCAGGCGACTGAAGATGCAAATAAGTCGTGAATTGGTTGCCAATGCCACGACATCCAAAGGTTGACGGGCATCAACGATTTCATTATTGAAGTCAATGTATATTGTGCCCAGTGGAAAAAGGAGTGGGATACAATATCCTTGCCGTCGCCGTGGAGGGACGTAATAGTAGATGTTGAAGGTGTGTAACCCTTATCAGTTCGTCGGATTGTGTATGCTGTGGGAGATGAGGAAAGATGTCACTTCCGACGTGTGGTGGTCCGCCTGTGTGACCTGACACATTCCCCGACGTAGTAATAACTTCAGCTTCAGAGCCATCCTAGATCTAATTTCTCTCATCTAGTATAGATACAAACGCCCGCCCCACAGTCGTACTTACGGATGCGGCTGAGGCCACCCCTTCCAGTGCCATAATGACGTCAACAGCCTCCATTCGTTCCAGGACAAGGATTGCTTGAACAAGGCTGCGTGTGGATTGGTTGGCTGAGACAGCTTTTATCTTCCCTTTAGGTTAACGTTCTGGAGTCTTTCCCATCCCCATCCTCATCCAGGCCGGCGATAGCGGCTCATCCTCCGCAATGCCCTTCGTTTGTTAACCGTAAAGCAATAAAGTCGGCATTCAAACCGGACGGCACTGCCCGCTCTACAGATTCCAACGCGTCATTCAATATCCCCCTGGCAATCATTTGCCCGGTCCGACAGACAGAAGAATGCTTATTCTTATTCTTATTAAAAAAATGGCGGTTATTGGGGCTCGCACGGACAAGATGAAACGAAATAGATAGCGAGAGCGCGAGGATCACAGGGGTTGGCATTTGGTGTCATCTGCGGTGTTCGACAAAATGGGGTTATTATCGCTATTAGTATGTACGAGTCAAAGACAGAACCTTATGAAATGGCCTCATGCACCGACGCTGGTGGGGCGGGAGGGACAGTTAAGGTAGGATGGGAGTTGAAAAGGTATGCTTTGTAGTAAGATTAAGGATGCGGGGTAGGAACATCCGGGAAGCGAAGGGTTCCAATACTGCGTCGCTTCGGCCAACAGGGGAGCATTGCAAGACGGGAGTCTCAGGGGTTCTTCTAGCATTTGGCTGAGTTATACAAAACGCCATAGACGTGAAAAAATAAACAGGGGCGAGAGCTGCCGCGCATGCTTTCAGCGGGCACGCGCGGCGTCAGAGAGACAAGTGGCTGAAGAAGACCATGTGGCATTTGCCTAAGGAGTCAATGTGAACGGCGTGGGGCCAGATGAATCTGATGATGTATCTGGTGCAGCACTAGCGGATTCCTTCTTGTTCCAATTTTTACAAAGACGAAGTACAGGTGCACGTGCTCAACTGTTCAGACTAGACTCTATGCCACTTCGGGCTCTCTGCGCAATATTGCTCCAACACAGGAATCCTCACTCATCGTAGGCGACCAGATAAAATCTGTCCAGATATTCTTCCTGTCATTGCTTGTCTGAAGATGCATAGGGGTCCAGGCTGTGCCAACTTTTGTACTTCTCCAGCGGCGAGCAACGATGAGCAATGATACTGAGATCCATCGCTTGTGACATCGCTTTGCGCCTCGTGCTTCATCACGTGGAGAAAGCGCACCGAAATACGCCCCCTTCGCACTTGAGTGCCATAAGTGTCAGTACTTCAATCGCCCCCCGGGAGGTTGGCAGAGTGACAGACTATTGCATGGAAGGCATGCTATGGCTAGCCCCACAGGCTCGAACACCGACGAAGAACTTGTCGACCTTGTCCTGGCTTTGAGGTTATCGCAACTATCCTCCCGCGTCCGGCTCTGTAATAGGGTATCTGCGTCCCCCTCGGCGGTGTCCCGTCCGGATACCCCCGATGAAGCAATCACGGCGATGCAGCAAGCTGACCGTCTCACCCCAGATGTTCACCTCAATGAGCCTTGTGACACCGACGAAGAAGACGTTGCCAGGGCCTTGAACTTATCGCAACCACCCTCCGATGCCTCTGATATCTCTGATATCTCTGATGAACACATCTCCCAGCTCTATCGTACGGGATCTGCGTCCACCTCGCCAATGCCCCATTCAAATACCCTCGATGAAACAATCACGGCGATGCAGCAGGCTGACCGTCTCACCCCAGATGGTCACCCCAACAAGCCTGTATGTCTCAATAACCTCGGAATGTCCTTCCAAAGTCGGTTTGGGCGTCTCGGGGACGCTGTTGATTTTGATGAAGAAATCACGGCGATGCAGCAGGCTGTCTATCTCACCCCAGATGGTGACACTGGCAAGCCTGGACGTCTCAATAGCCTCGGAATGTCCTTCCAAAGTCGGTATGAGCGTCTCGGGGACGTTACTGATCTTGATGAAGCAATCACCGCGACGCAGCAGGCTGTCCGTCTCACCCCAGATGGCCACCTCAGCCAGCCTGCATATCTCAATAATCTCGGAATGTCCTTCCAAAGTCGGTTTGAGCGTCTCGGGCGCCTTGCTGATCTTAATGAAGCAATCACGGCGGTGCAGCAGGCTGTCCGTTTCACCCCAGATGTTCACCCCAACAAGCCTGGATATCTCAATAACCTCGGAGTGTCCTTCCAAAGTCGATTTGAGCTTAGCGGGAACGTTGCTGATCTTAATGAAGCAATCGCAGCGACGCAGCAGGCCGTCCGTCTCGCCCCGGATGGTCGGCCCAACAAGCCTGAATGTCTTAATAACCTCGGAATGTCTTTCCAAAGTCGGTTTGAGCTTAGCGGGGACGTTGCTGATCTTGATGAAGCAATCACGGCGACGAAGCAGGCTGTCCGTCTCACCCCCGATGGTCACCTCAGCCAGCCTGCATATCTCAATAACCTTGGAAACCTCTTCCGACGTCGGTTTGAGCGCCTTGGGGACGTTGCTGATCTTGATGAAGAAATCACAGCGATGCGGCAGGCTGTTTATCTCACCCTAGATGATGACCCTGGCAAGCCTGGACGTCTCAATAGCCTCGGAATGTCCTTCCAAAGTCGGTTTGAGCATCTCCGGGACGTTGCTGATCTTAATGAAGCAATCACGGCAAGATAGCAGGCTGTCCATCTCACCCCAGATGGTCACCCCGACAAGCCTACATATCTCAATAACCTCGGAGTCTCCTTCTCTCATCGGTTTGAGCGTCTCGGGGACCCCGCGATTTCCGACCAGAGCGGTACTGATAAAGGCAACCCAAGTGCTGTCCAGCAGGTGAAGAATATTATATCTCAACATGCCCTCCACTAATATCTAAACTAATGTGTACATGTCACCTCTCTATTGTTGAACATCGACTTGTCCACCAACCACCCGGCGCACTCAGGGATCTTCACTGGCAACCCTGACAACCCCGACGACCTCCACAACCCACAAATACTCTGATCAATCAGCCGCGGAGGGTGATGATTTGTTTGATTCCGATGATTCTGATAATTCCGATGATTTTCAAGGCAACAGTATCGGAGGTCCAGGAGCTAGGGACTCCGAGGCGTCCAAAATTTCCCTCCCTCTGTTTCAACTCTTAAACCTGGACCAAAATTCGGTCTATTCGCTGCGAGGAGACGAAGCTGCGGAGATAGGGAGTAAAATACATTCGGTATATTCTCAGCTTGGGGCCGGGTGCCGTGAGGCTTACACAATTTTATTGTAGTACCTGAAAAGCTGCTCAAATAACCCAATCGAATACGCGCCTGCACTCAAGCTGCTACAGGATCTATGCTCAAGATCAGGAGAACTCCCTTCTTGCTACAAATTGCGAAATGTGACATTTGACCGAGAGCATGTTGTTGGAAGGGGGGGTGAGGTATTAGTTTATGAGGGTGACCTTCAAGGTCGGAGAGTAGTTGTGCGTGAGGTTGTGGCGTCCCGAACCTTTTGGCAATCACCCGCCGGCCAAAGCATTATCAAGGTTGTTGTAAATGTTTTGAAAGGTTGTCAAGTGACTCTCATTCCATTTCCTTCAGCTTGTGCAGCGGGAAACAATCACTCATTCACAACTTGATCACCCCAACATTATCCCTCTTCTCGGTGTCTACGCTGAAAATGCCGGGAGAGCCCCAATGACGGTTTTGCCTTATGTGGAGAAAGGATCATTGGCTGATGTTATATCTTGTGAGCCTGTCAAGGGCAGGAACTTTGCCCGGATTGTATGTTGGCCGACTTTGAAACCCGCAAAAGGTTCATTGACACAGACAACCGGGATTGGCCGTGCATTGGCATATCTTCATTCAAGGAACCCTGCGATTTATCACGGTGATCTTCATACGGTAAATTTTCACAACATACACTGGGAGACATATCAATTGACGCCTTAATGAGGGTAATGTTTTGATCGATGATTCCTATCACGCACTTCTTTCCGACTTTGGTCTCAGCCGTATTCGTCATGATATCACACGAACTCACACAACTATACGCGAAGGGGGTCACCTACGATTTCTAGCACCAGAATTGTTAACTGGTGCTGACAAGTTTCGCACGACCCCATCCAGCGATATTTTCTCCTTCTCTTTGACCATTTTGAATACTTGGACCGGCGAAGTCCCTTTTCCTAAATATAATGAGCGGCGGGCAGCGGCCGCCATACGGAAGAACCGGAGGCCGAGTAGACCCGCAATAAACATCGACTTACCTTCGGAAACAGAGCAGGAGCTTTGGCTGCTTCTCGTGGACATGTGGGCTCACGATGCGTCAAGCCGTCCGCCGACTGAGGATGTGCACAGACGTCTAGAAGGGTCTTTGGGCCCTTTTTCTTGAAGCAGGATGACGAAATAACATTGTTTGGGGCTGTATTTATTGTCTCTGTAGAGTCTGTACTTGGGACTAATGCAGTGGTTTCGGTCCGTGGTTCTCTCGAGTCATGGCCATGGATAAATTTCAGCGGCAATGCTATCCAGGCGATGATTAAAACAGAAACTGAGTCGTGTTTGAAGTGTGTTGGCCGCAGGGCATGTGAGATTTGGGATCTTGGACAATAAGGCATTCCTCGTGATAATGAGTCATGCCCTGTAAGGCAGGGGTGTAATACTTATCAAAATTCCGCCATCGAGGTACCTTGTCGGACTTGGCATTGATAACTTCCGCCTTACGTTCGAATATCGCATCCACTTCATCTGGCAATCGACATCATTCAGCCCCGCTTTCGATGGAGTGGAATGAGGGAATGAGAGCTTAGGAGGACCTCCGAGCAAGAGAGAAATGCTGTCCTTTCAACATCCCAAGAATACAGCTGATGCCGCGTTCCTATGAAATCAACTCAATGCGGATTCCAATTGGGCACGCCCACATAGATTCCTTTACCCTGATGGCCAAGACATTACGGGATAGCGACGTTTTGATATGCAAGACACTGCGCTTACCTCGATCTCTGATCTAAGTGTCTCCCCCGGGAAATACTGGCCGCTACTAGTAGCAGCCTGATTTCGAGAAATTAAAAGATGTTGAATCTTGCTTCGTATGTCGCTGAAGCTCCAACGCATGCAGTCGGTCAAACATGCCCCCATAGTTCGGATTTTCAGAGCGTCTATTGGGTACATGCGGCACTGCTTGCCCGTAGGCCTTGAAACTTTGTTGTCAATAAGCGCGGCTGCGCGCTTGCAGCCGAACCGGCGAGCCGTTACCAATCGGTCAGCTTCAGGAGAGATGTTGGATGAAACTTCAGGGATCGCCGTTCATAAATGCACTGGCCTCTTATTGTGGGGTCAAATGCCGCCCCATGGGGCGCGGAAGCCAAGCGAATCACAAATATGTAAGGAACATTAGGCGGCATAGAAGCAGAGCTGAGAACCGTGCGGCTGTGGTGAGACTGCTCCAGAGTGAGACATGATAGCGCTCTTGCGAGTGCCGTGCGATAATGAGCAAGGTGACAGAAGGCAAGTGCGCCACTTCTGAGCCCAGCAAAACGATAAAAACCGTTTTACGAGGCGCGAGTCGAGGCCGAAATATGTTGGTGTCATTACCTAAATACACATATTATTCCGGCCATCGCTCCGAAACACTGAATCCATTTAAAATATTGCACTTCAGGAATGCCGTTCGTTCGATGGTAAGAAGGAAGTAGAATCGATGGGCTGCGGTGTTTAATCGCCGGACGGCACCTGCCGTTAACTTTTCATGTCGACAAATCTTGCGTTTCACGCTCGCCCTTCTATGTCTCCGTAATGTATGAAACTATACCCACAACCTAGTTTATCTATATCAAACCACCTCCCACCTGCTCTTGTGCGGTATCCCTCAGTGGCGTATGGTTCTAATATACCTTCTGACACGATCAGGTTGTACATGCGCATATGTCTTGGGCGGTTCTCATGTAACGGTAAGACAAAGGTCATGAACGAGTCTGAAAACACGGAATCAAAGCTAGACTTCATTTGGGCGACCAAAGGAACAGTTGTGTTGCTGACGAAGGTCCACAATTCAAGCTGACAGCAGTCCGACGATGTGGGTCAATGAGCAGGCATGGTACCATGGTGGAATGAGCGTTGTTATATGTTAATGGCTGACTCGATTCATGCTTACGGGGTTGGCATGATACAATATGCAATTCGGTGGGATCGGTGCAAAAGTCGCAGCCAATCAGCTGTGCAGAAACTGGCAACGCCATCTACTAAACCCAAAAGCCGAAGCCCTCCCACCGACAAAACCCTCCATTTCACGTCGGGAACCCTCCTGTTACATAGCCGGGGAATTATGGGATTCTTCATTCTATACGCGCTTTGATGCTCCTTCAGTCTAAACCCCACGGCGCACGAAACACCACGTCAACAAGAACAGCGGGTACGGGCCATACTAGTAGGCATTTCCGAGTCTTGTAGATAAATTATGGTCGTGCGATAAAGGTCGGCATGGCATTCAACCACGCAACTGCAGTTATAATCACAACACCAACGATCAAGAAATCACATTTGGACAAGCTGACTATCCATAAGTAGGCGAAAAAGCTCATCTTTATCGACCTGGATTGGGTGATTTGGTATGTTTCCGAATACTATGTTGTAAGTTGACGTGTTGAAATCAAGGCCTGAAATTCTCCAACTGTTCGGATCAATCTCGTCAACCGCCTCATCTTCATCTACAACACCTTCAGGAGCAATAATTCGAAACCGCTTCTCACGGAGGGCACCGAGATCGGCAACAATACCCTCAGCCTCAGGAAGCGAGATTCGATTCGCGACGGCGCCGGTGCTATTGACGTTGTTCAGATCCGCTAGGCGGGGCAGACCAAAGTGTTGCACATGGGTGATAGGGCTTTCATGATTAACTGGTGCAGCTGTATTTGGCCGGACAGATCGTTGGGCTATTACCTCTTTCGCGATCTCTTCGTGCCTACGTTCATCCTCCGTTACTAACAAGGATGATGACGCAGAAGGCGGAAGACACTCACAATTGAGCGAAGCGTTTGCGAAAGGCTCTAAGAGCAAGTGGCCAGCCCTTGAGCGGATCAAACACAAAGTATTGCTCCATAAGAATAGCTGCCGTCGCAGCATATTGACTCGCCCAGAAGTGTCTGAAAGACAGGTATCATATGATCAACAACAGCCGCCTATCTTCAGATAAGCGACGCACTCTTCAAATGTCTGGCGCTCCTTTTCGAGATATTCATCATACTTCGCAAAGGCGCGGTGTAGCCCTTCCAAGTCGACATTCCCTGGCATCCCGAACGCACGAATCGAGGCGCCAGGCGCGGACATAACAATGACTTCGGGCTGCTGAGTGCGTGGATCGGTGAGACGCGAATATAATTCTTGCACTTGGCCAACATCTTTAGACAGGACTTGATGACTCATAAACATGTCAAAACATCGCGCGGCTCAAGTTCAACCGCGTTCCAGTCGCACAGTGACTCGTACATCCGATAACATTCGGCGACCATCCTTTTGAGTGGTCTTGTAAGTAGTCATGATTGGCTGAGACAGCTGTTATCTTCCCTTCGGGCTCTGGAGTCTTTCCCATCCCCATCCAGGCCCGGCGGCAGCGGGTCATCCTCCGCAATGCCCTTCGTTTTTTAACCGTAAAGCCACGAAGTCGGCATTCAAACCGAACGGCACTGCCCGCTTTACATTCGCGATTCAAACGCGTCATTCAAAATCTCCCGGCCAATAATTCCGGTCCGACAGACAGAAGAATGCTTATTCTTATTCTTATTAAAAAAATGGCGGCTATTGGGGCTCGCACAGACGGGATGAAACGAAATGGATAGTGAGAACGCGGGGATCACAGGGGTTGGCATTTGGTGTCATCTGCGGTGTTCACAAAATGTGGTTATTATCGCTATTAGTATGTACGAGTAGAAGACAGAACCTTAGGAAATGGCTTCATGCGTGGGGCGGGAGGAACGGTTTGGATGGGATGGGGGTTGAGAAGGTATGATTCGCTATAAGGATGCGGGGTAGGAATGTCCGGGAAGCGAGGGGTTCCAATACTGCGTCGCTTCGGCCAACAGGGGAGCATTGCAAGACAGGAATCCAAGGAGCTCTTCTAGCATTTGAAAAACGCCGTGGACGTGAAAAAGTAAACAGGGGCGAGAGCTGCCGCGCATGGTTTCAGCGCACGCACAACGTCAGACACGTGGCTGAAGAAGACCACGCGGTATTTGCCCAAAGAGTCAATGTGGGACGGCGTGGGGCCAGAACCAGATCATGTATCTGGTGGCGTGTGGTGCAGCACTCGCGGTTTCCTTCTTGTTCCAATGTTTACAAAGTACTGCGCTGACGAAGTACACGCGCACGTGCTCAACCTGGACTCTCTGTGCCACTTCGGGCTCTCTGCGCAATATTGCTCCAACATTGTCCAACACAAGAATCTCTCACTCATCGCAGGCGACCAGATAAGATATATCCAGATATTGCTGTCTTTGCTTGTCTGAGAATGCATAGGGGTCCAGGCTGTGCCAACATTTTTACTTCTCCAGCGGCGAGCAACGATGAGCAATGATGTTGAGATCCATCGCTTGTGACACCGCTTTGCGCCTCGTGTTTCATCACGTGGAGAAAGCGCACCGAAATACGCCCCCTTCGCACTTGAGTGCGATAAGGTCAGTACTTCATCGTCTTCCCGGAGGTTGGCAGAGTGACAGACTATTGCACGGAAGGCATGCTATGGCTAGCCCCACAGGTTCGAACACCGATGGCTTTGGGGTTATCGCAACTCTCCTCCGATGCCATTGATGAACACATCTCCCAGTCTTATCGGGCGGGATCTACGTCCCCCTCGCCAGTGCTCCATCAAAATTCCCTCGATGAAGCGATCACGGCGATGCAGCAGGCTGTCCGTCTTACCCCAGATGATCACCCCAACAAGCCTGGACGTCTCAGCAACCTCGGAAACGCCTTCCGACGTCGGTTTGAGCGTCTCGGGAACGTTGCTGATCTTGATGAAGCAATCATGATGATGCATCCGGCTGTCCGTCTCACCCCAGATGGTCACCCCAGCAAGCCTAGGTATCTCAGCAACCTCGGAACGTCCTTCCACAGTCGGTTCGAGCGTCTCGGGGACGTTATTGATCTTGATGAAGCAATCACGGTGATGCAACAGGCTGTCCGTCTCACCCCAGGTGGTCACCCCAACAAGCCTGGATGGCTCAATAACCTTGGCATGTCCTTCCGAAGTCGGTTCAAGCGTTTCGGGGACGTTGTTGATCTTGATGAAGCAATCATGGTGATGCAACAGGCTGTCCGTCTCACCCCAGGTGGTCACCCCGACAAGCCTGTATGTCTCAATAACGTTGGAATGTTCTTCCAAAGTCGGTTTGAGCGTCTCGGGAACGTTGTTGATCTTGATGAAGCAATCACGGTGATGCAACAGGCTGTTCGTCTCACCCCAGATGTTCACCTCGACAAGCCTGGACGTCTCAGTAATCTCGGAATCTCCTTCCAAAGTCGCTTTGATCGTCTCGGGGACGTTGTTGACCTTGATAACGCGATCACGGTAATGCAGCAGGCTGTCCATCTCACCCCAAATGGTCACCCCGACAAGCCCGCATATCTCAATAGCCTCGGAATCTCTTTCTCTCATCGGTTTGAGCTTCTTGGGGACCCCGCGATTCCCGACCAGGACGGTACTGATAAAGGCAAGCCAAGTACTAGTCAGCAAGTGAGGAATATTATATCTCAACATACCCTCCACTAATATCTAAACTAATGTGTCCTTCTCACCTCTCTGTTGTTGAACGTCAACTTGTCCACCGACCACCCGGCGCACTCAGACTTCTTCACTGGCAACCCTGACAACCCCAACAACCTTCACAACCCATAAATATTCTGATCATTCAACAGCAGAGGGTGATGATTTGTTTGATTCCGATGATTCCGATGATTTACAAGGGAACAGTATCGGAGTTCCAGGAGCTAGGGACTCTGAAGCGTCCAAGATTTCCCTCCCTCTGTTTCAACTCTTAAACCTGGACCAAAGTTCAATCTATTCACTGCAAGGAGACGAAGCTGCGGATATAGGGAGTAAAATACATTCGGTACATTCTCAGCTTGGGGCCGGGTGCCGTGAGGCTTACACGAAATTTCATTGCAGTACCTGAAAATCTGCTCAAATAACCCAACTGAATACGTGCCTGCTCTCAAGCTATTGCAGGATCTATGCTCAAGATCAGGAGAACTCCCTTCTTGCTACAAATTGCGAAATGTGACATTTGACCGAGGACATGTCGTCGGAAAAGGGGGTGAGGTGTCAGTTTATGAGGGTGACTTTCAAGGTCGAAGAGTAGTTGTACGTGAGGTTGTGGCGTCCCGAACCTTTTGGCAATTACCCGCTGGCCAAAGGATTATCAAGGTTGTCGCAAATATTTGTTGAGGTTGTCAAGCAACACTCATTCCATTTCCTTCAGCTTGTGCAGCGCGAAACAATCACACATTCACAACTTGATCACCCCAACATTATCCCTATTCTCGGTGTCTATGCTGAAAATGCGGGGACAGTCCCAATGACGGTTTTGCCTTATGCAGAGAAAGGATCATTGACTGACCTTATCTCTCGTGAGCCTGTCAAGGGCAGGAACTTTGCCCGGATTGTATGTTGGCCGACTTTGAAACCCGCAAAAGGACCAGTTCATGTTCATTGACACAGACAACCGGGATTGGCCATGCATTGGCATATCTTCATTCAAGGAACCCTGCGATTTATCATGGTGATCTTCATACGGTAAATGTTCACAACATACACTGGGAGACATATCAATTGACGCCTTAATGAGGGCAATGTTTTGATCGATGATTCCTATCACGCACTTCTTTCCGACTTTGGTCTCAGCCGTATTCGTCATGATATCACACGAACTCACACAACTATACGCGAAGGGGGTCACCTACGATTTCTAGCACCAG
>Ga0307508_10002804_pt1 | contig 18099 bp, 14 predicted proteins | sample 9_EM_MG_FD_203089 | JGI IMG/M metagenome (GOLD analysis project Ga0307508, IMG submission 203089) | Populus trichocarpa ectomycorrhiza microbial communities from riparian zone in the Pacific Northwest, United States - 9_EM | ecosystem: Host-associated > Plants > Roots > Unclassified | place... | reverse complement strand
TTTCATTGGTGATACCGTTGGTGAGAACCAGGCCACCGAGCGGCTTCGAAAGGTCGTCAGGATTGTAGAGGTGGACGTCGCGTCCTGCTGAGCGATTCGCAGGCATGGTGTTGTGTAGAGGGTTGCGGCCTACCCGGAGGCAGGCAGTCAGTCTAGTTTTTGGATGCAACTTTCTTGGCCGCCGTGCGCCGCGCAGCCCCGGGATATGGAGCAAAGAGCTGGGGCAGCAAAGCTGCGCTCGAGTCCGGTCCGCCAAGCATCTGGATTTTTTTGTCCGAGTCATAACTCATGAAGACCAATTGCGCATCAGCCACTATTCGCCGCTGCAACGCAGTATTGCTTTCACTTGAACGCGCTCACGCGCTCCCCAGTCCCAATCGGTACGTGCCACCCCTCCAGGCCCAAGTCGACGAATTCTACGGCTGAGAACCAAGGGGAATGAATGTGGTCGAGCGCAGCGAATTGGAAGGGTGCCGCGCACAGGTGGGAGTGATCGCACAGCCGATATCTCTGCGGAGGGTAGACGGAACTCTCCGGTATTTCTGTTTGATCATTGATTGCATGCGACCTACCTAGACGGCTGTGGCAATACACACGCTTTTCCAGCTTCCGTCCACCGTCCGATCCCGACCTCGATCAGTCCACAGGCTGGCTCTTCGTAGCCCTTCGCCCCGGCCTTTCCCATGGAGATAGAGCGCACCAGGGATCCTCCTTGACCTCGGACGGGACTAAATACAATTTACACCGTCCCGTCCAACCTCTGGACTGGGACCGACGGCGGTCGACCGCCAAGACGCCGCAAAAATGGTGATATTTCCGGAACCCAGCTAGATCGGAGTTTTCTCATCAACAAGTCCACCATTTCTAGCGGGAGTTTGGCAGAAGCTGCATTATCTGGTTGCGGTCGGGGTGTGAGTCTCCGCCAGGGTAAGATTTTGGGAGATTTTCATTCACCGAGTGCAATTACGTGACATATTACATAACAATACTACTCATCCCATAGCGTGAACGAGGACGGCCCCCGTCCTCCCCGCATCACAGACTGGACGGACTACCTCAGCGCCGCCCTCCACACATCACGAACTGGACGGACTATCCCAGTGCAGTCCGTCCAGAGCTTGGACGAGACTGCCAATATCCCGTCCGGACGGCGTGGACGGCCGTCCGGACCGGACCATGGAGAACACTGCGTGAGACAAGGCGCTTGTTCGCTCTGGTACTGAGTCCGGCTTCTGTCGTGACCCCCGGCTGTTCCGGTACTTCTTGTGGGGGACCGGGGGAAGACTTTTCTCCCGTACCGGTCTGCGAATCCAGGGAAATTCACTCTGTTAGCGTCAGGATCGCTGCCCGGGCGTCCGTAGGGTCGTCGCCCGTCCAACGGCGTGATGTCTATAGGTGGCCGTTTCCAGTGCTCGGGCAATGGCTGCGCACTCGGCAGCATAGGCTTTTGGTAGCCCATGTGGATCTTGTGACATTTCCACTGTTCTCCCTTGCGCCATGCAGCCGCGTAGCCCACGGCACCAGAGTCCGTTCGAGAGCCGTCCGTGAAGATCGAGAGACCCGGATGCTGTGGTCCTTCCGCTGTCTGCTTGGCTGTCTCTTCAGAGGGTGGACGGAACAGCCCACCGCGGTTGCCCGGTGTCGTAGAACGTGATGTGTATCTAGATGACATGGCCATCTATTTCTGGGACTGATGCCACTACTCCAAGAGTCCAAGTTTACTAGTAGCACAGTCACGTGCTCTGACTAAGCATGCAGTATGACACACCCGGATGCGACCCTGAATCGAGTGCTTGTACATGTCTGATAAAGTACCTTGAACCTTTAAGTCCCTACAAGGTCCACCCAAATCGCCGAAAATACGATAAATACGATATTACTCCGGCCATTGGTCTGCAGCGCCAAAAGGCGGACATGCATCCGGGCGTGCAGCATTGCGGCGAGGACAAAAGACGGCGAAGGGCCACGACTCGTTCCACAATCGCCGCGAATCAAATGTCCGGCCAAAGATAGAAACTGCTATTCTCACAAGCAAACGTCACGGGCTTAGTCCGACGTATATATTCCCCGCTGCCCGCTGCGCGCGCTGCCAATTACTCGACAAGCTGGTGGGAAGAAAGAATCGTAGCCGCCGATGGCCCCGCGTTCGAGCTGCGGCCTCGAGGCAGTGCATATCGCAGCCAACGGGAATCCGGGATCGCGAGGAAAACTCGTGCTTTGCATAGATATCTATCTAGTCTATGTATCCCTCAAATTCTTCCGCTAGTGCAGGGCAGGGCTACCGCACCAGGGATTATTCCCCACGCCAACTCCTTTTCGCACATAGATTTGCAGGGGATGGATCTGAAACACGCGAGGCCGCCGAAGTGGAAGGAAACGAAAGGAGGAGGAGGAAAAAGCGAGGGCGGAGAGGGCGGGCGGGAAAAAGAACACAGACGCGGAGAAGAACAACCGGAACTCCCAGGGAAGGAGGACGAGAAGTTATCCGCACGCTTCCGCCGATACAGACGGCAGCGGAAGCGGCTGTGGCTGGACGTCGACGTCCAGTTGGTCGGGGTGGGGGGGGTGAACGTGCTGGGGGCGTTGGTGCGAGCGGAGAGACGCCGGTAGGGCGGCCATCGAGCTGCCTCTCGAGTTCGGTCCTCGCAGCGGTGACTCGGCGCCGGACACAGGGCGGCCACTGTGGCCGCGAATAGATGGCGATCGGGGCAGCGTCATCAGCATTCGCCGCAGCTCGGTCGAAGTCAGCACGCATGCCCGCCGCATCCCCATCTGCCCATCCCAATCCCACACACAGATACCATCCCACACATCCATCCCAGCCACCCGTTCCTCCCTCTCGCGAGCTGTCTTCTGCCTGGGGGTTCGGTTGGCCGGCTGGTTGGTTATCGAGCACCGGGCTTGCGTTCGATCCTCGTGTGTCGGCGGCGCAGCGGCGGCAACAAAACACGTCGGCAGTAGAGTAACTACATACTTCGTAGCATGTAGAGTCGCGGGCAGAGGAGAGGGATCGACGGGAGTGCGGAGGACGGCCAGGGATGGAAGTGGTCAAGGTGGAAGACAGGTGGAAGTCGAGGTGGATGCGCAACGGCGGAAGAAGCACAGGAGCATCTGATCCTTCCCATCCATCTGCTGTCCACCGGGAAGCCGGCCCCATCCAGATCAGCCTGCACACTGCACACTGCACCGCTTGGCTAGGGGGCCTCCGCACACTTGCTGGGGTTTCCAATCTCACCCGCCCGCACCACCATCGTCCTCCCCCCCCCAACCGAATCTGTCTGCCCGCTCGCGTCGCGTCTTCGGCTTCGTCGACTTCAACCCGCCACCCTCCCATGCCCCCTTGTCCCCTCCTACCCTCCTAATCCATCGCCATCGCTCGCACCCAAGGCTTGCTGCGAATATTGTCCATTGTCCTTTTCTTCCCCGTCGCATCCTCTCCATCATCTTTCCAGTGTCTCGTTATCTGCCCCCCCCCCTCCCATACTTTTTCCTTTTGGGCTTCGCGGCGTTTTCCCTTTTCCTCGCTCGTTTTTGACAGATGAAGTAAGACGAAGAAACAAAGGGCGCAGAGACAGATCCAGCGATCCAGCAATCCAGCAATCCAGCATTCGAGAACTGGAACCCGAGAGACACACGCGCCGGCAGGCAGGCACAGCTCACGGCACCAGCGCCGTCGTTCTCATCATCGTCGCAATCTTCCTTCACGACGAACCAACCCGCCAGCCAGTCCGCCCGCCCAGCAGCCCCCACAGGCCGGATTCGGGACCTTTTGGAATCGACTACCTTCGGCTATCCCACCACATCCCCTCAGCCCACCGGCATCACGTCTCCCCCCCCGGCTACCACAGCAAGCGGCAGCAGCAGTAGACCGGCCAGCAAGCGCCTGTCCCGAAGCGCCTTTCCGACGACGGGAGGTGGTGGACGTGTCAAAAGGGCCAATCGCTTCTCCAGCTACAGAACCACGATGGCGTTCCTCTTTGGCAAGAAAAAGGGGAATCATCGGGATGGGCCGCCTCCCTCGGCAGGCGGGGGGCCTGCCCCGTCGGCCGTCACCACTCCCCCGAGCTCCATGAACACCTCCCTCAATAGTCTCGGCGGCGATGCGGGCTCACCCAATACGCGGCCTCCGCCGCAGGCCGCGCAGCAGCAGCAACAGCAACCGCGGCCACAGCAACCGCACGGCCCGCATCACATCCAGGGTGTGGAAGGGACGCCTCCTGGTTCGGCTCAAGGGCGAATGCTACAGGTATGTTCCCAACTTCATTGTTCCTCCTGCAACCCTATCTTTATTTTGTCGTCCCCTCCTCTCTTCCGTGGAATTCCTTGTAGGCGACAGATAGAAGCTCACTAATGAGCTGATTTAGAAGCAGCAGTCGCCCCAGGGACCACAGCCGTCACAAGGCAACTCGTCATTGTACCCTTGGTCCCAACGGCGCCTTACGTTGAGCTCGTCGCATCCATCTCCCTTCCCGCGATACGGCCATGCCGCCAACGCGGTCTCGAGCAAGGACGGAGACATCTACATCATGGGGGGTTTGATCAGGTCGCAGAATGTGCGGGGGGACCTATGGATGATTGAGGGCGAGAGCGAACGACTGGAGGCGTATCCTGTGATGACCACCAGCGAGGGGCCCGGCCCCAGAGTGGGGCACGCAAGCTTGCTGGTCGGCAATGCGTTCATTGGTTGGTTTCCTTCCTCATCGCCGTTCACCAGGTGGTCTGTTTCTAACGGCAGGGTGCAGTTTTCGGCGGTGATACCAAGCTGGACGAAAGAGACGTCCTGGATGAGACTTTATATCTTCTCAACACATGTAGGTCCCCTCGGCCACTCGCTAGCTCTCCCGTCGACTCTCTGGTGCTGACGGGTGGACTTAAAATTCCACAGCTACACGACAATGGTCTCGTGCCAGTCCGCATGGGCGGCCGCCCGGGCGCTACGGCCACACCCTGAATATCCTGGGTTCCAAGTTGTACATTTTTGGCGGTCAGGTCGATACAGTTTTCTTCAACGATCTTGTGGCATTCGATCTCAATACGCTTCAGCATGCCGGCTCGAAGTGGGATGTTCTTGTGCTGGCTACGGAAGGTGGCACCGATGTACCGGCGAGCAGAACAAACCATACCATAGTGACATGGAACGACAAGCTCTTCCTGTGGGTCGCGCTCTGTGTTACATGCGCGCAAGAAGGAAGGCGAACTCCCTGGCTGACGGTGTGGCTACTAGGTTCGGTGGAACGAACGGACTAGAGTGGTTCAACGACGTTTGGTCCTATGATCCGCGGACTAACCAGTGGACCCAGCTGGACTGCATCGGTTTCATTCCATCACCCCGGGAAGGCCATGCGGCGTCACTGGTAGGCGATGTGATGTACATTTTTGGTGGACGGTCTTCCGAGGGAACGGATCTGGGCGACCTAGCTGCATTTCGAATATCATCACGAAGGTGGTACACTTTTCAAAACATGGGCCCCTCACCTTCGCCGCGATCCGGTCACACGATGTCCACCGTCGGAGCCAAGATCGTTGTGCTCGGTGGAGAACCCAGTGTTCCGGCGCGGTCACAAGAGGAGCTGCAGCTTGTCTATGTGTTGGATACCGCCAAGATTCGATATCCTACCGACAACCCTGCCCAGCCCTCGCCAACGGATCGGAACAGAGTCGCTGGGCCACAACCACAACAGAGAGGACCCGGGCCGGCGGCGCTTGGCCCGAGAAATGGCTCCATTGATGGGCCGTTAAATGGTCCTGGGCGGTTGCCACAGGGATCGAAGGGCCCGCAGGGGCTACAGGGTCCGCAGGGTCCACAGAAGCCGGTCCCTCAAGAGAGTGTGATGGGGTCTACGCCGCCTTCGGGTGGGATCGGTCCGCAGCAAGGGAATATTCAAGGCAACAATAACAGCAACGCTCCCACTGGACCCGGAGGATCGCGGCTGCCTCGTGCGTCGTTAGGAAATCAGCCCTCAGGACCACCGCCATCACAACAGGCACCCGCTCCCCGGTCAAACGGAGCCCCAGCCGGAGGTCCCGGTCCGGGAAGTAGGACGCCTACTGGCCCGGCCGTGAAGGGCAAGGAAAACACCCCCCCCGTCCAGGAAAACGCAGCCGCAGCCGCAACGGCGAACGGAAAGCGTGCACCTACAAATCAGAAGAGAGACACGAGAGAAGGGCCACGATCGGGATCCCGGCAGCACCAGCACCAGCAACAACAGAGCATTGACAGCCTGAACGGCCCGATATCGGAAGAGCCGGAGCCGCAATCACCGCAGCCACAGCAACAGCAAGCTCCACAGAGACCTTCCATTGACGTTCGTGCACCCTCAGACCAGCCGACTATTCCGGACTCCCTTAGCCCGGTCGGATCCCAGCAACCTCTTCCGAGCTTCAGCGGCTTAGTGGCAGACAAAAATCCTGGCCCAGGACACGAGGAGTTCGAGAAGTTGAAGAGCACCAACGACTGGTATGCGTCCGAGCTCGCACTTGCTCGACGGGCCGGTTATACACCCCAGACCAACCACAGTGCCCTTCTTGAAAACCGCGGACGGGACGTAGTCGCAGATGACGACCGACCTTTCGTGGAGGCTATGCTTGCACTCAAGGGCGAGCTCGGCAAAGTCCAGTCGCAGCTCGACGTTCAGTCCGCCGAGGCAGCTAAGCGTATGCAAGATATCGAGCGGCAACGAGACGTCGCATTCCAGGAGGCCGTTTACGCCAAAGCGAAGCTCGCAGCGCTCGGTGGACCAGCGTCTCCCGTTCCCGGCGACAAATCCTCCGACGTGGCTTCGATGGACCAGGAGAAAATGACTGACATGAGTCGAAAACTCGCCGCATCTTTGTCAGCGCAAGCGGACTTGAGTGCAAAGGTTCAAGTGCTGACCCAGGAGGTTGCATCAGAGAAGAAGGCGCGGTATCTTGCCGACGAAATGGCTTCTACTGCCCAGCGTAGGATAGCGGAGCTAGACGAGTATCGCAACCGCGCAGGGTCAGAAATCGAAAATCTTCGTGCGGAGCTGCTGGACGCGGGAAAGGCTTACCGCGACGAGGCGGCGCTTGGCCAGGAGGCTGCTGCGGACGTTAAGCTCCTGCGGGTTGACCAAGCCGAACTCACCGATCGTCTGAAGGAGGTGTTGGCCGAGAATAGGAGCTATCAGGGCTCCCTCGAGCAACTCAGCAAAGCCATGCAGATCAACAATGCTAAAAGCGGTACACTCGAACGACAGCTCGAGGAAGAGCGGCAGACCAAGGAAGCGTTGGAACGGAAACTGGCGCAGCTGCGAAGCGAAAACGAAGAGAAATCAGCGGATCTGCAGAGTGTCAATCAGAGGTTGAAGGATGTTGAGGAGATGATGGAGACGTATGCCGAGGAGGCTAAGGCTGCGAATGCGGTGATGGCTGCTGGACTGGACAAAGTCACCGCGCGGGAACCGCCGAATATGTTGACCAGCGCTGCGGAGGAACGCGTGATGATACTGCAAGAGCAGGTTGCCAACACGCAGTCTCTCCTCGCGAAGAGCAAAGCCCAGGCGGATGAGACCGGCGAGAAGCTGGCGGAGGCTATGCAGCGTGTGGCAGGATTGGAGTTCCAACAGGGACAGTCCAGTAAGGATTCCATTGCGCTTCGGAGACGCATGGCGGAAGTGAGCGACGACGCTCGACGACTGAAGCAGGAGAATGCAGAGTTGGTTAACCAACTCGGCCAGAAGCAACTGGAGGTCGATGCCGTCACTGCGAAGCACAACGCGCTCAAGAAGATCCTACAGGAGCGGGGTAGCCAGCCCAACCTCGACAAACGGCGATCCCGCAATCTACAGAACCCCAGTCCCGAGTCTGGCACTGCAACCCCCGAGCAGCTGAACCGCCTACGGGAGCTTGAGGCAAGGCTAGAGGACAGTCTACGTGCCCACCGGGAAACGAAGAATACGGCGGAGATGCAGGCACAGGAGGTCGAGAAGCACTTCCGAGAGAAGCTGGAGCAGCTTGAGAATGACTACCAGGCCGCCGTGCATTACGTCAAAGGCACCGAAAAGATGCTCAAACGTATGAAGGAGGAGTTGACGAAGTACAAGACGCAGAACGCGAAACTTCAGCAGGAGCTCGATGGCGCACGACGCGGCGGCGCGGGCGGCCCCCCGAAACTAGAGAGGTTGGACAGCGCCGAGGCGGACTCGGACTGGGAGCAGGAGCGCGAGCTGCTCAATAAGGAGATTGAGGACTTGCGCACGAAGGTCCGAGAATCGGCCACTGCATTAGATAGGCAAATCAGGGAAACCAAGTCGCAACTCGACAACCTACGCGAGGAGCGAGACCAACTCCAGAGCCAGCACTCCGAAATGCAGGCTCAGGTCACTGAGCTATCACACCAACAAAACCTCGCCCAGTCGATCCTCGAGCGTCTCGAGAGCGAGAACAGTCTGCTGGAGAGTCGCGCCCAAAGCGCAGAACAGAAGGTCTCGATGCTTCTCGATCAAGTCGAGAACTCCGTCGACGCCTATCGTCGCAGCATGCGATTCGAGGGTCCCAACGGCGCTATCCCCGAGTCCACCCGGAGCAGTTATTACTCCGGCCCCGATAATCGCACCAGCGTTGCGCTCGACTCGCTTGCATCGGAACTCGACGCCTTGCGCAGCCAGTGGGAGACCAACAAGACCTACCGCCTTAGCAGCACAACATTCGACTTCGAAAAGTCGCCGAATACCCCGATGCAATCAGACTTCCCGAGCAACATCACACAGTGGAGACACAAGCTGGCACAGGATGACGAGGACTCCAGGAGTGCGGGTAATAGTCGTCAGGGAATGTATGCTCAAGAGGGGAGAGAGAAGAGTTCGCCAACTCAAACGACTGTTGCGGCTGGGGGCGGAGCAATATAGACTTTTCTTCTGTTCGTTTCTCTTCTTCTCTTCTGCGATTTGAAGTTTTTATACCACTTTCCTCTTGTGCACTTATACAGTGTCGTGTCGTCTGCTTTCTGTACTGTACTTATGTACTATTGGATTTCCTTCTTCCCTTTTTCTTCCTTTCTTCTTCCCTTCGTCTTTCGACTGCGTGGGCGATGACATCTTTGCTTGGGAATTCGGTGCGTCTTTACTTTTATGTGTGTTACTTCGCGGCTGCAACGGGACGCGAAACCGGTTGGACGGGTTAATGATTGTGCTTTTTGGGGATTCGCATTTTTTTTAGTGATATATTATACTACCCTTTCACCCTTCGCTTTACTCTTTTGCGTCGGAGCAGATTTCCTTTGTTTTTGTCAGTTGAATTATGGGAGGTTGATGAAACTGGGGCTTTGTCTGAATTTGTCGCTGAGTTATATATGGTTTTCGTCGTGTTCTTTCTGCGTGTTTTGACTTGGCTGTTTTGTCACCGTGCTATACTTGTAGTTGTTTTTTTTAGTCGCCTTTAAGTACTCTACCTTCAAGCTGAGGGAAGGCTCGGAATGCAAAGTAGCTGGACTCGACCAGTGGCAATCGTGAATTTATGGAGTGATACGCTATGGGTGAGGCTGAAATGGTATGTGCTTGCTTTGTTAGCGCACAAAAAATTCCCAATGGGAAACTCCCCGCCTTGAACCACTACCGCCCTCCTCACACACTCCGCATCCACCATCCATCATCGCCACCGATTTCCCACTGAAAAGATGAGCGATTCATCTATCGAGCAGGGCTCTGGCGCTGTCATCGGAATCGCATTCGGCAACACCACAAGCTCGATCGCGTATACCTCAGCTGTGCGTTCGTCTGTGTGGAGTGGGAGGGGAGTTGTGTGGCTGATCTACAGGTGGACAGGATGGAAAGGCGGAACTTATTGCGAACGAGGAGGGTGACAGACATATCCCATCGGTCCTGTCCTACCTTGATTCCGACGAGTTCCACGGAGGGGAGGCGAAGGCACAGCTTGTGAGGAACTCGACAAATACCGTCGCCTATTTCCGCGACTTTTTGGGGAAGAAGTGAGTTTCTTTCTGATTTCCCCTGGGAAGAGTGTGTTGCTGATTGGCGGGGGGGGGAAAAAAACCAGGTACTCTGAGATCGACCCCACGAACAGCCACAACTCGGCACACCCCATAGATGTCGATGGAATGGTCTCGTTCAGCGTTGTGGAGAAGTCTGGGCAGAAGGCCACGAACCTGAGCATTAGCGAGATCACTAGCCGCCACCTGCGTCGTCTCCGCCAGTCTGCCTCCGACTTCCTCGGAAAACCTGTTACTGGCGCTGTTGTCACGGTTCCCACCGACTTCACGGAAGCCCAGCGGGAGGCGCTCGTCGCTGCTGCCAAGGACGCGGAACTCCAGGTCCTCCAGGTCGTTCACGAGCCCATCGCTGAGGCGCTCGCCTACGCTGCTAAGGAGAACCTTCAGCCCAAGGACAAGATTCTGCTCGTAGCTGATATCGGCGGCACACGATCCGATGCCTCCGTCATTGCCGTTCGCGGCGGCATGTACACTATCCTAGCGACGGCTCACGACTACGAGCTTGGCGGTGTCCACCTTGACCAGGTCCTGGCCGACCACTTCGCGAAGGAGTTCATCAAGAGGCATAAGAGCGACCCGAGGGAAAACTCGCGCGCCCTCGCGAAGCTGAAGCTAGAGTGCGAGGGCGTTAAAAGGACCCTGTCTATTGCGACTACCGCGAGCATTGCCATTGACTCCCTGCACGAGGGCTTCGATTTCCACTCAAACGTCAACAGGACTAGATATGAGCTTCTCGCGAGAAAGGTTTTCGACCAGATTGTCAAGCTGGCCGAGCAGGTTGTTGAGAAGGCTGAGCTTGACGTGCTGGATGTCGATGAGGTAAGTGTGCCTGCATCTAGATGAGCTATATGGCTTACTTGTGATGATAGGTGATACTCGCTGGAGGTTCTTCTCACACCCCCAAGATCGCCCAACGCTTTTCCCAGCTCTTCCCCGAGACTACTCCGGTCCATGCGCCCGCCACCGACTCGATGGCGCTGAACCCCGCTGAGCTCGCTGCCCGGGGAGCCGCTCTCCAGGCCTCCCTCGTCGCCGAGTTCGATGTGGAGGACATTGAGCAGTCTACCCACCCAGTCGTGACCGTGGCACCCCACCTCAGCAAAGCCATCGGAGTTATCGTCGTCGGTGCGGACGGCAGCGAGCAGTTCCAGGCGATCCTGCCTGCACAGACCGCTGTTCCCGCTCGTAGGATCGCGGAATTCTCCGTGCCTGCGGATGGCGGCGATGTCGTCATCAAGTTTGTCGAGGGCGCCAGTGAGATCCGCAAGACCGTTCCCGAGAAGAAGCCTAAGGCTGAGACCAGCGATGATGACGAGGATGATGAGGATGACGACGAAGAGGAGGAGGAAGAGGAGGAGGAGATCAAGACTAAGCACATGAAGGTCGAGAAGCTCCTTGCTGAGGCTCTGCTGAAGGATGTGAAGAAGGGCCAGAAGATCGAAGTCACTGTTCAAGCAAGTGTGGATACCCCCTTGAACGTTGCAGTGAGAATTGTCGGTACTCAGCAAGGCATCCGTGGGGTGGTTAGTGCTCCGTAGATCTATTTGTTCTGGTTTGGAGATGGGATAGAGAAAAGCTATTGCAATGGACAGAGAATGGGGATCATTCGGGTGAGGTTAGACTGTGTATGGCAATACCATAGGCTCTTTCATGTTCATTTCGGCTGGTTTCGGTTTTTTTTTTGGTTTGTATTTGTTGTGGCTGTCGATCGGTCTGGGGAAAATCACGAATTATCCTCGAATGTAATCACATGACCTCTAGCTTACGTACTAACTAGTCGTTGCGGGTTTGAGGCCACATTCGAGCGTCACAGTCCAAGCCACAAGCAACCTTGACACCGCCAAATTCCACGGCACCTCGTTCACTACCGCCCATCCACAACTTTTCAGTTTTACTCAATCAAGAACGAATCACCAACTCGGAGGACCCACGCCACAGCTTCCTCATCAATCATGGTACCGCCGCCACTGTCCACTAGCATTGAGGGGCAAGGGGATGGAGGGGTGTAAGAGGAGGGGTTATCACTGACACTGTCTACAGGTCGTCCTAGCAGCCTCCATCTGCACGCGCGGTGGTAAAGCCGTCCTGTCACGGCAGTTCCGGGAGATGCCCCGCTCGCGAATCGAAGGGCTTCTGGCGGGCTTCCCCAAGCTCACCGACGCAGGGACGCAACACACTACGGTCGAGACCGAGAACGTTCGCTACGTGTACCAGCCGCTCGACGAGCTGTACATGGTGCTCATCACGAACCGCGCGAGCAACATCCTGCAGGACATCGATTCGCTGCACCTGTTCGCCCAGGTGGTCTCCAACATCTGTAAGAGCCTGGACGAGAGGGAGATACTGAGGAATTCATTCGAGCTGCTCAGTGCGTTCGATGAGGTTGTCGCGCTCGGCTACAGGGAAAACCTCAGTCTGCAGCAGATCACGACTTTCCTCGAGATGGAGTCCCATGAGGAGAGGATCCAGGAGATCATCTCGAGAAATAAGGAGTTTGAGGCGTCGGAGGAGCGGAAGAGGAAGGCGAAGCAGCTGGAGATGCAGAGGAAAGAGATGGCCCGGAGCGGGGGGAGCGGCGCCGGGAGTGGCGGCATGGCTGGTGGCATGGGCGCTGGGAGGAGCATGGGTGGTGGCGGCACGCCGAAGTTCAACACTTACAATGCACCGGCTAAGCAAGATGTTACCTATGATTCCTACGAGGCGGAGAAAAAGAAGAGCTACCTGTCGACATCGTCGGCGCCGAAGGGTAAGGGAATGCAGCTAGGGAAGAAGAGCAAGACCACGGATATGTTCGAGAAGGTACGCAACGAGATGGGTGGAGTTGATGCGGACGACCGTAGCCCGCTGTTGGGCTCGTCTACGCCCGATGTCGCCAGTCCTGCCGCCACCAGACAAAGCTTCCCTGCGGACGCTCACGGCGTCACTATCACGGTCACGGAACAGATCTCGGCGGAACTGGCTCGCGATGGAAACGTCAAGTCGTTCGACATCAAGGGCAACCTCTACGTCCGCGTGTCCGATCCTGCCCTCACGAAGATCAGGCTCGCGGTCACGGCGGATACCAGCAGCGGTGCGCAATTCAAGCCGCATCCAAACGTCGACCGTGCTGCGTTCAGCAGTGGCGTGCTGCAACTGAAAGATACATCCCGCGAGCTCCCCCTTACCAGCCAGTCGATCCTCCGGTGGCAGCAGAAGACTGGCACTGCTCCCATCGTGTTCACCATCTGGCTCAACCAGCTCAGCGGTGGACGATACCAGGTCACTGTTGAGTACGAACTTCTGGACGATACCAACGTCCTCCGCGATGTCACCGTATCGATACCGTTCCAGCGCTCGGAGCCGACTATCGCAAGTATGGACGAGACTTACGAGGTCGCTGGTGACTCGCTCGATTGGACGCTGTCGAACATCTCGGAAGAGAATTCGAGCGGCGCGTTCGAGTTTGAGGCTGAGGCGGAGGAGGAGGCTGAGTTCTTCCCGATGAAGGTTGGGTTCAGGATGGAACGACCGGCGGTTCCCGTCGACGTGAGTGTTCGCCCATGCCATCCCCGGAATCTACAGCTAACAATGAGGACAGGTTAATGCCATCACGCTGGTGGACTCCGGCGACAGCGTGGAATTCTCGAAGGAGGTCAAGAGCGTGGCCGATTCCTACGCTATCGTGTAGTTTGTTAGATGAGTATGGGATGAGGTTTAATGGGTGGTTCAGGTTCGGACGGCTGTTTGTAGTCAATCGGGATATAAAACCTAGAGCTGACGGTCGAAATAATTGTCCATAGCGAGTGATGACACGTACTGTATAGTTCGAGGTTCAAGGGTGGGTAAACACGTATTTTGACCGTGTTGATACTATATCATATTATCATTTTGTTTACGATATGATAGCATTACCACAATTTTTACTCCCCTCTCGATAGTTAGCCTAGTCGCGGTCCAGGTAAAGGCACGAAAACCATTATGGGAGGCAGACCCCAGAAAAGGTGCTCGTGCAACAAGAACAACAAGCGCCTGCCCTGCGCGTTCCACCAACAACCAAAACAATAACAAACACCACCGCCTGCAAGTCACCACACCAAAACAATCAACCCCGTCCTCTTTACTCCTACTACTACTCCCGCCGAAAACAGTGCAGACAAACTACCGTATGTTCCCCCGACACACACACGCGAGCCACACAACTCCTCTAACCCACACCCCGCTGTAGATGACCACAACAGCGACACCATCACCCTTAACCCTCCGTTCAGTAAATAGGCGTTCAGCCGCTGCTCCCACTACTGCCAAACTGGCCGCCATCATCGCAACACCGCTTAAGCAGTCAGTCACCGCTGCTCCCGCGCAGTCTTCGCCGTTCATGAGTTTCTCGCCGGTGGTCGCGTCGTCCCGGTTTTCGCCCCCGCCCGTGTCGGCTAGGGAGGAAGACAATGAGAACGACGAGTCCGAGTTGCCATCGGAAACTGAACTCGAGAACGGAATCGTCAACGTGGGGAATAAGGCCGAAGACCTTGGCGATGACGCCGTGAGCGTGTGTTCTGCTTTCTCGGATCTCGAGTATGGCTTGGAGAGTGGGAGTGGCAGTGCGGTCGGGGCTGGGGCTGGGGGGGCTGGAAAGGAGGACGAGGATGGTGATGTGATGAACATGAGTGCAAGTGCAACGCGTGTCGCGACACCGCCGAAGGCCCCGGGAGGCGTGAGGAAGAGTTCGCCGCTTAAGGTATGCCATGAGGGGAGAGGACTGATGGGGTGCACGGGGGGTGCTGACAGTCAAGGAGCCTTCCACACCGAGTTCAACGAGACGGAATGTGAATCTTACCACGCCACGAACGGTACCGCGTTCGGCCGCGAAAACGGGAGGGCTTCTTTTGTCTCCGCGCCGGTCCGTAACGAGTAGCCCGCGTACACCAGCGGTCGACGATAAGACGACGAACTTGCTACTGGACTTTACCTCGCAATTCGAGGCGGTCGCGCGACCGAATTTTGGGGGTGCCACACCAGCCATGCATCGGAGGACAAAGAGTGCGTCGCCGCGTAAGGGGTCGGCTGCCGAGAAGCGGCCACCGTCGACGCCAACGGAGAATAAGTTCTTCAATCTGTTGGACTTCACGCCCGGGCCGGTCGCGACGCCGAATTCGATCCCGTCGATCACGCCCAGGGAGGTAGAGGAGCTCAAGGCTGGGTTCAATTCCCAAGTTTCTCTCCTCACCGCACAGCTTAATGGGCGCACGGTCGAGGTGGACGGGCTCCGTGCTGCGGTGCAGGAGACGGAGGCGCGTTGCGCAGAGCTGACGAATACTCTCAAAGATCTGAATGAGTCTTTCGATGCCGAGCGCGAGGCGTGGGACAAAGTAAAGACGGAGCTGGGCGTTTTGTTTGAGGCCGAGAAGGCCGAGAAGGAGACTATCTCGTCGATGCTCGGAGAGAAGGAGCATGTGGTCGAGGAGTTGCACACGCAATTGGAGACAAAGGACACAGAAGTTAAGAATCTGAAGAAGCGCCTCAGGGATACGGAGGACGATCTGGACAGGACGAGGGAGGAGGTTCTGAGGTTGAAAACGGAGGTCACGAGTGCTCAGACGATGGCGACTTCCGCGTTGGAGGCCGCAGAGGCCGTTCGGGCTGCTCAGTCGTCTCAGTCCGCCGCTCCGGTCCCAGCTCCCACCTCCGATGCCGATGCCGAGGCTGCCGCAGCGAAGAAGACACAAGAGGAGGTTGAACGTGTCGCACGCGAGCTCCATATCCTCTACAAAGCCAAGCACGAGACTAAGGTTGCCGCGCTCAAGAAGTCGTATGAGACCCGCTGGGAAAAGAAGGTGGCCGCGCTGCAGCAACAGGTCGACTCCCTCAAGCTGCGCAACGAAGAGCTGGAGAAGCGCGCCGAGGAGCCAGCCAAGGGCCCAGAAAACACTGTTGCTGCTCCTGCGACAACGGATGACGACCTTAAAGCCCAGTTGGCGCGACTGCAGATCGACCTTCGGAACGAGAGACAGGAGAAGGAGGGCATTGTCAGCCTCGTCGAGGAGTTGCTCGCTATTCAGCAGGTGCATCAGATGCAGTTTCAGCAACAGCAGGAGAAGGAAGAAAAGGAAGAGAAGGAAGAGAAGGAGGAGGGGAAGAGGGAGAAGCAGAAGGGGAAGGAGAAGGTAGAGGAGAAGGGAGCAGAGGCGAAGACCGATGTCGTGGAGAAGAGGAGGACTAGTGGCCCGGCCCCGCCTCTCGTCGCTTCCACCAAGACCCCGGCCCCACAGAAGAGAAAGACTAGTGGTCCCTCTGCTCCTACCGCTGCCTCGGCTGCCCCCAGTGCCTCCTCCGCCGGCAGTCTGCGCAGTGGCATCGAAAAGATGGGAATCGCCGCTAAGCGTGCCGAAATGCGTGCCGCAATGAGGAAACAGAAGGAAGTGAGAGAGAAGGAGGCGGCGACGGCGGCGAGCGCTGACGCGGGGCGGGACACGGATGCATTTGTTGTGTAGACCGGCGGTGGGCAGACGGGGAGGTGTAATACTCCGTTTCTAGTTTTCTTCTATCATTATTTTTTTGGACTTCGGGTTTTCTGCGTCGCAGAGGTGTGCCTTGTTTACTCATACGGTCTGCGTATTTTGGTTCCGTTTAGTTTATGGTGTGGGAGAGAGATGCAATGGTCGCATTGGATCCTGGATCATCGGAGATGACCTCAACGAACTCGAAAGTTCAAGCCTACGAGGTGGATTTGTAGGGAAGCAATATATCATAGAGTGTTTTCAGTGTAAATTGCAGTTCTGTCGATGGCATGCGCGTGCTTGATGCCACATCACCTGCCTTGGTTATGTGCCGACCCACGGCCAGTCACTCGACGGAGTCCGTCGGTTGTGTTGCCGCAGTTCCAACTGGACGTCGATTATGCCGAAAACGATGCACCAGAACAACATGGTGGCACGAGGACCGAAGAGGCTGGCAGGGAGGTTCCATCAGCTCAAGACGGGGCACTGCCGTACAGGCCAATACCTGAAGTGGACGAAGAATTCGGACACGGCAGAGTGCGGGTGGTGCCAGTACAAGATGCAGACGAGGAAGCACCTGTTCAAGAATTGCGACAAATGGAGGCCGCAACAGAAGATGATGTGGACAGAGATACGGAAAAAGACAGGAAGAGGGAAGAGCCGGTTCGCAATCAGGGAACTATTTGCGGACGAGCGGTGCACTGGAGCGATCTTGGACTTCTTGAGAACGACAAAGGTGGGGGCGAGGGTGGGGCCGCGGGAGCTGCCACCAGAACCAATGAGGGAGGGGGAGGGGGGAGATATACGGTCTCCTTAGCCACACTCTCTTTTCCTTTCCTTCTTCCTTTCTCTCTCTCCTATGTCAATCCTCGCGAGTCTTCCTCTCTCCTTCTCCTTTTTCTCTCTTTCTCTCCTACTTCCTTTCTCCTTCTCTTCTCGTGGGACAGCCGGGCGGGGGCAGGGGGAGTCGCCGCGAGCCGCTGGCGGACTGCTCGAGGGCGCAGCGGACGACGAACAGGAAAAGGACTGTATATAATATCGTCATGATCCAATAGGGTCGCACACGATTAATGAATCATCATCACCATCAACTGAACATCGATTTACTTCGCACAGCGAGCATCCCAGAGCCCACGGCACGACTGCTGTGCACCGGAATGGGGGGGTGTCGGGATGCGGCAAGCAGTCCGCACGTCACTGAAACGCCGATCACTGCTGAGCGGATCCGCGGCTATGTATATATCTAGCAGACGGGTAGCTGCGTGCGGTGTAATTACCGTTATTACCGTTTGCCGACGAGATCCGGACGGGCAGGTACAGTGGAATAGTAAGCACACCGAGTTCCACCTAGATACCTTCCGGTCGGCCGCATCTGGGCTTTGACGGGCCAAGGGCCGGACGGTTTAAAAGCCCACACATGTTGGGCAGCAAGAGATGTTTCCGGCGTCAATTTTTAGGTGTTATATACCGCTCTTGCTTAGTGAAGGGGAGAAATGCGAAGACGGCTATCCCGAAGTATCTCAGTGCCTTGAGGATATCCCTCGTAGGGGGGGGGGGGGGGGGGGGGGGGGGGGGGGGGGGGGGGGGGCGGGGGGGGGGGGGGGGGGGGGGGGGGGGGGGGGGGGGGGGGGGGGGGGGGGGTGGGGGGGGGGGGGAGAG
>Ga0307508_10002803_pt1 | contig 18108 bp, 23 predicted proteins | sample 9_EM_MG_FD_203089 | JGI IMG/M metagenome (GOLD analysis project Ga0307508, IMG submission 203089) | Populus trichocarpa ectomycorrhiza microbial communities from riparian zone in the Pacific Northwest, United States - 9_EM | ecosystem: Host-associated > Plants > Roots > Unclassified | place... | reverse complement strand
CTGTTGCTCAGGTGAATATTACTGTTCTTTTATACATTTGAATGGTTGTATTCATCGTGGTTGAAGGATCGCCACATTCTTGAAACGTATCGTGGCATACCATTTCCCAACTACACAAAATTAAAAAACATATTACAATGTATCGAACCAACTGCCCCGATATGTTCTTCCTCCATTTCTATGGATCCTTCCTTCTTGGTCAGTGCACCGTCGTCAGCTCTTCTACCTTCTCAACCATTTCCGTCTTTGCAGCCCCTTTCCTCTGCTATGCAGACGCTACCACCGGCGCTACTACTGGCTTGCAGGCCCCAGCCAGATCTTCCTGCTCCATCCCACATATCCACTATGGATTTTCCATTGGCATCATCTGATGCCGGTGCTTTGGGGAATCAGCAAGTCAGTGGATCTTTTCAGCCATGGCCTCTTGGTCATCAGCCAGAAGATATTCCCTCGATGTCAGGATCAACAAGTCAAGCAGCTATCCAGCAATCAATCCATGGCCCACAGCCAGAATATCCACCTCTTCTTGCAGCATCGTTCTATGCCAGTGCTTTGGACCACGACCGACTCGGAAGTAGTAACGCTTTTCAACAACCGAGTAGCCACCGACAGCTCGAAGGACAACCTGTTTCAACCCTTCCGTTTTCATTTTCATCTCAACGTCCCACATCGTCATCGTCACCTGCTTCTGGAGGCCGACGAACTGATAGTGCGACCCATCATTCGGTTCGGAGCCTTCAATCTGACCTTCATCGCGGTGCGTCAATGTCCAGATCCTCTGCTAAGCGTCAGCGTAAGGATGCTGTGATTCCTGGTTCTCCTTTGGCCACACCCAATGTGCTTGAGCGTATGGAGGGAACTCTACAACTTGTAGTGAAAATGCTGCAACAGCTGGCGACACCAGCTCCTGCCATGTCGTCTGACACTTTGGCTGCCATAAAGGCATCGAACGCCCTTTCTGCAAGTCCTACGCTATCAGACGAGCAGAAGGCCCAGCTTTTTGAATACTTTTGCAACAATCCAACACAAGCTAGTGCTTTGCCCGATGACCAAAAGTTTCTTGATGCAATTTTCCTTCATTTCCTCTCCAAATCAGACATGGTGTAGCTGTTGCTGGAAAACGGGGGCCATACTACGTAACAGCTATTTTCATAATTGTTTCGAGTACTTAGGATACCACTATCATCCTATGGATGTGACTAACTCCTTAGCAGTGTATCCCTTCGAAAATCCAACGCCTTTCCTGTGCGCACCTGCCTTATTCTCCCTCGTCTGTTCCTCTCCCTCATCTGTTTATGATAATACATGGTGGTTCATGATCTATGATGTCGAAGGAGTTCCCTCATTGAAGGGCGAAGATACACTCGATGAACCGAGTCACGAGTGTCGTCTTGAGTCCTCACCCCGGCGTTATTGAAGACTCAATCCCCTTGAATGTTATTAATGGTGACGGCAGGTAAGAAATCAGAATTCAATGGGGCTGGAAAGAAATTAAATAACTACAATACAGAAGACATGCGCAGGAATAAAGAATTAGATGCCGTGTCCAACTGAGATGATTAAGCGCCGAAACTGTACAGTGTACAACCCGATCACTTCAGTGCGTATACAACATCGAGTGCCGTAATGGTCTTCCGCTTCGCATGTTCAGTGTATGTTACCTAGTCACAAATGACCTGAAGGAACAATGAGTCAGACGGAACCGAGGACAAGATACATTTTTGAGGAAACACCACGAGTCTCCTCATAGATGAGACCAGAGATACGCTTCACACCACCTGGACGTGCAAGACGAATAGCTTATATTGGTGTAGGATGGGCATTGTCTTGAATATTTGCCTTGACGTTATCGATGGTGTCTGAGACCTCCGACGTTGGAGAATGAGGTCGAGAGTTGACTCCTGGCTTTTATTTGTGTACCATGGGCGCTGTCTTGAATCTTTGCCTTGATGTTATCGATGGTGTCCGAAGACTCGATCTCCAATGAGATGGAGAATGAAGTGGAGAGTCAACTCCTGGGTTGCGTAGGATGGGCGCTGTCTTGATGTGCATATACAACGTCGAGTGCCGCGACTGTCTTCCATTTCGCATGTTATGTTACCAGCAAATGACCTGAAGGAACAATGAGTCAGACGGAATCGAGCACAAAGGTTGATACGCATACGTTTTCAAGGAAGATCTTGAGGACACCACGAGTCTCTTCATAGATGAGACCAGAGATATGCTTCACACTACCTGGACGTGCAAGACGACGAATAGCGGGCTTTGTATACCTGTATCCATTGTCAGAGACTAGAACAAATCACAAAACTGAGTCAAGTTTTTACCTTGGATGTTGTCGTGCAAGATCTTGCGGTGACGCTTAAGCACCAGATGAAGAACAAGGTCGAGAGTCAACCACCGAGTCACGAATGACCTGAAGGAGCAATGAGTGATAGAACAGAAGGGAAGAATGGAAAGAACGTACATTTTCAAAGAAGATTTCGTGAACACCACGAGTTTCTTCGTAGATGAGACCCAGACGTGTTGGAGTATGCTTGATGTCGGAAGACTCGACCTCCAGAGTGATCGTCTGGCTGTCAACGAGTATCTGTGTAACCACTGTGGAGATGAAGTCCTCCAAAGGGAGGGAGGACAAGGAGAAGGTTTGACCCACAAGAGTCTCGACCTACAATGAGAGGGAGAACGCGGTGTCGTGGTGGAGGTTCCTCTTGAACGGGTGCGATGGGGTATTGCAGCGATAATATCCGCCTGTAGGAAGTAGTTAGAAAATAAAAAAAGGATATAAGATAACAGGCGTACCTATATGCCTGGTCGCGATCAGTCGCGATCAAGGCGTCTTTGTCGTTGTCACAATCGTTGAAAGGGGTTGAAGAGGGCCGGGCTCACCTGTACGGCAGGATACAGGTCTGCGATCACCGGTCACCCTTTAGAAACGCCACGGTTGGACAGAAGACGCAGTGGGGGGAAGCAGGTGGGCTGCGATGGACGGCCATGGTGGTGAGAGGAAGATCGAAGGACGTGTGAAAATGCCTCGGGACGGTTTCCGGCCTTCCGAAGCTGCCGATCAAGCATCACTGTTACCTAAACACGGCACACCGGCATTGCGCGGACGATACAATAAATGGCCGAACATTTTCAAATAAATATTCCGCGCACTGAAATGTTCGCGGCAGTAATATCAAATCCCGCGCACTGAATTAAATGTTTGCGGCAGTAATATAAATTTCCGCGCACTGAAAAAATGTTCGGGTATTAAATATAAATGGTTGCGCATCTGAATAAAATGTTCGGGGGCAAAAATAAATGTTATGGCAAGCGAAAATTTTTTTTGTGGGACTCTTACTATTTTTAGGGGCATGTCAAAATGTTTTTTATTTTTTACCCACTTGGGCAAGCATACACTTGGACAAGCATAGCTGAAGCAATGTAGTAGATGCAAGCTAATTTGACGTTCACGACTGGACTCCCACTGACACATTCCGAGCAGGTTTGACTGGCATTGACCGTCAGGCCTTCAGGACACTGACAGTGTCAAGTGTCATCATGCGAAATGTTAACGTAATTCAGTCAGAACTGTTCCGTTTTCCACTTGATCATGTGCTGTTGTGACGTTTGTGACTAGAGCTCGCGAGCGTGACTGGCGATACCGCACAAGTGTTGATCAGAGCACAATTCGTTCCCTTGTTGCCCTACAGTCGAATTCAAGACGAGAATAATTACTTAGGAAGAATCTACATACTCTATATGTCATATAATACACCTCATAAATTCCCTCCCGGCCTTTTGTCCCGAGAGCCGTGAGATCATAGAGGGAGAAAGAATTAGGACCGTTCATATTTGTCATTAAATGGATAGAGATTTTCAGTCGTTGTCGAGTGCTCTGATTTGGCCTCTCCAGCTTTCCAACTTCCCGCAAACCAGGAAAGGATCTACATCCTTCTCTTGTCATCCAACGCACTCAGTCAGGCACGTAAGGGTGGTCAAGATTGCAGGGTTTTTCCTAAACCAACTTCGTCCACAATAAGCGTACCAGAGCGCTCGCAAGTTGGCTTTGAGGAGCTCACACGCCTCAGGACACCATGAACACCGGCAAGTTGGTGCCATCGTAGCTGTGACATTGTGAAATCTTCATTCGATACATTCTGAAACGCAATGGGGTCCTCCCACAGTGTCATTCCACCCTGATGTCGGTGCGTATTGAAAAGCAGGGGGACATTGACGAAGTCAAGTGCAGTCGCAAGGAGAGAGGGGTTCATGGCCGCCTCAAACTCAACACCAGGATCCGCTCCGTCAAGAAGACCTCCGAATTTGGAATTAATTCTGTCGAGCTGGTCCTCTAACTGGGTTGGATCACTGCCCGAAGATTTGAAGCATTCCGCATAGACGTTCACCATATCGTCGATATTCTCCTGTGATGCTAACGACTTGAGCATCTCCTGGCAAAGAGTTTCTGTTGCAATAGAAAATCAGAGGACAAGCCGTTAACAAGGCAAGAAAGACGTACTTGACACATTACTGAAAGTCGGCTTCACCTTCTCGTCCAATCCGACCATTAGCCTCTCCAACTCGCTCTCCATCCCCTCCATTGTTTCCTCCTTATCAGTCATCTGAAGGACTTCGGCGAGCTGCTTCCATTTCATGACCTTCACAATGGCTGCCTTGATTTTCACCTTAGTCAATTTATCCTCGTCGAGTTCTGAAAAGACGTTCAGCTGAGCTCAAAAGTGGAAGGAGCTACGCAAAACCTTCAAAGGCCTTAACGGCATTGGACTCTAAAAGGTCAATTCGCGCCTTCGAACGATTGAAGGAGGTGTACAGAGTAACCCACGTGCGCGTTATGAGCGCCCTGATTGTCGGGCGCAGGAATGGGTCCACTCGCTCCTTGCCCGGAGAATAACATTGCTCCCCGAAAAGAGCAGTTCCGACGGGATCTATGGCCAAGGGTACCCACTGGGTGGCGTCAGGCCAGGAGTTAGTCTCGGCGGCCAGAGTGTATGGATGTAATTCCTCGGCTCGCAAAACGTCGACGATTCTGTCATGTATCTTCCAGTTCTTCCAACCCTTGGTCACCCAGTCGCGCCAGGCCTGGCGACCAGGGACCATCTGCGAGTTGCCCTTGGCGGATGAAAACTTGCTTTTTTGGTTATTAGACTTCAGGGCACGGAATTGGTCAAAATACGAGCCGATTTCGTTGGATGTCTGACGAGTCCAGTTGGTAGGAAGTTGTTTGTCGTCCTTGGGAAATAGACCGTGGCGGACACCAGTCAACTCTTTCCATGTATCGAAATTCCAGGGCGCCTCGTTATAGTCATAATACATCTGGGTAAGGATGTAGTGAATTGTGTGGGTGGGCATTGTAGGCCAAAGGCGAATATAAGACGAGTGATTGACGAGGTTGAAACGTGAAGTGGTCGAAGCAGACGGTATTTAAGTCCGGTAGAGTCCATCGAGCATCGGGCCTTGTTCGTAATTTTGACACAGAAAAGATCTACGAAATTCTTGCCGGAATAAAGACTGAGTACTGAAATGGCAAGTGAGAAACAAAAGAAGACGAATGACGGAAGAACAATACTTTGATGATGACAAGACTCCAGTTAATGAGGTGATGGTCGGTCGCTGACGGTCGACGCCAAATCAACCGGCCACCACATAAAATGCGGGTTATGTACTACTACTTGACACCATCATGGCATTCGAAGTGCCGTAATCAATTATGAAGTGAATTTGAAGGTTTTTGGAAAGGAAAAAAAAAGGGAAAGCTGATGGATTTCGCACAGAATTTCTGTATACATACAATGGGAACCAGAATTTTTAGCGAAAATCTGACAACAGATCCGACACCGGATGGACGAAAAAAGAATTTAGAGGGTGTTTTCATAATATTCCCACGAGTTTTTGGGTGCGCCAAAATTTTGAGCAAAATTTTTGATACGTATGACTGATTCTAGGATTCGGTAAACCCAGAAACCGGAGTGGCTGGGTTCATCAAGACGTCAATATTTCAATGGCCATCATGTCTGTCTGATTGATTGCTCGGTGCTGCTTTTGCCTGCGCACAGCCCATGCAGCAGCGGCACCTGTCAAACCCTTGCGGTAAGCACTCATAAACTGCCAGAATCGAAATCCTCCAGATCATCTTTCATCGCCATTTTGGCCAGTCTCTTACCAAAATCCTCATCATCAAGCTCACCCCACCCCGGACCCTCTGCATGTTCCTCCGCGTCTGATTCTTCTCCTGAATCCTCAACCTCACTGCTTGTGTCATCTTTCTTTTCACGGTGGTGCACTGACCTGTCCCCTGAGATTTCCCAATCGGTTTGTCAACCAATTCATCCGAATCGACCGTGATGCCGCTGACAGTTTGACAGGCTTGAGAAATTGATGGATAGTGCTCGAAGAGATCCTTTACAGAGGCCGGCGAGATTGCGACGTTTCTTGGGGGGACGGCCTCTAGGTTTTGGGGGCATAGTATGAATTTTATTTGGGAGGAGGAGATAGGCTATCTAAATATGTTTTGGTGGAATCTTGCCGAGATCTATCCAAAAACAACTTTTTGGAGATTTTTGCAAATTGTTTTAGCCGCGCCAAAACTTGGGACCTTTATTTTGACAAATTTTCGATAAATCGGCTCATGCCAATTACAGCTAATGTAGGGCTAATGCACGATCCAGGAACGTCACGTGATATTTGCCTTTTTTTCACGAAAAAGCCAATGGCTCTTTCAATTTTGCCAAAATAGAGAATCTGGCCGGGCCAAGTTCTAGAATAGGGTGATATCCAAAACTTGGCGTGGTCAGATTTTTTAATTTCCTGCATTTGCGAAAGCTATTAGCTGTGCAAGTCGACGGCTGAAACATCGATCTGCTTTTGGCCCCATATCAAACACGTGACGTTTCATTATATGGTTGCGCAAAAAACTGTAGGTTGCAGGTAAATTACCTGGTAACTTACCAAGTTGGGAAATGTAGGGAGGTAAACTACCTAGTGTGGTGTATCACGTGTCAGTTCAAACGATGATGCAAATTTTCGATCTGTTGGCGGTCACGTAACCTCAGTAATATACTGTTAAATGTCTGGTAAAAAACAAGGGGCCTCCGAAAGGGGGGGGGGCGGGGGGTAACTTACCAGTAAGATAACCCCTTAAGGTTTTTTGCGCAACCCTACCTTAGATTCATAACGATAGGCCATTCAAAAAAAACACATATACAGGCGGACCTCAAATTTTCACCAAAAGGAAAAGCACACATCACATGCTGTCGGCATTTTATTTTTTTGGTGATGGCCCATCGTTATGAATCTAGCTGTAAAGGTCTACTCATTTCCTGTCGATTCCGACAGTTTTCGGACTTCTAAAACATCCCGATCGGTCCCAATAAATCAGCTTGAAAATTTGTTGACTTTAGTAGTTGTCCACAACTGTACAAGACTGATATTATTTTTGACTTACGTTAGCTACTATTCCATCAGTAACCGTCATCACAGTCGAACTTGAAGTGAATTGTTGACTGTCAGCGACCAACCATCACGGCAGCGCCATTCATCGCTACTGACGTGCGACAGCTCTGCATTTCAAAAAATTGCTGATCAGGTTTTTTGCGTGGTACGCAAGTGTGTCGAGTGCGAGTGCCACGCAAATCAGGCAAAAGTGTTTGTGCTCTGATTTGCGGGCCAACATTTTGCGTGCACCTTTGGGTTTCGGTACATAATATTTACGTGCAGGATGACACTGATGAAAGTAAGTACGATTTCTTTACATACGATGGGTTACCTCGGTCAGACCCCTCAATCGGACGGTCACACGTCGTCACAAGAAGCCATCATCACATTTCAAATTCCGTCCAGAGCACAAATTACAAGTTGATCACTATGTTTGATCTCCGACACGGCATCAATCGGCGGGCGTGACAACATCCTATTTTATGACCCTCCAAGCACCGAGTTTTATGAGCAAAACAACATGACAGAACTGTTGAATCTTCTAAGTAGAATGTATGTAGAAATTTTGGAGAAGTTTGGTGGGAAAATGATTGAGGGGATGTTCGGGTAACCCATAGTAGTACCTCACCGTTCGCTTTATGTGGGTTACATTTCTATTTCCTTTTCTTTGATCCTGCTCCTTTTCTGGTGATAGGCCTCGGTCTCGGCTGTGGCTTGACCGCTTTGACTGGCTTCGGGACTGTTATGAAGTTTGGTCCAACTTGCTGCAGAACAACCATGAACATATGGCAAACATCTCAACATACCTCGTACCGCTCAAAAATCTCCTCTTCCAGACGCTCTAAACATTCCTTGTCAACGTCGACATTCGAAAATATCTGTTCCAGTAGTGCGTCTTCAGTTTGAATATTCCATGCAGCTTGTGGCATCTCGATCTCATCATCGAAAGTAGCCTTTGTCTGGGTGCCTTGCACCTTTTCGGAGAAAGCTGTGATATAAAGCGTACACGTGTGTGTGCAATGGGAAGGCGCCCAAGCCACTGGAGTCGTGGCTTCTTGTCTCTGTGAGCGATATGGGTTTCGAACCAATTGGGCAACCAGAAATCGCAGTGGCAAGTGCGTGCAGGTGCGTGCCTGCGTGCGTGATGTAGCACGCATGTTTGATAGTAGTGCACGCAAAGTGCACGCTCATTGGAGTTGGAGTAAAGTACTGTCAACACCCCCCCGGTACATCGGGTCACGGAATAACAATCCGGTGCCCCCGTGGAGAGGATAAGTGATAGAAAAGTCACGGTGGACACAAGGCAAGTGACGGGACTTTCGACATCCGGTGTTGATAAATAGTGTTTTTGTAGAAGGGAAAAGTTCTGAGTGACAAGCCATACGTAGTGACAATGACTTTGGTTGATATGCTATACAGGCAGTACAGGCAATGTATGGCGTAGAGTAACAGTAATGTTATGCAATTGTACCGGAGTCTAAGAGGCACGTTTTTAGCACTATTGAGTGTGCAGGAAAAGATAGTGTGAAGGGCGACACGATAAGGCTGTTCTGTGGATGCCAAACGATCGATTTACGAAGTCGAGGGGGACTTGGACAGTCGAAATTCCCTCATTTCCGTAGTGGGAGGAATTATAACCTTCGATATGATAACATAGAATGATTAACTGAAGCATACGTTTGTGACAATCACGAAGGGACGGAGGTGCAAGCAAGAAAGACCGCTTTGACTTTTGAGGCAATAGTAGACACCAAGAGTCATCCTTTGATACTGCTAAACCGATAAAACTCTGAGGAGCTAAAGGAGTTCGGTGAGCCTCCTGCTCAAAATCTTGATTGTATTCACAAAAAATACATGACAATTAAAGTCCCCTACGACGGTTACGGATGGCTCCTTCTGTTTTCTGAAGACTGAGCCCTATATTGGGAGAGATAGAAAGGGAGCTCACCAAGGGGCCAACCTTCACCCGCTCGTCCCCATTCAGGATTGAACTTGATCAATAGTATTGGGGCTGCTCTTTCAAGGCCGGCTGGAAAGGCTCGATACCTATTGGATCGTGGGACTTTCGAAGTCCATATTTTATCTTGTGACGGTTCCGGAATCCACTTGAGTTTGTTGAACACCTTCTTTAGTTCGAATCGCATCGCTAGCACAGTTTCGTTGTGTTGAAGGGCCACCAGTTCTTTCCACTCCGTATAGTACCTGCAGCTCGGATAATTCTGGATGTTTTTACCAGCAAGAGTGTGTCCTTTTGGGGGAAAGAGGTGGTCGAAGGCCCTTTTCCAGTCTTCTTTTTGGGCCCTCCTGTGGTAGAAGCAGGAAAAGAGTTCTGGTAGGTCAGTACGCATGAAGAGGTCTTGATCGGCCCCCAGCCTTTCCTCTCTGGTCAGCTTGAGATAGGATGGTTCAATTGCTGACCGCGGGTTTGGGCTCTTAACTACAAGGTCGATCCAAAATTGCCGTAGGATTTTGGCCAGCCGGATATCGGGGTCAAGCGTTTGAGGTTCTGGCTCAAAGCCATCTTCCAGATCGGAGCCATCGTCCACATTCATGGGTGCCAGCCGGAATCCTAGCCCTGCTAGGTTTGTTATAGGCTGAGGGTCTTCGTCTTCAAGTGAACGAGGGGTTATTCTCGCACGACTTCCTCCAACCCGCGTGGAGGGGATGTCGTCCCGCCTGACAATGCCCATCGGTCGAACTTGGCGGCGGACGGTATCTGGGTCCATGTCCTTTCCAAAGTAAAATTCGAAAGCGCTGTCGGACAGGCACAAATGAGACGCAGTAAATCGTGGCATGGGAACAATAGGGGGGATGCGAAGGTCACGAAAAAATACCAGCCCATTGCTGACCCAGGGAACCGTGCATGAGATTGGACCATTACCATCAACATCTATGTCTGTCCGAGTTGGCCATAAGACGACGGATTCATCTATATTCACCCTAGCGGTGTGCGGAAGACTTGCAGTGACTAAATTCCGTGCGTAGTTCCTATCATCGGGACGGGCATGCAGCCCATTCACAAGCCAGACAAGGGCGGCTATGAGCAACATTGTTTCGTTCGTCATGGTGGTGGAGGGTGAGGCATCTCCGATCCATTTGAAAAGGACTCGAGCTGCTTGCAATCTACATTCACGAAGACTCCTGCAAAGAAGAAAATCAATGCTAGCCACCGTGAGGTTCTTGGAGTTGGCTTACCACCAAACTTTCCTTGGGAAGGCGACAATACTTCTTTCCAACAGGTTGGGGGGGAAGTTCAAAAGAACTGTTTCTGCATGGGCCAGAGGAACCCGGAGCTCGATTCTGCAATGAGAGGCGTTCTCTCGCATGGCGTTGATGTAGAGCCCTCGGAGTCTGGTGGTGAAGGCAGGCGGCTGTGCTTTTGCTAGGGCGTCGTCGACAGTCATATATTTCCCATAGTGGCCGTTTTCGGGGCTGTATGTCAGTGCTTTGTCCGTGGGATAGAGCTGTAGGTATCGAACGCGGCAAGGTCCCTGAGAACGATTACCGGTTGTAATCCTGCAGCCTGAGATTTCGGTCAAATGGGCAACGATATCACGTTCGTACTCGCTGCTCCCGAGTTTGGTGACTCGAACGGCATCAGTTCTGTTGATTTCCAGAGCATGTTCCACGATGCAGGTGTGCTGATCCGTCCTCCACTGCAGGCAGTCCCCCTGAGTGCTGGAAAATTCAACGCCAACATCAATATACCACTGGTCGCCGCCGTCGGTAGTTTGGGATGGAAGTTTCATGTCATCGAGGAGCTCCCTAATAGTAGTTCGAGCGTGGCCCCCATCGAGCGCGTGTTGTGTGATGTGCTTTGTACCTCGGATCTGTGAAAGAAATCTCATTGAGCCTCCCCAAGCGTGCCCAGTATCTTCGAGGTGAAATCGTATCAAGTTGCCAAGCTCTGGAAGGAGGAACGAAGGAACACCCTTTTTCGTAAAGGAGTATGAGCCGTTCCTCTTCTTGGCGCGGAAGAGTTCGTCCGCATATGTGGGCGGCCAATCATTTGCAGCATGCTCCATCAGGTCGTGCATAGCAGGGCAAAGGCCATCATTATAGACTATGCGTTGTTCATCCTGCGTCAATGAAGAGGCAGGGTGCCTTTCTTCATTATATAAACCAGGAAAGAAGAGTCGAACAGAGTTCCTTTCACCCCAGGAGGCAAACTCTACATTTGGAATGCGATGGAGGTCAACCATTTTTATTTGCTAGATAGAAGTAATGAGAGATGTTGTAGTTTCGAATACAAGTTTGAAATTCACCCCGTCCACATCCAAAGGTACTGATATATGAACCGAACGTCTAAGAACCTCCCTGGCGTTCCCAACTGGAAGGACAAAGATGGAGTCCGTCATGGGCAAGTCTTTTGTGTATCCCAGGATGGAGTCGTAGTCGCGGAGTGCCTTAATGCCATAGCCTTCTTGTAGGGTGTTCCTTCGGGGCTGGACGTCGGCCTGGCAATCATTCAACTCGTCATCGACGTATTTACCGGTGAGTACAAACTCCGCAAAGAGACCGTCGTCAAATTTCTCCAACTCTCGGGCGCGACTACAGAATTCAGAGACGGTATGCGCGATAAGAAGGGGAGCAGCCATGTTCTGTGGGCTTTGTTTGGCTTACGCTCAAAGGGTTATATCTCGTTCCTCGGCTAACTAACGAAACACCCAACAAACCAACAAAACCAACCACCTTGCTTCTGAAATTCAGATGATCGTCACTAGCGTTACAAGGAGAGTAGGCCTTTGATCACTTCCCCAAAGCAGCCAACGATCGTCGCTTCCTCTTTCCTACTAATGAAAAGTTCACCTACCATAAACAGAAAATTCAGCGTCTGATCAGCCATTTTGGAGCTTTACATGTAACATAAACCAGTGGTGTGCCCGTCATGTTATCGTCAACAACTGTCAAAGTTAGACTTATGCCATATTAAGTAGATCACATGATCATTAACCACTGTGATGAAGGATCATTTGCTTTTTGCATAATTCTGTTCGTTTTTTCACGGGGCAACGTTTTTGATATATGTAATCCAATAAAGGGCCGACATGTCGTCGACAAAACCTTGCTTCAAGCATTATTTATTTATGACCAATGATTTATTCGACTAAGTAAGCTACGTTGTATCATCAGGTTTTGAGGGACCAGGCTCGGAGCGTTGGGGAAAGCTTCACAAAAACTTACGTAAGATTTGTAATTATGACCCTGGGGGAAACGTTTTTGATATATGTAATCCAATTATAGTGCATTATCAATAATCTTGATTGTACGACATAATTTTCCTGTCGGTCAAAGACCTTTGACCATGACATTGACAGTGACTGTTGACTGTTGACCGCCCACCACTTAAACAGGTCCCAAATTGTTTCATCCCACGTAATCTTTTGGGTTGCTGGACCTGGTGCCTTTTTGTCCCTAACTAAGAAAGCACCCATTGCCAAGAAACCGGCGTTTTTCACCTCGATTTCGTGTACTTGTTTTCATATGTTTGAACGGCATCTACTGTATATAATTATAAAGGTCAATGCAGCCTTTGAAGCCACACATGCCTAGCCACGGCCTTGCAAGTGCTTTTACCCAACTCTGGGTCAATGCCAACGGCGCCCCTTGGAACTATCCTACTTGGCTGGAACTCACGAAGCTCCCTCCCGGTCTCTTTTCTGACGACGATTCCAAGCCCCCACCTGGATGGACCAAGCAAAACGTCGTTGACATACTGCATTTCTTTGATGAATACAACAAGATCGATAACGAAGCCGAGCGCCTTCAGTTCGCCCAGAAAGTCAAAGGCCGGATTCCCCCTGGTCAACCTCTGTGGCGCGCTTTCCTTCAGCGAGGGTGGACGAAGGAGTGGAAGTTACACAGCCTCATCGTAGAGGGCCTTCGTGCCAACAACGTCCACCCACTTCTACTTCAGCTGTCGGACAATACCGACAAATGGCCACAGGCCGACACGTACTTGCCTTTGGCCCTCGATTCCATTGGATTGACCCTCTTTGGTCCAGAGGCCTTTGGGGGCCAGGAACTACTCCCCATGAAGGTGAGGAACCCCCTGAAGATGATTGTTCAGCATAGCTGGGACAACCTCAGGCGACAAGCTAGCCTAGGGCGCAAAAAGTTGGAAGCATTGGAAGACGCAGCTTTGTCTGCCGCTGAGGGTCAGTGTGGTAGTTTTTACTTCTCCGCCATCCACATAACTTTCGGTTATTAGACCTCAATAGCGGCACTTTGACGAAAGCAAAGATCACGAAGACGATAAGAGCCATCAGCAATTGGCAGGCACAAGCACAACTTTTTGCCAGTCAAGAAACCATAGAGAAGATTGAGGGGATGCTCTCGGATATACAGGCATTGATGGAAGAGTTGGGCATGCCGAAGACCGAACCTATTGGGAAACCTAGAGGTGAGAATCTTCACTTTTCAAAGCGTTCACACACTTATGTACTTCAACCAGGCCTAGTCAAGGTCAGAAAAGACGCCCTTTCCAAGCTAGCTACGGAAGAGGAAGTAGACGACCTCTTCGATCTCTATGCGAAGCTCATCGCCGATGCCAGCGAGGACTTGGAGGCCAGCGAGCCACCCCTTTCCCCTGCTTCAACAATCGGCATTTCGTTTGCTGAGAAAGTTGATGGCGCAGACCCAGGGGTTGAGGTGGAAATGCGAATGTCACCAGCTGAGCTGGCGAAGGAACTCGGCTTTACAGACCACCTCCCCTTTCTATTCAATAGGTATCGACATGTGAAGGGCTTCTCAGCCTGGAAAAACCCTGCCCTCTTCTCAGAGGATAGCTGTGAAAACCCCGACATTCAGCCCCTAGGGTTGCATTATCACCAATTGGCTGGCCTTCACGCAATTGTTAGGAAGGTTTTTGGTGAGGAGGCAGATGCTGACGCCTGCACTGGCGTTCTTCTTGCGGACGAGGTTGGGCTTGGAAAGACGGCAGTTGCCATTTCTTTGATATGCTTCTTGAGCCACATTGCTATGCTACAGTCGTCGGATGTGGATGTACAGACAATCCCAGTGATTAGTGAGTATTAAACCTGCAATCCATTTGCCCTCTCTCAATTTTTTACAGAACAGCGGCCCTATCTGTCAAACTCAACTGTCGTGCCATGCCTTCCGCATCTCGTCCTCGTCCCCGGGACTCTTTTGCTTCAATGGGAAGAGGAATTTCAAGTCTGGTTCCAGCCGAAGAAAGTCGATATCCTATTATACAAAGGAGGGAAGGAGGCCCAACGTTTCTGGGGGGAAGATGGACTTTATTCAAGGTCAAAGCATGTTCGGTCTCAGATAATCATTATTGCATCGCATTCAGTACGTTTGGAGCTTTAAATGCTCTGCATTTGCTGATCTTGATCAGGCCCTTCAGCAGGATTTCCAGCTTTGCTTCAACTCGAAGCTGCCCAAGACACGGAGGGGTGAGGTTGCACTCCCATGGCGAACCCCACCCAGGAAGCCCGGCCAACCTGCTGCGATGATAAACGAAACCCTCTTCGGACAACAATACCTATCGGTGACCCTCGACGAAGGACACATTTTTAGAAATGTTAATGCCAAGCACAGCGCAGCGCGTCTGATTATGAAGCAGGCCCGTGTCCGCCTTGTACTGACGGCAACCCCGCTGCATACGTCAACGAAGGTGAGTTTATTTCACCATCTCAACCATGGCCCTCTGATGCAGCCCTGAATTGCTCTAGGACGTCGCAGCAATGGGGAGGCTTGTCGGCATCCCACACTTCCTCACGCAGAGAGCGCATTTAGAGGAGAAAGAGGACGCAGCTGCCCAGAGAAAGGCGCGAAAGGCTCTGCTAGATGAAGAGCTTGACCTAGCAGACGATTCTCCAGAAACTCGGGCCTTGAAGACGATTGCAATCAGTGCAGCTCTTCGAATGCAAGAGCAGTTCGAAGGCAGGGTGATTCGGCGGACCTTGGACAGCAAGGACTGGGAAGGAAACTCCCTTCTTGTTTTACCCCCCTTCAAACAAATTTATGCAACCCTCACCCTCACCGATCGAGAGCTGGGAATTGTGGAAAATTTGGCACAGCAGGCCAAAGACAGGTAGGTTGAGCCCCTTCCCCTACTACCTCTTTGACTAATACTGTGAAGTGTATCCACAGCAAATGGGGTTGGCCGTTTAATGACGAAAATTTTTTATTTGGAATACCGAATGGCGACAGGCTACGCAAAGGATGACCCAAATGAGGAAATTCCAAAGTTCTCAACGATGCAGGAATGGGAGTCGAAGAAGTCGACAAAGATGGACGTTTGTGCTCAAATCTGCCGACACTTGCTTTCCAGGGATGATGCCCCTGAAGTTGAATTCAAGGATGGTGCCCCCGTATTTCCTCCTAACCCTGTGGCTTCTGCAGGCTCAGGTACGCAAGATAACAGAATCTTGGTATACCAGGAGTTCCCTAGCCTGTGTGATCTGTTGAAGCAGGTTCGTATTCAAACCTGTTCTCTCCAAAGCGTACTAAAGGGTCATTGAAACAGGTCCTCAAGTTATACGGAGTCAGTGCGCTTTCCATTAATGGAAGGATGTCGTTCGAGGCTCGAGATAATGTCATCACTAAATTTCATAGCGCTGGTGCACCCCGGGTCCTTATATTCTCCAGCGTTGGATCTGCAGGCCTCAACCTTTCTATTGCAAATACAATAATATTTATGGTATGCCATTTGAAGACCCAACAGCAATGTATTGACCACAACGTAGGATCAGCCTTGGAGTGCACAAGATGAACGGCAGATTCGAGGCAGAGCCCACCGCCAACCCCAAAAGAAGATTGTCAGCATCTACCATCTGCTTGCAAATGGCACATCAGACCTTATAATGTCTGGCATGGCCAGGGGTAAACGTGATATGTTGGATGCCTTCTTGTCACAAGAGGCTGGGAAAGGTATGTGTTTTATCCTTTCAAGCAGGCACGGGCTCAAGATGAACACAGAAATGCTTGACCTTCTGCAGGGTCGAACGATAGCCACCCCTGATGAAACAGAGGCAATGGAGAAAAAACCAGCAGAGCCCCAGCGCCACCAACCCAAAAGGCCAAAGAAATCCCCCTTTCACTCAGATGAGGCGGATTCAAACATTTCCGAAGAGACGGTCCCCATCCGCTTGGACAAGTTGGACAAAAGTATTTCCAAAGAGATGGCCCCCATCCTGGACAGGTTGGAGAAAAGCACTCCCAATGTGTCAGCCCCCATTCGCTCAGACGAGTCAGATAAAAAGACGCTCCCCTTCCGCAGGTCCATAAGTGCAGGTTCTATGGTTGACGGAGGGGATCCTCTGACGGATCCAATTTTTACTGATGATGTAGGGGACGACCGATCAATGAAGAGCTGCTCCTTGTTCTGCCGTGATGATATTTTAATGAATTCAGGAATATCTGGCTTTACCGAAAAATCTTCTGGTACGTGTCAGCTCATCCAACGAGAAAGAAGGCTCATGCGCGCCTTCCACCTACAGTTCTTGAATCATCTCCCCCTCTGCCAAGTAAGCTTCCTACCCCTTGTTGTGGTGTATGTCTGATATACCAAAAAGGCCGTGATGTGATTGAGCTGAGTTTTTCTCAGCGTACGTTAATCTGCAGGGATCTATTTTCATTTGTTGACTTCAGCACCTATAGCCGCACCTGATGCCGACCCAGGATCGGATATCCTAGACCCAAAGGTACAGAGGTTTCGACAAATGGTGATGGAGCAGCAGCGGCAGGAAGAAAGGCTCCAAGGGGCTCAACCAAAAGCCATTGACCCAAAGCCTTCTATGCCAGACACTGTGCTTGGTAAAAGGAAAGAAGGTGGGTATATTATAAATTTATTCGGTTTTTAAGCGTTTCATGTCAGCTTGGTAGCGCCAATGGAGGAAGACAGTCAACCCCTCAGCAGGGGGAAGGTGTCGTTGAGAAGCCAAGCTCCACGGAAGGCGTTCACTTCTCCAAATATGATCTCTAAAAATTTGGAGCCGTGTTCTTCCAAAACTCCTTCATCCTCAACCTCTCACCCAAAGCTGGGTAAGTGCCTTGCAGTGCGAAAGTTTCCCTTTTCTATCTAATCCCTCTGCAGACAAGGAAAAAATAATAAGCAAACTCACACCTGTGCATCGCCGGGCAACTAAAATAGCGGACGAAGCCCTTGAACCACCAACGGTTGAAAAAACCATTGGTAAAAATCCGTTTATCAGGAAGCACAAAGGTAAAAAGTAGGGTGTGGTATGCCCTAGTGACCGGTGGCGACCACGGGCCCTATTATTGCCCACTTTGCTATTTATACAGCCACTGGCGACACCTTTTCTTCCCCTTTTGCCCTTTTTATTTAATCATCCAGATTTCTTTAGCACTGTCCCTACCACGTCCTGCTTCCAATTGCCACCTTTATTTTCTATATATTTCCCCTGCAGTTGCTACTTATTTGTTGTAATACTTTTCTGGATGTGACTCAAAAGAATGTCAGTACGTCTGTTCTTCCTCAAAAAGTATTGGGTCAGCCAGGTTACGGTGTCTGCACCTTATGACACGAAGATAGCCAAATATCAGAGCTCCCAAACTCCCTTCTTTCCTTACCGGGTTGGCCCTCGTCACGTTGAAGCTTTCTCCTTTCAAGGCAACAAAGGGCGCAAAGATCTGTCCCTGGCCGCCGCGTTGTCGTCTTCAATTGGATTAGGGCTTAGT
>Ga0307508_10002802_pt1 | contig 18111 bp, 21 predicted proteins | sample 9_EM_MG_FD_203089 | JGI IMG/M metagenome (GOLD analysis project Ga0307508, IMG submission 203089) | Populus trichocarpa ectomycorrhiza microbial communities from riparian zone in the Pacific Northwest, United States - 9_EM | ecosystem: Host-associated > Plants > Roots > Unclassified | place... | reverse complement strand
CACCGGTTTCACCCCGCCCGCTCGCTTCTCTCACACCTCCCGAGATGGATAATTCGGCCCATCTCGACGACGGCTTGTCCCAGCCCGGAACCCATCGCAACTCCCAGCAATTTCCGCAGGGCGATCACGGCTATGGCTCGCGAGCGTACGGCTCGCTCTCGCCGCCCCAGTACGATCCACGGTTCGCAGACATGCCCCAGGACCACCACCACCACCACCAGCACCACCACCACACCAACAACCGTCCGGCACATCAATTCGATGACTATCCGCTCTATTCCGCGCCCGAGGACTACCCCTACAGGAACCTGCCGACCGCTGGCACGGCCATCAACCCGGCCGATCTCAATTTGATGGACGCCAACAATCCCTCGTCGCATCAGCATCAACTCCAGCACACGCCGTCGCATCAGCTCGAGCCGAGCGACCACGACTCGCCCGGCCACCAGCAGGCCTATCTGTCGTCATCGACCCAGCCTTCGAGCACCGGCGGCTACGAGTGGGAGACCGTCTTTGCCGACTCCGAGTCGTGGCAGGCCCCCAGGGCGCCAAGCGAGTACTCGGACATCTCCTCCGTCGCACCGAGCCCGTACCTTGGGAACCAGGAATTCGGCGAATCATCCTCACCGCTGCTGGAACCGCAGTACGCGGATGGATCCATGCAGGCGCTGCTCAACGCGCCGGGCGGCGAAGCTTTCGGGATGGATACGTTTACGCTGGCGGAGCGCGAGCCGTCCCCGGGGTTGGGAGCCACGCCCGGCTACCCCAGTGCCAACAATAGCCCCTTCCTGCATCCTCAGGATAACTCTTCGCTCGGGCTCGTACCCCCCATGCACGGCATGATGGGTCCGCCTCCGCCCGCTGGACACGGCGCTGGGCTGGCACTACCCCCCCGCGGCTTGGGCATCCACGAGGAGAGCGCCGCACCTCAGATCAGCGTCTCGTTTGCGCCACCCCAGCGACAACCAACGTTCCCTGGAAAGCCCGGATCGCAACCCGACGATCAGGCCCTGAGACCACCTCCGAAGAGTACGTATGCACCGAAATGGAGAGGGGGGGGGGGGGGGGTCGAAGTTCTTCCTGCTGACGAAGTGAAAATTAAAAAAAAAACTGCAGGCCCTAGATCGAGACCGAGATCCAAGTCCGATCCTTATGCGAGCGGATCGGGCGGTTCCATAACGCGCCCCGTGTGCTCGCAGTCCGGCTCGCGAGGAACCAGTCCCGTGCGGGGACGGTCGAGGCAGAATTCTCTGAGCCCAGCGGACGCGCAACGATCCACGAGCACCTCGTCCACCAAGATGTCCCGACGATCGTCCACCAACTCGGTGCCTGACCGGGGCTACATCTTGGGATTGGCGCATCCCGACCGCCCCGGATCGACCGCCGGCGACAGCAAGCGCGTGCAAAAGCATCCCGCCACGTTCCAGTGCCACCTGTGCCCTAAGCGGTTCACACGAGCCTACAATCTTCGCTCGCATCTGCGCACTCACACGGACGAGCGGCCGTTCGTGTGCACGATATGCGGCAAGGCCTTCGCCCGCCAGCACGACCGGAAACGGCACGAAGGCCTCCACTCGGGCGAAAAGAAGTTTGTGTGCCGAGGGAACCTCAAGGCCGGCGGCACCTGGGGCTGCGGCAGGAGGTTCGCGAGGGCCGATGCTCTGGGACGCCACTTTAGGTCCGAAGCCGGCAGGGTCTGCATTCGCCCGTTGTTGGACGAAGAGACGGCCGAGCGGCAGCGCACGCACATGCTCGGGATGATGAACCCGATGGGCCAGGTTTCCGCGGCCCCCGATGGCTCGATGATGGAGACTGCCGCCATGGGCATAGCCTTCCCCGTCGCGCTCCTGGAGCAATATCCCGCTCTGGCCACCATGAGTTGGGATATAACCGCAGATGCGGGCGGAGGCGCGGACGAATACGACAACGATACCGGCTTCGATGCCAGCGGGGGGGAGTACGACGATGGCGGTAGCGTCAGTGGAGGCAGCGCTATGAGTAGTCAGCGCAACAGCTACGACGGAAGCAGGACAGCCTGGGGTGTCGAAGGGTGGCACAGTGATACTGGCGATGGACAGGTGCGGGTCTACTAGTAGCAGCCCGCGGTTATTTTTTCCGCATCGGTGTCTCTTTTCTTTCCTTTTCTGCTTGCTCGTGGTCTCTTTGCTTCTACTTTCGGCTCGGATTCATAAAGGGTTTTTTGTTCTTGGTTTTCGGGGGGGGTTTCTTGGATATTTTTTTTCTACCTCTTTTGGCTTTTTGCTTGTGCGTTTCCGTCTTGCTGGTAGCTCGGCTGTGTGTTCTGTCGGATTCATGTCTTCCCCACGTCTTTCATAGAGATTTTTTTCTCTCTCCCAATACCTGCTGCAATATAACTATGTAGTCGGTATTAATCCTCTTTCTCACTGGCTGTTCATTCACGTGGCAGTGACGATAGTGATGGAAGCTTCGTTCGACGATCAGGGCCTCGACCACCGGATGCATGCGGGTGCAGTCTTGTCGATCCGACGATCTGACGATCCGACGGCGCGGTCCATCCAGAATGTAAGTAAGTCATATGGAGCAACTACTTAACTAACTACACGCTACATACCAGCCGAGCCCCACCCTAGTCAACTACATTCTTAGTTAACCCGCCATTCACGCACCCCGCCTAGCCCCACCTTTCGTCAACCAGCTTCACAACCACGCCAACATGTCGCTCTCCGCACGGCGTCTACTCCTCCGACGGCAACCGCCACTGTTCCGTCCCCAGCTGCCGCGCAGCTTCCACGCGAGCGCATCGCGCGCGACGTTCCTCGACGCGACGACCACCATCCTGACGACGGTGCACAGCAGCACGGGACTGCCGTGGGCGGCGCTGATCCCGCTGAGCGCGTTTACGCTGCGCGCGTGCCTGCTGCCGCTGACGCTGTACACGCGGCGCGTGACGGCGACGATGGTCACGCTGTCGCCGCTGCTCCAGGCAAAGACGCACCAGATCGCGAAGGCGCACGCGCGGGGGCTCGACCCGCGGATTTGGGAGCGACGGGTGCGGCAGGGCTCGGGCGTGCTGCGGGCGCGGCTGTGGCGGCGGTGGGGATGCCAGCGGTGGAAACTGTACCTGCCGCTGCTGCAGCTGCCGGTGTGGGTGACGATGTCGGCGACGTTGCGGGCGCTGCTGCCGGCGTCCTCCACCACCACCGCATCGTCGTCGTCGACGGCCGAGCGGACCTCGGACTGGCTCGTCGACGCGCTCGGCGGGCTCTCGCACGCCGCGGCTGCGGACGGCCTGCGCGCCGAGGGCCCGCCGTTCGCGCTCGACCTCGCGCTGCCGGACCCGACGCTGACGCTGCCGCTGCTGTTCTTCGTCGCGCTCGCGGCGAACCACGTCCTGCAGGGACGCGCCGGCCTGCCGCCGACGACGGCGCGCCAGCGCGTCGTGCACAACTCGCTCGGCGTGCTCACCGCCGTCATGGGCCTCGTCGCCTGCCACGCCCCCGCCGCGCTCGTCCTCTACTGGTCCGCCAGCGCCGCCTTCAGCCTCGCCGCCAACGCGCTGCTGCACCTGCTGCACCCGCTCCCCGACCGCGTCGAGAGGTGCGCCGGCGGCGCCTTCGAGGACGGCCGCAGCGTCATGAACGCCCAGGCTGTCGTCGTCAACGGCCGCGTTGTGCGGTAGATGGGTGGTGGTGGTGGTGGGTTCCGCTGCTTGGTGGAGATTGGAGACGATCGGGCTTGTAACATAGGAGACACACGGTTCAACGCGGTGGATCGGGAGCATCGTTAGCACAATGTCAGTGAAAGTGTTACCATCCAGCGCTCGCGGCGGTGCGCGTGGGGGGTGTGGCTGCTGGACGTGTGATATGGATGGAGACAACGCCCCAGTTTGGCACCGAACTGAGGCTGGACTGCACTGCTGGGCCGTCACGTGGGTGTCTAAGCTATGGCTGGCTGCACCATCTTCACGGTGCAGCCAAGCGCGATGCGAAGTCGGCGCATCTGTATATATACCCCCCCGAGCAAAGAGAAAAAAAAAACGTACACACATAAATCCAACCCGATCCAATCCGATCCTGCCGGTGGAAATACACACACCCCCCAGCGAATACACGCGGTCAGTCAAGGCCGGCGACGGGCAGGCCGTTGAGGACCTGCGCGGCGCTGCCGAGCGCCTGCAGGGCCTCGTGCGCGTTCTTGAGCCTGAGGTCCCTGGCCTCCTGCTCGCTGACGAGGACAAAGTCGTAGTTGATGGCCCAGTCGGCGGGGGCGACGCCGTACTGCCGCGCGACGGCGGGGTCGCCGACCTTGCCGACGTCGACGATGAGCGAGGACTTGACGCCAAAGACGGCGTCCGAGGTCTCGTAAGGATCACCGCGGATGTAGAGGGAGCTGCAGCCGCGGATTAGCCGAGAAGGAGGGAGCGCGAACGAAGGGGGGGACGGCGCACGTGACGAGCGTGTCGTAGCCCTCGGCTGCGATCAGGAAGTGCATGTGGCTGGGCCGGAACGGGTGTCGGCCCAGCGTCTCGAGCAGCTTGCCGACGGGGCCGTCGTGGGGGACCGGGTAGGGGACGGGCTTGACGGCGCGGAACCAGAAGGCGCCGTCGGCGTCGGAGCGCAGGATGCCGCGGCAGTCCGGGCGCGACCGGTCGGCGTACTGCGTGTCGTAGTGGCCGGTCTCGTCGGTCTCCCACACGTCGACCGAGGCGCCCGCGATCGCCGCGCCCGACGTGTCGCGCACCGTGCAGCGCACCAGACACGGCGCGCCCTTTCCCGCCGAGCAGATGCTGTCGCCGAGCGCGAACTCGTGCGCATCCGCGGTGTGGAACGGCCCCAGCACCGTGCCCTCCGTCGCGCCCGCCGGCTTCGGGTGGTTGATGTTCTCGACCAGCGTCGACAGCCCCAGCGTGTCCGAAAGCAAGATGAATTCCTACTCCCCCCCCCCCCCTCCCCCGAGTCAGCGCGCCGGAAACTCGCGGCCGGACAGCGGACCCCCACCTGGCGGGTGTCGGAGCACTTCTGGCCAACCGCGGTCAGGAACATGACGCCGGCCAGCCACTCCTCCGTCGTCAGCCGCGTCTCGCGCGCAAAGTCGTGCATGTGCGACACCAGCCGCTCGAGCACGTACTGCAGCCGCTTGTCCGCGCCCTGCGAGTTGACCATGATGGTGTTGGGCGTGATGTTGTCGGCCGTCAGGTCCTTCATCGGCGGGATCTCGACCCGGTTGGGGTCCATTGCGGGCGCGGTGAGGAGGCGGGTGGGTGGTTTGGTGGGTTGGTGGGTTGGTTTGAGAGTTGGTCGGATTGTGGTTGCTGCCCAGTGCGGGGAGGCAGCCTGCGGATATTCGGAGACTGCAATAGCCGAGTAATTCGCAGTGGCGGTGCTTAGCGACCACGGAAAACTCCGAGCGACGGTTTTTTTTGTTTAATAATCATTAGATAGCGCACTACATATGGTGGTCGGACACTTAGACGAGGTAGCGTCTTGGCATTTCTTTCGCTGGGTTTCTCTGCCGGCAGCCGTTCCTTCTAGAGCCGAGCGGTGCAGAACAGTTGAGAGAATTTTCCTGGCCAGAACATGGGCGGGTGAACGATGGGAATGGCGGACAACGGAGCCCTACACGTGTGGAACAATACCTACCAATCCAGAGGATATCACGGGAAGTAGCGCAGTGGGAGGTGTTGGTGCTGCTTGCAGGAGGTTCTGTCGGGATGAGAGGGAGGTTATCATTCGAAACTTCCGTTCCTTTGACGCGTCGCTAACTATTGATGGATCATCTGACGGCGAAATATCCACCAAAGGACTACCGAACCCCCACCTGATACCTGCTTTGAAGGACTGGAAGACTCGAGGACCACCTACTGCAGGCGAAGGTACAATGAGCTCCAGCGGCGACACCTTAGGAGTCTCATCATCACCGGACGACGAACTAGATGATCAAGGTCTGCCATCAGCATCTGATGCAACTCGAGGTAAACCTAGGATACGCGACGTGTCCGGCCACAGCAGGGCGGGCTGTGCGAGTTGGGGACGTGGCCATGGCCTAGAACCTCCCACCACTGGAGCCCATAGGTAGCGACCCACTCTCAGCCCCATCCCCAACCACACCTCAAGTCGCAGCAGCGGCCGCCCGCCGTGCCGCAAAACCAGCTGTATGCCGCGACGCAGCATCAGCAGTAGATAGGAACTCGGCGAAGTGCCAGGCTGTCAGAAAAGCCTCAACGCAGTCATGTCATACCATTCCCGCAAATTACCGATACTGAGGGTGGTGAGGATGAAGATGAAGGTGGTCTCGGTGTGACTTTCTGTTGGGAGGGGGGAAACGGGTCGTCGATGGTGAAGTGGTAGTTGTGTCTGTCTAGCCTAAGGAACACTGAGAGGGTGGATATATACAGGTGCTAAGCCAAGCTACGAACACATCCGACGCTTGGGCAAAACCACCAGTGCTAGGACAATACCGCGCTCCAACACTTTCGTTGGCACACAGATGGGTGCAGTTGGATTTGTAGGTCTTTTGCGGCCTGCCGTCCCTGTTCCCGCCGATGAAGACGGTCACAGAGACGCCGCCCCTGCCCAGAGCTTTATCAGCCCAGGACGGGACGCCCACATCTCTTCCAAATCCTGCCCCTCTCTTCTCTCCTTTCCCATTGCGCTTCCTCTCAATTTTCTTCCATCCCTCATCCGTGTCGCCATGGCGAGGTGCGGGCCCTGCGGCCGTGGCAGATGTTGACGGCGGGGGTTGCGCGGGGTCGGTTTCCGCATCCGCATGCTCCAAGTGCATGAGGGTCGGTGCGGGGGAGGTATCCCTCAGTTGCTTCGCCGGCTGGTGCGGGGTTTGAGGCCCCGTCCATTTCCGCTTTGGCCGCGGAGGTAGTGTCGATGGAGGAGGCGGCAGCGGCTGTGTGGCTGGCACTGGCGTTTGCTTCCGGAGTGCCCAGTTCCCCTCTGTGAGTTTATCGATTCGCTCACTCATCGTAGTCATAAGGACCTTGAGGTCCTTCATCTCGCGTGCTGTCTCTTTTGCCGCTGACAAAAGAATTTTGACGGCTGCTGACTGCTTCCCGATGTCGTTGCATATGATCGCAATCTCGGAGCGGAAGCAGGACTGATGTGCTGTTGTGAGCAGTTCGAGATCTTGCACAACAGTCTGGGAGGGGATGTCATCGCTTCCGACGCCGGAACGATCCTCTTCCTCCATAGGCAGTGATGCTGGTGGAGGGGAGGCGGTGCACTGGCGAGCCAGATGACCGAGGCGACAGCATGTGTCGCAGTTGCGAAACGACATTTCAAGAGGGGTAGAAATGAAGCCGAAGTAAAGTTCGCGGTACTGGAATCAGCGAATAGGAACATGACACGCGCTTAGCATCTTGGGGAAACTGTGATACGAGTGTGTTTTAGCGGCAATCATTGGTTGCCCTACTCAGCGGCGATGTGTTTCCTCGCCGGGAGCGCATACTGCTGGCCGGGACCAGGGTCGTCTGATGCCATGTCTTATGGCGGCTCGGACATCCGTGAAAACCGTGACCCGTACCGGGGTTGACGCCCTTCGGGATGCCGATTCTAGCGCTCTCACAAGGGCAACGCACTCTGCGTCGTGGCCTCCTGGTTGTAGCCCATGTGAGTTTTGATATCTACCCACCCAGGACTGGCCCCGCCTCCACACCACCGAGTACCCTGCTGCACCACTGTCGAGCCGTGATCCGTCGGTGAACATAGTGAGTCCCGGTCGATCCTTTTCTGCCCTGCCTTCGCCTCGGCCTCCTCCTGTAGCAGCTCGGCATCAAGGGTTTCTGGCTCCTCTAACAGAACTGTCCTTTCATTCCTTCCAGCGTAGGCGAGGGCGTTCGTGAGCCTCCGCCTAATCGCAGTCAGCGCACCCACTATCTCCCGTGCCTGGTCTCCCTGCGGTAGGCTCAGTAGCTGTAACCAAAACGGCCGCTGCCTGTTCTCTTGCTGCGCTGTCGCTGCCCGGACTCCTGATTCCATCGAGAGGGCGCCCAGGTTGGTGGTCCGGAAACAGCCAGTTGTTGCCCTTGCCTCCTGGTTGATCAGCAGCTGCAGCTCGTTTGCCCGGCCCAAGGTGCCCCGGACGTGGTTTCTACTGCAGCTCCGATCCGAACATAGCAACGAACTGAACGCATGCCGTCATGACCTTCCTAGCTGGTGGGTGATAGTCCTATCTGCCCTGCTAGCCGACGCAGCCTGGCCATCGCCTTCTCTCCGTCCTTGGGCCGAACCGCAAGGACAGTGGAAATCTGTGTACTCTACAGTGCCACGAACTAGGTAGGTCGCATGCGATTAATGAATCTACATGGTATCTGACACGAATTTTACAAAATGGGTGGTAAGGGAGTCAATTGCCGTACATAACAGGGTGCTCCTGGCAATGAATACTGATTCTTCCACAATCAGCACCATGTCTACCCGCCAGCTCTAGGCTAACAGTGCCTCACTGCAGCGATCGCAAGCGGTGCTCCCGGCCGAGCCTCCCCCACCGAGCTAACAAATGCAGACCCTGTGACCAGGATGTAGAGGAAGAGAAGAGGTGGACTGTCGCTGCTTAAGGTCGTGTTTTGAGGAGAGAAGACGGAAATGCTTCAGACCAGTCACGCAGGGATCTAGTACAGTGAGTCATAAAGATGGCTAGAATGACAACGAATACAAAAGTTGCAAAACAGATAAGCAGTATCCTCCTTCCTCCAGACCTCCGTAAAAGTACCAACTGAACATGAAATTTCCCGTTGGCCTCAGTAAAAACCTATGTGGTAAACCCATTGGGAGAAACCCGCCATAGGAAAAGAGCGCCAACCCGCCAAATTTGGAATATAAATGACTCCGAGCTCACACATTACAAAACCACCCGCACCTGTAGACCTCTCGACTTGGGAAAACGGGATATTTCCACGTAGGGACTGCAAGTTGCAGTTAGTAATGTGATTTATGCCCAGTTCACTGCAATTTCCTAACTCTACCTTAATTTCCAACATCCTGTGTTGGCTCAATTGTATCCGCGTCACCATATAACATGATTTTAATCCTACGGACACAGCGTATTAGCATTGTGGGCTAAAACTGAGTCCAACATTTGGCAAATAAGGGAAACGTACATGCTGTCGAATAGCACCATTCCGCTAACATTAGCAATGGCAAACTGGGAGCCATTTTGAGATGAAACCTACGGGCTAAATAGGTAGACCGGCAATAGGCCATAGTCAGTAAACATCAATTTTAGCGGACGGGGGGGTATGGTAAGTGATACGCACGGGCTATTAACAGACAACCGAGTTGAGGTTAGTAACTTTATAGAAAGTGAGAGGTGTAACGCACAGCCTGGACCATAACAGGTGGCCAAATTAACCGATGAATCGTTGAGACTGGTTGCTTAGGAGACTCACTCGCTGAGAGAGTAAGCCATCAAGCTGGCGTTAGTAAAAGATTCCTACGGCAAAGGTTTTGAAAGCCTCACTCGCTATAGGATCACATTGAGAGACTCAGGTTATTCGCATTCTGATTGGAAAATCTGCAAAGAGCCTTACCGTCTGAGAGAAAAGTTAGCCTCACCGGTGCTAGCAGAACCCTCAACGCGCACATGAGGGCACCAACCGGCTATGGAATTTAGCAGAATGACTCCAATTAGACACCCATCTATATGACGAAGTTAATTTGCGGATAAACCCACTAGCTTTGTTATTAAGGCACCCATCAGGTTCACTCGTCTCTGGCGGCGCACGTGATTTGTGAGGACACTCACAAGCTGTACCAGACCGTCAGGCATCCCGATCCTTCGTGGCGGCGCACGTGATTTGCGGGGACACTCACACACTGTACCAAACCGTCAGGCATCTCGATCCTTCGCGGCGGCGGCGCACATGAATTGCGGGGACACTCACCGGCTGTAGCAAACAGTCAGGCATCCCGATCCTACATGGCGGCGAACGTGATTTGCGGGGACACTCACACGCTGTAGCAAACCATCAGGCACCCCTATCCTGCGGCGCACAATATTTGCAGGGACACTCACCGGCTGTACCAAACCGTCAGGCATCCCGATTCTTCGCGGCGGCGTACGTGATTTGTGGGGACACTCACACGCTGTAGCAAACCGTCAGGCATCCCAATCCTTCGCGGCGGCGCACGTGATTTGCGGGGACACTCACACGCTGTATCAAACCATCAGACATCCCGATCCTTCGCGGTGGCGCACATGATTTTCGGGGACACTCACCCGCTGTTGCAAACCGTCAGGCATCCCGATCCTACACGGCGGCGCACGTGATTTGCGGGGACGCTCACCGGCTGTACCAAACTGTCAGGCATCCCGATTTTTCGCTGCGGCGCACGTGATTTGCGGGGACACTCACACGCTGTACCAAACCGTCAGGCATCCCGATCCTTCGCGGCCGCGTACATGATTTGCGGGGACACTCACTCGCTGTAGCAAACCGTTAGGCATCCCGAACCTACACGGCGGTATTTGATTTTCGGGGGCACTCACTCGCTGTAGCAAACCGTCAGGTATCCCGATCCTTCGCGGCGGCGCACGTGATTTTCGGGGACACTCACACGCTGTACCAAACCGTCAGGCATCCTGATCCTTCGCGGCGGCGCACGTGATTTGCGGGGACACTCACCCGCTGTAGCAAACTGTCAGGCATCCCGACCCTTCGAGGCGGCGTACGTGATTTGCGGGGACACTCACACGCTGTAGGAAACCGTCAGGCATCCCATCCTTCGCGGCGGCGCACGTGATTTGCGGGGACACTCACACGCTGTAGCAAATTGTCAGGCATCCCGATCCTACACAGCGGCGCACGTGATTTGCGGGGCTACTCACCGGCTGTAGCAAACCGTCAGGCATCTCGATCCTTCGCGGCGGCGCACGTCATTTGCGGGGACACTCACACGCTGTATCAAACCGTCAGGCGTCCCGATCCTTCGCGGTGGCACGTAATTTGCGGGGACACTCACGCGCTGTAGCAAACCGTCAGGCATCCTGATCCTTCACGGCGTCGCAAGTGATTTGCGGGGACACTCACGCGCTGTACCAAACCGTCAGGCGTCCCGATCCTTTGCGGCGGCGCACGTGAATTGCGAGGACACTCACCGGCTGTAGCAAACCGTCAGGCATCCCGATCCTTCACGGTGGCGCACATGATTTTCGGGGACACTCACCCACTGTTGCAAACCGTCAGGCATCCCGATCCTTCACGGTGGCGCACGTGATTTGCGGGGACGCTCACCGGCTGTACCAAACCGTTAGGCATCCCGATCTTTCGCTGCGGCGCACGTGATTTGCGGGGACACTCACACGCTGTACCAAACCGTTAGGCATCCCGATCTTTCGCGGCGGCGCACGTGATTTGCGGGACACTCACTCGCTGTAGCAAACCGTCAGGCATCCCGATCCTTTGCGGCGGCGCACGTGATGTGCGGAGACACTCACCGGCTGTAGCAAACCATCAGGCATCCCGATCTTTCGCGGCGGCATACGTGATTTGTGGGGACACCCACTAGCTGTAGCAAACTGTCAGGCATCCCGATCTTTCACGGCGGCGCACGTAATTTGCGGGGAGACTCACACGCTGTACCCAATCGTCAGTGCATCCCGATCCTTCGCGGCGGCGCACGTCATTTGCGTGGACACTCACACGCTGTACCCAATCGTCAGGCATCCAGATCCTTCGTGGCGGCGCACGTCGTTTGCGGGGACACTCACACGCTGTACCCAATCGTCAGGCATCCCGATCCTGCGTGGCGTTACACGCGATTTGCGGGGGACTCTCACCGGCTGCACCACCGTCAGGCATCCCGATCCTTCGCGGCGGCGCACGTGATTTTCAGGGTCACTCACGGGCTGCCCAAAACGTCAGGCTCCTAATTTTGGCAGAGGACACCATTTGCGGGGGCACTTGCATGCTGTGGCTCAAGACATCAGGTGTCGGTTATCCAACTATTTGTCGCAGACCTTTGGTGGCTCATCGGAGACACGTACCCACTGAAGGAATATGCAATTATTGGAAGTTAGTCACTTAGAATAGAGCGCACTTTTGTCTCGCGAATCAGGGCAAAGCTCACGACGCTTTCCCAGCTATATCTATGGGCCTTATCCCACGGTTATCTCGAATATCCCAAGCAGCCCCTCCCTCTTGCAACAGTCGAACCATTGATACGTCACCGTTCTCGGCGGCGTGATGCAGTGCCGACCTCCCTGCGGCATCTACAGCGTCAATATTGTCACCTCGTTTGATTAGTTCTCTGGAAGCAGCTGCGAGCCCCTTCGCGGCAGTTGAAATTAGTAGAACCTCCCCCGGTGCCCGCAATGAGGTGAGGTGCACCAACTCAAAGACTCGGGGCAAGTCCAACACAGCTGCCGCATCGAGAAGCCTATAATTGAAGTCGCTGGTACTGTCAGTGGGAGTGTGTCGTAGAAACGCCGAGCTTGCAATTTTCCCTATGAAACTGCGGAGAGATTTGTCTTTCTTTTGGTGAATGGCCACCCATTTCCCTAGAAATGCAGTCCCTGAAATCCTAGTCAGCCGTTTAGCAAGTTTGTTCACCAAACGTAAAACTTGTTTCCGTCTATCGCACGACTGTTGATGATAGTAAAGATTGCGAATTGCGTAATCGATCCACGTCCACTGGCTGAGGTATGTGGCATAATCTCGAAACTCGTCCGAACCCCAACTCTTGATATCTTTCACGGAAGTATCGGGGTTCCCCAAACAGAGCATCAGATACTGAATAGAAGAGGTAGCAATCGCCCCGTGGGCTCTCTGGATGCTCAGATCGAATTTTGAACCGCGTTGATGTTGTGTGACCCGTAGGAAAAACTCGCGGGCGGTTTGGTGCATCAGCTGAACAGTTCTATCCACTGCACAGATCATTAGCTTGCCACCTTGTATTTCGACATTGAATTACCTGTGATGTCTAAAAAGTTGCCGCCGCAGTGTGTAATCCTCGCCTCAATGGCATTGCTCAGATGTCGCTGGAACCTAACATGCGGAGTGGCTGAGGTATCGCGTTCGCTAGCTCGGATAGCAAGAACATGTTGCAGTTCTGCTACAGTCAGAGGACGTGATGAGAATAGAACAAACTGAAAGAGCGTTATTCCATCCTGGATCTCATCTCTGTCTCCACCCTCCAGCCTGTCGAGCATAAACTTGTAGAATTCTTCCAGCTCGTGGGGAAGACGCTTGAGGTGATCACTCAATTGCATATCGCTCAGGCCAGTTGATCGCAAGCGGGATAGCTCGGTTTTAACCAGCTGAACCCACACAAACACACCCTCGGCGTTGACTTTGATATAATCGCCGGCTTCCCGGAGAATCAGGTCAGATAAGTCGAGTTCCACCAGGAAATCATCCGTAAACTTGCAAATATCGCTTCTGTTTTCATCTTGAAGTCTGATAACATGCATCGCTTGACGCCATTTTGTGAACAGGTGGTTGAGGTCGGCAACTGGGCGACTTGCAATGAAAGCCTTTACACGAAAGTTCTTTGCGGAACACAGTTTGCAGAGCAGGTCCGCGATCTCCCTTCTGTCTTCTTCCATGGATTCGTCCATTGCGTCAAGAATGAGGTAGAGTGGTTTCGGTGAAACATGATCTGCAAGAGTGAATAGAATGGTTTTGAGGGATTCGTAGGGCCATTCCGCTCCCTGTCGAAAGCGCCGAAATTCGGGTTGGAAATGATAGAAAACAGACTCGTCCTGCATAAGAATACTGTGGAGAATCGACCGCAACATATTCCTATGTGTTGCCTCCAGGATGGTACCTCGGAAGGTGTAGAAGTAGGAGGCCACCGTACCCGACTTCGAATCCGGCACCTTCTCCGCCAAGTTTCTCTCGAAATATTTCGCAAGGGTGCTCTTTCCACTACCAGGCTTCCCTTCGACGTATAGGAGTTTTGAAGTCGTTGATTGCGTCCAGTCGCGGTATTCTGCATTCTTCCATAACCACTCAAGCGAACCGCCATGCTCCCGAGTGATCTTGTCATATCGTGTACCATCGTGGTCTTGAAGAGAACGTAGACATTCTAGGACACCAGGCGAGTTAGCACTTATTCAGACACGGGCATTATAGATGCACAACCGTTTCGCTCCTTGTCTAACTCGATGGACGGCAGATGGCCTAGCAATCCCCTGAGCTCGGAGTGTTGTGGGCTTGTGAGTAATGCCTTGAACCGCGTAGTTCTCGCATCCACCATGTGGTCCACCAAGAAAGATACATTTCGGACAAAGGCATCGTCCTTTGATGTAGCAATGCTGATCCCATCGATGATTAGCGATAAATCTCGGAGTTTTGCTACCGCAATCGCTTTTACCAAAGCAATGCGAAGATCTTCGTCAGGAACATCAAGTATCCTTTTCACCGTTGTATCCAGAGAATCGTCCTTCTTGAAGCCCGGCAAATTTCGCTGGATGTGTCCTTCCAAGAGTGACATAAGGAAAGCTGTAGTGATCGCTTGGCCGTCACCACCCGAAAAACAGACAATCTGACGGAGCAGCGTATGGGCGAAGATGGTTGCAATCGAACGTCGAACCTCTCTCGCGGATGCGCAGAAAAAGTACAAGGCACAACCGTTTGACTGTATGGCTTTCTCCTTGGCGTAGTGTATGACCTGGGAGGTCACTTCCTTCATGCCGTCACGGTGTCCAGATAACCACAGAGCTTGTGGCTTCTCGTCCGACTCCCACTCTATGAAGTCCGTGTCCTTGGTGATCCAAGGGAATTCCGGCGAGTTCTGATCGAGAGGTACGTTCGTGGATCGGTGACTGTCTTGGTCGACAATTGACAAATGAGGCGAGAGGGTGGACCAATCGACCTTCGTAGCCACTGTTGCCAACGGAATCAGAAGTCAAACTTATGTAGCTTGCCCTCCGACGGATCACTCACCCAAATCCTCCAAGATTTCGCGTGCCTGCTCAGGCTCTCTTCCTCCGCCTAACGAGTAGTTGTTGGTCGTATTCACTACCAAATGTCAGCCACAAGCGATATCCCATCGGAACACAATACACAGTGGTGTACCGAATGTTGTCGGCGCATTGAAAGCCGGTTCATGGAATTCGTTGATCTTGGAGGCATTGTAGGTACGAGTGTTGAGCGCGGCGGTGTTCGTTGGGTCGGCGGTGTTCGTTGGGTTCGCGCTGTTGGCAGTGATGTCGCCAGGGTTAGTACCGCTGCCGCTCGACATGGAATTGCTAGACATTGGCGCTCAAGGTGTTAGTAGAACGTTAGGCCAAAAGAAAAAGGAGTGAAGCCGGGGATATTTCTACCTCGGGGTCCTGTGTTTTTTCTTTCCAAACTCCTTTTGAAGGCAAACCGTGGACAGGAAGGCAGTCAGTATCGGTGGTGCGTGCTGAATGTAGTATGGTGAAGATAGCATTCGAATCGGAGACGGTGCGGGGTTTGGGGGTTTTTCAAAGAGCCGATCGTGCTGCAGCGATGTCGTGCGACCACACCATCCGCCGCCGCCCCACTGAACCACAAGTCGGTCACACTCCCGTTGGGTCACTGCCAACTACAGCGTGCCTATCGGCAATTGTCAAACCCAAAGAAATCGCTTGTGTTTTGATTGCTTAATCATACTCGCATACAGACCAAGCTCTTGCGGATTGCAATGGAACCATGCTGGATCCAGTCATTGTCCGTCGCCGCCTCTTCCACCCTTCACGAACCATCAACCCCTTATGTAGTATCGAGGTTTTGCAGACCCCGTCATATTTCCGTCGTGCATATACATTCTATCACCAGCAACGGCGCTAGCAGGGGGGGTTGCAGGGATTTCTTCTATGAACAGAGTCGAGGGCTGAGCATAATATATGCACAGACTGAAATCCGTCGTCGTATTTTTTGCCAAGATGTAAACAAAGAAGATCATTGGTCAGTCGCAACCTCATGTCTCACCCTCACGTCATGTCTGTCGCGAAAAGCGGGGCCGTCATGGTGCCACCATGATACTCACACAATGTTCACGGAAGAGAAAGAGTTCATTTTTCTTTTATTACGTGCTCGACTCGGTCTCCAGATGGATCCTTCTACGACGCAACCGGAGGATGCAGATCTTGCCCAACACCCAGCGCCAGTATCCACCACTAACCGCTAAGGCGCTCAGAGAGCAAGCAGTAGATAGAACGTACCTTCAGCTATCTCCTTCTTCCAGGAATCCTCACTACGTGGCATCCAGCTTCTCACATCTGGCAACTGTGCACCCTTCTCCACTTCAAAAAGCTGACGAATATACCGGAAGAACTTCTCTCTGCCCTGCCCATAACGTCAAAAGTTGTTGATGCAGAGCCGTACCAAGTGAGCTGTTGGAAATGCTTCTCGACCGCTCCGGCGTGGGGCGCATACAGGAGCAGCATCGACGGGAGCGACGCCGACGGGAGCGACGTCATCGGGAGCTATGGCAATGGCAAGGGACCCTGGTCACGGTGATCTTTCTCTCGTGCTGTCCTTGCTCGCCCCGCTCGCCCCGGGCCTTCTACTCAAGACTGCAACCGCGATACGATATCTTGTCACAGGTTATGAGCCCTCTGCCGTAACCGCTACGAAAAACCTCTACAAAACCTCTCGCGTCGCTCCTCCCAACCGTTCGCTCGCATCGCTCCTCCCAACCGCTCGCTCGTTCTCGCGTCAAACGTAGGCTCAAGAAGAGCCAAGCTATAAGCGCGGGGGCCGGCCATATCAAGGCCCTGTTCTCGACGTTCTCCCGTTTCACTCTTCACGAACTTCGCTAACACACACGAAGTAAGAAAACGAAAAGTCTACGGACACCATGACCTCGAAGCCCTACAAGCACGCACTGGAAACTATCGAGATCCTTGAAGGTGCCAAGTATGCCACCTGGAAGAGATAGTGTGGCCGCATCCTGAAAGGCATCAAAGCGTGGAAGATTGTGCTGGGAGAGGAACCAGTGCCGAACAATCCAGCCGGATTCGCTGCCGCTGCCGTCGCAGAACGCGCAGTCTACGACAGCTACACCACCCGCTGTGATCAAGCCAGTGCGATCATCAGTGGATCTTGCTGTAACGAGGTCCAGATTCAGATTGAAGAAATTGATGATCCCGCCGAAATGTGGACGGCGATCGCAAGGAAGATGGATGCAACTAGTACGGTTGTGGGACGCATGACTCTCCTTCGGAAGTTCCATGCTCTTCGTCCAATCGAAGGAGAACCGATTGGCACCTACTTTTCTCGTCTGAAGGAAGTTAAAAACCAACTTGACGGAACCGCGGAAGCGATATCTGACGCTGAGTTTAAGACTCACGTCTTCACCACACTACCAACCATGTTTGATGTTATCGTAATCATCCTCCAGGCTCGGGCTGATGCCACACTCCAAGAAGTGCAGGATGCCCTGAAAGAACATGAATGGAATCAGGCGATGCTTGTCAAGCCCGATGCAGTTTCAGACGCACTGTATACTCAGCAAGCCAGAAGAAGTGGAAACCAACGTGGAAGAGGAGGACGAGGTGGCCGGAGCGGTAAAGGAAGAGAACGCTCGCAGAAATGGTGCGACTCATGCAGGACTGGAACCCACAACACTGCCGACTGCTGGAACAGTGAGAACAACAAGCGGCCACGAGAACACATGAACACCTGCTACCACTGCGGAGACAAAGGGCACACTAGGATTGACTGTCCTATCAGGAAAAAGGCGCATGCTGCACAAAATAATAGGACTGCTCAAGAGCATGAAGGAAACGAACGCGGATGAGGAAACGGACCTGCTCCCAACCCCACTGTCAACTGAGAATGACTCGCAGGGTCTATCTCGCTCAGCGCAGAAGTAATGGTAGCCTCAAATCGATCGGCAATGTCACATGGAATCTGGGTTATTGATTCCGGAGCCTCACACAACTATGGCAACAACCTTCGAGACTTCCGGAAAGACTCAGTTACGGAAACCAATATGTTAATTAAATTAGGAGATAAGCACCAAGTACAAGCAAAAAAAAAGGGAGCGATACGTCTAGGAGAAGTCGAAATTGAGACGTTCTTTGTTCCAGAATTCCGAATATCACTCCTATCCGTCGGGCAACTCGACTCACACGGATACACATCAACCTTCAAATCGGGTATCTGCTCAATTGCGAACAGTAAAGGAAGTAAGGTTCTCAGTGCCGTTC
>Ga0307508_10002801_pt1 | contig 18115 bp, 11 predicted proteins | sample 9_EM_MG_FD_203089 | JGI IMG/M metagenome (GOLD analysis project Ga0307508, IMG submission 203089) | Populus trichocarpa ectomycorrhiza microbial communities from riparian zone in the Pacific Northwest, United States - 9_EM | ecosystem: Host-associated > Plants > Roots > Unclassified | place... | reverse complement strand
GTCACAGCTCACTCAGAAAGAACCAACTTCCACCCAAAGTTTGTAAATATGATCTAGTGTGTCCAATAGTGAAACTCCTCTCCCAAATTTTGATAGCAGGGGGGTAATACTAAGACTTTTTGAAACTTTGTGTCAAGGGTGACTGCATCATGCGACATCATGCGACATCCCGCGACATACGACATCAGCAATCAAACATCTAAGTTTGCCTATTGCGGCAGTATATTACTAATACTATGTAGCACAACAAATAAATAATTTTCCCGGGATTATGTGTATTAATCACCATTTAACATATCCCTAGCGGCGCATGGGCGCCGATCCCCGGCTCAAAAAGAACTTGAAACTGTTGGACTAATCCACTCTTTAGTTTTCATTCCCAAGTGATTCTGGCCAGTCTTTTACAATCCTGACTAACCGGTAAATACAAATGTGTGCACTTCTGTTTTCCATTTTTTGCAGACTTTCCTCTGAAAGCAATGACACCTGTTCGAGCTGTGGTTTTCCTTCTTTGACTCTTCCATCGTATTTCCATACAGTACCATTATTAGGCAACAATCTTGTTGTGAAGTGAAAGTCTCCAAAGTATATTATGGAAGAGAGTCTGTAGTCACTTGAACCCTGTCTACAAGGAATACGGATCTGAAGAGATGGTGTAATAATATGATTGCTATCATTCTCAGTCTCAAAGTAGAGAACATTTGGAGCTGTTATCATAAGTGTTTTATAGTTAGAGATAGTATTTTGTAAACAATAGGAGCAAGTATGACCTCTTTCTGAAAACTCTGTTGTTTTATTTTGAAATTCATATTTTACAAAATTGGCTATATTTATTTGGTCCTGTTCATGCTGGGAAATCAGTGTTCGCATATATGTTTTATATGGAAGATTAGTCGAAGCACAATTATTTGAACATATTCCATAAATCTGTAATTCTTGCCGTATAGGCAAAATTTTTTCCAGAACTGCAGAGGCTGATGTACCATGATGTCCATATCGAATGAAGTTATATGGGTCTTTTGAGGAGAGGTAGTCCCGCAGTTTGTCTCTAGATTGATTGAAATTTTGGGCTGTTCGCAGTGATATATCAAGCAAATTATTTAGAGATTCACCAAGACTATCACTTTGGTTCAGTTGATTTCGTAGTAGGTTGCGTTCTTTATGGTCAAGTGACAGATAGAGTGAGAATAATGACATAAAAATGGAGTCATAAGCACATGACCAGTTCTGTGGTGACCACTGACACCCAGCTGAAAAGAAAGGGTTAAGTGAATCAAATTGATACTGTTTCTTTGGATTGCTAAATGGTGTTTCAGAATTTTTTTTGATTCGAGAATGTTTTGACAAAGGAAGATCAGGATCCAAGTTCAAAATATCTGAGGGTTCTCGAGTTCGTTTCCCCAAGTGAAGAAAGGTTGGAGTAATTTTCATTTTAGAGGTGTCAATATTCATATTACTCTCTTGATCTGGAACCTTGACACTTTCACCATCTAAAATACCATACTTTATATAGGTATTATGTTCTAGTGCCTTTAACCGCTTATGTTCTATGAATAGGTTATAAGGCAGTGGAGTGTTCAGGTCTTGTTGGCGAACTGGTTGTGTAATACAGAGACCTTCTCGATTGAAAGCTCTAGATGCAGCTACATATGCTGCATATCCTCCTTCATGCAACGCTGCAAGAATTTTAGGCATTGACTTTCCTTGAGCAAAATGTCCAGTCACTGCAAAAGCAGGTTGGAGTGGCAGTTGGTGTCTAGTAACCTGAACTTTTATATCTTTTATTTTGGTTGTGAATGAAAAAGTTGACAGAGTTATAGGGTAGTATCCTCTTGGGAGTCCTGACAGTAGGATTGGGCTCTCTGGAAATTCCACAATAGCACAAGTGCAATGGATAATTCCATGTGGCAAAATCTTTGTAACAAAATGTCGGACAATTCCTTGTGCACCATTTGTTATTTTTAATTCAGTGGATAAATTGCGTGTGCGTAAGACAACTGGCATTCCTATATATAAAGACACAAATCCAGGCAAAGACCGTTGTATTTTTGAAGATGTGAAGTCCAAATGCAATAAGTCTTTGTAGTCACTTGGTTCAAGATCAATTAAGCCTTTAACAACATCATTGCTACCACATACCACCAATTCTGGAAGTGAACTACTGCTTTCAAGTGATGTACAATTTGCTTGTGCTTTAGAAATATTGATTACCTCTCGAAGTGCATTGGTTTGAACAATAGCTGTTGCTTTTAAGTTGTCATGGTTTCCCATGTCAATTCCTTCTGGGTTATTTGCAGATTTTATAACTCGTGAATTAAACAAGTCTATGTCTTCTAGTGTGCATTCCCGGGTTCTTAGACGCAAAACTGCATCACCATATTCTTTGTCACTCTTCATTCGCTGTTGCACTACCATGTCAACTACTGTATCCACTGTCTTCCATGCTAAGCGACCAAATCTTTTTTTGAATTCATCATCTGTTGTCTTTCCCTGAGTAGAGATTGGAGTGTACAAAGAGGTTCCCATAACAGGTGGATATTGAAAAAGATCACCTGCAAAGATTACAATGATTCCTCCAAACCAGATATCAGGACATTCCTTGGCATATCGCAGGGCATGATCCACCTCACAGAGTAACTCCTCACTTAGTAAAGAAATCTCATCAATTAACACGATTTCTACATCCCGCCACTCCTCACGTAATGCTGTTTTGTTTTGAATACTAATTGTAACAGAATAGTTCTCTTCTGAAGTACCAATGCTTTCCTTTTTTTTGACAATTTTGATGCCAAGTCCTTTGTGTATTGTCATTCCATCAATAAGACTTGCTGTTCCACCAGTGGGAGCTAGAAATCGAATTTTGTGACCACATTTATAATGACCCATTACTTCTTTTACAGCCTTTACTGTATATGTTTTGCCAGTGCCACCAGGTCCAGTCATTAACATACACACAGGATCTACATCTTTTTTTTTACTAACACATCTATCAAGAAAATTGGAGGCAATAATTCGAAAAGCAAAAACCTGTCTTTCATTCAGTTGAAATTTTGTTTCAACTGTATCAAGAATCAATCTTGATGCATCTGCATGAGACACTGGCATGCCATTTTTTGGTTTAGAGATCTCAAATGTGCTGACAGTCTCTGGAATTTCAGTTCTTTGTGAGTAACAATTGAGATTATAACAAACATTTTGGCATGATTCAGTTGCTTTGATTGGACAAGACATCATTTGATTTTCTGAGTTTGAGAAGTTTCGTCTTTTAGCGATAATTAGAGTCTCCTGAGTTTTGATCTCTTCTTGCCATTTCTTAAGAACTGAGTTCTGTAGATCCAAGTTCAACCCAGTCTTCTCTTTGTTCTGTGATGGATTACTGTTTAATATAGGCAAGGTGGTAGTTGGCAAGTCTGCCTTTGGTGATTTCAACCAATTTGCTTGTTGAAGGCTCAAAATAAATTGCTGAATGTGAAAGTCTTTTCTGCTCTGTTTTGTAGAAGTCATTAAATGAATGTCATCACTAAGATCCTCACTATTAATTCCAGTTCCCATGATTGCAGAAGTCAATGCTTTGCTTTCTGCAGTGGCTGTATTCTGACGTTTAAGACGTTCAGCATCTCTTTCATCTTCACATTCATGGACAGCATTCCAATTTCGCATAATACACAAGTGTCGGTCTGAAAAAGAGTGTCTTTGGTAAGCATCTTCCCATGTTTGGTCTTGACTGAGCAAAGGTTGAGATACACTAAAAGGTTTGAAGTGTGCCAAAGCAAAACAAAGCCATTCCTTAGATGTTTCACGTGGTATAGACATTCCTACTACTCGTGGGACAAGCTCATTGTGACCAATGCCATATTCTTCATTCCAGTGTTCCACAAGGGTATGAGAGTCTGATAGAGGATGTGGTTTTTGAATTTTGTGTCGCCGTAGAACCCCTAAACGTGTTTCATGAGTATTTTTATTTCTCTCAGACTTTGAGCGCAGTTCTAAACGTATACACTGACAGAAGTCAAAAAATGACATCTGTGCAAGAGAATCATCACGATATAAATAGTGCTGTAATTGATGTGTGTTTATTAGGTCACCTTTAGAGTTTTTCTGAATACGCAGTGGAAGTGGTTCAATTTCCTCATTTTGTGTGTTATGAGATTCCTCTGTTTTGTTCCATTCAGCATTTTTAATAAAGGCCATTAGAGTTACTGATGCCATGGAAACTGTTTCATGTGAAGAAATGCCATCTCCATGTCCTTGTAAATATCTAACTGCTTGTTGAGCATGGATTTGTTGTTGTCGGGTGAACTGAGAGATACATTTATGCAGAAGCGTCTTTGCTGCTTCTATAGCTGATTCAGCTGCACTATTGGTCATTCGCGCTACTGCTTTAGAAAGAAGGGTCAGTGATTGATATGTTTTCATGTCCATTTTGGTTATATAATCAGAAATGTAGAACATTGCAGCTTTTGCTCCTTTTCCTGACAGAATGCATTTGATATCATGATTATGTCTGCAAAAAATTAGAATGTAGGGATTAAAATAATTAACAGTACTATCCCGACAAAGAAGGACTACAGAATTAGTATCTTGATCAAAATATGATGCCTCAATAATTTCATGGGGAAACAAAAACCGACATTTTTTGTCATTTCCATATTTATGACAAACACTCCCACATTTATGGCGTTGAAGAACCTCACCACACATTTTAACCTCAGTTACATATACTGAGTCCCACTCTTTGATAATATCCAAATATGTTGGATCAAGAGATTTAGGTGGAACTGGAGGTCGCTGTGCTCGAGGTTCATAGGAGCTGTCTATCTGAACCTCAATATCTGGTAGATGGTGATGAATTATACTTTCAAAAAAATTAAAAAATTTCTGCTCAAAGTCTTTGCTACTACAAAGCTTTTCATGTAGATCTGAAGGATTAAGTCCACCAATTAGCCAAATCAAAAAATGCCCATGAAGGGAACCACGATCAGTAAATTCTGATGTGCCATAGAATGCACGAAGTTTTCCCAATATACCTCCTTTTTCATCACTTTTTCTTTTGTCAAAATCCCACCCAAGAAGATATTTGAACAGTGCATAAATACAAAATTCAAAATAGTCAGCAGCAGCAACAGGATCTTTGGCAAGTCGAAGGGCACGTTCTCTTATTCCAACCATCTTTGGAAAACGTTCAGACAAATCTACATTGGAATCCCCAAACATAACCTGGAAGAGTGGACTGTGAGCTGCACAAGGATTAAATGTTAGATAAATATGTGGTAGTGCAAAGTAAGAAAAATAACTACGAATTTCATTCCTGATGAACATTTTCATGGCTTGTGAGCCAGGCATTTTTGTTGAGATTGTATTAACTTTGTTTAATAGTTCCATAGCATTCTTTTGCTCTGAGGTCATATTGTTGAGAGATTTTTCTTTTTCCAGCTGATCTGCAAGTTGAAGTAACGTTGCTGATGATACACTAATTAATTTCTGTGCAACTGATTCAAAATGAGAATTTCTGACAGTAAAGTGAGTATGCAAATGTGCCAAACGTCTTTGCCATATATTAAATGCCACAAAAATATAAGAATAGTGATAACGAAAGGAACGATCAGAAATATTGAAATAATATTGTGCCTGTTGCTGAAAAGACAAGTTTGTTGGCCGTGTTTTGTCATCAAAACCCCCAATTCCCAGTGGAAACAGAGTGGGAAACATGCCTAAAAAGAGATCAGGATTGTTGTATTCAGCAATAGCAGTGTTTCCTGAGTGAATGAGGAGATCTGGAAGGTCTTTTTGAGTATCCTCTGTAACCAGGTTTCGGAGTGCACTAGCAGTGAAGGATCTTCCACTCAGTTTGACTGATTCTGGATCTGAAACACCCATCTTTTCAAGCATAACCTCTGTATCAATTGATTCATGATCCTGCATCTTGCTATTATTAACAAATTCAGTTGCAGGATGGTCTGAAAATCCTGCACTTTCTTGTGCAAATATTTGATCTCCATTACTCTCATGATCATAGAGAATTTTTTGATCGATTCCAGGAAGAATTCCATCAATTGGATACAGGTTGATTAGGTTTTCATCTATACCAATATTCTTATACAAACGATTATGTTGTTTCAAATAAACTAGAAAGGACCAAATGTTGGACTTGCGAACTCTTAATATATGGCGCAACGATTCTATTTTTAATTTTCCTGCACCAATAAACACAATACTAAGCATTCCATTAATGTCTGCTGGTGTCCTTGGTAGTACTGAAGCTGTTGAAATTATGTTCATATCATGGGCACATGTATTTCCATGCAGAACAGTGGGATTTTTGGGATCAGAAGAACCATAAAGACGAGTGATATGTGCTGTATTTCTGTAAATTGCACAGACCATTTCCTCCACCCAAGTTAAATCTTTAAATGCATCAGGTAATATGCCTCGAAAAAGATTATTTACCAAAGCAAAGCGTGGAATTTTATTTTTCCCAAGTGATCCATAACAGTTTTGACATACTCGGATGGTACTATACTGTCCAGAGGGCCCAATATTATTAGTGATACCAAGTGGATCAAGAAGCAAATTATTTAAATAGGATCCTTCATATGATAGGGCACTTGGACAGTGAATATGAATCCAGTCATTTTTGTTTTCCAATAACTTGAGAATTGGGGGTCGTTCTAACTCAATAGCTGCTACATCTATATTAAAGTGGTCAACATGTTGGGCTTGTCCACATACTGCACATACAGGGGGAGGCACCCAAATTGTTCCTTCTCGATATGCATTGACACAGTTCAAGATAAGGTCTTTTGGGACTACAGTTGGCCATTCTTGTTCCAATTTGTTTTGTTCCTTTTTCTTTTCTTCTATTACTTGTCGATGGTTCTCTCGTCTTCTCCTTTTTAGCATGTTATTGTATTGCTCTTTAGTTTTTTCTTTTTGAAATTGCACAGAACTATTCAAAGCATATATGAGTTCCAAACCATATTCAGTATGTATTATTTTTTCTATCAAATCCACAGGCTGACAGATAAAATTATTAAAGTTTGGAGTCAGTGCTATAACAAATCCACATAACTGATATGGTGATAATGTTGCTAAGTATGAAATCCGAAGCTGAATATGTAAAATTAAAAATTTGATAGTTTTCCAGTGAGATTGAGCATTTATATAAGGACGTCGGTGAAAAGGTATAGTATTGATTATGTCACATATATTTTCTATTGAGAATTTTTTTTGGATACGTTGAACCAGCACTTCCAATGATTCTGAAACCCATAAAATGTCTTCTGATATTTTCAGTAATTGATACTCATCAATAAACTTGGCTTGAATAAAGGGAGGGTCCCGTAGATAACCTGTAAGTTCTTCACCATATATTTTACTGAAGTATTGAGAGGCTAACTGGGAATAAGAATTCACATCTGATAATAATTCTGCACTATTGTTAGAAATAAATGTTTGGCGCTGAATGTTGAAGTGTGATACAATATTTGAAATATAACAGGTTTTCTTTCTTTGCAATTCAGGATGTGTTAGTTGTGATATACATTGATTACTAATAGTCTGTAATTTAGGAGCTGAAAGAGACATAAGATTTTTAGAATAGTGATCATTTCCATACATTAACCAACAAGGTAGTTCTTTCCTCATAAAAGATAAGTCATATTTTCCATTTCTGTTTAATGATGGCAAAGAAATATCAATAGATTTACACATCATCACAGGTCTCTGCAGTAGCAAAGCCGATGGTGTTTCAAATGTAACATGTGGACTTACTAGAGAGTACATATTAGTGTCAACACCTGATGGATTTCCACCACTATGCAAAAAGATATCTGAAATCCCTGTCTGTGGAATTCTGTTTATTTCATATCTGTTTTCCTTTTTTGTTTTTGTGGTTCTCTTTTTTATTGCGCCAGGCTCATGTCCATAGACGCTAGATTTGCTGCCATTGGTTATCAATGGAAGTGTAGAATGGCTGTGTCCCTTTTTTGGGGCCATATAATCTTTAAATATTGTTTCATCTGAAGTAATTGAAACAGGTGCTTCTTGTCTTGGAGCTGGTGTTGTAACATCTAGCACTAACAGCAAAAGACATGTAAGACAGAGATGGAAAACAAGTCAGATGAAAACATACTGGGTAACAGATAGATGCTGCCAGAACCAGGAGCCTGTGGTGAACCTTAAAGACAGTGAAATGCATTCACAACATGCAAACAGTGGACTCACCTAATTGACCAGGCAGAGGTTGTGGTCTCTGTGGTCTATTATGTTGCTGAGACATATAAGACCAATCTTGTCCAAGGATTGCATCACAATGGTACATTAAAGGCTCAACTAAAAATCCAACATAGCATGTTGATATGATAAAGGATGGGGGACCCAGAGAAACTGAGACATTTGCAGAGATTTGAGACATTTCCGACATTTCAGGAAAATGAAGTTGAATGAATTCAGAAGATACTTTGGATTGTGGAGCAGTCAATAAGAAAAGGGCAATAGCTGGAGCACCATCTATTACAATAGGACCAGACATGATGGATCAAGGTGAAGCAGTATCACAGAGCACCATGTGACCAAACATTATACAAGCAAATAGATTACATATTTTTGGGTTGCTATAAACAACATAGATAAATAAATCTATCAAATACAACTAGGCTACAGTGTGTTTGGCTAATATATTTTCAGCAGTAAGCATGGAGTTTACTACGTTATCCAGATGCACCACATCCGTCTCAATTGCCCAAATCTCTTGTAACATTCCATGCACTTTATCATGTGTCTCACCTGCTTTATCTGCTATCTTCTTCCACTGGTCAATTTCATCCTTTAACTTCTCTATGTCAAACACAATTTCGGTGATTGTGTGTGGTCCCCCCAATTGTCTGTAAAGCCATTCTATAACCCATTTCATAAGGCGACATGAAGTTTTCCAGTGGTCCAAACTCCACACCCTTATTCCGGAATGACCAGATCCAGAGATAGAAATGCAACCATGAATGGTGTTCGGCTTGAGCACAAATGCCGTATTTGGTTTGTTGGCACAAAAGACCTGTAAACCCTCCAAGTTTTCCAAACATTTTTTCATTCTGTCAGGGTACGCTCTCTGGCGATGCAGGTGACCGAAGAATTCGAGGTTACGTTCAGTTGGGGGCCATGTCAGCCATATCTTGTGGCCGAACAAATGGATAAAGTATTGAGTGGCACCGCAATGATCCATATGTGGATGGGTGATTGCACCAGGTGATGTCCACACAGTGAGCCAGTCGCTGTCATCTACGACGCACATAGGATCTTTGGAGTATGGTGTGGCCTCGAATAGACACAATCCTAAACCCATGTCGGAAACCGGGATGTTTAGGGCTCCATACATTCGACCAGCATCGGTCTGGATGTTCCTGAGAAGCGGTTGGTATATGTTTGCTAAGAAATCCAAAAGGGGCATTTCCGCAACCGGTTCGCCAGTCAAGAACTCGCAGGCAATAAAGTCACTGTCATTTAACAAATCTACCAACAGCAATTTCAAGGAGGGACGTATAGGTCCACACTGTGCAGGACCGAGTATAACAAGACAACTTCCATATGCAGGGGAGTCGCAAAGTCCAGGGATCTTGTGCAGTGCCTCGAGAATTTCACATCCAGTAATGTACAGACGCGAGTCGATCCCATGCGCCCATAACGACCAGTCTTTTTGAACGTCGGTCAGCCAGCCAGATGCTATAGTGTCTCTTTTTCCGGAAGAGGTGTCAGATGCTGTTCTCTTATAAGATAAACCAGTTGTAGATTTCATGGCAACGAACCTTCTGATAGGCGTACCCTCTTTTTACCAACATGCGCAAACTCTTCCATCCATCTGCCATTTTCAATCTGCCATTGTCCACCGAAGACGGGATGTTGCACACTACTCTCTGTAGCAATGGGAGACCAGCCGGATTTCGCATAATACCAGTAGGCGCCATGCACATCCAAAATATCGCCGACGCGGCCCACAGTGTTGGAAGGAACACTGGATAACATGTAGGTGCTATACTGATGTGGGACCTCCTCGTACAGGATTACCTGGTTGCTCGAAGGTAAGTTCGTGGGTTCTAAGTCAGAGGACATCTGAGATAGTATGAAAGAGTGTTCGAGACAAGAAGTGAGACCTACATTTAATAGATTGAACAGCCGAGGGAAGCTGTGCTTCCCGTGATGTCTCTGAAATTGAGAGCCCCTCTGAATTGGATCACTAAAGTGTAGAGCGAGCCTGGATCAGAGAAGGCTGGTTGGCCCAGCCTGTATGAAAAATGTTAAGGAAAGGCGCCAAAATTTCTCCTGCACTATATATTTTGTTTTCAGTACCAAGATGTGCTAACCATGGCATTGGCTAGATATGCGTGCTGCAAAAGGCGGGACCATTTCCATTGGAGTTTCTGCTTCAAGTTGTTAACCTTGCCGTGCTGGAGTTGAAAGAAAAATTGCAAAGCGCCTACTAGTATTTGTGGATATTATCACGCGTCTAGCGCCACACTTCCGTTTTGCAATCATCAGAACGACATTCATCAGTCTAGGAAGCGAGAAAGCTCAATAAACGTTCAGGGGTGTGTGTCATTATGTGAGTAAGTAATAGGCAAAGTGGAAGGACTCGGACTGTCATAATTAATGCAATGCCAGTTGCTGCATCGGGGTGATAACCTCCATAGGTACTTGGTCTGCATAATTGAGGAAGCCTCAGGCAACATTCCCCAGGGCAACCAACAGGCGCCCTTCAATCCATATGCATCCCTCCAATTTTTTTTACAAGCAAATCCGCACTTTCGTCTTCCATATACAAGATCGTCAGACACCAGGAATCCCTTGTAAGCCAAAGATCCCGATATCTGTCGATTGAGCTGTTCTTCACCTGTCAAGGCCAAACCGTGTCGAGTGATTGACGGGTACAGCACGTACAGCCTAGAGGCGGTCAAGAAACACATGTGCGCGGTGGTCAGGGAAGAGGTAATCATGGGAATAATTGTTCGTTCTTGACACTCCATGATGTGCAAGGTTCTCCTAGTCTGTGACACGGTGAATGCTTTTGCAAGTGTAATTTGGAAAGTTGCTCACGAGTTCATTATACAGAAACCAACGGCGGACAACCCGTGCGTTAACAGAAGACCTGCGTGTTCCTCGTTTCGCAGATTCATACCCAGCAGCATATAATACCATCTCGATTGCGGGGAAAGCGTCGTGAGGCACTACAATGTCCAGAATTGTTGTGGAGGAAATCGAAAGCCAACGAGGCAACAGTATCTTCAAAACAGCTGATCCACAAATTGCCCCTTCGACAGTCAGAAGTTCGCGCCAAAAGAAATACTGCCAATCTTGTGGTATCCACAAGTCGATGGTTGATGTGACTCGTCGACGACATTCCGCTGTCCCAAGATGGTTTAGAGACATGGAAACTGACTTCAACACGACAAGATCATCGAAGTGGACATGTTCAATGATGATGGTCCAGCAGTCAAAGGGTAAAGTGGGGTTGTCGAGGGCAGACATGAAGGCAGACTGTTCCGTTTCAGTAAGTGTCATTATATCTCTGCTTCCCAATGTCTTAGACAAATGGTTGACGAATTTAAGAAGGCGGTAGTCTGAGATCTAAACAGAGGATTTCTATCAGAATAACTTCCATACGGCGTACCCAGTCTATTATGAATATGGAGGGAAATGTTTCACAGAGGATTTCTATCAGAATAACTTCCATACGGCGTACCCAGTCTATTATGATCTGAAAGATCTCACTGTGCTCACGTACATCTTTATGAAAAGTATATCCCTTGTCTATCAGTCATTCAAAACACAATGGCATTGTCCTGGGTTGCACAGCACTATAGTTACATACATCCAGATAGTCAGAAACGAAGGGGTACACCCATGACAATTGCCCATTGTATGTTGGCTGAAAAGTGCCAACGGCGGTCCATGTTGGAGAGATAGCATGATGCGGTATATCCTACTACAACAAACGACCCTCGCGGAATTTCTCCTTCAAACAACGGCAAGTCGTTCGCCATGTTGGCAATGTTCAATCCGACATCGTAATCCAGAAGTCGAGCATCATAAATAGGTACTGGTAGAATGGGAAGTGGTAACACAATCAAGTAATGAATTGAAAAACCCACTTTTACTGTCACTTTCCAGCAGGAAGGGATCACGATGCACGGCCTTCTCGACTGGGGCCGTTTTACGCTCGACTTGTTTATTAGAGCTCGTAGATTGTTTGAACATTGCGGAGTGTCCTGTAGTAATAAAAGTTACCTTCAATGACAAGACGGCGAGAGCAAACTCACCCTGTTGACCACGATCACCCGCTTTCGTACTGAAGGTAAGAGCATCTTTGTATAACTGAGCGTCCATTTCCGGTTGAAAGAAGACCATGCAGAAGAACGCGACCAAACGTTCCCACTCTTGCGAGTGCACCACACCTCGCAATTGCCTCTGAGGGAGTCCGGTGGGAGGCACATGAGTCACAAATGAGTCTGTACTGCAAATCGAGGTGACACATATCGCATGAGACTTGTCAACGTATAGCCGAAGGTTTCTGCCGTCAGCAGACACGCGCCGAACATTCACGAGCAAAGGCGACGAACGCGAAGGATTGACGTAGCGGCCAGATTGGACGAATTGCAGAGCGTCAACACAGTTCCTGTGCATCAAAGTCATTATTTGAAATAAAATAAGCAATAGAGCACACACCAAATCCGCATTTCAGGAACGGCACAACCCCAGTACTCCGAAAACACGGGATGCCCTTGTCCAACAGCTGTCGGTTTCCAGGAATGAAATACTCCTTGTCTGGGACAGTCAGACAGAACTGTCTAAGAAATGTAAAAAATCTTACTTCAGAGGAGGCAAATTTGCATATCCGGCCAGCAAAGCCTCATCCTGCAAGTCCTCGTCAGTAACCTCACAGTGTTCTGGAAGCACCCTAGACAAATTCGTTAGATATGGCCGGTTGAATATCTGAATACGCACGAAACGCGTAATATGTCGAAGTCTTCCATATGGGGGACTTCGGGCCCCAGTTTAGGTTCTTGAGCTTTCTTTGTGCGAAAAATGCCTGCGAAAGTGGTGCCGGCACTACGGGGAGCTGCTAACACGGAACGGAGACGGGCAGTTTTAGTCTGATCCTCTTTGGAAAGGTCCTCGACAGACGTCTGCACACCAATCACACTGATGACTCGGCTGATCAGCCATACACGATAAATTAAACCAGTGATAAATACCTATTTGATATGTCGACTGAATCTCCATGTTCAGGTGAAATTGGCTCCTCAATTACTGAACTGCCTTCTGTAGATGAGCTAGAATGCGAAGTAAACATCTCTCAAAGAAGAAAAAGACAAGGGAGATAGCAAACCTCTCGTCAACAGGAACTGAAGGCGAGATCTGAGCTGCATACGAGGGTTCATTGAATTCAACATCCCGCGAACGTTTCACAGCAGGCTCGTCCTGGCTATCTTCAGCAGGTCTTGAGCGTTTCAGAGCTTCCGCACCTGGGCCCTCCACAGAACGAGTGTTCCTATTGCCCGAAGAAGTAAGAACGCAAAGTAGTAGAAGAAAACGACGAACTTTGATTTTCGACTGGTAGTCATGGATCAAAATCAAAAAAGATAGTAGCAGAGAATCGAAAATGCGATCCTATCGTCCCTTTTTGTATTGCATTCCGAGTGAGATTTAAGCGGAAAATGGTCATTAGCAGCGGGTGAAACAGAGATCTGAGCGAAACAAAGACAGCGGTGAAACAGTGGAGAAACAAAAGCGGAAGACACGGACCGCTTGTCCCACAGACCTTCCAAAAAAAAGATGTTGATCAATCAGCAAGCTATAAAGACATGCGAATAGAGGGGGCTAAACCCAGTCAAAGGAATGAACGCGTCATACGACAAGTCGTCTGCGGGTAAAATTCCATCTTAATTCTCATGAGCCCAGACTTACAGGCCTTTACAACCAGTTGTCGCTCTTGAATCTATGTACTTGGACACTATCAAAACGGAGGACGAACCCCCTTTTCCAGCAGATGTGAAGGTACACATCCTCTGGCCTTCAAAACTTTGACTAATGTTATTCAGGCCGTTAATTACAAAGCAGTTCAAAGTCGAGGCCCTCCCTGGTTGAAACTCGTGGAAAGAGATACCGCTGGCAGTAGTGGAGTTGTTGAGGCAATGTTCCGAATCAGAGGAATCCTCTGTTTCGCCTCCCTTCCACCTGTTAAAACCAGAGGGTATGTTTTGGTTTTCTTCAACGCTCTTGTTAACTGTTATCAATAGAAAACAGAACGCGAAGAAAACGACCAAAGACCTCCTGAATCTCAAGCAGATGATCACCATCACCGGACTTGGCAGTCCATCGTTTGCCAAAAATATCAGCAGATTGGACAAGCTGATGAACGTTCTGTACAACTCATCCGGTTCTACCGAGATTGTACCACTTGAAATAGTCGCTTATGAGGGCCACCCTACGGTGCACGCGCAAAATCGGTCTCGAAGTGTCCTTTTCTTACCATAATAAAACATTGACCCCCGCCCACAGATACTTTACGGAACGCAGGCTAGCGCCTAATTTGGAATCTGTCCCTTTCTTGCCAGGTGTGGACGATTACAGAGTTTTGCAACAATACGATCCTCAGATTTTGCTGCACGCCAGGGACAATCGAGTGGAATATGTTGCAATTACTGAGGGAAAGAGGAAAACGTAAGCAAACCATAGGTCATCTACATCCCACATCACAGCTGACTCGGAGCTCAGCATGCGGCCGGGGGAATTTGCATCGGGCGACATCGTGGAGATCATCATATCAATTGCAGCAGTCCCTGTCAAAAACAATCGTTTGAAGTCATTCCTCATTCTCCAAGGCGTATGTCTTCTGGATTCCTCATTTCGTAAAGTAAGTAATCCATTGTCTACTCTGACATGATCATAACATGACATTAATACACAGCGGTCTATAAATGCAAGTCTCCCAGTCTACGACTTCACCCGAGCGCCGTCTGTGTCCACTAAAAGAAAGATGGTTTATCTAGATGACGAAGAAGAAGAGTTGACTAAGAAATTCTGCCTTCATGGCGTGTAATGTTCATCAAACAATGTTACATACAATTGCATTAGTGAAATAATTTATCGGTTGTCCTTCAGCCAGTCAGAAGGGTCATATCATATATTATGACTACTATGGGTGCACACAGCCTTTCTTCAATTATTGATCAAGTCTTGTAAAATGTATGAATATATCATGGACTAATATAGCGGTGGTGCTGAGTTGCTCTATCGACATGTGCGGTTTGCACATTCTTAGCATTTCATTCCCGACTACTTAAGTGGCAGCAACACGTTCTCGACAATTTCACCAAAATTTTCATGCTTATCATGACCAGGCGAGTCTGGGTAGTCTGTTTACAAAATGGAGGTTCGTTTGGTATCGCTTCCAATGTCTGACTTGCTGTTTTTCGGCTGTAGCTCCATAAACTTCCATTTTTCTGGGCGCGACAAGAATGATCGTTCGGGGGCATGTCTCTCTGGCTGATATGGAGAGGAGAGGGATGAGACAGGCTACTTGTATAAAGTGTCACATTTGGTTTGCGAGCTTTACCGCTTTTCAGACAGATCCCCGGTGCGTATCCTTGTGGGTTTTGACAACCTCATTCTGATTTTCATGTAGTCACAAGTCATACAACCATGTTATCATTAGACGAGAAATTCGGACAAACCATCTTTCCCTTCCACTTCACCTCTACCTCCTTGCTCAGAGCCAAGATGCGTGAGACACGTGCCATTCTCTCGGGATCTGCGGTTCTGGCTATGCTTCACCCGGACCTTTTTCAGCCAAACGACTTGGATTTTTATATTCCCCCTCATGGTTTTCCATCGTTCCTTCTCTTTGTGGAGGACCACGGATATAGGATCGATGGGAATCTGTCGTCAGATGGTCATTATGATCAACAGCGCCTCAGGCTCGTCGTAACGAAGCTCGTGCATCAAGTGTCCCACAAGACCATCAATGTCATCACAACAACTTATCACTGGCATGTCATCTATTGCGTTGTGTCCTTCCACTCAACGCTTGTCATGAACTATGTTGCGTGGTATGGCATTGTCTCTCTCTATCCTGAGTGGACTATGAACAAGGCGGGCCTTATCATTAGGGATACTCCGATTACCGGACTTTGTTTCAAGAAGTACTCGGACCGTGGGTTCTTGTTGCGGCAAGATGTCAACGATCTCGCACATCTCACCACTGATCACGTATGTCGCAAGCACCCCTGGTGTCCGCTTACCGAAAGATCGCTCCGCGACGGTTGTTTTTTTGAGAGTTTCGAGAATTGTTCAAAGGACTTGGTTGACCTTGAGCCTTTCTTTACCTGGATTCTTCCTCTTGACTGTACCTTACATCTTTGATATGCATTTTCGTAGATTTGTCACAAGATCTGAGACATTGCGTTGTACTTTAAATTACATTGTGATTGTACCCAATGACATGAAAATCCATGACTCATTCCCCCTTCCTGATCTTAAGAAATCGAAGCACGTCTTCGCGTACTGGTGGGTCTGACATTGGATACAGTACAAACAGAATAATCATTACTTACCATCGTTACGCTTGCGGCCGTACCAACAGAACCTGGACAGCCCTGTTTTGGTCAGTCGACCGCCGAGACAGGTCCAGGTTATGCCCCTATGGCAATGTCCTGTCCCTGTTGAGTATTGCAAACCGCACCCAATGTGGTAGGCATAGGCATGGGAACTCAGACGAAGCTTTCGCCTGAATTCACACGCATGTCAGATATTCATCCATCATTTGCTTTTCACACGCATCTCATTTTATGTGTAGACACTGCTGAAAAAAAGTTCTCTCAATATTACCAAGGCGTCAAGTTAAGTTAAGAGACCCTTGAAAAAACATGTAAACTGTTCGAGACACGATCGAGGATCGAGAACTCCCAAATGCTCGATTTCGGGGGTTGGAGGGGTAGTAACACCCGAAATCGAGCATGAACGCTTGATTTCGAGGGTTCTGGGGGTTGTTTATAGTGGTGGCAGTGGCGCTGGCCTAGAGAAAGCCCACAACCTCCGAAAACGAGCGCAAACGCTCAACTTCGGGGCTTGTAGGATTATTGATAGGGAGTGGCGGCCAAAGAAAGCCCGCAAACCCCGAAAACGAGCGCGGGCTCGATGTCGAGGGTTGTGGGTTGTTGATATGCGATGCTGGTCAAAGGATGCCCAGAACCCCTGAAAACAAGTGTTCGCACTTGTTTTCAGGGGTTCCGGGTGTAAGTATATAATGAAAAAAAGAAGAAAAAAACCGAACCATTTTGGAGGATGGGTACGACGGGCCGTTCAAGACACGATCGAGGATCGAGACTCCCACGAAAGTGATGCAAGCGATTTGGCAGAGATCACCGTTATTTGCGTTCTACAGAACCCTCCCTGTCCTTCGGACAGAGCCGGGGAAATAATTTGAAGTATCTGACGCTGTCATGCAGTTTTGGGGGTACCTTTCGGGAAGATTTTTTCAAACTGTGAACATCACGTGCGTGCACTTGGACTAAATTTGCGTGGCACGCATTGGGCACGCAAAGCACGTATGCACGCACCTGCACGCGTGTGCCACGGGGAATTCTGGTTGCCCAACGAGAAGCAGAGTGGTGAATAGCCTCTGGAGGCGTATAGCGATTTTCATGGTTCCCTCGAGTAGGGTAGGTGGGAGTAGTGTGTGTATTTGTCGCTTAGCGCTTGACACTGATGGCAGTTGTATAATCAGTCAGGTGATAGGTCTTTGCGCCACGAATATGTTGGAATTTTTTTAAAAACGGCCAGTATAATATTTAAAAAATATATTCAGTCACCTGGAATGACAAACTGCGCAACATTTGTAATTAATGAGCCACCGATGCCATTCTCTGCGTAAACGTCACGGTGGTGCCGGCTGAGAAGAATAATACTGACCCAGAAGCTTGCGGTTCGTGCGGTAGCGACTTTTGATGAGTAACCGAGTCCCCAGAGTGTAGCCAGTATTCGATTCTTCGAAAACTCCGAGTCGCCTTAGGTAAGAACAAGAGAGTCAGCATTATCGTTGCAAAAATGTCGTGGCATGAACTCGAAG
>Ga0307508_10002800_pt1 | contig 18124 bp, 15 predicted proteins | sample 9_EM_MG_FD_203089 | JGI IMG/M metagenome (GOLD analysis project Ga0307508, IMG submission 203089) | Populus trichocarpa ectomycorrhiza microbial communities from riparian zone in the Pacific Northwest, United States - 9_EM | ecosystem: Host-associated > Plants > Roots > Unclassified | place... | reverse complement strand
CTCGGGCGTTTCGCTAGTTTTGTGCTAGATCGGGCCTGGCTGCCGCACTTTCGCGCATCACTTCAAGAGCCTCTTCCTGATGACCGAGTTCAGACAGACAATTGGAAAGGTTGTTGAGCGAGACGGCAAGGTCAGGATTGAACATATTTGGCCGATCTTGTGCCAGATCACGGTAGAGTGCCACACATTCCTGCACGGCTTCAAGAGCCTCTTCCCGATGATTGAGGTCGGACAGGCGATTGGAAAAGTTGTTGAGCGAGCGAGCAAGGTCAGGCTCGAACACATTTGGCCGATCTTGTGCCAGATCACGCCTGAGTGCCGCAGATTCCCGCGCGGCTTCAAGAGCCTCTTCCCGATGACCGAGGTCGGACAGGCGATTGGAAAAGTTGTTGAGCGAGCGGGCAAGGTCAGGATTGAACACATTTCGCCGATCACTTGCCAGACCACGGTAGAGCGCCACATATTCCCGCACGGCGTCAAGAGCTTCTTCCTGATGACCGAGGTCAGACAGACGATTGGAAAAGTTGTTTAGTGAGAGGGCAAGGTAAGGATTGAATCCATTTGGCCGGTCTTGTGCCAGATCACGGTATAGTGCCACACATTCCTGCACAGCCGTAAGAGCCTCTTCCTGATGACCAAGGTCGGATAGATGATTGGAAATAGTGTTGAGTGAGAGGGCAAGGTCAGGATTGAATGCATTTGGCCGATCTCGTGCCAGATCACGCCTGAGTGCCACACATTCCTGCACCGCCGCAAGAGCCTCTTCCCGATGACCGAGGTCAGACAGACGATTGGAAAAGTTGTTGAGTGAGAGGGCAAGGTCAGGAGCGAATGCATTTGGCCGATCACGTGCCAGATCACGGTAGAGTGCCACACATTCCCGCACCGCTTCAAGAGCCTTTTCCCGATCATCGAGGTTGGGCAAATAAATGGAAAGGTTGTTGAGTGAGTGGGCAAGGTCAGGATTGAATACATTTGGCCGATTTCGTGCCAGATCACGGTAGAGTGCCACACATTCCTGCACGGCCTCAAGAGCGTCTTCCCGATGACCGAGGTTGGACAGACAAACGGAAAGGATGTTGAGTGAGCAGGCAAGGTCGGGATTGAATGCATTCGGCCGATCTCGTGCCAGATCACGGTAGAGTGCCACAGATTCCCGCACTACTTCAAGAGCCTCTTCCCGATGACCGAGGTTGGACAGACGATTGGAAAGGGTGTGAAGCGAGCCGGCAAGGTCAGGATTGAACACATTTGGCTGATCTTGTGCCAGATCACGCCTGAGTGCCACACATTCCCGCACGGCTTCAAGAGCCTCTTCCCAATGACCGAGGTCAGCCAAATGAATGGAAAAGTTGTTGAGCGAGCGGGCAAGCTCAGGGCGGAATGTGTTTGGCCGATCTTGTGCCAGATTACGGTAGAGCGCCACACATTCCTGCGCGGCTTGTAGAGCCTCTTCCCGATGACCGAGGTCGGACAGACAAATGGAAAAGTTGTTGAGCGAGCGGGCAAGGTCAAGATTGAACGCATTTGGCCAATCCCGTACCAGATCACGGTAGAGTGGCACACATTCCCACATGGCTTCGAGAGCCTCTTCTCGATGACCGAGGTCGGACAGAGGGTTGGAAAGGTTGTTGAGTGAGCGGGCAAGGTCAGGATTGAACGCATTTGGCTGATCTCGTGCCAGATCACGCATCAGTGCCACATCCTCCCGTGCGGCTTCCAATGCTTCCTCTAATTGTCCCATGTGCTTGAAGTCCAATGCCAGCATCCGTAATACCTTAGGCATCGTTGTTTGGTTTGGCATTGCAATGCGTTGCTCCTCCAGCCCCTGAAAAAACATTAGTATCTCCCAGAGAAATGACATTATTTGAGGCAGCACCTTTGACCATCCATAAAATTTCCCAATGCCAAAATACTTCTTCTTTGTTGCACAGACTGCCATCCAGATGAGAAGGCACCTATCCACAAAATCCGCCAGTTGTTTCTGGAGTTCATCCGACACGACCCTCACATCCTGTAGGTGGTCGATCCAATGCTCGCACGCATACCAGACGTGCTCAGGAATCACGCCATCCACCGCACTGGGGATACTTCCTGTGTCCCTGTCCTCGTCAAAAATAAAGGAGACGCTGTTGCGGTGCTTAGGAAGCTCGTGATTAAGCGCGATGATGCAGCGCAGCGCCAAGTGCTGGCTGTGATCAATCTCCGAAATCGCAAACCGCACATCTGCATAATCTTGTCCCTGGTTACAGCGAGTGACATAGTCACGGAGAGACTGGGGGGCAATCTGAACAGGTCGATCCCGAGACATCGCACCAATGAGCAATGAGCACAGCGGGCGAAAAACTGTGTGAGCATTGTCATCATCAAGAAGCATTTCGATTGCCGAAGTCGATAACGGTCGCTTGAGCGCAACGACTGCTCCTAGACACGGCTGATACCGCCACACGAAATGCCGATCGTGCCACGGGCACTTAGACAGAATGCTGGCATACAATTTGTCCATTTTCTCAGCGGCATGAGGGTCCAGGAGGTCCTTGTTATTCAGAAGATCGTCTAACTCCTCCATGGGGCTGGTAGAGGCGTCAATATGATTACAGGCGGTCACTGCCCACACAAAGAGGCCTTCTGCTTGGTGATTAAATTTGGTGATCGAATTATCGTCGGGCCAATTCTCGATGTTGTGATCACGCGCTATTTCCTTGAGACGATGAGTAACAAATATCGCAACGTCCTGACGGTTCACGTTGTCCCGAATATTGACCTCCTTGAGAGCGATGTGGTTCAGATTGTGCAGTCGTGGGATGATAGTTGCGTCGTTCCGTGACGTGATGAAGAATCGAAACTTGCGAGGGACGAGTGCCGCTGTATCCCGCAGTATCCCAAGAAGGTCCTTGTTGTACCCTTCATCAAGTGCATCGATCACAATCGTCAGCGGTTGGGTCCGATATGGTGCAGCATCCTTGGCAGGTTTCAATATAAGCCCATCGAATTGTCGCGGCAACGGGGCGGAAGCCAAGGCTCGCTCCTCCGCAATGACATCGCAAACTGAGGCGCAAAAAATTTTGTCGCGACTGCAAATGTCTCGCGCGACGATGCTGAAGAGCTTGTCCGGCCGGCGGCGTTCACCGCCTTCGGATAAGGAGAACGAGGAACCCAGGGTTGTATCTTCGCTTTGGGCGCACGTCTTGGCCACAGTATGTGCAATCGCCGTCTTTCCGCATCCAGAAACCCCCGTGAGCAGGAAAATTCGCAGTCCAGAAGCGTCATCAGGAGCTGTGAGAAAGCCCATGATGTCATCCAGAATTTCCTTACGCGTCTCACGATGACACACAAGAGAAGGGTCCCAAGATGCCGCATCAGCGTGTGGGAGGAGGTTAAGGGTTGGGTGTTCAGAATCTAAAAAGGCTGTCAGACACAAAAGACGAGCAGATGGCGTGTGAAGAAGCGCACCCTTTTGAGATGCTTGACCACCGTCGATATTGGCCATGTCCTGCAAACGTCCCGCGGAACCGGTGGCACCGTCACTTATCCGGGCCGATGTGTCCCCAGCGCGACCCGATGGAGAGGCGGCGTGGGCAAGGTCCGCACCGTCCGATAACGACGAATTATTTTGGGATAAAACGACGTCGGAAACTGACATATTAGTGCCGTCTTCGTCGGCGTTCCGAGGTAGGTCAACACCAGGCCTCCCTGCTGTCTTTTTAAGTATTGTGTCATTGGAGAAAATAAGCGATGACTGACTGAGGTGCCCGCGCAATGAAGGACAATCGTTGAAGTATGCGTGGATCAGCTGACGCAACGGCGCAGGACTCGGATCCTCGTTTAAATAAAGGAAGAGCTCCTGGAACCCACGGACGCGCGCCTCCGGATTGGAGTGTATCATATACTTGGTGATATGGCCGGGGATGAGCGCCATAATGTCGTTGCGTAACACAAACGCGGCACGATCCTCGCAAAGAGAAGCCTCGGCATCATCACTCTTCTTGAAGGTTTCATGGGTCCAAGTGACTCGATAAGGACTCGAGGGTCCCGAATGGGGAAGGAAGTCTTTAGGGCTCCACCATGCTCCTGCAGACATGGCATCTATTTGTTTAGATGTTCGCTCAGCTGGTTGCAATCTCGTAATATCTATAATTGTGGCAAAGAAAGTACGGCGCAGGAGTCGAAGGGGGCGCGATGCGTCACAGGGAACAACGCGATGGACGGATAGCTAGGAGCCGGCAGGATTTAGGGGTGGTACTGTTCTTTCAACCCTCTTGCCAAGTCTCTTCCTGCAAGAGCAAAAGAGCGCTAGTGAGATTGATTCCAAAAACAAAAAAGCTAATCTGAGTGATTCTGGGACTTGGTCATGCACAATATGAGCCAGCCAGTCGGGTCAAACAACTGGCAACAAAACAAATCTATGTTGGGGCGCAGAACGCTGCTCCGCAAAGCCTTCTGAAGGCGCAGATTCTCTTAAAAGAACTTGCACACTCTTTCCAGCCTTTTGGGACGTGCTTTTTCTGATGCAACATGGTATGTGTAAGTCTCGACTTCTTACCCATCATTAAACACCTGCGAATCTACATTGAACTCACGGAATGATACCGAACTCCACCCAGAACCGGAGCACGGAGCCGAGGTCATTGGAAATTCGCAGCGTCCCCACGTTGGGTTCAGTGGGCTGCGGTTAAGCGCGCAAAATCTCGCCTTGCAACAACACGCCCTTTGACATCATTCAATTCTCCTCCAATTCTATGTGTGTGGTCGAAAATCACCTCTGGATGTCCACACCACTCTACGTAACAATCCTTTCACTGTCGGGTCGCAGGACGCCGGTCCGTCATCCTCATGCCTGGCGCATCTTCGTAAGGCTGTGCTCTCATATACACACCCTTGCTGTAACATACACATGAGCCTGCAAATGCCATCTGCGGAGCTGCTGCCGCAATCGCACTGATTGAAACCCGATCGTCATGTCGCGGGCATTAATGACTATCATAGCGAGCACTATAACAGTCATCCATTAAGATTGTCACGACACCGTTTTGATTTGATTCACCGCCCCCTGCGAACTCGCTCAAAGCTCCTTCTTTCCCGCAGTTTTTCAACCAATTTATTAAAGCTTCCACCATCCCACTTTTTCACCACACCCGAACTTCCACTTGCACGTACTTTTCGTTCCCGAGCGGCTCGCCCACTTGAGTTATCTGCCGTGGGTTCGTTGAGTGCAATTTCTATTTCTCCATCTATCCAACGAGCGGAAACTCTGTACAGTCCCGCCATGATGATGAATGAGGTGGCAAACAAAGGTTCAAGTTGATTAAACCATCCACAAAGTAAGATATTCCACGATGTAATCGAGTTCTGCCCCGGAAGCGACCATCTTGGCCTTATCGAAGGTTCTGGTTTTCGCTCCGCATGCTTTTCCACCTCCAATACCGGATGGAGTGCGCCTACGACGAGCATTTTGTTGGGGTCAACGCCACAACGTTTGGCACCTTCAACGTACGAGTCGGGAAATAATTTTGCCAAGACTATGGCGCATATTACATAGACGATTATAATTCAGCAGATAGTCAGTGAGTGGGTTGGAAAGTCGGAGATAAAGACAAACCTGACGTGTTCCGAGGTGACGAATTGTCGGAGGACCCTCAATGCCCGCCATTTTGAGAGCAAGGGGCGCATAGAACGAAGTCTCTGAGCTGACGTCACAATCATCCAGCGTTTCTTGCATTCAGGAGTACTGTTTAACGGAGCAAAGTAACACGCGGGCGCGGCAAAACAGACTATACGGCCTACGTCACCCGTATGCATGTGCCAATAGGTCTGCTGCACCGGGTAGGATCTTTGGGTCACCGGCAATCTGCTTGAATCGCGTGCATTCTTTCTATTTGAGAGTAGAATGAAATTTCCCTAGAGCCAAACAGGCATCGGCTGTAGATGTGATTCATATTCATATCACTGACAGCAAGTTGATCAGGATCAGGAATCTCGCAGAATTTCTTGAGACTATCTACGAATCGGACACCGTGCGATTCTAGTGGAAATGCGATGATGGATATTTGTGAGAATCGGACGACCAAAAGATAGGGGCAGGCTGGTGATACCTTTGAGTACATTGTCAGGGTCTATAGGATAGGATTGGCGCACGTACATGTATGCCACACCGCGATCATTCCGGGAGTTGAATCGATCAAGGTCTAGAAAACAACAAAAAATTCCTCGAACGGGTCCGAAACATGTAAGCGGATCTTTCGTACCCCATCCTATTTGTCACCAGTAACTGTAACGAAGAGTCATGTCAATGCGCGCCGTTTGCGCATCGTATCGGCATAAGCAATGAGAGATGAGAATATGATCGTTCTCGCCATATCAAACAGAACCGCCTCTACTTTTAATGAAACCATATCAAGAGGTCAAGCAGAAGATATCGTGTCTTGAGATTTTGGCGTGTGATTTGTGCGAATAATCCTGAGTTAATCAAGCGGCTGCTTTGTCTCTCCTCCTCGGACACGAGGGCTGAACGCTCGCCCCATTGCGAGTGTCGGCGGCCTTTAGGACGTCGCTGCAAATAAGGGCGTACTCATATTTCTCGCAGCGTCCAGGGCGCTTTTTCGCTACTTCCAAACCTGCGGGAGCGACGCCTCCAGCTCCTTCGACGAAGGAAGATCGTGGGTGTTGGCAACGCTTCTAAACCATCCCCTGGCTATGCATCGTTAGCAGAGAGTTCGGCTAAAGAGAGTTTGCTGGCAGGGGGACAGGAATAGAGCAGAACAAGGCGAATTCAGCGTCAGTGCCATCGTCGGGGCCTGGCACGCAACAGTATGTCGCCTACTTACTACGCTGTTGTTGACAACGCCTGTGGGGCAGGGCGACGTTGAGAAGGGTTCGGTAGAGGTGGAATTCGAGCTGCGGGAGACGTTGGAAAGTTTTTATGACCAAATCATTTTGCGGTCCTGAGGAATGGCGCTGGATTGACGAAGATAAAGCGGTCCACCCTTCGTAAGGATGTTAATACCTGTTAGGACAGGCAAATGTGCCGCCCTGACGATGTCCTTGAGAAAATAGTCCGCATGGTTGTTCTGCACAAAGGCTTCGGCCTGGAGACACCTTTGAATCACGCAATGGGTGACATTGAACACCACATATATGATAGTGATTTTGGAGAAGTGGAAGCCTATATCCAAATGCATATTGTTCGCAGTGTGAGCAATTTGTTGAGGTGAGGGACTCTTGCAAAGCTGATCGTGTGCCACTTACCTAGCCCACTATGGTGTGAAAACCCGATTTCCAAGATTTCAAGGAGAAATGAAGGAGACGGGGAGATCAGCCTCGAACACAGGGCAGTAGAAGTTGCCTTATTACGCACCACAAGTCGTAGATTTTCTTGGACGCAGTTGCCAACGGCGCGGAGCATCCTCAAAAATGAAATGTGTGCCTTTCCAAGGAGGCCAGCGGCAATATTATTGTTATAGAATCGAAATGTTCTGAAAAACACGCAAAGAATGTGCCACCAGACACTGAGATTCGGGTTTTCGATCAGTTAACTAGGGCACAGAGCTAGGAGGTTGTCGTTCAACGACTTGAGGAGGACGGGAAAGTGTTGAAGGAAAGGGAAAGAGATCAAGCGGCGCTGCCGCGCAAGATGGACGAAGTGAGCTGAACTGAGAGGCAACGACTAGTACTCTGCTGGCAACCATGGCGCAAACGACACTGATTGGTGCAAAGAACAAGTTGTGTAAGTCACAATCGTCCACCGTTCCATAGACTCGTGGTGCTAAGGAGAACGAAGCACAGTAGATAACACGTCAGTGAAAATAATCAAACAATGAACCCATTAATTGCACCTGACCCCGTAGTTCTGCTACTCCAGCATCCTTGGACTTCCAGCAATTACTTCCTCTTCGGATGGCATGCACCCCCTCTAACCGAGAGTATGAGTTTTCCATGAGGGCTAAGTACTAAGCGCGCGGAGCTGCAGAAGCGGAGCGGGGTCCAAACATATGAATGGAATGTCGCTACAGCAGCGAAGAGTTATGCTAATCGCGTTGCATCAGATCGGCACAATAATGATAGGTAAATATGATCATTTCCAAGTCGGTTATCGCGTTCCTCACCATATCAAATGGGTATCGCGGGAGGGGATCGAGGCTTTCCCACGTGACTTCAGCGAAGTAAATATCAATGTTAGTATTGACAGCGTTTCTGATCCATTTCATGGCTCTACCGAGTCAGTAGAGACTGAAATGAGCAGAGTTTGTTGCAGCAGGAATAGAACTAGGGGGGAAAGAGACATTGTGATGAAGCAAATTATATATATGCAAGCTAAACGCGCCCAAGTGTCACGCTACAGCTCGGGATTATCATGCACGGCCCGGGAGAACTGGCGTGTTCATTGCCTCTGACTATGCGCATGTTGATTGTGTTCGGCAAATGGTGCACATATTTTGTTCAGCATGAGCCTGGTGCATGATGAAGCCTTGAAGTTTGAAAAGGTTGAGCCCGGTGCTGGGATAGCACACGTAAATGTCGCCACGTGTCGGGACAACAAAGACAGCCACAGACAAGTAAAGAGAATGTGGAATGACCGTGCAAGTTACTGTCCGGGCATTTGGCTAGTTTCATGCGGGTTTGGCTGCCACACTTTCCCGCATCACCTCAAGAGCCTCTTCCTGACGACCGAGTTTGGACAGACAATTGGAAAAGTCGTTGAGTGAGCGGGCAAGGTCAGGATTGAATGCATTTGGCCGATCTTGTGCCAGATCACGGTAGAGCGCCACACATTTCCGCACGGCTTCAAGAGCCTCTTCCCGATGATCAAGGTCGGACAGATGATTGGAAAAGTTGTTGAGTGAGCTGGCAAGGTCAGGATTGAATACATTTGGCCGATCTCGTGCCAGATCACAGTAGAGTGCCACACATTCCTGCACAGCTTCAAGAGCCTCTTCCCGATGACCGAGGTTGGACAGACAAACGGAAAAGGTGTTGAGTGAGCCGGCAAGGTCATGGTTGAATGCATTTGGCCGATCTCGTGCCAGATCACGCCTGAGTGCCACACATTCCTGCACGGCTTCAAGAGCCTCTTCCCGATGACCGAGGTTGGACAGACAATTGGAAAAGGTGTTGAGTGAGCCGGCTAGGTCAGGATTGAATGCATTTGGCCGATCTCGTGCCAGATCACGCCTGAGTGCCACACATTCCTGCACAGCTTCAAGAGCCTCTTCCTGATGACCGAGGTTGGACAGACCATTGGAAAGGGTGTTGAGTGAGCGGGCAAGGTTAGGATTGAATACATTTGGCCAATCTCGTGCCAGATCACGCCTGAGTGCCACGCATTCCCGCACGGCTTCAAGAGCCTCTTCCTGATGACCGAGGTCGGACAGACAATTGGAGAAGTTGTTAAGTGAGCCGGCAAGGTCAGGATTGAATGCATTTGGCCGATCTTGTGCCAGATCACGGCAGAGTGCCACACATTCCCGCACGGCTTCAAGAGCCTCTTCCTGATGACCGAGGTTGGACAGACGATTGGAAAAGGTGTTGAGTGAGCGGGCAAGGTCAGGATTGAATGCATTTGGCCGATCTCGTGCCAGATCCCGCCTGAGTGCCACAGATTCCCGCACGGCTTCAAGAGCCTCTTCCCGATGACCGAGGTCGGACAGACAACTGGAAAAGTTGTTGAGTGAGCGGGCAAGGTCAGGATTGAATGCATTTGGCCGATCTTGTGCCAGATCACGGTAGAGTGCCACACATTCCTGCACGGCTTCAAGAGCCTCTTCCCGATGACCGAGGTCGGACAGACGATTGGAAAAGTTGTTGAGTGAGCGGGCAAGGTCAGGATTGAATGCATTTGGCTGATCTCGTGCCAGATCACGCCTGAGTGCCACACATTCCCGCACGGCTTCAAGAGCCTCTTCCCGATGACCGAGGTTGGACAGACAATTGGAAAAGGTGCTGAGTGAGCCGGCAAGGTCAGGATTGAATGCATTTGGCCGATCTCGTGCCAGATCACGGTAGAGTGCCACACATTCCTGCACGGCTTCAAGAGCCTTTTCCCGATGACCGAGGTTGGACAGACGATTGGAAAAGGTGTTGAGTGAGCGGGCAAGGTCAGGATTGAATGTATTTGGCCGATCTCGTGCCAGATCACGGTAGAGTGCCACACATTCCCGCACGGCTTCAAGAGCCTTTTCCCGATGACCGAGGTTGGACAGACAATTGGAAAAGGTGTTGAGTGAGCTTGCAAGGTCAGGATTGAATGCATTTGGCTGATCTCGTGCCAGATCATGGTAGAGTGCCACACATTCCCGCACGGCTTCAAGAGCCTCCTCCCGATGACCGAGGTCGGACAGATGATTGGAAAAGGTGTTGAGTGAGCGGGCAAGGTCAGGATTGAATGCATTTGGCAGATCTCGTGCTAGATCACGGTAGAGTGCCACACATTCCCGCACGGCTTCAAGAGCCTTTTCCCGATGACCGAGGTTGGACAGACAATTGGAAAAGGTGTTGAGTGAGAGGGCAAGGTCAGGATTGAATGCATTTGGCCGATCTCGTGCCAGATCACGCATGAGTGCCACACATTCCCACACGGCTTCAAGAGCCTCTTCCCGATGACCGAGGTCAGAGAGACGACTGGAAAGATTGAGGAGTGAGCGGGCAAGGTCAGGATCGGGCACACTTGGTTGATCCAGCACCAGATCACGCATCAGTGCCACATCCTCCCGTGTCGCTTCCAATGCTTCCTCTAATTGTCCCATGTGCTTGAAGTCCAATGCCAGCATTCGTAATACTTTAGACATTGTTGTTTGGTTCGGCATTGCAATGTGTTGCTCCTCCAGACCCTGACAAAACATTAATAACCCCCAGTGAAATGTCATTATCTGGGGGAGCACCTTTGACCATCCATAAAATCTTCCAATGCCGAAATACTTCTTCTTCGTCGCACAGACTGCCATCCAGAAGAGAAAGCAGTTGTCCATAAAATCCGCCAGTGGTTTCTGGAGTTCATCCGACACGACCTTCACATCCTGTATGTGGTCGATCCAATGCTCACATGCATACCAAACGTGCTCAGGAATTGCACCATCCATCACACTGGGGATACTTCTGGCGTCCCTGTTGTTGTCAAAAATAAAGGAGACGTTGTTGCGGTGCTTAGGAAGCTCGTGATTAAGCGCAATGATGCAGAGCAGCGCCAAGTGTTGGCTGTGATCAATCTCCGAGATCGCAAACCGCGCATCTGCATAATCTCCTCCCTGGTCACAGCGAGTGACATAGTCACGGAGAGACTGGTGGGCAATCTGAACAGGTTGATCCCGAGACATCGCACCAATGAGCAATGAGCACAGCGGGTGAAAAGCTGTGTGAGCATTGTCATCATCAAGAAGCATTTCGATCGCCGAAGTCGATAACGGTCGTTTGAGCGCAACGACTGCTCCTAGACACGGCTGATACCGCCGCACGAAATGCCGATTGCGCCACGGACACTTAGACAAAATGCTGGCATACAATTTGTCCATCTTCTCAGCGGCATGAACGTCCAGGAGGTCCTTGTTATTCAGAAGATCGTCCAACTCTTCCATGGGGCTGGTAGAAGTGTCAATATGATTACAGGCGGTGGCTGCCCACACAAAGAGGCCTTCTGCTTGCTGATTAAATTTGGTGATTGAATTATTGTCGGGCCAATTCTCGATGTTGTGATCACGGGCTATTTCCTTGAGACGATGACTAACAAATATTGCAACGTCCTGACGGTTCATGTCGTCCCGGATATTGACCTCCTTGAGAGCGATGTGGTTCAGATTGTGCAGTCGTGGGATGATAGTTGCGTCGTTCCGTGACGTGATGAAGAATCGAAACTTGCGAGGGACGAGTGCCGCTGTATCCCGCAGTATCCCAAGAAGGTCCTTGTTGTACCCTTCATCAAGTGCATCGATCACAATCGTCAGTGGTTGTGTCCGATATGGTGCGGCATCCTTGGCAGGTTTCAATATAAGCCCATCGAATTGTCGTGGTAACGGGGCGGAAGCCAAGGCTCGCTCCGCCGTAATGGCATCACAAACTGACGTGCAAAAAATGCTGTCATGACCGCAAATGTCTCGCGCGATAGTGCTGAAGAGTTTGTCTGGCCGGCGGCGTTCACCGCCTTCAGATGAGAAGAAGAATGAGGAACCCAGGGTTGTGTTTTTGCTCTGGGCACACGCCTTGGCCACAGTATGTGCAATCGCCGTTTTTCCACAACCAGCAACTCCCGTTAGGAGGAAAATTCGCAGTCCAGAAGCGTCATCAGGAGCTGTGAGAAAGCCCATGATGTCATCCAGAATTTCTTTACGCGTCTCACGATGACACACAAGAGAAGGGTTCCAAGATGCCGCATCAACGTATGGGAGGAAGTTAAGGGTTGGATGTTCATAATCTAAAAAGGCTGTCAGACACAAAAGACGAGCAAATGGCGTGTGAATAAGCGCACCTTTTTGAGATGCTTGACCAACGTCGATATTGGCCATGTCCACGGAACCGGTGGCATCGTCATTTATCCGGGCCGATGTGCCCCCAGCGCGACCCGATGGAGAGGCGGCGTGGGCAAGGTTTGCACCGTCCGATAATGAGGAGTTATTTTGGGATAAAACGACGCCAGGAACCGATATGTTGGCACCGCGTTCGTCGCGGCTCCGAGGTAGGTCAACACCAGGCCTCCCTACAGTCTTTTTAAGTATTGTGTCATTGGAGAAAATAAGCGATCACTGACTGAGGTGCCCGCGCAATGAAGGACAATCATTAAAGTACGCGTGGATCAGCTGACGCAATGGCGCCGGACGCCGACCCTTGTTTAAATAAAGGAAGAGCTCCTGGAACCCACGGACCTGTGCCTCCGGACCGGAGTGGATCATATACTTCGTGATACGGCTGGGGATGAGCGCCATGATGTCGTTGCGCAACACAAACGCAGCACGATCCTCGCAAAGAGAAGCCTCGGCGTCACCACTCTTCCTGAAGGTCCCGTCGGTCCAAGTGACTCGATAAGGACTCGAATACCGCGAACGGGAAAGGAAGTTTTTAGGGCTCCGTGGCATTTGGATGCTCGCTCGTCCGAATGCAATCTAATGCCTCTCGTAATATCTATAATCGTGGTAAAGGAAGGTGACCGTGGTAGTCGACAGACCACACCACACAGGGAACAACACGATGGACGGATCGCTGGAGCTGGAACGATTTAGGGGGGTGGTGTTATTTTTTCGACTCTCTTGCCAAGTCTCTTTCATGCGAGAACAATTCAAGTTTCACCAAAAGAGCGCCAGTTTTGGGCGGGGGAAACAGCCAGCAACAAAACATATATGCGGGTGCTCCGCGAAGTCTTCTGAAGGCGCAGATGTCTTAGAATAGCTCGCACACTTTCCAGCCCTTAGGGACATGCTTTTCTCTGATGCAACAGGGTATACATAAGCCTCGATTCCTCCCCCATCATTAAATACATGTAGACACTGGAACTCGACCCAGAGCTGGAGCCGAGGTCATGGGACATTCGCAGTCTTCAACTCCCTATGATCTACGTCTATTTCGCAAACAAATACGGATGTGACTGACAGTATGTGCGTTAGCCCGAGCTTGGGTCGTGGAAGTACTAGGCAATGAGCATGAGTGCGATCTCAAGGATCAATGTAGTCAGCACTCCATACGCTAGGAATATACATTGGGGTCATGACCGTGATACATGATCGCTAGTAGTGTAGTAGCAATTACTGGCTGGACTCTGAGAGCTGTGAGCGGCTGTGAGTGCGAAAGAAGCACTCGAGGATGGCAGATTGCGTCGTAAAGATCATCGCCGTCACTGCGTGGTGCAGTGGCTGACTTGAATGATGCGTGGGGAGTCGCGTCCTGTTCCATACGTTCCGTTATCAAGAAGAGATGGTGCTGATCGCAAGTTGAGGGTGCGAGAACTACGATACGTGGTCGCCCGCAGTTTCGAATTCCTGGCCGTAATGTGCTTGCGCTCTCAGTGAGAGAGCGATGGTTTTCACGCACGCATTGCACAATTTGAGAGGCCTTCTAGAACTTGAACCAGGAACTGGTGTAGTGAGTAGCACTGCCTGCGCGGCATGCCAAGTGGTCCGACACAAGCGAGCACCGCGTTGGAATCACATACGAGGACCGAGGAGTGCCAGTAGTGCGCCACTTGTACACGCACGGAAGACTAGTGGGACAAACCGTTAACAGTTGAGTGCTTCGAAAGCGGGACGACGGACACACCTGAGTCTTCCCTCATCGGACACCAGATCTATGTACGCGGCCGACCTCACTTACATAATAATCCTTTCATCGGACCGCAGAGCGCCGGTCCGTCATCCCCGTGGGCATCTTCGTAAGTCTGAGTGTTTGATATGTGCTCTCGTACTCACATGCAATATATATACACACGAGCCCATCTGACGAGCTGCCGCCACGATTGCCCTGATACTAAGACCCGAGCGTCACCTCGGGGGCATTAATGACGAGCACTATGACAGTCGTCCATTAAGATCGCGTACCGTCATGACACAGTTTTGATCGACCGCCCCCGCGAACCCGCTCAAAGCTATAGCCTACAGCCGATCTTCTTTCCTGCAGTTTTCAGCCAATTTAGAGCTTCCACCATCCCACTTTTGCACCACACCCAAACGTACTTTTCGCTCCCGAGGGACCCCCTTTCGGACTGCAGCGGCACGCCTACTTGTGCTATCTGCCGTGGGTTTGTTGAGTGTAATTTCTATTTCTCCATATATCCAACGAGCGGAAACTCTGTACAGTCCCGCCATGATGATGAATGAGGTGGCAAACAAAGGTTCAAGTTGATTAAACCATCCACCATGTAATCGAGTTCTGCCCCGGAAGCGACCATCTTGGCCTTATCGAAGGTTCTGGTTGTCGCTCCGCATGCTTTTCCACTTCCAATACCGTGCGCCTACGACGAGCATTTTTGTTGGGGTCAACGCCACAACGTTTGGCACCTTCAACGTACGAGTCGGGAAATAATTTTGCCAAGACTATGGCGCATATTACATAGACGATTATAATTCGGCAGATAGTCAGTGAGTGGATTGGAAAGTCGAGGACAAAGACAAACCTGACGTGTTCCGAGGTGACGAATCGTCGGAGCACCGTCAATGCCCGCCATTTTCAGAGCAAGGGGCACATAGAACGAAGTCGCTGAGCTGAGGTCACAATCATCCAGCGTTTCTTGCATTCAGGAGTACTGTTTAACGAATCAAAGTATCACGCGGGCGCGGCAAAACAGATTATACGGCCTACGTCATCCGTATGCATGTGCCAATAGGTTTGCTACACCGGGTAGGATCTTTGGGTCGCCGGAAATCTGCTTGAATCGCGTGCATTCTTTCTATTTGAGAGTAGAATGAAATTTCCCTAGAGCCAAACAGGCATCGGCTGTAGATGTGATTCATATTCATATCACTGACAGCAAGTTGATCAGGATCAGGAATCTCGCAGAATTTCTTGAGACCATCCACGAATCGGACGACCAAAAGATAGGGGCAGGCTGGTGATACCTTTGAGCACATTGTCAGGGTCTATAGGATAGGACTGGCGCACGTACATGTATGCCACACCGCGATCATTCCGGGAGTTGAATCGATCAAGGTTTAGAAAACAACAAAAAATTCCTCGAACGGGTCCGAAACATGTAAGCGGATCTTTCGTACCTCATCCTATTTGTCGCCAGTAACTGTAACGAAGAGTCATGTCAATGCGCGCCGTTTGCGCATCGCATCGGCATAAGCAATGAGAGATGAGAATATGATCATTTGAGAGTCGATTATCACGTTCTCGCCATATCAAACAGAACCGCCTCTACTTTTAATGAAACCATATCAAGAGATCAAGCAGAAGATATCGTGTCTTGAGATCTTGGCGCGTGATTTGTGCGAATAATCCTGAGTTAATCAAGCGGCTGCTTTGTCTCTTCTCCTCAGACACGAGGGCTGAACGCTCGCCCCATTGCGAGTGTCGGCGGCCTTTAGGACGTCGCTGCAAATAAGGGCATACTCATATTTCTCGCAGCGTTCAGGGCGCTTTTTCGCTACTTCCAAACCTGCGGGAGCGACGCCAGCTCCTTCGACGAAGGAAGATCGTGGGTATTGGAAACGCTTCTGAACCATCCTCTGGCTCTGCATCGTTAGCAGAGAGTTCGGCTAAAGAGAGTTTGCTGGCAGGGGGACAGGAATAGAGCAGAACAAGGCGAATTCAGCGTCAGTGCCATCGTCGGGCCTGGCACGCAACAGTATGCCGCCTACTTACTACGCTGTTGTTGACAACGCCTGTGGGACAGGGCGACGTGAAGGGTTCGGTAGAGGGGGAATTCGAGCTGCCGGAGACGTTGGAAAGTTTTATGACCAAATCATTTTGCGGTCCTGAGGAATGGCGCTGGATTGACAAAGATAAAGCGGTCCACCCTTCGTGAGGATGTTAATGCCTGTTGGGACAGGCAAATGTGCCGCCCTGACGATGTCCTTGAGAAAATAGTCGGCATGGTTGTTCTGCACAAAGGCTTCGGCCTGCGGCCACGTTTGAATCGCGCAATGGGTGACAGTGAACACACATATGCGATAGTGATTCTGGACTCGGAGAGTGTAAGCCTATATACAAATGCATACTGTTCGCAAACAAATCGCAGTGTGAGCAATTTGTTGAAGTGAGGGACTCTTGCAAAGCTGATCGTGTGCCACTTACCTAGTCCACTGTGGTGTGAAAACCCGCCTCCCAAGATTGCAAGGAGAAATGAAGGAGACGGGAAGATCAGCCTCGAACAGAGCGCGGTGGCAGACTGTGGCAGTTGCCTTATTATGCGCCACAAGTCGTAGATTTTCTTGGACGTAGTTGCCAACATGACGGAGCATCTTCAAAAACGAAACGTGTGCCTTGGAAAGGGGGCCGGCGACAATATTAATGTTAGAGAATCGAAATGTTCTGCCAGACACTGAGAATCGGGGTTTCGATCGGTCAACTAGGGCACAGAGCTGGGAAATTGGTTCAACGACTTGAGAAGGACAGGGAAGTGTTGAAGGAAACGGAGAAAGATCGAGCGGCGCTGCCGCGCAAGATGGACGAAGAAAGACGAATTAGGGCTCCGCGCAAATCGGATCGGATCGGATCGGATTGAATCTTACTTAAATCCTGAAATTTGACCCTAAATCTTCGAATCGGATTGAATTTGAGAATTAGGGCTTCAAGTTAGAAAGTGGGTTACTGTGGGATGTGGGGGCATGTATTAAGACTCAGACAGCTACAGGAGGACATATTGTCTGCAATACTTCTTGATTTGCTGCTTTCTGCTTGCAAAATGAGTCCTCTTCGCTGCAACAGACCCTGACACAAACAAAGCACCAACATGTGTAAACAGACCCTGATCAGGTACCGGAGGGTTCCTTTTCACATTTTTAGTCATTATGTTGCTTAGAAATCATGACCATGAGTCCTACTATTGTTAGTGAGCTATATGAGGAAGCCTCTACAGCGGTATTGATACAGTATTGTGACGTTTTGTGGAAGCTCAACATGAATCCTGAAACAATTTGAATTCGAAGATTCGGATCGGATTCAATTTTGGGCCAATTCTATTCGAGAATTCAGGCAAATTCAAATTCAATTCGATTTGCGCGGAGCCCTAGACAGCATATATATATATAATAATTTCCCTTACATTCTCCCCCTACGCGCGCTGTAGGGCGTGTACTAATAAGAGAAATTATTTTTAGCAGGGTATTATTAAAGTGGGACCGTGGAGTCTAATTGAAGTGTAGGAAAATGAAAAGGAATGTGGACTTCGGTGCACGTTACACTGGTGGTTGGGGATGTCGAGGATAGGAATGATTGTTTCTCCCCCAGATTGGGGACGGAGAATTGGATAGGGCTCGGTGCCCTGGGACTGGTATGTAGGGACTGTCTGGGTCCCGCGAGATCATGCAATCGGTGTTGCTGGGCTGTGTGCCGTCTGATCGGAGCGTTGTGCACAATGTCACGCGTTCGTGCGCGATGCCGGGAATGCTGGCCCGGCTGACAAGGTAGGGCACGGTCAGCGCCCCCTTTTGCAGTGGTTGGTGGTTGCACACCGCTGCCGCGGTGTTCAGTTGCCGCATGCGCAATTGTGGGT
>Ga0307508_10002799_pt1 | contig 18126 bp, 14 predicted proteins | sample 9_EM_MG_FD_203089 | JGI IMG/M metagenome (GOLD analysis project Ga0307508, IMG submission 203089) | Populus trichocarpa ectomycorrhiza microbial communities from riparian zone in the Pacific Northwest, United States - 9_EM | ecosystem: Host-associated > Plants > Roots > Unclassified | place... | reverse complement strand
CGCGCCGTCATCCCCGTCGACATCGCCGGCGAGCCCTGCGATCTCGACGCCATCCGCGCCATCGCCGACCGTCACGGCGCCAAGGTCATCGAGGACGCCGCGCACGCGCTGCCCGCGCGCATCGGCGACCGGCTCATCGGGGCAATCGCCGACGTCACCTGCTTCTCCTTCTACGCGACGAAGACCTTGACGACCGGCGAGGGCGGCATGCTGTGCACCGAGGACGACGCGCTCGCCGATCGCTGCCGGATCATGAGCCTCCACGGCATCAGCCGGGACGCCTGGAAGCGCTACCTCGCCTCTGGTTCCTGGTACTACGAGATCATCGCCCCCGGCTACAAGTACAACATGACCGACATCGCCGCCGCGATGGGTCTCGCGCAGCTCGGCCGCCTGGACGAGATGTGGCGCCGCCGTGCCGCCATCGCCCGCCGCTACGACCAGGCCTTCGGCGCCCTCGGCGCCCTCGAGCTCCCCCACCGCGATCCGGCGCGCCAGCACGCCTGGCACCTGTACATGCTGCGCCTCCATCTGGACGAGCTCCGCATCGACCGCGCCGCCTTCATGGACGAGCTGAAGCGGCGGAACATCGGCGCCAGCGTGCACTTCATCCCGCTCCACGTGCACCCGTACTACCGGGACACCTACGGCTACCGCCCCGAGGACTTCCCGGTCGCCTGGCGCGAGTACCAGCGCGAGGTCTCGCTCCCCATCTACAGCCGCATGAGCGACGCCGACGTCGAGGACGTCATCGCCGCGGTGATCGACATCGTGGAGGCGAACCGCGCCCGACGATGACCATCCGCCTCGCGCACGTCTGGTCGCACGACGTCGGCATCCCCGCATCCATCCCGTTCTGCCTGCCCCTCCTCGATCGCGGCTGGCAGGTGACCTTCATCTGCCCGGTCGGCGAGAACGCCCCGCTCGCCGACCGCCACGGGATGCCGGTCCTGCCGCTGGCCCTGCGGCGCAAGCTCCATCCCGCGTCGGACCTCGCGGGAGCCGTGCAGCTCGTCCGTTACTTCGCCGGCGGCAAGGTCGACATCGTCCACACGCACAACATCAAGGTCGGCCACATGGCGCGCGTCCTCGCCTACGCGACGCGTGTCCCCATCGTGGTCCACACGCTCCACGGCCTCGCCTACTCGCTCGACACACCGCGCCTCCGGCGGGCCGGCCACACGCTCCTCGAGCGCATGGCCAGCCTGCGCGTCGACGCGGTGCTGGCCCAGTCCGACGAGGACCAGCGGACCGTCATCGAGAGCGGCGCCGTGCCCGCCGCGCGCGTCGTCCTCGTCGGGAACGGGATCGATCTCGGGCGCTACCGGCCCGACGCCGTCACCGACGAGGAGCGCCGCAAGACCCGCGCCGAGCTCGGGGTCGCCGGCGACGAGGTGCTGTTCCTCTCGGCGGGCCGCCTCGTCCGCGAGAAAGGTTTCGACGAGCTCTTTCGCGGCGCCGAGATCGCCCGCCGCGCGGACCGCCGCGTCCGTCTGGCCGTCGCCGGCGACATCGACGCCGAGAAGGCCGACGCCTTAGGCCCCGCCGCGCTCGAGGCCGCCCGCCGCGCCGGCGTCCTCATCCTCGGCCGGCGCGCCGACATGCCCCGCCTCTATGCCGCCGCCGACGCGATCGCGCTCGTCTCGTGGCGCGAGGGCCGCCCGCGCGTCCTCATGGAGGGCGCCGCGATGGCCAGGCCCCTCCTCGCCAGCGACGCGCGCGGCTGTCGCGAGCTCGTGAACCCGCCGAGGAACGGCCTCCTCGTGCCGGTCCGGGACGAAGGCGCCATCGCCCGCGCCATGCTGGCCATGACCGCCGACCCGGAGCGCCGCGCCGCCTGGGGCGCCGAGAACGCCCGCGAGGCCCGCGAGCGTTACGACCTCGGCGCGGTGGTCGCGCGCGTGCTCGCCGTGTACGATCGTCTCCTCCGCGAAAAGGGCCTCGCATGAACCCCCGCGAATCCAAGCCCATCCAGTGGGCGCTGAAGCGCGTCGTCGACGTCGGCGCCTCGACCTTTGGCCTCACGGTCCTCGCGCCGGCGCTCGCCCTCCTCGGGGTCGCGATCCGCCTCGACAGCCCCGGCGGCGCGATCTTCGCCCAGGAGCGCGTCGGGCGCGGCGGCCGGGTCTTCCGCCTCTACAAGCTCCGGACCCTCCGCTCGGGCGCGCCCATGGTCCTTAACCCCGACGGCTCGACGAAGGTCGGTACCGCCGATGCCCGCCTGACCCGCGTGGGCCGCGTCCTCCGCGGCGGTCTCGACGAGCTGCCGCAGCTCTGGAACGTCCTCCGCGGGGACATGAGCCTTGTCGGGCCGCGCCCCGAGATGCCGATGCACGCGGCCCTCTACACCGATGAGGAGGAGCGCAAGCTCGCCATCCGTCCCGGGATCACCAGCCTCGCCGCGGTGCTCGGGCGAAATGACATCTACTGGCGGACGCGCATCGCCATCGACCTTCGCTACCTCGAAGGCTGGAGCCTCGTCCTCGACGCCAAGATCGCCCTCCAGACGCTGCTCCTGCCGCTCGGTCTTCGCCCTTTCGACTTCGCCGATGAGCTCGGGGATCTGTCGATCAGCCCCGCTTCACCAGAACGTAGGTCTTGATGCCGCCGAAGTCGCCGCTCCGCGCCGTCACCGCGAGCGCCGCCGCGACCCGATGGAGCGGTGAATCGTAGGACGCCGGCTCGCCGCCGGCGAGCGTGAGCTCGCGCAGGAACCGTGTCGCGACGTAGTACGGGCTCATGAACCGCGAGACGGTCTCGATCTCGAAGAGCGGCCGGGCGAGCTCCTCGAGCTCGGACTCCTCGATCCAGATGTTGAAGGACGGCGGCGCGATCGGCGGCAGGTCAGCGAGCGCTCGCAGGCCGTTGAGCTTGCGCATGCTGCCCGCGAAACCCTCGGTGAGGAGGTACTTGCCGCCCGGCCGGAGGACGCGGTGCATCTCGCGGATCGCCTTCGCCTGCGCCGGCCAGCCCGGCAGGTTGATGAGGACGCGGACCGCGTAGGCCACGTCGAAGGTCCCGTCCGGCTCGTGGATGTCGAGGATGTTGCCCTCGTAGAGCTTGACCTTCCCTAGCGGATCGCGCGTCGCCGCGGCGCGGCGGGCCGCGTCGATCATCCTCGGCGAGAAGTCGAAGGCGTGGACGGCCGCCGGCGCCTTCTCGAGGACGCGGAAGGTCGTGAAGCCGTTGGCGCAGCCGGCGTCGAGGACGCGCGCGCCCGCGTGGATGTGAGGGAGGAGGTTCGCGACCTCGAGCTCCATCGCGTGCGCGTCGCCCCACGAGGCGTCGGCCTCGGTGTCGTGCGCCTTCGCCTGGGCCTCCCAGTGCGCGCGGTTCTCGTCCATGCGGCGGAGGCCGTCGGCGTCGAGCGCTTCGGTCACCTTCGATTCCATGCTCTGCTCCGGTTCAGGTGGGTACGGCACGCCGGCCCGCGAACTTGATGACGAGATAGACCGGCAGCACGTAGGAGAGCGCCGCCGAGATCCCGAGCAGCGTCGGCCCGAAGTTGTTCAAGATGAGCGCGTAGAGGAGCACCACGCTCGGATCTCGGATGTTCAAGCGCAACCATTCGTAGAGGCCGCGGTGGAACGCGCCGAAGAGGAACATGCCGGCGATGATGCCGATCCACGAGAGGTTCGCGTAGAGGATCCCCACGAAGGGCGTGGGGATCGGCGCGCCGCTCAAGGTGTGGACGATGCGCGTGTCCTGCCACTTCGAGCTGTCGCCCTTCTCGGGCCAGACCCAGCGCGGCACGAGGACGTAGGCCATCGAGATCCAGCTCTCGCCGAGGAGATACGGCTGCCGATCGGGGATCGCATCCATGACGACGGCGAGGCTGGCGAACCGCTGCCGCTCGTTCTCGTGGCCGATGAGCACCTGGCCGGGATCGGAGGCCACGCGCATGAGCGCCATCTCGCGCGGCGTGTCCTGCGGCGCTACCCTCCACTCGTAGGTGATGTTCGAGACCGCGAGGCCGACGAAGTAGACCCCGGCGAAGAGGATGACCGGCACGCGCCGCCAGAGATAGTGAAAGACGAAGACGAGGGCGAGGATCGCGTAGGCCACCGGACCGCGCTGGCCGAGGCGCGAGATGAGGAGCGAGATCCCCAGCGTGACCGCGAGGGCTGGAATGAAGCCCCGCAGGCGCCGCTCCGCCATGGCCCGCGTGAGATAGAGAAAGACCGGCACCATGCCGAGCATGACGCCGCGGAGCATCCAGGAGAGCGTCGGGTCGTCGCGCCAGGCGCTCTTGCCGGCGCCGTACTGGGTGAAGTCAAAGAGCGGCACGCCGGTCCGCGCCTGAAAGACGACATAAGCCGCGACGAAGAAGGCCAGCGTCACCGCCGAGACGAGGGAGAGCCGCCGCCGATCCCAGACGAGACCCCCGACCGTGGGAAACCAGCCTCGGATCGCTGGCCCGAGCGAGGAGTAGTATCCGATGAGGTAGCTGAGCTGCCCGATGGCGAGCGCGTAGAGCGTGCGGCTGGCGAGCGCCTCGGCGTGGTCGGGCGTGAGCATGGAGACGAGATCGATCCGGATCTCGCCGGCCTCGTAAAACGAGAGCATCGTCGAGACGGCGACGAAGGCCGCCATGATCCACGGAAGGACGACCGGGGCGCAGAGATCCACCTCGCGCGGCCAGAGCGTCGGAAAAAGGAGGATGAAGACGTTGATGACGTAGAGGGGTATAATCGCCCGCAATCCGTGGTCTTCGGTCGCCGCCGGAAGGAGCACGAGCGCGGCGACGAATGCCAGAAGAAATGACGCGCGGACGATTAAGGTGCGCGCGTCCAGGAAGTCGAATTGGGTGTTGCTCTGCGGTCCGCCCGACGAAGCCACGGAACTTTAAGCTAGCGAAGACTCAAGGCAAATGCTAGAGATTCCTCGCATGAACGGCCGCCCCGCCAAAAGCAACTGACGTCAGGACCCATGGACGCACCTACATCTGGAACCAACGGAATCGGTAGCGGCGTGGGGGGCGATACCGACCTCCGGCACTACCTCCGACTCCTGAAGAAGCGCCGCCTCCTCATCTTCGCCGTGACCGCGGTGGTGCTGGGTCTCTTCATTGCCTACGCAATGTGGAAACCGCGCATCTACGAGGCGACGGCGACCGTCATCATCGATCCGCTCGCGCCCAAGGTCCTCCCGATGCAAGAGGTCTTCGAGCTCGGCTCGGGGAACGGCTGGGATACGCAGCCGTACTACAACACACAGATCCGCGTCATCAAGAGCCGCTGGCTCGCTCGCGACGTGGTCCTGCGCAACCCTGCGCTCATCCACGACGAGCGCGTGAACGGCCGCCTCCTCAAGCCCGCCGGCTACATGGCGGCGCCGCCGAGCGAGGAAGACCTCACGGCCGCGGCGATCAACTACGTCCTCGGAGGCATCCGCGTCCAGCCCGTGCGCGAGAGCCGCATTTTCGGGATCACCTTCGCGGACACCGACCCCAAGCTCGCGGCGCAGCTCGCCAACAGCGTCACGGCCTCGTACATCGAGCAGAACCGCAACGTCAAGCTCGACGCCACCCGCGACGCCAAGCGCTGGGTCGCCAAGCAGCTCGACGATGCCCGCAAGGACCTCGACCGCTCCGAGACTGCGCTCTACAGCTACAAGAAGGACAACAACATCCTCTCGGTCAACCTGGAGGAGCGGCAGAACCTCATCTCCAAGACCCTCGACTCCTTCTCGGCGGCCCTCACGGCCACCAAGAAGCAGCGCATCGAGCTCGCGGCGCGGCTCCGTGCGATCAGCGGCCTCATGACCGAGGATTCGGCCAACGCGCCGTCGACCTACGTCGCCCAGTCGGAGACGATCAACACGCTCCGCAGCGCCTACTTCGAGGAGCGGCGCAAGCTCAAGTTCCTGACCGACAAGTACGGCGACAAGTGGCCCGAGGTCATCGCGCAGAGCGCCCGCACCGACCAGACGCTCACTGATCTTCGTGCCGAGGGCGACCGTCTGGTCAAGTCGGTCACCGCCGAGATCAAGGCGCTCATCGACGCGGAGAGCCACTACTCGCGCGAGGTGAAGGACCTCACCGACGAAGCGCTCGATCTGAACCAGCGCGAGATCGCCTACAAGCGGCTGACGCGCGACGCCGCCAACTCGGAGCAGGTCTATGGGCTCCTCCTGAAGCGACTGAACGAGAGCGGCCTCGAGGAGCAGGACCTCACGAACAACATCCGCCCCCTCGACGAGGCGCTGGTCCCCTCGGCGCCGAGCGAGCCGCGCCTCCAGCAGCAGGCCATCATCGGTCTCGTGGCCGGGCTGGTCCTCGCCTTCGCCCTCGCCTTCCTCGTCGAGATCCTCGACCGCTCGATCAAGAGCCAGGAGGACGTCGAGGGTCTCCTCGGCCTGCCGTTCCTCGGCATGATCCCGAGCGTCGACCAGGCCGAGGTCGCTGGCGGCCGCGAGCTCCACATCATCAAGCACCCGAACTCCTCGGCGGCCGAGTGCTGCCGGGTGGTACGCACGAACATCCTCTTCTGCTCGCCCGACAAGCCGCTGAAGAAGTTCCTCGTCACCTCATCGAACCCGCTCGAAGGCAAAACGCTCACGTCGGTGAACCTCGGCGTGGTCATGGCGCAGAGTGGCCAGCGGACCCTCCTCGTCGACACCGACATGCGGCGGCCGCGCCTCCACAAGATCCTCGGCACCGGCAACGAGCACGGCGTCTCGCGCCTCATCGTCGGCGACGAGGACATCGAGGCGGCGGTGAAGTCGACCGACATCCCCAACCTGTCCCTGCTCTCGTGCGGACCGATCCCGCCGAACCCCGCCGAGCTCCTCCAGACCGAGCGGTTCGCCGCGCTCGTGCGGCGGCTCGCCGAGCGCTACGACCGCGTGATCTTCGATTCGCCGCCGGTCCTCGCGGTGACCGACGCCGTCGTCCTCTCGCGGCTCGTCGATGGGGTGCTGGTCGTCGCCCGCGCCGGCCGCACGACCCGCGAGGCGATGATGCGCACCAAGGGGCAGCTCGGCGCCGTCAACTCGAACCTCCTCGGCGTCGTCCTGAACGACGTCGATCTCAAGAACCCGCACTACTCGGGCTACTACGCCTACGCTGCGAAGTACTACGGCACGAAGAGCGAGGCGAAGGCCGGCGAGGGCTGAGTGGCGTCTCTCGGCGAGCTCGCGCGCGCGAGCGGCCTCCTCCATGCGCCGACCGGCCGTGTCGGCTCGGCGCTCGCCGCCCTGGCCGTGCGCGAAGGTTGCGACGCGCTCCTCGGGGCGCGCATCGTCGCCGGTCGTCTCGAGGCGACGCCCGATGCGCGCCCGACGCTCATCGCCGCATACCGGACGGCCATCGCGCACGATCTCCTCTTCGGCCGCGCGCTCGAGGAGCTCGGCGCCGCTCTCCGGCGCGCCGAGATCCCGGCCCTCCTCTTGAAGGGCGCCGCGCTCCGCCGTCTCGTCTTCGCCGCGGGCGAGCGTTCCATGTCGGACGTCGACGTCTTGGTCCCGGCGAGGCGCTGGAGCGACGCCATCGCCGCCGTCGGCGCGCCGATCGGCGTCGCGGGCCGCCCGGTGACCTCGCGCCACGACTACGCCGCCCTCGTCGCGGTCGGCGGGATGCCCGTCGAGATCCACCGCCACCTGTGCGCGCAGCCGCTCTTCTCGGTCGATGAGCGTGCGCTCTTTCTCCGCGCCGACGAGGGCGCCGACGGACTCGCCGTGCCGGCGCCGAGCGACCTCTTCATCTCGCTCGCGATCCACGCCGCCAAGCACGGCTTCGCCCTGCCGTTCCGCGCTGTCCTCGACGCGCTCGCGCTCGCGCCGCTGGCGAACGCCGATGCCGTCGTCGACCGCGCGCTGGCCTTCCGCGCCGAGAACGCCTGCGCCGCCTGGCTCGCGATCCTCGTCCGCGCCGGACTCGGCGGTCCGTGGATCGAGGCCGCCAGCCGTCTCGGCGCCACCGGTCCGCGCGCTCGCCTGGTCGCCCGGACGGCGCCCTTCGGCGGCCACGACCGTCCCTGGCGTCGCGTCGCCCGCATCGCCGGCAGCGTGACACCCTTCCGCGCGGCCCTCTGGCTCGGCCAGCGGAGCCTCTTCCGACTCCTGGATGCCCTCGCGACCCATGTATGACATCGTCTTCGTCGTCGTCCGTCCCTTCGGCAAGAACGACGCCTACGGCGGCGAGAAGAGCGCCATCGCCACGGCGCTGGGACTGAGAGACCTCGGCTACCGGCCGCTCTTCGTCACCACCGCCGTCGACGGCCTGGTCGCGGAGCTCGAGGCGGCCGGCCTCGATTTCACCGTCGTCCCCGTCGGCGATCCCTTCACCGGCTTCCGCGCCTCGGGGCTCGTCGGCCGCGCCCGCCGCCTCGCCGCCATCGCGCGGGTGAACGCCGCCGTCTACCGGCGCGTCCGGCACGGCGGCATCGTCCACACCTCTGCGATGACCGGTTTCCTCTCGGGCTACTTCGGCGGGCTCCTCGGCGGCGCGCCGGTCATCTACCATGTGCGCACCGCCTCGATGGGCCAGAAGGTCCGCAAGCTCGAGGAGCTCGCCATGCTCCTCGCGCGCCGGACCATCACGGTCTCGGGCTCGCTGCGCGATCAGTTCTTGAAGACCGGCTCGCGCCTGACCGAGCCGCTCGTCGGGCGGCGCGTCCGCACCATCTACAATGGCTTCGACTTCGCCGAGATGGACGCGGCCATCGCCGCCGAATCGCACGCCGCCGCGCGCGCCGCCGTGGGTCCCGGCCCCGCGCGCGTGAGCGCCGTCCTCGTCGGTGCCATCTTTCGTGACAAGGGGCAGCTGCCCTTCCTCGAGAAGGTCCTTCCGGCCGCGGTGGCGCAGGCGCCCGAGCTCCACGTCACCTTCGTTGGCGGCGCCAAGGACGCGGGCTACCACCAGGCCTGCCTCGATGCCGTCCGACATCACCGGCTCGAGGACCACGTGACCTTCACCGGTTACCAGCCGAAGCCCAGGGTTTTCCGCCACTACCGCGCCGCCGACATCCTGATCCTGCCGTCCGAGCGCGAGGGTCTCCCCCGCTGCGTCATCGAGGGCCACGCCTTCGGTCTACCGGTCGTGGCGACCGCCGTCGTCGGCACCGTGGAGGCCGCCCGCGACGGCGAGACCGGCTTCCTCGTCCCCCTCGAGCGGCTCGAGGAGATGGTCGCCCCGCTCGTCCGCTTGACCCGGGACGCCGATCTCCGCGCGCGCCTCGGGGCCGCCGGCGCTGCCCACGTCCGCGGCGCCTTCGGCCTCGAGGAGAACGTCCGCGCGATCGCCGAGATCTACCGCGAGATCGCGCCCGGCTGAGGTGGCGAGGGCGCGCGACGGGGCGCGACCGCGAAGCCGAAGAGGAGCCAGATGTGTCGGGCGTCCTCGATCGCGGCGAACAGGCCCTGGTAGACGAAGACCGCGAGGAGACCGCAGAAGATCGCGTCCTGTCCCGAGGCCTTTCCGGCGAGGACCAGCAGCACGAAGGCCACGAAGAGGAGGAGCCCCGGGATGCCGACCTGGCCGAGCACGTTCAGCCAGACTTCGTGCGCCTCGAGCTTGACCGCCTGGGTGCTGGTCATCCGCTTGGTGTCCCAGTTTTCCATGTTCACGTACGCGCGCGGGTTGGTCGTCGTGGCGACGGTCATTCCGTAGCCCATGCCGGTCAATGGGTGCTGCTCCCAGTTGTGGAGCGCGCCGCGCCAGATGTCGACGCGGCCGCCCTCGGCGAGCTGGATGTCGACGACGCCGAGATGGATGTCGCCCGCGCCGCGGGGGACCAGGTTCACGAGCGTGAGGGCGGCGAAGCCCGCCGCGGCGAAGCCTCCTCCGGCGAGGGCGAGGCCGCGCAGCCGGCCGCCTCGGAGGGACCACCAGATCGCGGCGCCGAGAGCCAGGCCGCCAAGCCCGACCGACAGCGTGAAGAAGGCGTTGACGACGAGGAGCGCCGCGAGGGAAAGGAGAAGCGGCCGCTGCCGCGCGGGCGCCTCCTCCCAGTACGTCGCGAGGACCGCGAGGCTGGCCGAGCAGTAGCTGCAGTACATGTTCGGGTTCGCGAAGAAGGCGACGATCCGTGGATAGCTGCCGACGGGGATCGAGCCATAGCTGGCCATGAAGGGATTCACGGCCGGGGTCCTGGCGCCGAGATAAAAGAGGATCACGCCGGCGAGACCTGCGACCGCGGAGACCGCGGCTCCGGCGAGCCAGCCGCCAAAGAGGATGCGCCGGCGCGCCGGATCGGCCGCCAGGTGCGAGCCGACGACGTAGAGGCTCGCGAGGAAGCCGAGGCCGAGGAGCTTGACCAGCGTCGTCCGCACAGACGGCGTGACCGCGAGCGAGGCGACAGCGACGAGCGCGTACAGGGCCAGCGCCGCGTCGGGCGCGATCCAGCGCGGACGGAGGTCGCCGCGCGCGACCGCGACCAGGGCCAAGAGGGCCGCTGCGGCGAAGGCGAAATCGGCGATCTGGATCGCCGGGCCGAGCGCACCGACGGTGCCGAGGCGGCTCGCCGCGACTGCGGCGATGCCCGCGGCGAAGACGAGGGTCGCGGCGCGCGTCCTCATACGCTGACCTTGAACTTGCGGAAGGCGATGGCCGCCATCTTGAGGAGGAGGATGCCATGGCGGAAGCGGCTGATCTTGGTCTCGCCGTAGGTGCGCGCCCGGTAGCGCACCGGCACCTCGACGATCTTCATCCCGGCGCGGGCGGCGCCGAAGAGGAGATCGAAGTCGCCGAAGGGATCGAAGTCGCCGAAGTAGGCCCGCCCGCGCACGATGCGGTCATAGTGCTCGCGCGAGAGGACCTTGGTCCCACACAGCGTGTCCTTGATCGGCCGGCCAAGGATGTAGGTGAAGGCCATGCTGAAGAACTTGTTCCCGACGAGGTTCAAGAAGCGCATCGCCTGATCCTCCATCGGAAAGACCAGGCGCGTTCCGTTGACGAGCTCGCCCTTGCCCTCGCTGATCGCGGCATAGAACTTGGGCAAGTCCTCGGGCGGCACGGTCAGGTCGGCGTCAAGGATGAAGAAGACGTCGCCGGTCGCGGCGGCGAATCCCTTGCGGACGGCGTCGCCCTTGCCGCGACCGTCGCCCTGGTGGATCAGCATAGCGTCGGGACGAGCCGGCAGGCGCCGCTCGATGGCGTCGACCGTGCCGTCGGTCGAGCTGCCGTCGACGAAGATGATCTCGGTGCCCGCGCCCATCTGCGGCACCCGGCAGAAGATGTCGTCGATGTTGCCCTCCTCGTTACGACACGGGACGACGACGCTGCACTTGAGCGACGGGCCCGGGCGCTCGTTCAGCCAGGCCGCCCGCGCGACGACGTACTGGACGAGCGCGAAGTGACGCAGCCCGGGCGCCCGAGCGAGGAGGCGGTTCGCCAGGGACGAGAGGAGCGGCACCCGCTTGGGGAGGAGCGTCGCTTCGCCCGACTTTACGACCTCGAGGCCGTTCAGCTCGAGGAGGTTCTTGAGATCGTAGGCGCCAAGCCAGTTCTGCTCGGGGACGGGCATCTTGAGGCCGAGCGCGGCGCTGGTGCGGAGGATCGGCGCCCAGACGAAGTTGTAGGCAGTGAGGACGAGGCGCGAGCCGGCGTGCATGACCCGGCGGAGCGCGCGGAAGGCGCCCCAGACGTCGTCGAGGTAGCCGACGACGTCCGACATGACGACGTAGTCGAAGGTCTCGCCGCCGAGATCCAGCTCCTCGGCGGTGCCGTCGCGGAAGTCGAGCGTCGGGTGCTTCCGCCGGGCGATCTCGAGGGTGGCGGGAGAGATGTCGATGCCCACGCCGCGCGCCGGACGGAGCGCGGCCAGAAGGTCGCCCGTCGAGCACCCGATCTCGAGGACGCTCGCGCCCGGCGGGACGAAGAAGCCGACGACGCGCTCGATCTCCTCGTAGTAGTAGGAGTTCTTGCTGCGGAAGTCATCGCGAGTCGCAGCCAATGAATCGAGGAGCGCGACCCGGGCGGCGCGCCGTTCGCGCTGGTTGGCGTCGGTCGTGGGCAGGGGCGCGTTCGCTAGCATCTGCGGCATGCTACCACGCGGCCTTTCGGCGCGCCCGTCCGACGAGGTAGAGCCAGGTCGCGCCGGGCATGAGCCGCGCAGCGACGGCGTCGACGGCGCGGAACAGCCAGCCGGCCGTGCGGCTTCGGCCCAGCGCGCGCAGGCCGAGCGCCGGATGGGTGAGGACGCGCGCGGCCGGCAGCGGCTGCGCCCGATCGATGACGATGTCGACGAGCCCGGCGGCCGCGAGCTCGGCGTGCAGGCGCGCCGCGTCGCTGCGGAGCGCGCCGCGCTCGGCCGGGACGAGCGCGGCCTGCGCCATGACCAGCGGAGAGAGCCGGTTCGGCTCGATGACGGCGATGCTGCCGCCCGGCCCGAGGACCCGCGCGGCCTCGCCAAGGACGGCCTGGCGATCGCCCACGTGATGGAGGAGGTCGCGGATCAAGACCGCGGCGAAGGCGCCGTCGGGGAAGGGCAGCGCCGTCGCGTCGGCGCGAAAGAACCCGAGGCCGGGCAACTCGCGGTGGGCGAGGACGAGCTTGTCGTGCGAGAAGTCGACGCCCGCGCTCCCCGCGGCGGCGCCCAGGTGCTCGAGGTTCGCGCCCTCGCCGCAGCCGATCTCGAGGAGCCGCGCCGTGGCTGGCAGCGCGGCGGCCGCCAGGAGCGCGCGCTCGCTATCGGCGAAGTAGCCCGGCCCGACCTGCCAGGCGCGGTGCGCGCCATCGCCCTCGCGCCAGTAACGCTTCTGCTCGCCGCTGTCGATCTTGAACGGTTCCACCTGACCATATGTCGCCGAAGTGGCCGCGGCGTTCAAGCGCCGGCGCGTGGAGGCCAAAGATCGCTGCTACTATATGGCCGACCATGGCGACCCCGTTCACAGGCAGGCGGATCCTCGTCACCGGCGGCGCCGGATTCCTCGGCTCCCACGTGGTCGAACGCCTGAGCGCCCAGGAACCGGCCACGGTCGTCGTCCCGCGCTCGTGCGAGACCGATCTCACCGACGCCGGGGCGACGCGGCGGCTCATCGAAACGGCGCGCCCCGACATCATCTTTCACCTGGCGGCTCGCGTCGGCGGCATCGGCTCGAACCGACGCCATCCCGGCACGTTCTTCCGCGACAACATGGCAATGGGGCTGAACGTCCTCGAAGAGGCGCGGCGCGCCGGCGTCCCCAAGGTGCTGGTCACCGGGACCATCTGCTCGTACCCCAAGCACTCCCCGGTCCCGTTCCTCGAGGAAGATCTGTGGAACGGCTATCCCGAGGAGACCAACGCCCCCTACGGCGTGGCCAAGAAGGCCCTCCTCGTCATGGCGCAGGCCTACCGCGCCGAGTTCGGCTGCCACTTCGTCGTGGTCTTCCCGGTGAACCTCTTCGGGCCGCGTGACAACTTCGACCTCGCCGACTCGCACGTCATCCCGGCGATGATTCGAAAATTCAGCGACGCCGTCGCCACGGGCGCCGACGAGGTCGTCCTGTGGGGCGACGGCACGCCCACCCGCGAGTTCCTCTTCGTCGACGACTGCGCCGAGGCCCTCATCCTGGCTGCCGAGCGCTACGACAGCCCGGAGCCGGTGAACATCGGTGCCGGCTTCGAGGTCGCCATCCGCGACCTGGCCGAGAAGATCGCCGGCCTGGTCGGCTACCGCGGGCGGCTCCGCTGGGACGCCAGCTTCCCTAACGGCCAGCCCCGTCGCATGCTCGACACCCGCCGAGCGCGCGAAGGCTTCGGGTTTCAGGCCCGGACGACCCTCGACGAAGGGCTGCGGCGCACCATCGCCTGGTACCGCGAGCACGGCCCCGGCAAAGCGACCCCGACTGTCAAGCTGTAGCTAGCCTGGCCCGCGCGCCCGTCGCTCGCGCGCGGCGAGCTCCATGTCGGACTCGACCATCCGTCTGACCAGCTCGGGGAAGCTGACCCGCGCCTGCCAGCCGAGCTCGCGCTTGATCTTCGTCGGGTCGGCCTGGAGGACGTCTACCTCCGCCGGACGGAGATAGCGCGGGTCCTGGCGCACGTAGCGTCGCCAGTCGAGGCCCACTTGGGCGAAGGCCAGCTCGACGAACTCCTCGACCGAGTGGGTCTCGCCGGTGCCGACGACGAAATCGTCGGGCCGCTCGTGCTGCAGCATGAGCCACATCGCCGTCACGTAGTCGCTGGCGTGGCCCCAGTCGCGGCGCGCCTTGAGGTTGCCGAGGTGGAGCTCGGTCTGAAGGTCGTGGGCGATGCGGCCGACGGCGCGCGTGATCTTCCGGGTCACGAAGGTCTCGCCGCGGCGCTCGCTTTCGTGGTTGAAGAGGATGCCGTTGGTGGCGAACATCCCGTAGGCCTCGCGGTAGTTGACTGTCACATAGTAGGCGTAGGCCTTGGCCGCGGCGTAGGGGCTGCGCGGGCGGAACGGCGTGGTCTCGCGCTGCGGGCACTCGCTGTTGCCGAAAAGCTCGCTCGAGCTCGCCTGGTAGACGCGGCACGGGAGCTTGCTCCGTCGGATGGCCTCGAGCAGGCGCACCGCGCCGAGGCCGGTCACCTCGCCGGTGTACTCGGGGATGTCGAACGAGACGCGGACATGGCTCTGCGCGCCGAGGTTGTAGACCTCGTCGGGGCCGACGGTCTCGAGGATCGACTGCAGCGACGAGCCGTCATTCAGGTCGCCGTAGTGCAGGAACAGCCGCACGCCGGTCTCGTGCGGATCACGGTACATGTGCTCGATGCGATCGGTGTTGAACGAGCTCGAGCGCCGCACGACGCCGTGGACCTCGTAGTCCTTCGCGAGGAGGAGCTCGGCTAGGTACGATCCGTCTTGGCCGGTGATCCCGGTGATGAATGCACGTTTCACCGTCGTCAACATAGCACGCGAGCCCGCCCAGACAGGATCGAGAAGCAGCAATCCGCGCCGTTCGTCCTTGAACTGCGCTCTCAAAATGAGATACTGACGGAAGGGGGGGGCAAGGCTCGATCTTCGCTTTTCGGGGGGAGAAGAACCTTCTGCGCCCTCAATAACGGAGGATGCCATGCAATCTCGAATTGAGGACGGATCGCGCACGTCATTAGTAGGAACACCCAAACCAAGGGAAGTGGACGAAGTCGTCACGAATGCTGTCGTGCCCACACGCCGCGAATGGCTGGGCGTGCTCCTCGGCAGCGCCGGCGCTGCGCTCGCGGTGGGCTGCGATGCGGGAACCGACCCGGTGGTCGACCAAGAATCCGAAGGTCTCCTCGGTTCGTCGGCGATCCTATGGGGCGACACGATCGCAGACCTGAGGGCCGTCACCACTCAAGGCACCGCGGCCAACAAGACTTCGACCGTCGCCATTCTGGGATACGGCGCGCGCGGGGATGGCGGGGGTGGCGTCTTTGAGTGGATAAAGACCAATTGCACGCCGCCGAGCACCGTCGATGACGGAGGCACGACAATCTTGCCAACGACGCAACCGACGTCGCCGAACGGGCCGGGCTATTGGCTCCGCACGGGCACGAACAAGTTGATCGAGCAGTGCTCGCCCACGATCGCCTTCGCCAGGCCCTCGAGCCTGAGCTCGCCGGTCAACGTGAAGTGGTTTGGAGCCACCGGAAACGGCACTACCGATGACTCCGCAGCGATCCAGGCAGCCGCCAATGCCCTCGTGAACAGCGGGGGATCCTGCAATTCCCCGATGGCAACTATCTGATCGGTGCCACCATCTCGATCCTGAACAAGACCTGGGTACAAGGTACCGGTAGAGGCAGCAAGCTGATCCGCTCCGGGACGAGCTCGGTGATGCTGCAAACAGCCGTGGGGCAGGGCTTGGCGCAGGGCTGCCGCTTCTCCGACCTCACGCTGGACCTGAACGTGAGCGGGAACTTCCAGGTGGCCATCCTGATCAGCGGGAACGACTGTACCGTCGACCATTGCAACATCACGACGTCGGTCACGCCAGGCTCCGGCTGGACGGTACATGCCGTTCTCACCGGGATCGTGCAGCAGTGCTCCATCACGGACAATACGATCGACAAGGCCCAAATCAAGCTCTGCAACGGCGGCGGCGGACCGATAGTCGTCGCGCGGAATCACATATCGAATTCATACGCGATGGGCATCTCGTGCGTGACCGCCCACGCGGGCGAGGTCATCAAAGATATCCTGATCAGCGACAACATCATCGAGCTCCCGCAGGGGTGCGGCATCTACGCCGGTAATGATATCAACACGGATCCTCGTGGCAGTATCACTGGCCTTGTCGTGCGTGGGAACATCATCAATTTCGCCGGGACGACGGCCGGGATCTACGCGCGACTGGGCCAGGTCAATGCCGATTGGCACATCCAGTCAAATACGGTCTACAACTTCAGCTCCGCGCAGCCCAACACGTTCGGTATCGCGATCGCCGCCCCGAGCACCGGGAACCCACCGATCAGTCGCCTCGTCGTCAGCGACAATCATGTGAGCAACGTCGATCAGGCCGGTATCGGCGTGCTTTGCGCTGCCGACGCCTTCTCAATCACGGGCAATCACGTGACCGGGAAGGTCCTTGGTGACGGTTCGATGAACACGCGCGGCATCCAGGTCTCGGGCGCCGGTTCGGGATCGATCATCGGAAACACATCATCGTCTTCCCGTCACGGAATCCTCGTCGAGAGCTCGGGGCCGGTCGTCGTCCAGGGCAACATCTGCAAGAACTCGCGAGTCGGTGGATCCGGGGACTCGCAGGGCATCTTGGTCCAGGCCGACACTGGGTACACATGTGCGGTTCATATGATAGGGAATCGGTGTTTCGATGACCAGGCCACGAAGACGCAACAGTATGGAATTCGAGAGCTATTGAACGGGGGGACGATCGTCAGCTACTACGCGCTCAACGACCTGTCAGGCAATGCGATTTCGGCATTCGGCGCCCTCAACGCCAATGCCGTCGTGCAATTGATCAAAGGCGTGGCTTGTGGAGGGAGCGTCTCCATGGGGAACGGACAACTGGCGGTCAATGTGGCCCATAATCTGCCCAGGACGCCCAGCCCGCGAGACATCCACGTGACGTTGAGCTCGAGTCCCGGTGTGAGCCCGGGGGCGATCTGGGTGTCCGGTTGTACGTCGACGCAGTTCACGGTCAACGTACTGAACGCCACCACCGGATTCACTTTCGACTGGCACGCCTCGCTTTCGCCCTCGTTCAGCCCGTAAGCAGAACCGTCCGCCTATCGCGAGCCCAGCGCGAGGTCACCGGTCAGCTCGGTGCCCCGGATCGGCACGACGTTCCCGCCCGTCCCGTTGCCGACGCGCCGCCGGTATTCCGGCACGATCTCGGGGATGAGCCTGCGCACGGCCGCCTCGTCGTTCGCGCCGACGGCCCGCCGGAGCTCTTCGAGCCTGTCCTCGAACCTCACCTGATCGAGCGGCATGTGGCGCGCGACGAGGATCTTCGGGTGCGTCGTCGAGTCGGCGATCTCGGTCGTGAGGTGGAGCTCCTCGGAGAGCTTCTCGCCCGGCCGCACGCCCGAGAAGACGATCTGGATGTCCACGTTCGGCCGCAGACCCGACAGGGTGATGAGGTCGTTCGCCAGATCGAGGATGCGGACCGGCTGGCCCATGTCGAGCATGAAGACCTCGTCGCCCCTCCCCATCGCCGACGCCTGGATGACGAGCTCGACCGCCTCGGGGATGGTCATGAAGTAGCGCGCCATGTCGGGGTGCGTGACGGTCACCGGGCCGCCGGCGGCGATCTGTTCCTTGAGGATCGGCACGACCGAGCCCTGCGACCCGAGGACGTTCCCGAACCGCACCGCCGTGAAGCGCGTATCGTAGGGCAGCGTCCGGACCAGGAGCTCGGCCATCCTCTTGGTCGCGCCCATGACGCTCGACGGATTCACTGCCTTGTCGGTCGAGATGAGGACGAAGGCCTCGGCGCCGTTATCGCCTGCGAGGCGCGCGACCATCTCGGTGCCGAAGACGTTGTTGCGCGCGCCCTCGATCGGATTGGCCTCGAGCATCGGGACGTGCTTGTGGGCCGCTGCGTGAAAGACGACCTGCGGCTGGAACGTCGCGAACAGGGCCCCCATGAGCGCGCCATCGGTGATGTCGCCCAGGCGGTAGCGAAGGTCGACCTTCTCCACCGGGCTCTTGCCGAGCGAGCGCTCGAGGTAAAAGAGCGCGTTCTCGTCATGGTCGAGGCAGATCACGCTCTTGGGTGCCTGCCGGAGGACCT
>Ga0307508_10002798_pt1 | contig 18132 bp, 13 predicted proteins | sample 9_EM_MG_FD_203089 | JGI IMG/M metagenome (GOLD analysis project Ga0307508, IMG submission 203089) | Populus trichocarpa ectomycorrhiza microbial communities from riparian zone in the Pacific Northwest, United States - 9_EM | ecosystem: Host-associated > Plants > Roots > Unclassified | place... | reverse complement strand
CTCCGGGCTCCGGGCTCCGGGCTCCGGGCTCCGGGCTCCGGGCTCCGGGCTCCGGGCTCCGGGCTCCGGGCTCCGAAGGATTGTCGTTGAACTGTTTCACGTGAAACAAGCTGTGGATGGGTCAACATGCGAGACCTGGCCGAGTCCAACGAGGGGACGAGCGCTGCTCACGGCGGGAGACTTCGCATCAGCCCAACGGTGTCGCAGCCTTAAGGTCGTCGTCGCGCACCCCGCGTGGAGGCGGGTAACCCGCCTTGGCTTAGCGGCTTCCCGACCACGGCGCAAAGGTGGTCGCGCTGCGCTCTGGGCATCGCGGTAGCCCTGTCGAGTCGAGAGGTGCCCAGCCACACCGGAAGCGGACGGGCGGGGCCAGGCCTGCGCCCCCGAGCGCAAGACGGCCGGGCGTACGACCTGCTGGTCGCCATGGCGATTAGCACCACGACCATCTGCTGCCGCCGGCAACCGTGATCGGGATGATTTCTACGTCGGACCACACAATGTCGCCGTAGCGATGGCGCCTCCTTAGGCGCCGAACAAGGTGAGCAGCCCGCTCCATCATCGGCCAGCGGGTGTTGCGCGACTTTCGGCGTGAGCGGGACGGCGACGTTGCTGCTCAGCACGAGGTAAAGCTGCTTGTTGTTCGTGCTGTCGGCGTGTCGCTCGCGGTGTCGCGGCTGATGCTCGCGGTGTCGCAGTGCCGCTCATCGTGTCGCCGGATCTCGGACGCAGGCGTACCGCGACGGTCGTTGCCGATCAGTCCGCGGGTGCCGTAGCCAGGAGCCGGCCGTGGACGAACACGACGATCAAGGCCCAGGTCTCGACCGGATGTGCGAACCGGCGGCGGTAGGCCACAACCGCGGCCGCGAGGGCCTGCATCGGCGTCGGCCAACGGGCTGGCGTGCGCGAGCAGGCCGGTGAGTACCTCCGGGTCGAGGGTGTAGGCGTGCTGGACGACGCGGCGGCGTAGCCAGTGCACATGCTCGCCGCGGACCCGGCGTAGCCAACGGCGCACGGTAGAGACCGGCCGGCGTAGCTCAGCGGCGATGCTGCGGCTACCGCGCCCGGACGCCTTGGCCACCAGCACGGCACCGACGACGACGGCCGCGTCGCCCAGCCCCGGCAGGCAGCCGGCGGGGAGCAGCACCTGGGTGGCGTGACACGACGAGCACCGGGCCCGGCGGGGACGCACCGCCAGCATCGCACCGTCCAACTCCCGCACCCGGCGCACCGTAGCCCACGACCACGCACGCAGGACACCGGGGAAGCGCGGGCAGGCCAGGACCCCGGCCGCCAGGTCGACGTCGACCCGGCCGGCGTCCAGCACCATGATCACAACAGCGGGCTCCTCGCACGTCGGTGAGCATGCCTACCACACCCGGGGTCGGTCCAGGGGCCAACCCGCGTTGCCAGACCAGGCCGGACACCGTCCGCACACGACAGACGCCATAGACACTGTTCACCGTCACCGGGGACATCGACCGGCCGCCACCGATCGCCGGTCGCCCCGCCCGCCGACGCTGGGCGCTCACGCTGTCGGGCCACTCGCTCACCCTGGCGCCGCGCACGAGAGCTATCAGGCCAGCCGAAGCACGCTCCCGGGCAACGACGCGGACCCGCTCCAAGCCCTCATCCCGAGCGTCGTCCAACAAGCGGGTGCGCCCGCAACTGGTCTCAAGGCTACGTGTATCAGCGAAGGGTCCGCCTGCCGTTTCGACCGGGCCGACTGCGACCGCTGTGCTCGCCTGCTCGCAGGGCCACACCGGTCGAGGGGCTTTGACAGCAACTGGATCCACCTCGCCGAAGGGCTGCGCAGGTTACAACCCAGTTGCTCCGTCCGCAGGAAGCACCAAGGCGCCTTTAAGCCACTCGCCTTGACCCGTGCACGCCACGAGCGCGTGAACGCGAGTGTCCGAAGAGGGTTGTCGGGATTGCAGCCGAGCCTGAGTGGCCAGCAGACGGAAGACCTAACCATCCCTTGCCTCCGCGGATGCGCCCAGCCACGGCCCCGCCGGACCGGGAAGGGCCCGACGTGCGACTACGGACCTGCTCCGATCTTGAGCTCTGATCCAACTACTTAAACTCTGACCAACGATCTGTCACGTCGCTGCGATCGGGTGCGGAGTTGCTTGCCCTGCTCGTCCTGCGTCGTTCCATGTGAAGGGGCGGCCATGCCGATACGGGTGGGCGTCAGCGTTGTCTCCGCCACCGCAACGGCACGCGAGCGGAACGCACACAGGTAGTCCTGTCCAGGCTGTCGACTCGGTCGGCAATCGGGAACGCAGTCTCGGGAACCGCGTACACAGGGCCCGCAAAGTCCGGCCCGTACCGTATCGCTCGCCGTTGATCGTTCTTGTCGCTGACGAAAATCGGGCTGCGGATGTCCCGCTTGACGGGCTTTCGCGGCGCCCAACGGGGCAAGCTTGTCAGTTCGACGACCTCCGGCTCTGACCGCCAGGCGCTGGACTCAGCACCTCCAGTGCGTGAGCGGCCGTCCCAGCCTCGCGCCCCACGCCGGGTCCCCTGGGTGTCACGCGATCAGCGCCGAGCCTCTCGAGTGTTTCACGTGAAACCACTCAACCGGCTGACAGCGGTCGGGCGCCAGGCGCTGGGTTTTGCGCTGCCATGATGGGCTCGCGACACCGGTACACGACCATGCGCGGAGCCGCGCATGCGTGGTTGCGATCCATTGAGGCGTCAGACTGCGGCCCCGCTCCGAGAAGCCACCGCGGATCGGCCTCGAGATATCGCGAAGTTGCACCCTCGCACGCGATGACGACCCGTTGAAGCCGTAACCCTCGCGCGCCGCTGAAGCCGTAACCCTCGCGCGCGATGACGACCCTCCTGAACAAGAACTCCGCACGGGGACCGACCTCGCCACCTTCGCTAGCAGGTCCTCTCCGTGCACGCGCTAGCAAGTCCTCTCCCTGCTCGGGAGCGTAGGCAACGGTGCCTTCAGAATTCTGAGGCGTCCGCCGTAGGCGGACCTCACGTTTCCACGGCGCTCCGGGAACCAAGCCACAAGTCGGGGCCTACTCAAGATCTGGCTTCGTGGCCAGTCAGGCAGGAGAATCCTTCCGTCCGACAAGAGGCCGACCGTCCCGCCTCCAGCCGCTCGCTGACCCCAGATCGCGGGGCGGGTCTCCGGTGGAGCGTACTAAGGGTAATTCTCAGTTGCGCAGATTTCCGGGCGTGAGAACGCCGGCTAACGAACTGCCGGTCGAGTCGGCGGAGTTGCCTGAGGTTCGCGGCATTTCCGTACGGAAGCCCTGTTGTCGCCGGGCCGGGATCTCCTCCGCCGGAATTCGGCGGTCGGGTCGGGGACGCTGCGGTCAAGGAAACTCCGGCTCGAGTCTCGGGATCTCCAGGGTCTAACGACGGTCCACCACGGTGGTCCGTGCGACGGCAGGGCTCGAGTCCGTACCCCGGACCGGCGCTGGACGCCCGCTCACCGACCTACGCGAACGGGTAGGGAACCTGGCCCAGTGAGCACTCTGCCGTTCCGTGTCACGAGGGGTCATCGTGACGAAGTCCTGTGCGAGCTGTTGAGCCGGCATGACCAGGGCCTGGCGCGCCGAGCCAGTTCAGACGCCTGCCTAGATTCTGTCGCCGGCCGTAGGAAGACGTTTCGCGACATAGGCTCCTTGGCCTTCGCCGCATCAAGACGACCTTCAGCGGGATCGGCCGTCTCGACGGAACGCCCGCCTCGCAGCATGGAAACCATGCCCACAGCCTCGAACGTCCCAATGACCAGGTGCCGCCGTTTCACGTGAAACGGTGAGCGCCGAGCCGGCCGCACGAATCTGCGACATCCCTCTGCCTCCTAAACGGGTCGCCGTCGAGCCACGCAAGACATCCGGACGTCAGTCCGCCTACCCACGATCCGGTACTCGCGGCAGACCACTCCGGGACGCCGTCAGTCCAGCGCCTGCGCTTCCGTGCCCGGGACGGCACCCCAACACCGGACGTCCTGCAGGGCACGCCGGAGCGCTCTCCCCTCGTCCACACCCGCGCCCCGTTCGCCAGGCCCCACTCCCGGAACCGCACTCCCGCCGCCGCACCTCGGCACCGCGCCCTGAACCCGCACCTCGGCACCGCGCCCTCAACCCGCACGGCGGCACTGCACCCTCAGCCGCACCCCTGGCACCGAACATCAGCCCGCGTTCCAGACCTCCGCCCAGACCGTTACGTTCCGGCCACCCAGTTCTTCCGGTGGCCCGCCCGCCCGGTCGCTGGTCTCGTACAGCCGCGTTCGCTACTCGACTCCTCCCACAGCACTCTCCGATGGCCGCGTTTCCCAATGCCAAGCCAGAGTCCAATGGCGGCACTCCATCTCACAGCGCGGCGCTCCAGGCCCTGGTCTGCCTATCGGCGTCGCGCGGAGGACCAGACGCGGAAAACCCAGACATCGCAGACCGCGGCGCACAACCGTGACAAGCCACGAACGATCGCGGGATCGGGGCCTTCGAGCTGAACAACCCGCGGCAGGAGGCACCAGCTCGGCTCACGACAGCAACGGCGGTCGGCAATCAGTCGTGAGCGTCGCGAGCTAGTCAGTGCGGTAACTTGCAACCTTCACCGGGTTCGCAACATTCATGGTCACCACCCGGGTCAGGCGAGTTCGCCGATGCCGGTCGGGTTCGGGGATGCGTCAGCACTTGTCGTGCGCCTAGCCCTGGTGCATCCTGGCCGTACCCCCGCACTGCGGGCTCACCGGCCACCGCGACTCGCCGCAGCAGCCACCACCACCACCCGCACCCCGGGCGGCGCATCACCACCCCGCCCACCACGGGCCGGGGCAAACACGCACCGTCGAGCCGGACGACACCTTCCCCGGTGTCACCCCGGCACGGCGTGACCCACGCCGCCAACCCCTAACCGGGACAGCAGCGACAGGGTCTGTCTTGGCCGGCGAAGGCCCGCCCCACCCCCAGGTGAGGAGTCGCTCGTTCACCACGGTGAGCGAGGATCCACAACAGCACCACCGGGACCAACCCGGTGAACGCCCATGGAAACCGCACTAGAGAAGTCCGTGGCACGCATCGATGTTTCACGTGAAACCACGACACGACACGCGCAGTTCTCTGATAGAGGTCGAGGCACCCAGGACCGGGCCGCCTTCACCGCGAAGTTCGGATCCCGGGGAAAGAACCACGACCGGTACTGCCACGGCTTTTGATCGCGTCCTCGCCAACCAACGACGCACCGTGGACGCCGACACCCGCACCGTCAGCCCCTCCGCGACGGCCTACGCGGCCAACTCCGCTGAGCTCCACCGCGACAGCGGCACCGCCGGCATCTGCGGCAGCTCGCATGCCATCGCCTACACCTCGGCCACGACCTGCGCCGGCGACATCCGCGGCTTTCCGGACCGTTTCCGGTCACCCAACCCGGCCAACCCTTCAGTGACGATCACGGACGCTCGGCGCTTCCCCATGCCGAGACACGACCGACCCCACTCACAACACCCCTGCAATTCCAAGCGGGACCATTAGCACCCACCCCCAACGGGTCTGCATAGTGCTCATCACCGTCCATCCCAAGATCCAGGTCGACCGCGAGCGAGCGGCAAGTCCGCGGCATGATCAAGTACACGCAAGCGCTCGATGTCGACACGTTGTCCCCGGCGCCGAAACAAGCGCGGTCCGGTCACGCTGCCGGTCGAGGCCAACGCACGGGTCGCCGGTCACCGCCGGCAACCCCCACACCGGATCCTCACCCAAGGCCCGCTGCACCACACCGACGGCCCAGCCCGACGCCACGCGCAGGACTCTCCAGCCCGAACGCCACACCCGAGACAGCCCAGCCCGAAGCCGCACCGGAGAATGCCCGATCCGATGCGGCACCGAACGGCTCAACCCCCGACCGAACCGCCCAACCCCCGACCGAACCCCGACCGAACGGCCCAACCCCCAGCCGAACGCAACCAGGCCACGACCAACCCGACGCCGCACGAAATCGCTCGCAGACCCAAATGACGAACCCGGATCCGACGCCTACGGCCATCCCGGGGCGACAAAGTGAAGATCACTCACGCGGCAAGTCCTCGACTCCTCAAAACTGGACTATCCGGGCATTCTATTCGGGTGCCGAACGCCATCTCGACCGATCAGAAATCCCAGGAGAATGGCTCTGACAGAACTGGTTGCGGTCCACAAGGGTCATTCCATAGATACAAGTCGATCAATGGCGTCCGCATTCTCACCGACAGACACGCGAAAGGCACGTGACGAATCACGTGCCTTTGACAAAAATCCCCGCGTACGTCTATTCCGGCTGGGCGCCGGAGCCCTCCTCGTCCACCCCGATCATCCCGACGATCCTCTCGAGATCATCGACCGTGGCGAACTCGATCGTGATCTTGCCCTTGCTCCGGCCGATGTCCACCTTGACCCTGGTGTCGAAGCGGTCCGAGAGACGCTCGGCCAGATCGTTCAGCGCCGGCGCGTGGACCTTGGCCCGCCGGGCGGGCGCCGCCTTCTTCGCCGGCCCGGCCGAGAGCGCCAGCGACACCAGCTCTTCGGTGGCACGCACCGACAAGCCCTCCGCGACGATCCGCAGCGCCAGCTTCTCCTGAGCCTCGCCGTCGTCGAGCCCGAGGAGCGCCCGCGCATGACCCGCCGACAGTACGCCGGCGGCCACCCGGCGCTGCACCGGTGCCGGCAGGTTCAACAGACGAATCGTGTTGGAGATCTGAGGCCGGCTGCGGCCTATCCGCCTGGCAAGCTCCTCGTGCGTGGCACCGAACTCCTCCAGCAGCTGCTGGTATGCGGCCGCCTCTTCAAGCGGGTTCAGGTTGGCGCGGTGGATGTTCTCCAGCAGCGCGTCCCGCAGCATCGCGTCGTCGCGGGTGTCGCGCACGATCGCGGGAATCGTCTCCCGGCCGATCGCCTGCGCGGCGCGCCACCGGCGTTCACCCATGACCAGCTCGTAGCGACCCGCGCCGATGTCCCGGACGACGATCGGCTGCAGGAAGCCGACCTCCTGGATCGAGACCTTCAGCTCGTCGAGCGCCTCCTCGTCGAAGACGTGCCGCGGCTGCTTGGCATTCGGCTCGATCGCCGACACCGCAAGCTCGGCGAACCGGGCGCCCGGTACGGGGGCCAGCTCACCGTCGGCCACGGGAGCCGGCGGGGGCACCACGACCGAGGTGCCGGTGAACTGTGCCGGTGGCGTCGAAACATGGTCGGCCGGAGGAGCGGTATCGACAGCCGGCGCCGTGGGGATCAGCGCACCCAGGCCGCGGCCCAGGCCACCCCGCGGACGGTTCTTCATGCCGTGCCTCCCGTGTTGGCGCCACGCATCGCGATCTCCAGGGCAGCCTCGAAGTAGCTGGTCGCGCCCCTTGATCCGGGATCGTAGGTCATCACGGACTGCCCGTAGCTGGGAGCCTCCGACACCCGCACGTTGCGGGGGATGACGGCGTTCAGCACCTTGCTGCCGAAATGGTTGCGCACGTCCTGCTCGACCGCATCGGCCAGCCGCGTGCGCCGGTCGTACATCGTCAGCAGGATCGTGGAGACATCCAGCGTCGGGTTCAGGTGCTGGCGTACCAGATTGATGTTGTTGATCAGTTGGTTCAGGCCTTCCAGGGCGTAGTACTCGCACTGGATCGGAATCAGAACCTCCTGCGCCGCGCAGAGTGCGTTGACCGTGAGCAGGCCGAGCGACGGCGGGCAGTCTATGAACACGTAGTCGAACTTCTCCGGGTGTGCTGCGATCGCCCGGGCCAGCCGGGACTCGCGCGCCACCACCGACACCAGTTCGATCTCGGCACCGGCAAGATCGATCGTCGCGGGCACGCAGTAGAGGTTGGGAATGCCCTCGACGGCCTGCGCGACCTCGGACAGCGGAACGTTGTCGATAAGGCAGTCGTAGACGTCGGGTATGCCGGCGTGGTGAGGCACACTGAGGCCGGTCGAGGCATTGCCCTGCGGGTCGAGGTCGACAACGAGAACGCGGTTGCCGTGCAGCGCCAGGGCCACCGCGAGGTTCACGGTCGTGGTGGTCTTGCCGACGCCCCCCTTCTGGTTCGCGACGCAGAGCACCCTCGGGTGGTCCGGACGCGGCATTGTGATTTCGCCGCTCGGGTTGAGGATCTGCACAGCTCGCAACGCTTCCATGGCGAGTGGCGGATCGTCTTCATCCCGGCCCGGCGTTTCACGTGAAACATGCTCGTCCGGCGCGACGAGAGGTGCTCCCGCCGGAATTGGGCTCTCCGAGACAGGGGCGGGCGGCGCCGGTGTGACGGAGGCAGGCACGGGTGTCGACGCGACGGCGGGTGGACCCGTCCGCGGCGCCGGCGCTGGTTGCGGTGATCCATCCGGGCGTGGCGGTGGCACCGGGGTGCCATAGACCTGACCCGTGGCGGCCTGCGGAACATAACCGCTGCCCGCCCTCGGCTGCGGAACGCCCTGATCGACGACGCCGAAGCCACCGGTCGCGCTCTTGAACCCGCCACTCGGCCGGTCGACGCCTATCCCCGAGGTGTGATCGGGGACAAGAGACGACTCGGTTTCACGTGAAACACCGTACTCATGCACCGTTTTATCCCTGATAGTGAGGAACGGGTCGGTCGGCGACACGTGCGTTCCGGCGGCAAAAATCCGGTACACACTATCGACGCCCGGCCAGCCTACGGCCGACGGGCGAGCCTCGCCACGGCCGTCCGCCTGATGAGTCGAGTGCAACGTAGACAGATCATCGACCGGAGGCGCCGCAAAGACCATGACGCCCGACACGAGCCGGAGCGAGATCGCGTACCCCTCGCCCTTTCCCGCGGCGCCACCCAGCCTAAACCCGACGCCTTCGGCGCAAACCTCCACGGTCTCGGCGCCGCCAGGCGCCTCCACCGCGCCAAGACCCGATTCCGTACGCAGGGGATCCGCCGACAACAGCAAGGAACCCGTCCCCGAGGCCCCGAGCCCCGCTCCCGCACCGCCAGTCCCCACGTTACCGAGATCTCTCGCGCCAACCCCCGAAGCGGCCGCCCCCCATGTGCCCGACACCGAACCAGCCGACACCGAACCACCCGGACCAGAGATACCCGGCGGCACGTCGACACCCCGGCGACGGCCGGAGCCGACCACAATCGCCTGCGGCGCCGGCTCGGAAAAGGACGAGTTCGACTGCCTGCAGGCGAGGTATACGTCCCGTGCGTCAGCGACCGCAGCGGATCGGTCCGGCCGAGGCATGGCAGGCTCGTCAGCCGGGGTCCGCGGACCAGGAGCTACCCCGGGCGAGCCCTCAACACCCGACAAGCCAAGCGTCCCGGAGCTGCCCCCCGCGCCATGCGTCAACGCACGGTTCGCCCCCCGCGGGGGATCTTCTGCGGAGGACGCCTGGACCGCCTCGGGGGAGATCGAGCCGGGGTCCGGGGATCGCCTACCCGCAGTGGGCCGATCGGGACGTCGGGCCTTGCCGTTCCGCTTCCGCACGCCCCGCTTGGCCATCTAGCCCCTCCGAGTTCTCCCTCGCCCGGAGTCGCGTCCGCCGGCCTTCCCGCCCGCGTGGCGACCCGAGCCGGCCGCCCCGGTGGGCGGCTTCGACCGTGGCCGCACGACGTCCCGCTCCTTGACGATCTCCACCACGGTCGTAGGCGGGTCGATCAGGCCGTCGCCGCAGGTGCGGACGACCGGATCCGAACCGCCGAGGGCGGCGATCGCCGACCGGTGCTCGGCGACCTCGCCGGCGGCCGAGGCACCCTTGAGCGCCAGGAGCCGTCCGCCGGTGCGCGCCAGTGGCAGGCACCAGCCTGCGAGCCGGTCGAGCGCGGCGACCGCCCGCGCGGTGACGACGTCGGCGCCGGCAGGGGGTCCGTCGACGGCGTCTTCAGCGCGGCCGCGAACGACCTGGACGGTCGACTCGAGGCCGAGAGCGGTCACCGCTTCGGACAGGAAAGCGGTACGTCGTGCCAGAGGCTCGACCAGCGTGATGCGGAGATCCGGCCGAGCCACTGCGAGCACGATACCGGGCAAACCAGCACCAGAGCCTACGTCTACCACAGAAGCGCCCATAGGGATCATCTCAGACAGAACGGCACAGTTGATCAGGTGTCGTTCCCAGATGCGCGGCGCCTCTCGGGGACCGATGAGACCCCGTACGACGCCGCCGGTCACCAAGAGCCGCGCGTAGTCGCAGGCCAGCGCGAGCCGATCACCGAAGATTCGAGCCGCCGCCTGGGCGAACTCCTGCGGAGGGACGGATCCCTCGGGGACCGGGCCCGACACGGGTCCAGGCGCAAACCTGGCCGCGGACGGCTCCGGAATGTTCCCCGACGGGGACGGCTCGCCCGAAGCGGACCCGACGACGCGAGGTTCGGAAACGTCCCCCGGCCGGGAAGCCGGGCCCGATACGGGCCCAGGAGGAGACCCGGCCGCAGAAGGCTCGGGAATATCCCCGGGCCGGGACGCCGGCCCTTCGGAAGACGAGGACATCGGGCGGCGAGGCGTGCTCCGTCCCGGGAAAGCGATCGGACGGCGAGCGGGGCGGCGGCCCGGGAAAGACGGCGGCCCGGGCGGTACGCCGCCCGGGCCGTCGTCACCCGCGCCGGAGCGTGGGTCGGTCATGGTCAGTCCGCCGTGCGCACCACGATGCGACGGTTGGGCTCGACGCCCTCGGACTCGCTCTGTACGCCGGGGATGGCGTTGACCACGTCATGCACGCACTTGCGCTCGAACGCGGACATCGGCTCCAGGCGCACGGGGTCGCCGTGCTCCTTGACCTTCTCGACGGCGTTGCGGGCCACCGCGGCCAACTCCTTACGGCGGGCCGCGCGGTAACCGCCGATGTCGAGAAGCAGGCGGCTTGGCGAACCGGTGGCGCGGAAGATCGCCAGCCTGGTGAGCTCCTGCAGCGCCTCCAGCGTGGCGCCGCGCTGGCCGACGAGTGGCTGCAGGCGGCCGCCGACGACCTCGACCATGGGACGGCCCGCCGACACGAGCTCGTCGATGTCGCCGTCGTAGTCGAGGATGTCCAGCAGACCCTCGACGTAGTCGGCGGCGATCTCGCTTTGGCGGAACAGGTCGCCGTCTGAGGCGACGGCCTCCGACTTCTTGGTCTCCTCGGCGCCCTCGGGCGCAGACGCGGCTTCGCCCGAGGGCGGGGCAGTCGCGGCGGAAACCGACGAATCGGGAGTGCTGGTGTCGGTCACGGTCTCATCTCCGTACTCAATCGGGCCGGACCTGCGCGGTCCGCTGTTTCCCGCGCCGGGCGCTGTCCGTACGCCCGGTCGCGGGGAAGTTCAGGCCAAGGGGTGCGCTCGGGCGCCCGAAGGCGCGCGAGCCGCGATCATCCCTCGGGTTTGCTCGCCGGTCTGGCGGCCTTCTCGGGATTCACATCGGCTCCGTTCACATCGGCCGGACGACGACGGTTCGGATCAGGCACCGGGTCGTACCCGCCAGGGTGGAAGGGGTGGCAACGAAGGAGCCGCCAGACCGCCAGACCCGTCCCTCGAACAGCGCCGTGCTTCGCGAGCGCCTCCTGGGCGTACGCGCTGCACGAGGGATAGAACCTGCAGCGGGCCGGCAGCGCCGGACTCACATAACGACGGTACGCGACGACCGCCGCGGTCAGCAGCCGGGCGAGGAGGCTCATCGCGGCCGCCGGGGCTTGCGCGCCGCGGCCAGCGCCGCCTCGAGATCGTTCCCGAGCGTCGAGAAGGGCGCGCCGGCCGCCGCGGGCAACGCCCTGACCACCAACGACGACCCCTCGGGCAGCTCGGCGAGCAGCGGTCGGACCAGGTGGCGCAGCCGGCGGCGAACGGTGTTGCGGACCACGGCGTTGCCCACGGCCTTGGACACGACGAAGCCGGCGCGCGCCGTGGTGGCTTGCGCCGGCTCCTCGAGAAGCAGGTGGACGACAACGGTGCCCCGGCCGACTCGGCGGCCGCCGCGAATCGCTGCGGCGAAGTCCGCGCTACGCCGCAGTCGTTGCGCAGCGGCCAGCACGACTACCTGGGCATTCCGGCCTGACCAGCTGGCCGGCTCAGGCCGACAGCTTGTCGCGGCCCTTTGCCCGGCGGGACGACAGAATCGAACGGCCGGCCCGGGTGCGCATGCGCAGCCGGAAGCCGTGGGTCTTGGCACGCCGACGGTTGTTCGGCTGGTAGGTGCGCTTGCTCACGTCAAAACTCCGTCTTCCGACTACATCCAGGGGGGCATCAGCTGCAAGACGCCACTTTAGCAGAGCGCCGCGGAGCAACCGCTCAACCCTACGCAGGGCCACGATGCGGGTCAACAATATCCTGGGTCGGCACGCCGACAGCACCGTTCAGCGGGTACCGTACCTCGTCTTTCTGCGCGTGTAGTGAAGCTTTTCCTGCCCTAGGGAGCTTGTCGGCCCATCCGGCAGTTGTAGCTACGGCGACCTCGCTGTTAGCGTGCCCGTTTGCTGGTCATCAGCGCTGTTCGCATAGCACGACGAATCGGCCAAAACCAGACAAGCGGGTGGATCGTTCGCCACGGTGAGCCTGTTCAACCGCGCCGTTTCAGGCTCCGGGAAGTCTGCCGACCATCCGGCCGGGGAGCGACCGCCGGCGCGTACACAGGTTGTGGATAACCTGTGGACAGCCGGTGGCGCCGAGCGTCTTCAGCACGTTAGATGTGCTGGGTTGGGGGGAAGCCGTCGAGTGCCCGCAGGGCATTCGACGAGCAGAGGCGGTAAGCCGGACAAGGTCCACCGGGGGTCGGTGGCGATGGGGGTGGCGCGGCGGTGGCCGATCAGGTCGACCTGAGCGGTGTGTGGAAAGCGACGCTGGACGAACTGGCCGACGAGATCTCGTCACGCCAGCAGCGCGCTTATCTGCAGCTGACGAAGCTGCGCGCCATCGTGGAGGACACCGCGCTGATCTCCGTGCCGGACGCCTTCACCCGCGACGTCATCGAGTCGCGCCTGCGACCCGCGATCACCGAGACGCTAAGCCGGCGACTCAACCGCCCGATCCAGGTCGCCGTCACCGTGAAACCGCCCGAGGACGGCACCGGCCTGCCGGGCACGGTCTACGGCACCCCGATCGAGTCGTCGACCGGCGAGATCAACGAACCGCAGCCGCGCCACTACGCCGAGACGCCGCTCTACGCCAACCCGCTGGAGCAGCCCTCGCCGTTCGGGCACATCTCCGATCCGTATGGACACGGCTCCGAGCCGTACCCGAACGGCTCCGCACAGCGGTCGGCGCCCTCCGCGTACTCCCGCAGCGTGCCGGCCGCCCGCGACGGCCAGGAAGCGCTCTTCGCCGAGCCCGCGACCGCGGCTGCGCCGCCGGTCACGATGCCGCAGTCGCCGCACCTGGCCCCGCCGCTCACCCCGCAGGCCGACCCGATGGGCCGAGCCGGAACCTCGGCCGCGCGCGCGGCCGAGAGGCTTCCCGACCGTGAAACCCTGCCGCCGAACGATGCCGCCGGGCACCGGATGGCCGCCGACACGGCACGGCTGCGGGAAAACCAGCGCCGCGCCGACGACCGTCCGACCCTGATGGGCCAGGACCGGCGCGACGATCCGATGCAGATGCGGGGCGGCGACAACGGGCCCGGCCGGCAGCCGATGGAAATCCGGCCGAGCAGCAACCCACGCGGCACCAACGACGGCAACCGGCTCAACCCGAAATACATGTTCGAGACGTTCGTCATCGGCTCGTCGAACCGGTTCGCGCACGCCGCCTCGGTCGCCGTCGCCGAGTCGCCCGCCAAGGCCTACAACCCGCTGTTCATCTACGGCAGCTCCGGGCTGGGCAAGACGCACCTGCTGCACGCGATCGGCCATTACGCCACGACGCTGGGGCACGCGCGCTCGGTGCGTTACGTCTCCACCGAGGAATTCACCAACGACTTCATCAACAGCCTGCGCGACGACAAGACCCAGGCGTTCCAGCGGCGCTACCGCGACGTCGACATCCTGTTGATCGACGACATCCAGTTCCTGGAAAATCGCGAGCGCACCCAGGAAGAGTTCTTCCACACCTTCAATACGCTGCACAACGCCAACAAGCAGATCGTGATCAGCTCGGACCGCTCGCCGCGCCAGCTGGCCACCCTCGAGGACCGGATGCGTACCCGCTTCGAGTGGGGCCTGCTCGCCGACATCCAGCCGCCCGACCTCGAGACCCGCATCGCGATCCTGCAGAAGAAGGCCGCGCAGGAGCGGATGTACGCCCCCGACGACGTCCTGGAATTCATCGCGTCCCGGGTCTCCAACTCCATCCGTGAGCTCGAGGGCGCCCTCATCCGGGTTACCGCGTTCGCCAGCCTCACCCGCTCGCAGGTCCAGCTCTCGCTGGCCGAGGAGGTGCTGCGCGACTTCATGCCCGACGGCGCCGGCCCGGAGATCACCGCCGACCAGATCATGGTCTCCACCGCCGACTATTTCGGCGTAAGCCTGGAGGACCTGCGCGGACATTCCCGATCTCGGGTGCTGGTCAACGCCCGCCAGGTCGCCATGTACCTCTGCCGCGAGCTCACCGACCTCTCCCTGCCGCGGATCGGACAGGCCTTCGGCGGCCGCGACCACACGACGGTCATGCACGCCGACCGCAAGATCCGCCAGCACATGGCCGAGCGTCGCTCCCTCTACAACCAGATCGCCGAGCTGACAAACCGGATCAAGCAAAACACTTGAACCCTCAGGAGTACGCGTCGTGGCGCCCCCAAAAACAACGGCGGGGCGGGACGCCTCCCGGGTGAGGGCCGTCGCCGGTAACGCCCGCGGCGAGCCGCCGGGCTGAGCTGCCGGCCAAGCAACGCCCCGCCCCGCACGACATCCCGCCCCGCCCGGCCAAGCACGACGCACCGCACCGGCCGAGTCCCGTGGCCGACGACCGGCAAGAGCCACGCCCGGCCAGATGCGCCCGCACCCGGCCCGATTTGCCTGAACGTCCCGAAGCCGACGGCCCCGACGGGCAGATCCCAGGTAGCCCGTTCAGGTGACTTCTCCCTGATTCCGGATCGCCGGCGCTCGGCCGCCGTTTCCGAGCCACCTTCGCCTTCCGAGCTTCTCCACCGGCCGGGCCGGTCACGACGGCGGCCCCGACCTGCGCCGTTGCGCTGCGCTCCGGGCCGAGCCGGAGGACCGCCAAAGTTATCCCCAACCTCACCGCCGTACGCCCGCCGCCGCACCCGACCGACCGGTGTTGTCCACCGCTCATCCCCAGGGTCGACTTGTCAACGTCACGACGAGACGGTTTCGTGCCAACGTTATCCACACCAATCCACAGGACCCCACAGGGGCTTATCCCCAGCGGTGGAAAACCCGGAGGCCCGCTCCCCACAGATGTGGACAACTCCTGGGGAAATCGATGTGGACAGACACATAGCGTGACATGTTTGTCCACTGCCTGTGGATGCCTGTGGATTTCCTGTTGAAGGTTCTGGGGACGACGAGCCGGTAGCGTCCCTACGTTGTCCACACCCCAGGGGACAAACCCGGTGGATATCCGGTGGATAGCCGGTGGACAACGGTGGACAACCGCAGCCGGGTCGACGACTGTGGACGCAGACCGGGGTTTGTACCCCGGTTGCCCACATGTGAATCACCGGTGGATAACTCCTTGACCTGCACTAACTTGAGTTCTCCACACTGTGCACAGCCCCGATGAAGACGACTAGATATTTCTCTTAAACAACAAAAAGCAATCAACGGCGTTGGGGAAGGTGTGGAGAAGCGGCTTGCGGCTCGCCGCCACCCCGGTTCACTTCGAAGCACCGGGGCCGGGGCGGCGCCGGCTTGCCGCGCGCCATAGAGTTCCTGGGGGTCCACGCCCTCAACAGCGGAAGCGACGCGGAGGACAGCATGAAGTTCCGGGTGGAGCGAGACGCCCTCGCCGACGCCGTGGCTTGGACGGCTAAAAGCCTGCCCAGCCGGCCATCGGTGCCGGTGCTCGCCGGCGTCATGCTGCGAGTCACCGACGGCCGGCTGCAGGTCTCCGGCTTCGACTACGAGGTCTCCAGCCAGGTCACCGTGGAGGTGCAGGCCGACGCGGACGGCGCCGCCCTGGTCTCCGGCCGACTGCTCGCCGAGATCACCAAGGCGCTGCCGGCCAAGCCGGTCGACATCGCCGCGGTCGGCGCCCACCTCGAGCTGGTCTGCGGCAGCGCGCGCTTCACGCTGCCGACCATGCCGGTGGAGGACTACCCGAGCCTGCCGGACATGCCCTCCAGCGCCGGCACGGTCGACGCCGTGGTCTTCGCGGCCGCCGTCGCCCAGGTCGCGGTCGCGGCCGGCCGCGACGAGACGCTGCCGATGATGACCGGCGTGCGCGTCGAGCTGAACGGCACCTCGATGGCCATGCTCGCCACCGACCGCTACCGGCTGGCCATGCGCGAGCTGGAGTGGAACCCCGACGATCCGCAGATCAGCCTCAACGCCCTGATCCCGGCGAAGACGCTGAACGACACCGCCAAGGCCCTCGGCCCGATCGGCGGCTCGGTCATGCTCGCTTTGGCGCAGGGCAACGCGGGCGAGGGCATGATCGGCCTGGCCGGCGGCGCCCGGCGTACGACCAGTCGCCTGCTCGACGGCGCGAACTACCCGCCGGTCCGCTCGCTCTTCCCGGCCAGCCACAACGCCGAGGCCCGGGTCGCCGTCGCCGCGCTGGTCGAGGTGGTCCGCCGCGTCGCCCTGGTCGCTGAGCGCACCACCCCGGTGCTGCTCAGCTTCAGCGAGGACGGCCTGGTGGTCGAGGCCGGCGGCACGGAGGAGGCGCGGGCCAGCGAGGCCATGGAGGCGGCCTTCACCGGCGAGCCGCTGACCATCGGCTTCAACCCGCAGTACCTGATCGACGGCCTGCAGAACCTGGGCGCCCCCAACGCGCTGCTCTCGTTCGTCGACGCCTTCAAGCCGGCTGTGATCTCGCCCGCAGGCGAAAACGGCGAAATCGTGCCGGGTTACCGCTATCTGATCATGCCGATCCGAGTAACCCGCTGATACTGAGCGGGAGAGAAACGCATATCTAGGGGGAACACCATGCAGCTCGGCCTTATCGGTCTCGGCCGGATGGGCGGCAACATGCGCGAGCGGATCCGCGCCGCCGGGCATGAGGTGGTCGGTTTCGACCACAACCCGAACATCTCCGACGTCTCCTCGCTTGCCGAACTCGTCGACAAGCTCTCCGCTCCACGAGTCGTGTGGACCATGGTCCCGGCCGGCCCGATCACCGAGGACACCATCGACCAGCTCGGCGGCCTGCTCTCCGCCGGCGACCTGATCATCGACGGCGGCAACTCCAAGTTCACCGACGACCGGCCGCGCGCCGAGCGGCTCGCCCCCAAAGGCATCGGCTACATGGACTGCGGCGTCTCCGGCGGCGTCTGGGGTAGCCAGAACGGCTACGCGCTGATGGTCGGCGGCGACGCCGCGCACGTGGCCATGGCGATGCCGATCTTCGAGGCGCTCAAGCCCGCCGGGCCGTACGGTTTCGTGCACGCCGGCCCGGTCGCCGCCGGCCACTACACCAAGATGGTCCACAACGGCATCGAGTACGGCATGATGCAGGCGCTCGCCGAGGGCTGGGAGCTGCTCGAGGCCTCCGAGTACGTGGACAACGTGCCCGGCTCGATCAAGAGCTGGCGCGAGGGCAGCGTGGTCAAGTCCTGGCTGCTGGACCTCTTCGACCGGGCTCTCGACGGCGACCCGGAGCTGGGCAAGCTCAAGGGCTACGCGGAGGACACTGGCGAGGGCCGGTGGACCGTCGACGAGGCCGTTCGCCTGGCCGTCCCGCTGCACGTCATCGCCGCCTCGCTGTTCACCCGGTTCGAGTCGCGCCAGCCCGACTCGCCCGCGATGAAGGCCGTCGCCGCACTGCGCCAGCAGTTCGGCGGCCACGCCGTCATGGGCTGACCATGTACGTGCGCCGGGTCGAGCTGGCCGACTTCCGCTCGTACGAGCGGGTGGCGGTCGACCTCGACCCGGGTGTGTCCGTGCTGGTCGGCCAGAACGGCATGGGCAAGACCAACCTGATCGAGGCCCTCGGCTACGTGGCCACTCTGGACAGTCACCGGGTGGCCACGGACGCTCCTCTGGTCCGGGCCGGCTCCGCCTCGGGCGTCATCCGGTGCGCGATCATCCACGATGGACGCGAGCTCCTCGTCGAGCTGGAGATCGTGCCGGGCAAGGCCAACCGGGCCCGGCTCAACCGCTCGCCGG
>Ga0307508_10002797_pt1 | contig 18142 bp, 27 predicted proteins | sample 9_EM_MG_FD_203089 | JGI IMG/M metagenome (GOLD analysis project Ga0307508, IMG submission 203089) | Populus trichocarpa ectomycorrhiza microbial communities from riparian zone in the Pacific Northwest, United States - 9_EM | ecosystem: Host-associated > Plants > Roots > Unclassified | place... | reverse complement strand
GTGCATTGTCTGCTATATGCTGCGTGAATGTTTGGAATCCCGGTTGGTTGAACTGTAGAACAGCACGACCATCGAGTTCCAAGGCTGTCAGTGGTGTCACCCCAGTAAAGAATGGCTCGTCGAAAATCGCAGCGGCTGATGCGCCTACGCTTCCCGAGGGATTACTGACGTCTTTCCTATTGACGGGCGAGCATAGCCAATCATACAGGCAGCAATATGCCAATATCTACTTTATGCGTCTTGCAAAGCTCAAGAGTGTGGTGTTAGAAAATGCAAAGCGAAAGTGGTCCGATGTAGCTGGTACGCCACCATTCAGCAATTGTTACCTTCCCTACGCGTTGCTAATATCTGGAAAATCCGATCGGAATCGTGTATGAACCTACAGACGATCCTGTCTATGTTCCACGCGTATTGGACGTCCAAAAGGGGAAGCTTTGCTATATTGTAGGGACGGTGTATATGGACATGCCACTGAAGCCGAACGTTCTAGTGGACCTTGGGAAAGAGGTCCGTTTTTCCGGATTTGTTCGGCATTCCCAAGCTTGTCTCATGCATGCAGTTTTATCAAAAAATGGCCCACTGTCTCACTCGACACTGACTTCAACTCCAATCATGCATTGATTCCCGCTCCCGCAACGCCATATTCCGATGTCGCCCCACTAGCACTGGATCACAGCTCCTCCTCCACGCACAAAATTCACCTCTGCTGATGATAGCGTGCTTCTCGAAGACGATTCAGGTCGCGTAAAACTTGTCGGAGCCGCGTTGAAAGAGGTCCCACTAGTGACAGGCGTGATCATTGCATGTTTGGGACTTGAGACGAGTCACGGAGAGTTCCAAGTCATGGATATATGTTTCGCTGGAATGGCTCCGAATCCTCCAGGAGTCTGTGGTCCAAAAGGGGGAGATATGAAAGTCCATGAGAGGCAAGGTACATGCGTCTCTGGGTACGAGTTGCTTCAAGAACATGTCTCATACTATTTTTATCTTCCTGCGCGCACGCCTCAGCAACGTCTTCCAGGGAAAATAAAGGGAAATGGGTCGCCCTCATCTCAGGACTCGATCTTTCCTCGGGTGACGTTCCTCCCGGTGAAGAGGATGCAGCAGACATTCGATTACAGATGCTAATTGAATACCTCAAGGGAGAGTCGGGCGGCGCGGAAGAACAGCGTTCCAGTATGGAGTGTAGCGCACTTATCATATTGGGCAATTCGTTGGATGTTCCCAGGAGGAGTGCAGACGATGCTAAGAATGCTGTAAGTCTTGTTGCCTGTATCTTATCCTTCTCGCCCCAATCGCCATCTCACAAGGTTTACATGCATTGATGCAATAACGCAGAAACGCTACAACCAACAAACCGTTTGGGATCCGGCCCCACTGGCGCGACTGAGCGCTGCGCTCAAGGACCTGGCTTCTTCCCTTCCCGTGCACCTCCTACCCGGTGCTACGGATCCTGCTAGCGCGATTTTGCCTCAGCAGCCTATGCCACGAGCAATGTTTGGGTTCGAGCCCGCAAACAAAAACCTTGGGAGGGGGGTCTTCACCTGCGAAACTAATCCGGCATGGGTGAATGTCGGCGGGGATGGGTGAGTTTCTTGTTCAAGCGGCCCTCAACGTCTTTTGCATTTCCTTGGCACGTTTTCACGAAAGGGGATAATGCCGCGGGGCTTTTTTTGTGGTGGGGCCAAGTGGGGCTGATGGCAACTTTCCCAAAATAGGTTGCTAGCGAGCGCGGGGCAGAGCCTGAGTGACGTCTTCAAATATCTTGAGTCGGAAGACCGGTTAGATATGGCTAAGGCGATGGTCCAGTGGCGGCACATTGCACCGACATGCCCAGACACGCTGTGTGCGTCCGCTTCCACCACCTTTCTCCTGCGCCAAAGCATTGATCTGGGACGCTTGCTGACATATTTGTGGGTGGTGTAACACACGTGGTGGGGTCAACAAAATGTCTTGGTTTCTACGCTGAAAACAGGGTGCTACCCATTTTTTGAAGAGGATCCGTTCATGCTCGAATATTCACCCGGAATCTACGCCATCGGCAATCAGCCCGCATTTGCCTCGGATCTTGTTACAGCTGATCAATATGGTGATCAAGACGACGTTGGTGATAGTGATGGGCGACGGACGCGTGTGGTGCTTGTACCGCGGTTCTCGACAAGTGGAGAGGTTGTATTTGTTCATACGGGGACATTGTTTGTGAAGACGATGCGGTTTGGGCTAGCTGCTGGGTGGGCAAGATGAAGATGGCAACATTAAATATGGGAAATGTTTGTAAATTGGATTGGTGGTTGTTTATGAGGTCATAGGGCGCTAGTTTTATTCCGCCCCTGTTTAAGACTAAAGCCTAGAACTCGAGTAAACACAAGTTCAAACTGTCGGGGAAACAGAACTCGAGCTTTTTGCTCTTCCTCCTCCCTACTTGCCGCCGCTTCTGTGTTAAAAGACGACGACGACGACGACGACAAAGATCATGGCGGTCGTCTTGTTCTAACTTCCTTCGCTCAGCTCAAACATCAAATATATCTCAACCCCCTCCTCCAACTCCCTTTAAGCAACCGCATCTTCTAATTTGCTTCAGCCTGGAACCAACTCCACCTGTTCTGTACCGAAATTGTTGGCTCGCTTATTCTCTCTCCCTGTCATAGTTCGATTGCGTCGCTGTTAGCGGCTAGCCCTTCCATTGCTGCTGCTACGCCACTGTTGCGATCGTGCGAGCTTTGACGAAATTCATATTAACTCAGAGAGAACTGAAGAAAGAGAAGAACAGGGCGGCGCTATCCTGGCTTGCATTGAACTCCGCAAGCCCCACGCCTGACTTTGCTTGATTCCATGCCCTCCAGTTTGTCCCGCCATACGCTCAGCCAGTGCGTCATCTCCTTTGCCATATGGGCGCTTTTTTCATCTCTTGCGTTCTGACCAACGCCGACCGTCATTTATACCTCTTTTGCACCAGTGCTTCCGAGTCGTGACAATGTCGGAGACGACACTCAACCTGCAAATAAAATGTTGCATCCATCTCCCACCCGCCCCCACCGCCCATCTTTTACCTCAGATCTTGGTATGGAGGATATCGTCACCAACCCTTCTCCCCCCGACATCAACCCCGTTGCATCAAAGCTGACTCATCCCGCTAACGTTGAGGCAAGTACGGTTAACACGTTTGTCGACAGCGCCGCCAGACCTGTGTTGCCACCGACAACAGCGCCACAACACACGTCAATTTACGTCCCACAACGGCGGCCGACACCCTCGACGATTTCTCCGTCATCATTGTCATCATCACCATCTCACTTCAATCATCCCGCACCGCCCCCCGCGGAATCATCTATTGCAGCTACTTCACACATCACTGATCCACCTAGGTCTCCTCCTCTCCTAGCACCCACCCCATTACGGTATGCACAGCCGGCTCTGCCATCCCCACCATTACCACTGCCACTACCTTCGGCGACAACACCAGAAAGCGCGCCTTCTTCTCCGACCTATTCCACATTCTTGTCACTTAGTACCACTGCTCCCTCATATATTCCTGACCCTCCTCCCATACGTCCACGTTCTCCACATGGCTTTTCTCTCTCACAGCGCCGCACCCCATCTTCAGAAGGATCAACATCATCTTTCTCCTCTCGAAGGAGCAGCGCAAGTGCAAGCGATGTTGGCTCCGGCGCAGGCGCTCGACCCATCCCATTATCCCTTGATCTCCAATCTACTAAGCCAGAATCCGACTTGTTTGTAGACACACCCATTCCTGGAACGAGTGAGGTTGAGGCCGCAAAAGCTGCTTCGTCGTACAATTATTTCTCTTCGTACGCGCTCGACTTCAGGTCGGGGGGTGATGTACCTGTGACTGAGGGGGATAACAATGTTGATGGTGCAAGTGTACACGACATGTTTCTCGATGAGGATGAGAACCTTGGGTACCTTGAGAAGGTTTATCTATTTGCGAGGAGTAAAGCCGTCTTTCATCGGTAGGTTCTTTGGCTCTTCTCATTATTTCTCCTCCTTTTGCAGTGTTTCTGTTTTTGTCCTTTTTTGGATCTGGCTCATGGTGAAACTCCACCCACTTAGGGTGTTTATTGCCCGCGCATTACCAGAGTACCTATCCCATGTGTCCCCTGCGGACGCAGTGGAGTACATTCTTCCGCTTCTCAACGGACTGGGGACCGATCCAGGTGTGTATTCTTCCCTGGGCTTTGTATATCCTGTGAACGCAGGAATACACTGAATTTGCTTGGAATTTGCACTCATATTAATGATGACTGTCTTTCCAGATGAGTCGGTACGAGAGGCGTTCGTCGCTGAACTAGTTCCAATCATGTGGTGGTTCTATGTGGTGCGTATGAATTTTCCCTAACACACCTCTCCCAAATGCGTTAATATGCAATAACGCTGACTGACTAATTACTACCTTGTATTGGTGTGACTTGTGTGGGATCAAAACTACGTCTGGTTCGGTCTGGGCTCTTTGATCTCCTCTTATCTTTTCCCTCGATTGGGTTGCCTTCATTGATGTCGGCCGTCGCCCAAACACTCGCCGTCTCGCTCCGCGTGCTGGACTTCCAATTTACAATGACGTATTTCAATACAACGGATCCTTCGGGCTTTCCGCACCGCCGCCCTGTCGACTTTGAACTGCACCTCCTGCCCGCCCGCTCCCTCAACTCGCTTGAAATCAACTCTCGTCTTTGTCATCTAAATTTTTGGCAATGATAGAGCTGCGAAATCATCCAAGCTCCAGAGGAAGATGAAAATGCACATCCCGAATCCGATACCGCTGCTGAGGCGGAGGATGATGCTGGTTCGGTGACGGTCATCCATGAACGGGATGGCAGTAGAGCATCCCTCGGCCCTATAATCGATACCGATAATCCCTCAGATCAAGAACACCAGAAACAATCTTCCACGCCACCCAAGCTCCTTGTAGGAACGTTCGCGCTCCTCCTGGGCAGTCTTCTACTAAGCCAGAACGTTCTCGTGGCTGAAGTAGCGCGCGATTGTGTCGTGGAGCTCTTCAAGCGCATGGCGACGAATGACACGCGAGACAGGGCGATTGGAGAGCGAGACAGGGAAATGCTTGAGAGGGGGTTGATTGAGGGCGTCATTATTGCGCTCGCAAGATTGGGTGAAAGTCCATCTGAGGAGAAGATGCAAGAGCCGCATCCGCAAGGGCAGGAACCGGAGATGGAAGGAGACAGTAATGTACAGGCTTCATCTGCTTCGTCTTTTGAGCTTCCAACTTCACTTCCTATACCATATCCCTCTGCCCTTCAACCGGAACCCCCTCTTCAGCACTTATATACTCATTGCGAAGCTTCACCTTGGGTTCCATCTGCGTCACCCGCCCCATCATCTATCTCACCCTCTGTCACGGATCCTCCTCACGGCGGACAAGAATACCCTTATGTGCTCTCACCGCCTCCTTCCACCATGACTGCAAGTCCAAGCCCCCTCCCAAATGTGCCTACTGACTCTGCGCCCGGTAGCCTGACTAGTCCTCCCACTTCAGTTCATTCTGAAAGCACGGGTTCTACTCCATCTCTCTCGTCCACTGTGAATTCCGCATCTTCGTCCTCGGAACTGGAGTTCGTTTTGTGCTCATCATCGGGATCTGAGTCCACTTCTCACCATCCCTCTATAAGGCGGTCCAGCAGATCCGACAGTAACGCTGGCGATGACGACTATGACGCAACTATACGATCTCCTGATCCGTCCAGCCCGGCGGCAATTGATCCACGATTCGCGGCCGCCCTGCCAGAGGATGAGTTTAATTTGCGATTGCCAATACCATTGCTGAAGTCGGCCGATCCGAACGCACTGCCTGCACGAAGTGATGAGTTACATGCACACGGGCTTGAACTGTCATCATTATCGACGTCATTGCCAGCAGCGGCGTCCTCCGTGTCACCTTTGGAGTCGGGTAGAAAGGCTGCTTCGGCGTTCCCGACGCCTGCTGGTATCTCGGCGACACAGTTGGAACCGGACACGGACACGGGATCAGTCATGGGGGCGGGAATTGAGTCTATCCGAATGCAAAGAGCTAGCACTCCTGCTTATTCAGACGACAGCGGAGACGTCACCCCGAAAATCGAGAAAGGAGATGTGTTGGCGTCTGAGGTGGCTGCGACTGCTCCCGACCCCGCACCACCACCGACGAATGTAGCCCCCAAAGACCAGCACCTATCACGTACGCTTTCACATTTCCACGACCCAAGGACAATTTCCCCGTCGCTCCCCGAATTTTCACGTTCGGACACACTGACATCTCAACGTTCGCGTTCGGCCTCAACATCCGCTATTACAGAAGCTTCTTCGCGGCCACGGAATGCTGAACCTCAAATAGGAAGCGCTGATGTATCGTTAGCAGCGCCAATCGAACCCAGTAGCGAGAGTGACCCGACACCAATTACCTTTCCAGCCGCCGAGTCCTCCATACCTAGTGCGGCGACGGCCATGTCAGCGCCTACACCCGCGAACGCAGAGGTTGTGGGCGACGAAGCTGCTGTCGGGTGCGTGGCGAGTATGAGTCTCATGGCAGCCGTAGCTGCCAGCGGGTATCTCCCTGAATATGCGAAGGGAATGTTTGTTGCGGAGGTAGCGAGAGTAGGTACGGATCCGATCTATTGGGTAAGGAGGGAAGCAGCGTATGCGCTTGGCGCTCTTGCAAAAGTCGTTGACGACGAAATGCTTCTCGAATACCTTGTAGGTCTCAGAATGATTATCGTTCCGTCGTGATTAAGTTTTCACTGATCATTGTGGTTTTTGTTGGGTCTTTTGGCAAACTAAGGTTCCCATGTATGAGAGCTTTATAGGTGATTCTACTTGGCAGGTTCGACAGTCTGCTCTTTTCGCGCTTCCACCTATTCTGGTTCGATTATCATCCGAAGAGCGACGTCATTTTGCGCTTGCGAATTTTCAAGTTTTCACACAGGACAAGTCGCGTTCTGTACGATGCTCAGCGTTGGAAGTGCTTGGCGAAGTTATTCACACCTTTGTCAATGACGAACCCGGTCCACCAGCAGAGCTCCTAGGTATCTTCATCGGCTCGCCGCCCGAAGGCTACCGTCTAGAGCCTCCGCCTCTTTCCGTACCCATCATTTCTCCACGCCTAGCCCATTCGGCGCCATCGACACCTGGTGCTCATCACCCCAAGTCGAAGCGTCGCCTTCTCGCACGTGATCCTGGGGGACCCGGTACCCTTCCCCCGCCAAATCCCGAAACCAGCGGGATTGATCCAGTTCCAGACCTTGATCGGCCCCTTGTCTGCGCGTTCAACTTCCCTGCTGTAGCGCTCACCGTTGGACCGCAACGATGGCATGAAGTGTCAGATTACTACGTGCAATTGGCGCGCGAATATGCGAGCAACACGGGGTCAAGGGCCGGTGATAGCTCGTCCCCTGGCTTAAGCCGATCGGTAGCTGACTTCGGTGTCATGTCGCAGAGTCAGCGCAAACTAGGCAAAGTACGTCGGACGTTGGCGGCCAGCCTAGGTGAAATGGCACGAATATTGGGCCCCGATATTGCGCGTGATCACCTCTTGCCCGTGTTCTGGGAGGCACTGTATGCGAGCGCGCCACTGCCACCGCCGGGGCCGCCCACGTATGGCTTCATGGGAACGTCATTTGCTACTGCTACTGTTACTGCACTTGGTGTTGCAGAGGCCGAAGCAGAGGATGCTCGGACAAAGGTGCTCGAGTGTCTCGTCCTCTTCGTGAACCACCTCGAAACCAGGGAACGCGTTATTGTGGCGAGCGGCCTGGAAGTGGCGTGGCGCGATCATGTGAGGGGATGGCGTGAACGCGAGGTATTTGCGAAGACGTTTGGAGGACTGAGTGTTCCGCTTGCAGAGACGGAGACTGGCGCTCAAGCTGTGAGGGCGCTTGTTATGTTGGCTTTGACGGATAATGTTGCGGCGGTGAGAGACGAAGCTGTTGCTCAGGTACGTCTAGCTGAGCCTCGGTTGGTGAGATATTAGCTGAATGGATATTTCCTTTATTTCTATACAGTTGCCTGCGTGTTTCGAGGGGTTGGGAGTTGCGTCCCCGGCTTGCCTCAGCTTGCGCAAAGATATTCTCACCCTTGCCCAGTCCAGCTCGTTCCGGCGTCGTGCGACGTGGGTCAATCTAATTTACACCATTATTCAGAGACTTTTTCAGCGTTTTCTTTCCTGCAGATATGTTAAATGCGCGCAATCCCTAGTGTTGTCCTCAACATTAGGTCAGCAAGAGTTATCCCAGTCCTCAATGTGGAGCACTCTTCAAATTTTAGCTTCTGATTCCATAACGGATGTTCGCATCGGTACCGCTAGAGTGACTAGCTTGATCGCATGTGCGTTGTGGAATGTAGGTCTGTGTAAATTCTCGTACCTGACTCGCCGCACTATTTTTTAGATCAACACCATCCTACCCGCAACTACCCACCAGCGCTCATGTCGCTCATCCGCACGTTAAGGAATGATGCAAGCCCTGAAGTCACTTCATTCGTGCGCTTTTTAACTGTCAGCCTCCCCGAACCTGTCGTGCTCCCCATCCTCCAATCACACCCTGTGTCCCCATTTGCGACATTTTCTAGTCCACCGTTTTTCGGAGAAACCTTCAGCCCCTTTGAGGAAGGTGAGGAATACTTTGGCGCACTCAACACTGACGAGATCGCCGACGAAGAAGCTGCAGCAACACATGGTAATCGCGAGGCATCCCACTTAACTCGAGATCCCCCGTTAGTTGCCGAGCCTGCCTCGAGGCGTGATTCTAATCTCCATCCTGCATCACCGACTATCACGCCTGAACCACCAGGCGAGAACGATCCTGAACCGCGGCGAACGGAGCGCCCACCAATATACCGCGTTTGGTCCTATTGACCCAACTGGCGCCATGTCCCCCGACTGCCCGCTATTATTTAATGTACAGTATCATAAGTAAAGGATGCTCGTAACACTTTCATTATATCTCTGCTGTCATTTGCAAATAATAGTAGCCATTGCTGCGAATCACACCACCACTTTTCCGCTGTAGTAGCGGGGCAGTTGGTGTACCGGCGCTTCTGGTCGCCACAGGTGTGGCTGTTGTCTATTGTCGCCTGTTTGGTGGCAGCGTGCACGCATCTCCTTTAAGGCTCCTCACCAACCACCCACATTACCGTTCACTATGAGATCAAAGTTCAAGGTGCCTCGACGTCATTTGGGACTTGTCCAGAGCTTATGACTGACTTGTGCTTGGTTCCCGCCAGGACGAGCATCCGTTCGAGAAGCGCAAGGCGGAGGCTGAGCGCATCAGGCAGAAGTATCCTGATCGCATTCCAGTAAGTTCTTGAAAGTTTGTTTATCCCTCGTCCGTTCCTATATGCATTTCAGCATGGAAAGAAGATAGAACTCATACGTTGGCGGCTCCTTGTCTGTCTTGATGTAGGTTATCTGTGAGAAGGCCGATCGTACCGACATCCCTACGATCGACAAGAAGAAGTACCTTGTCCCTTCGGTGAGATTCACTACCGCAAATCCTCTTTTTCTGCAGTCCTCCTGTGCTGACTGAATCTCGCAATGTGGCGCTTGCTTGATGCATTTTGCGTGTGCGTGTGTCTATGTGTGGGCGGCTGCGACGACGTCCCTAAAGGATCTCACTGTCGGCCAGTTTGTTTATGTGATACGCAAACGTATCAAACTGGCACCTGAGAAAGCAATCTTCATATTCGTGGATGAAGTGCTACCGCCGACTGCAGCACTGATGAGCGCAATCTATGAGGAGCATAGGTGAGTCATCATCTTTTCCCAAACCCCCCTTCCCCTTGCCCCTTGTTGAGACTCGCGACACACCCGGCCCCGGTGCGCCCCGGCGCGTGTTCATTTTTGGGGGGAGCAACGCCGGATGCGCATGGGCGTGCATGCGTTGGGGGGGTGTGGTCACGGGTAGCGCATATTGTGGCTTGAAGCAAGTGTTTGCTGACAAGCGTCCACATTGGTAGGGACGAAGATGGCTTTTTATATGTCTCGTACTCTGGGGAGAATACCTTTGGTCTGGAGAGGACACCAATCGCGTTTGAAGGGTTCTAGAGATCTTTACCCTAACTCTTCTCTTTCTCGTGATCCCGCCTATCCCATCCTCCTTGGACTCCCTCCCGCCCCTTTGGCTTTGTGACTGTGCCGCCGCTTTATACCGTAGCGCAGTGTGTATCATATACAAATATCAATGTTCAGTTCTAACGGTCGGTCGGAACGTGGCTGAGCGCACCCCGCCTCGCTCACTGTGCTGCCTGCCACGTCGACGTTGACGTCAAATAACCTATTAGAAGACGTTAAGGGGTCAAAGGGGGCTGATCTATGAGATCCTCGCGTGCAAATAAGATTAAGAGGAACATGGAAGTCATAAACAAAGTGCGAACAGCGAAAAAGAGGTGTATAGGGGACAACTGAATGCTCTTCGATACAGAATAACGGCGCTTTCGAACGATGGAAGCAACAAAGTGTCTAATGGGAAGCGCCTTCGTTCTCATGACGCGTATAACCTTACAACGCCATCCGCACCCGTACTTGCAAGGAACGGAAGACCACCAGGATGGAAGGCCACGTCGAGTACACCCTCACCACCTTTCGCGCGATGGCCAGTTGCCTCCTGAATGCATGCGCGCGTCTTTAAGAGGTCCCAGAATCGCACCGAACAGTCTTGTCCTCCTGATACGAGCGTGAAGCCCGAAGGATCGATGGATAACGATGTTACGCCATCTAGGTGAGCAAGCATCGAGTGCGTACATTGGCCTGGACGGGTCAGAAATGTGAGAAGGCAGAAGTGGAGCCGACATCGATGCGGTCACGCACCCGTCACCAGGTCGAATATGCGAATGAAGCGATCTTCATGAGCGGTGATGAGGAGTGGCACAGTTTGGTGTGAAACAATTTTATTGATTTGAGTTCTCTCTGTGCCATCTAAATTACGAATCGTGGGCTTAGCTACCAACTTTCTCGTGCGCGCGCTAAGGGAGCACCTACCATAACTAACATCGCTCGGCAGCCGCGCCGTCTCCTTCCCAGTTTCAAGGTCGAAAATTTTAACGACAGCGTTGCGATATGCCACAGCAACCCGCCGTAGATCTGTCCTAATCGCGGTAAGGCTGGTCACGGCGTGCGCTTCCGGTTGTTCATCGCGTTCGCCAGAAGCGAGGCCGTCAGTGCCGGTGTAGCCCCAGCTTAATAACAATTTTCCAATGTTCCCTTCGGATGTCAAGAGGCCGGAAACAGATGATGGCGGAAGCAACGCGGCGGGACTGACGTCCCATACTCTGACCGTGCCATCAGAACCGCAGCTCACAAGAGCGCCCTCGTTGCGCACAAGCACACAATCCCAGACCGCATCGGTGTGGCCCACGAGTGTTGCAATTGGAACACCCGTGCTGGTCTCGAATGGCGCATAAGTCGTCCGACCCGCCGGCGGGAGCTGCCAGACACGTATTGTGGCATCGAGCGAAGCGCTATAAAGCAATCTCCTTGAAGCAGAGTGCGCAAGAGCAGTGATAGGGGCTGTATGCGCCCGGAGCGTCACTTGAGGCTCGATTTCGGTGCCAGGACGTGACCTGGAAGAATCGAGGAAGTATACGGGTTAGCAGAATGGTCGAAACACTAACAGAGAGATGACGCATACGACGATGCCAAGCTGGTCTGATCCATTCGCCAGATTTTGATCGTGTTGTCGTCACTGCCAGTAGCTAGGCTCAGCTCATTGGGGTGGAATGATATCGCTCGCACGCCATCGAGGTGACTAAGAACACAGTTGAGAGCAGTTCAAAATCGCAGCACTTTCGTCAGAGGCTTGTATCACATACCTTCTCAGTGTCTTCTTTGCCTTCCAAGCGGGCCCAGAGGCGCTGTCATCACCACTACTGGAATCCAGACTGCCGCAAGAGCCGTCCGTGTCGGAGTCATCGTCGAGGAGCTCTTTTGAAGATAAAAATGGTTGAATGCCTCCTGACAATAAATGCTCAGGATCTGAGAAGCGATAAACATCAGTTTAGTCCAAACGGCGGTCACGTTCAACTCGTAGCGTACCCTGTTGCTGTTGGCGCTGCAGCCTTTGAACCTCTTCTTCATGAGCCGCCCGCAGCTTTTCTCGCCACGCACCATCAGGTCTGAAGATTGCCGTGAGCTGAGAGGGCTCTGGAACTGCAGGGTCATCATGCTCGCCCCCGAGGCTAGCGCTGGCCATGGTTGACGGTGCATCAGGTTTGGAGAAATTTGACGAAGAGCTCCGTGAGGGTGAGATGGGATTGAATGGTGCGTGTTGTTCCTCCTCTTCAAGAGGAGGAGATGATGAAGACGATCTTTCTGCCGAAGCGCCTGCAATGGTGTCGGCGTGATCATTCCGTTCGGCAGTTTGTACGTCTTCTTCTGGGGCTTCCTCAGTTGATAAGAATTGAGGACCAAAAGGAACTTCCCGCCGTGAAGCTGAGGCAGGGTCTTCGTTGGCCTCCCCCGTTAAGGGAAACGCCTGGTGGATTTCCTGATTCTGACCTTGTGCAGCATGTGTTTGGCTGCCTGGAGGTTGTGGGAACACGTTCACAACGTCCGGGACGACCTTGCGTGGTCGACCAAGCGCTGTTAAGTTGAGTGTGCCGCCGGCACCTAGCGGGACGGTCCCGGTTGTCGGCTGCTGCAAGTTCGAGGATAAATGTGAAGCGGGTTGAATCTGTGGCTGAGGGAAAAGTTGAACTTGCTGTTGAGGCTGTGCTTGTTGCTGCTGGTATTGCGGTTGTGGTGGCTGCTGCTGTTGCTGAGGCTGCTGTCCTGGCTGTTGTGTTTGCTGCGAATAATCGTTGACGGAGAACGAAGGCAGGTTTGGGATGCTAACGGGGAGATTTGGCGCACTGGCGCTGCCACCAATAGCACCAACAAGAGGTCGATTGGGGAGAGGATTTACGGCTTGAGAGGAGGTGAGGTACGTAATTTCCTGCAAACATTGCTTCAGGTATTCCCTGGAACGCGCACGAGACTTTGGATCGCGGCCTTGTGGAGGACGACCGAGACCAACTTGCCCAGACTGTGTGTTCGAGGATGGTAATTGGGGCGGTGCTGGGGATTGAGACTTTGTAATGGGGCCAGCCGTGCCGTTTTGGTGAGGCAAAACTCCGTTTGGCATTGGAGCAGGTTCATGCAACTCAAGACCTGCTAACCGGAATGAACAACGGCGGCTGAAATTATAAAAAAACAGCGCATCACCTTCGCTCTTGGGGGAACTTCCTGCACTGCCATTCTTGTGTAGCTCGCCCGCGCCCGCGTCATCCTTGCTCGAGGAGCTCTTATGGCCCTTCGATGACGAGCCAGATCCAAAAGACTTGCCTTTTGCCTGCTCGGAATTTTTGGTACTGTTTGAAAGTCAAAATGAGCAATTATTGACGTGAAAACGATGCCAGGAGGATGTCATACGTACCGTTCAACACGAAGAGCATATTCTAGCATTTTGATACGGCGCATGAAATCACTTTTGACATTTTCGAAAGACCGCCTTTCACCTTCAAGCAGAGCAATCCTAAACAATAAGGCGGGATAAACGACGTGTCTGTTGATACGCTAGCTGTAAGGCGCACACCTTGCTATAGACTCTGCTCGCTCGATCTCCCATTCATTCCTGTCACGCTCGTACCTTCGCCATTCAGACTGAAGATAGTGAAGAATGGAGGATAGCGTCCAGTCTTGCCCTGACGGTGGAGGAGGTGGTACGAAAGGCTGTCCAGGTTGTCCTTGCTGCTGGTGATTTTGTCCCAACTGCTGGGCGTGCTGCTGCTGCTGTTGCTGGCCCAGTCCTTGTTGGCCACCCACTTGCTGCTGAGGCGTCGGAGGTGGTAATTGCACCTGCTGCTGCTGTGGGGGCATAGGAATGGGGATCATCCTGAGCGCACGCCCTTGGAGAGAGTATTTGGTGTTGTTTGGTCTACAAGGAAAGCGGCGACGTCCGCGTACACACACACCACTTCCTGTTGTGAAGCAATATCTCTGATAAGCGTAGGGAGACGTTCATGGATGAATCAGAAGCATTCATCGCCTGGCTGGGGACTTACAATCTCCCGACGCGCTCAGTCGCCACACTCGCCGATCTCAGTGACGGGGTTCCACTCTTTGATGTGCTTTCTATAATGTGAGAACTGAGCATTTCCATACTCTCTCTAGCCGCTCGGGTTTCCCTAATTTAACGCATATACGACTGGTTAGCGATGATAATTATTTCAAACACCCAAGTCGCGCTGCCTCACAATTAGCTGAGAACTGGGTTCTACGCCTTGCGTCACTCAAGAGGCTTTTTCGTCTCATTACTCAATACTTTGTCGACGCCCTAAATCAGCCGAGCTCGTCTCTTGACGTTCCGGACCTCCAGGCAATTGCCAGAGACCATGATGCATTGCATACTATGGCGGTGTGTCGGCTCGTACTCGCAATCGCAGTGCAAAGCGAGGGGAAACAAGAGGTTGTGGAGCACATCAAAAAGCTCAGTGAACGCCATCAAAGCGCCCTGATGCGGTCAATAGAGGAGGTGTGTCTATCAATTTACAGTGCATTCCAAATGTCAAATTCTTGTGTGTTGAGTAACACCATAGGGTCTCAGAAAGTACCCACCTCAACCCAAACATGAAGGCGACCTTCCTATGACGGAGTAAGTATGTAGGGCTAGCTACAACCGCGCACAAATTGACATGAGGGGACCACAGGGATGATCACTTTTATCAAATACAGAGTGATCGAAGCCGTGCTCTAGCCGAAAAAGAAACGCTGGAGAACGTTTACAAAACTCTCATTGCTGACCATCAAGCCCTTCAAGCAAATTATGTGCGGCAGAACACGCATGATGGGGTTACTCGACAATTAATGCTGGATCTGTTAGGACGACGCGATGTCAGAAAAATCTGAGGCGATTGCACGATTGAAGGAAGCCGAGAGACGAAATGAGAGTCATCGAAACGACAAAGCCGACGCGATGATGCGAGCGGAAATAGACCGACTGCGACTCGAAATGTAAGGCTTCTCTACGCTGTTCAGCTGCAGCCATCCTGACAGACCACTCAAGTTCAAAGAGTGAGGATAATCTTGGGGCCGCAGAAGCGGAAGTAGAGAAACAGACGAATCGTAATGCTGAATTGACCCGCAAAGTATATCCACCCCCGCTGCCTTGCATACCGTCTCTGACTAACTCGCTCAGCTTGAGGATCTACAAGTCCAAGCCAATCTTGCTGCCAAACTTAAAGACCAAGTAGACGAGTACGCTTTATGCCGTCATGTGTCTGCATAACACTGACATGTCGAGCGTCACAGATATAAACACTCAGCTGAAAAGGTCCAGAAGATGGAAAATGTTATGGAGAAATACAAGAAGAAGCTGGAGGAAAGCGCTGAACTTCGGAGACTGGTTAAGGTACGGCGTTGCGGACCCAAGAATCAACAATTCCCTTACCTTGCGCGAATTTCAAGACTTTGGAAGATCAAAACGCATCATTAGTGGATAAGAACGCCTCGCTCGAGGAAGAGTTCAAGAAAGTTTCTTCTTTTCGGCCCCTGATGGATTCGTACAAATCATCAATCACTGATCTCGAAGGCAAGGTCGCTTCGCGGACGAAGGAAGTTGAGACGCTCAAGTATCAGTTGGAGCAGGCCCAAGCAAAGCTTGCCATTATCATACAAGAGCGCACTGCAGATACCGAGGCGCTCGAACTTTACCAAGAACGCGTCAGGGAGCTGGAACTTGCCGTCGATCCGTCTCGTGTCCGCACATCGTCGCACTTCAAAACACCTTCGTCTAATTCTGTGTCTCCTACTGTCGCAAACGGGCCGGTTGTGAGCCTCAACAGCTCAGGTAACCTGGATGAGGAGCTAGACGATGCGACGTCTGGTCGGACTTGGACGGATATGAAACTCGAGATCCGCGCCTTAAAGCGCCAAATTGCTGACCTCAAGAGTAACTCTGCAGATGCTGGTCGTGTGCAGGTGTTAGAAACTTTGTTCGAAGACGCGAAGCGCAGCAAGGCGCGCTATGAGGAAGACTACCTGCTTGTGCATCGCGAGAAGCTCGTCCTGCAGGCGCACCTTGATGAGGTACGAAGCGGAAAGAGTTCTGGTGACGGGTATGTCACATTTCTCGACCGGTCTGCAATGCCATGCTCATCAACTCCCTCGGAGCAGTGCTGAAGCCGCGATTGCGCTGAGGCAGCGCCTTAACGAAGTTGTCGAGCAACTTGATACTCTCCGGGTTGAACACAATCAATTATCTGTTCAACACGAAGCGCAAAGTCGGGCACTCACGATAGCAAAATCGGATCGTATGTGCTTACTCGCTGCTTTACTCCGTCATTTAAGTTAACACTCTCCCAGTGAATCTCGTTAATAAAGACCAACTGGATATTCTGGCAACTCTGCGAGAATCCGTGAATGAAGATAAATTCGGTCTGGAGGCCGAGGTGAAGAAGCTCCATACTCAAGTTCAAGACCTGAAAGAGAGGAACAAGATGCACCTGGAGCAAGTCAACACTCTCCTGATGGAGAAAGTCAACCTTCAGAGTGACGGTATGACACAACGAGAGAAGATGCTTGAGAGAGAGAGAACATTCGCGTACACAATCCCCGATCCACTATGGCTGATTTTATGCTGATGCTCGCTGCCATTGCTTGATAGTGATTTGCGCGCTTCAGTCGGCGGGAAGGACCTGCCTGAGGACATCAAAGCCCGACTCACGGCCCTCCACGAGGAAAACAATTTGCTCAAGGAGAAGAACCGAACGGACAAGCAGATTCTGGCTAAAGCAAGAAGTGTATGCGTAATCCTTCGATTTCTGAGAGTGCACTGCATTGTCATCATCCTCGTGTTGTAGCTGGTAAAGGAGCAAGATGAGATGATCCAGGCCATGAAAACTGCTGCCCCTTCAGGGGTGAGTCGTACTTGCTATATTCTCACTGTGCGCTGCCACTTACAGGACGGATTCTTCGAAGTCTAACTTTCAAGAAGCCGAAGCAATGTTTCAGGCACAGATAAAAGCTCTCGAGGAAGCCCTGGCCAGCCAGAAGGTGAGCTCGCTCATGCACTCAAATCGTACCGACTATTCACTTGCTCCACCAACTTTAGAGGAAAGAATTAGACCTGCGGAAAATTTATTCGCGTGAACAAGCCCTCATACTCAGCGTCCTTCATAATCATGGCATGGAACGGATACGAGTCCATCAGGCGAACCACCGAAAACCTAATGGCGGATCTCTACCGCCTTCCAGCTGGCTTAAAGCGAATAGGGAGAAAGTGAGAGTCTGCATGTCCATATCCGACAGTTGACGTCAAGCTTATTTTGTAATTTCGTTGATGTAGGCAAACACTTCATTGGTAAGCGGAGCGTACCCAGGTCCAACCCAGTGCACTATCATGACTTGCCACCGACAGAGATAGACAACTAAGATACCCCAGCAAATTATCGCCATATTCCTAATGCCGTGCATACCCCGCTACACGCACTGAAGCAATAATTAAACCACCCATACCCGCATGCCTACCCCAATCACCTGTTTTATATCACGCTGGATAACAGCTTCGCCTGTCATGCCTTTATGGTGTCTCAGGAGCCAGTGCTCATCTGTTCTGCCGCAACTTCCCCCTTTTAATCATTAATGATTAATGAATCATGTGAAGGCCGAATTGCTCGGTACCAGATGTCGTGCCGATGGATATGTGGATATTGCTCCATCCCATCGCGAAGAATGGATCTGGTACATGTCTTGGCAGTGTCTCATATTTGCTCGTAGTCCGGGTGAGGCTCTCGAGTCCACCACAGACTTCTGCGGACCCCGACCACTAATGGAGTTACGCAATTCACCGTGTTAGTAGGACGTCAATGACGGAGCCCGCGCTTATCGTGGCGGCTGCACCAGTGACGTCCGCGATCATCGACAAGTCAGCTATGAGAGATCAGTTTCAGAGATTGCGTGGCGCGGGGCCAACCGATGCAATTGTCATTTGAAACGATTCGCAAGCAGGCTCCCTGCCCACCTGGTTTTGGTTTAGGTGTTAAGTTCTTGTTGGTCGGTATACAACAATACGGCAGCGGTCATGGAACGTGCGACCGCCAAAGAGCCCCGCAGACGACGAAACAAAAAAACACAGGTGCCATCGTCAAGGGCTGTGTTCTGTGTTCCGAA
>Ga0307508_10002796_pt1 | contig 18143 bp, 8 predicted proteins | sample 9_EM_MG_FD_203089 | JGI IMG/M metagenome (GOLD analysis project Ga0307508, IMG submission 203089) | Populus trichocarpa ectomycorrhiza microbial communities from riparian zone in the Pacific Northwest, United States - 9_EM | ecosystem: Host-associated > Plants > Roots > Unclassified | place... | reverse complement strand
TTGAGATCAAGATTATAGTGTGACACTGGGGTTGTCTGGTAACCGGAGTGTGGGGAGAATCAAAGGTAATCAGGCTACTTTCGATAATTCACAACGGAATAATCTTAGATCTTGTGTGTGGGTTCGGGGGTAGTGTTGTTTGAGGGTGTTCTTTTTTGGTTTCTCCTGGTTTCCGAGAGAAACCCTCTTTCTTTTTATGGTGGAGGCCGTAGCGTGAGATCTGATGAACCAGCGTGAGCGCTGATGACTCGGGCTTGGATTCTCCCGAGGTGCGGGGACCCCGTGGTTGATCCATTGGCCATAGCAGGGTGTAGATAAGGGGAGATGAGGTCTCATGCACCTTGCGGCACCCTAGGCCCAGAGTCCTCCGTCTCTCCCGGAGGGGAGAGCTCCCTGAGGAGCCACGTACTGCATGAGGGCCATGTAGTCGTGCGGGGTCTAAGTTCTAGAGTCTGTCGATCACCCTGGGGTGACGCAATCTCCCTCTGGGGAGAGACCCGTTCGTTTGCACTCACCCCCTCATCTCCGGAGTTAGCCTTAGGTCCGGTTTTCTCGGCCGACAGCTAATCTCCGTCTCCTCGATCTCCTGCCTAGACTCTCTGACATCATTACCCGTGCTTCAGAGGCAACTTAGTGCCTTTCCCCGAAGGCCCGTGGTGAGTCTCCCTTGCTACGTACTCCCGCTAATTACTAAGGTGTAACACATATAGGCTGTGTAAATGTAACACTGGGAAGTCTGGTCAACTTCGAAGTGTTGGTAATATTGAACTAGTCAGGTTTCTCAATAGTTACAAAGGAGATGGGGTGCACGTAGTCTTTGCCAGTGTTCAGTTATTATACAGGAATAATATCTCCCATGACCATCCTTCCAAGTTTACTCACCGTTAAGGGATTCACAGTGAATAATCCAAGGGGTTCAGTTCAATATTGGAATTGCCTGCGACACTTTGGCATAATAGTTCAGTTCAGCATATGTCTAGCAGCTATCTGATAACTTGTGCATATTGTAAGAGGAGGATTCCGGGCATCGCGGACGCTACACCTAGAGTGGCTAGCATAGCCACTAGCGTGGCTTCTAGAGTTGGTGGGACTTGACACATGGCTGCCCTAAGGGCTTCTGTAGATAGACAGTCACACACTAGCGCTAGCACACAGACACTCGTATAAGTGTCTGGTGCTCCTCTCTTCAGAATGGACATGTTTCTTGCTACCCCCCAACTGGTAGCAACACTTTATTTTCTCTGCCCCACAGGACCAGCAGCGAGCATTCTTTATTATCCTACCCCGTACGACACACTTTATTTCCCTTCCCCGCACGACCAGCGGCGAGCATTCTTTATTGCACCATGTGACGAGTGGCGAGCAGAAGGAGGGCGCAGAAACATCAAGATCCCAAGAGGACAACAAGAAAATCGAGAAAACGAGGAAACCGAGCGACGAGACATAGGATGGCCCAGCGAACGGACTCTCGCGTGAAAAGGAGCTACGGGAGGACGTGGCAAGCGGTAAGCGCAGGGGCTAACGTTTCGGGGCCCATACCTTATGTCTCACCAAGCTGTTTCCAGTCACATACAGTGCACTGACCTTCAAGAAAAAGATACTCACACGCTGCATTCACACACCTTATTCACACGCCGTATTCACATACCGTATTCACACGCCGTATTCACACACCGTATTCACAGACCATATTCACATGCAGTATTCACACGCTGTACACAAACATGCCGTACACACACACCGTACACACACACCGTCCAGCAGTCTCAACTACCCATTCACCGGGCTGAGCTACTGCCTATAGAACCCGTTCATCGGACAGATTCAAGAAGAATTTGAGCAAATCAAGTGGATTTGGGAAGTAATCGAGCGTATCAGGCACAATCGCACCAGTCTCAACTATCCGTTCACCGGGCTGAGCTACTGCCTATATAACCCATTTATCGGGCAGAAGCGCTGAGCATTTCCAAAAGCGCGGCGAGCATTTCCAAAGTGCGACGCGCATTTCCAAAGTACGGCGAGCAAAACAGGGCATGCCGAAACAGCAAGCAATGTCAAACACCCCGAAATTCTGGCCGGGGCCAGGCAAGCTACTCGAGTGGATTGGTGAGGCGAACCTCTCACGCGACGAAAACTCGGTAGTTATAGCTGTTTCAGCTGAAGCGGTCCTGAATGCCTATGCTCAGTGGTATGAGAGTCACCGGGAAGCCTTGGTGGAGATGGCAGTCTGGAAGCAGTGCTACGATCACCTCTTGGTCATCAGCAAACAAGCCACAAAACTACACGCTGGGACCTCGAGCCAAAACCCGATCATTCAAAAAATTAAACCGCATGAGCCAAAGAGATTTGATGGTTCCCAGGATTTGGAGGTTGTCACTCTATTTCTTGAAGGCATACAGCACTATGTTCGATAGGGTAGAGTAGTATGTCAAGGGGCATCCGAAGACAACCAGAAGATCGACACCTTATGGTGTTTTCTCACAGCCAAGGTGTTCCACTGGTTCGAGAACAGCATGAAGAAACAGGGTGTGGACGCTATTCCTCCGTAGGAATACAACTACAAGATCACATGGGATACCATGAAGATCCTCTTCAAGTACCAGTACGTTCCAGAACGGGCTATTTCAGTAATCCGCTGTGAATGGTATACCTTACAGTTCAGCCACCAGCAGGTTTTGTCTTTCAATCAGAGAGTGTTGGAACTAATCACCATTCTGGACGGGTCGCTGACCATTACGAGGGAAAACCCACTCTGGGAGGAATACCTGATCAAGCTGCCAGAAGCGATGCAGAACAATATATCGCAGCAGGTACGCCTCATGGACATCCTTGGCAACAGGAACCAGATGACACTATCTGGTATGATGGATATTGTCGCCGCACGCACCCTTCCGCTTCTGCCGATGCCATCCAATCTGACTAATATCAGGAGCGGCGAGCTCAATGCTGTGGTCAACGATGAATTCAACGCTGTGGTTGATGAAAAAGTACAGTGTCACCGTTGCCTCGGTTTTGGTCAGATCGCGCACCAGTGCAGTACTCCGAACAATCACACGGCACCAGTCAGGCCTCATGGAGGAGGCGAAGGAGGACATGAAGCCGAACGTGAGGGGGAATTTCAGAAACAACAATCATTCAACCAGCCGCCACCCCCTCAGCAATCCCTGTACCGTACTGGCCAAACTTCCTACCGTGTCAACCAACCCAAATTGCGTGCCCCACCAGTAGGAGTGACAGAGCGTCCTCCTACTAAGGAACGAGAGGTAGCAAGACTTTATTTGACAAACCTTAATGTGGTACAGAAAGACATTAATGATAAAAGTGATTTGTTACATTTTTACGCCAAAGTCCAAACCTCTCATTCCAAAAGTCACTCAGCCTACACCCTAATGGACCCAGGTACTTCACACTGTTATATCGCTACCGTATTTGCAAAACAGCTTGGTTTACCGTTTCGACATGCTGGGCGCATGTCAATCGTCACAGCTGGAACCAAACACCCTCCCGAGGACAGATACCGGGTCTGGCTTAACGGACGTATACAGGATGTCACTGGGAACTACATAGATGTTACAGGCTGGTACACTGTGTTTGATCTTAAAGGTGCCTACAACATTATTATTGGAAAGAATTGGCACTCGAAGACACGCCATTTGGTGGATTCGGACAATGTCTTGCACCTGTTGGATGCCGATTGGTCATTGCTGACGGATGGATGACCAGCGTTCATATCCAGGCTTTCCTTAAAAGGATTTCGACCGCACCAGGGCCGCTACCGGGAAGTTTACAACCACTGCGAAGCGGTAGCTCAAGCGAAATCCATCAACCTGATATCTGCAAACGAGACGCAATGGGCAATAGCAAAATCCAGTGGCGACATGATATTCGTGATTGACATCTGGGAGAGACAGGTGGGCATGGAATTCGGTGAGGATGAATCTGTTTTCGCAGACCTTGGAAAGTGGAGAGTTCAAATCCGTCAGGATTTTGACGACCTCTTTCAGCCACCGAGTGGCGTACCACCACCAGGAGATCATGATTTCCGTATCTATACCGATCCGATGGCAAAAATTCCACACCGACAGCCATACCGGATGACACAGTCCGAAAGGATGGAATTTGAGGTACAGATCAAGAAGTTACTCGCAAATGGGTGGGTGATGGACTCACATTCACGTTATGCAGCACCAATAATCTTTGTGAAAAAGCCAGATGCCACGCTCCGAATGTGTGTTGATTACTGTGGGTTGAACTTGATAACGACCAAAGATCGGTATCCTTTGCTGTATATCGAGGACTTGCTGGATAAGCTCCATGGGGCACGCATGTTTACCAAGTTGGACTTTGCGAGTGGATACCACCAGGTGCGAGTGCATTCAGACGACTGCCACAAGACCGTATTCATAGTGCCAGATGGATTCTATGAGTATAAAGTCATTCCGTTTGGACTTGCAAATGCACCAGCTGCGTTTATGCGTATGATGCACAGAATATTACATCCACATCGCCGAAATGCAATCGTGTATCTGGACAATGTCCTGATCTTTTCAAGAACGTTGGCAGAACACAAGTCACATGTGGAAGGTGTGCTTCAGGTGTTACAGAACACCCAGTTACGTCTGAGTGAGGCCAAGTGCGTGTTTGGTACTCTGGAAACGTTGTTTGTTGGTTTCAGAGTAAATAGATACGGCATTCACACTGAGGAAAAGAAAGTCAGGGCAGTATGGGAATGGCCAACACCCAAAACACCAACGGAACTTCGTGGATTCCTCGGTTTAGCCAGCTACTAAAGGAAGTTTGTTCCGAAATTCAGCCATCGAGCTTGTCTGCTACATGACCTCATGGCAAAACCCAAGAATGACTACATCTGGGCTAGCCAGCATAGGGATCAGTTTGAGGATCTGAAGAAGGCTTTGATATCCGTACCGGTCTTGGCAACCCTGGATCTGGAGGCCGATTTCATCCTGCGAACTGAAGCCTCGGATACCGCGATTGGAGGTGTTCTGGTACAAAAGCAGCTGTATGAAGGAAGGTTGGTGGAGCGGCCACTGGAATACTTTTCGAGGGAGTTCCACACGGTTGAGGCGAGGTATCCTGCATACGACCGAGAGCTCCTTGCAATCAAAGCAAATCTGGAACATTGGGCTTGCCACGTTCATGGGCGGAAACGTACCACCATCTATACGGATCATGCATCATTGCAGCATATCCTCGGACAAAATAAGCTGACGAGCTGTCAGTGGCGTCACCTTGACAGGCTCCAACAGCACGACTACAAGGTCAAATACTTTCCTGGAGCAGCGAATGTTGTGGCAGACGCACTCAGCCGGATTGCCTACACACAGGGAAAGCAGCCAAAGGTCGATCCGCAGTACCTCAATGTCATCGAAATGCGGGTATCAGCCTCAACCGAGTGGCTGAACGATGTTCGAAAAGGCTATGGGGAGGACACAATTTTCGGTCCAGTTCTAGAATATTTGAGCGATAGTGACAAAAACGAGGACAAAAAGACAAGTTCGAAGCAGTCTCGCCATGTTAAGGAACGAGCAAAGTCGTACACACTTGAAGAAGGCCTGCTGTACCATAAGCCGTCAGGCGGAAGGTTATCTATCCCAAAATTCATGAGAACGGACGTGATTTGAGAAGCACACGATGCTATTCTGGGTGGTGGATATAGTGGCATCACAAAGATAGCAGCAGCAGTTGGGTTTCAGTACTACTGGCCAAAGCTGACAGATTCGGTCGCAGAATGGATTGCCCGATGTGATGTATGCCACCGAATAAAGCACAAGAATGCGAGGCCGTATGGACTCCTGCAGGCACTACCAATTTCACTCGAACGCGTAGAACGGGTGAACATCGATTTCGTTACCAAGTTACCGACGTCAGACGCCGGTTACAATGGTGTAGCGACAATTATCGATCCCCTGATGAAGCGAGCACATTGAATTCCTGTTAAGGAAGCTGAGCTCACCTTAGAAAAGTTCACAACAGCATTATTGATGGTTACGTTCGGTCACGGGGGCTATCCGTATCGATCGTATCTGACCGGGACACCCGATTTACCTCCAGCTTCTGGCAATCGTTGTGTTCACAACTCAGGATTAAGCTTCGGATGTCTACAGCATACCACCCACAGTAGGGCGGTCAAGCGGAAAAGGCAAATGCCACTCTGGAAACGTTTTTTGAAGGTATATATATTGCAACTCAAATCCCCCGAGCAGTGGAGCCAGTTGTTTCCATTGGCGGAGTTCACTTACAACGCGGCTAAGCACAAGGCTATAGAAATGTCACCATTTGAGGCAGATGTCGGATACATTCCGAGGCTCCTGCTCGATTTACTGGCACCAGGTTCATGGACGCCAAATTCGAGACCCGGAATGGAATACGCAGAATGGCTCGTCAAGATCCTACGGATGCTTCGAGAGCGAATGAATGTGGCCGAATTGACGCTGGTGACAGAAGCAAACGAGCATCGTCAGCCGTATCCATTTTGGATAGGCGATTCAGTATTCCTGGACACCTGTTAGCTACCAGTTGGCTACGCCAATGTCAATTCCACTGCCAACGACAGCGCCAATTCGCGAAAGTTTCAACATCCGTACGCAGGTCCGTTTACAATCCTAAATTCAGCTGACAAGAATGCTTTCATTCTCAACATCCCGGCGCACTGGCGCTTACATCTGGTTTTCAACATCGTACGCCTCAAGTTATCAAGAGTCGACAGAACCCGTGAACACCCACCCCCACCCCCACTACGCTCCACCGCTACTGTCGAGTACGAGGTTGATTCGATCCGCAAGTACAGAGGTACTACAGTTCGAGATCTCAAATATTTGGTCAAATGGGTCAGTTACGTTGACCCTATGTGGGAACCACTGGCGAACCTGAGGGGCAGTAGCAACAAGCTGCTGGGTGAATACCACGCTGCGAATGGCTTGCGAGTCTACCAGTGGATGGAACAGGAGTGAAAGGGAGTGTCAGCTGAGTATTATGGGAGGGGTTATTGTTACAAGTTGGGTTTGTCGTTGTTTTTTTTTAGGGGCGATGCTTGTTTTATTGAGACAGAAGTAGTTGTAGGAGGAGGATTCCAGGTGTCACGGACGCTACGTCTAGAGTGGCTAGCATGGCCACTAGCGTGGCTTCTAGAGTTGGTGGGACTTGGCACATGGCTGCCCTAAGGGCTTCTGTAGATAGACAGTCACACACTAGCGCTAGCACACGGACTCTCGTATAAGTGTCCGGTGCTCCTCTCTTTAGAATGGACATGTTTCTCGCTACCCCTCACATATTGCTTTGGTGTATTAGTTGAATTGAGATAGGTTCAGCATTTTGGCCAAGTGCTCACTTACAGCACTTTGGCTGAGGATCAAATTGAGATGGACCTGGTGGCTTGACTGACAGGTCACTTGTGGCGCTTCAGTGAATGGTTCCAACAGAGATGGGCCAGATGTCTTGCCCAATACTTGCTTGCAGTGCTTTGGCAGATCGTTCAGATCGAGATGGGCTCGTCGTCTTATCTGAAGGCTTGCTCGTATCGCTGGAGTGGATGCTTCGATTCGAGACAGGTACAGTGTCAGGCCTGATGACTCACTCATGGTGCGTCATCGGATTGTTCAATTCGAGATAGGTCTGACGTGCTGTCTGAGAGCTCACTCGTATTGGTTCAGTGGATAGTTTGAGACACACCTGGTGTAACACTCAGGTGTTTCACCAACAGCACAATTGCCCAGGTGGTCACTAATAGTCTATCACCCTTGAGCGGGCAACACTTGTATGAAGGCAGCGGAGCGACCATGTAGTTCTGAAGGATTTGCACGGGAGCGTTGGGAAAATTCACTAAGTGATTTGTGTTCGAAATATCACTAGAGAGTTGATCCCAGAAACAATGTAATATTGTTAAGGTTCAACTTCAGACTGATCGTTGCTGATGTCTCTCTACGTAGGAAACTGGCGCTCTTTAAATGTGGCACCGACTCGTTGGCCATCTGCTCTCAGGCTGACTTGGTAAGCGCAATACCTCGGTATTATGCAACAGCGTCTCTCCTCATCAGAGGAAGATAGGGTTGATTGGGACATGGCACTGGTTGATAGGTATGGACCCAGAAGATCTTTGATCTGGGTGCTTGCAAACAATCTTTGTTTGTACCCCCTTGTAGGCCTTGTCACCCTTGTGCTCCTGTCTGCAGCCCTTACTGGCTAAATGCTTCTCAGGTGCATTCAGGGTCACAATCTATGAGTCTAGATGCTTCCAGGAAGGCCTGGTGACGTCGGTACAAGTTCTACAGCAATCGCAGTTAACTGAAGAATACGTCTCTGTAACTTGACAAGTTAAGGTCCGATCTTCTCCAAACAACTGACAGATGGTCTGGCTCCCCTCATATACCCACCGGACCCGTTCCGCCTCGCGCGTCCTGCACGACCGCTCATGAGTTATATTGTACCCAGAAAATGTTGACATTTTTGCTGGTATACGGCAACTAGTAGCTTTTAGTATGGGTCTCATGGATAATAACCTTGACACCTCCCAGGGATGTGACCAGGCCCTTGCCTGAGGCTGCCACTCATCCCCTTTCCCATTGGTAACCTTGAGTTACCACCCGGCTGCTGTTGGGTCGGTAATACTCCTCTCTTTCAGAGCTCACCCCAGCCTGTGACTTTCACTCATGAAATATCACTCGGCCTCAATCCTCAGATTGGGTCTGACTAGTCATACTAATTGCATGTCTTGGGGTGTCACCAGCACGCTGGGTGTAACACCTGGCATCTTGCCCAACAGCTCACTTGAGCTGCTTCAGTGGATGGTTCAACACTTCAATGACTGCCAGCAGCTTATGTGACAACTGCCTGACAGGTAAGATAGACAAGGGATACGCTCACACACCAATCTCAAGGAAGGGAGTGATAAACAGACCACCTACTGGTGACCAAGACATCAAGTCAACAACCATCCCTACAAACGATCACACAAGTGAGTCATCACCATAGAACCACGTATGTTCTGACGAGTCAGTCGTCCCCTTGGAATCGCGAGCAAGCTTCAATGATTCTGCTTGGGGTGGGCTGTCATATACATATCCAGCTCAGTGAAGTCACATGCAGCGGAAGATTACCCTGCTCTACAACCTGAAAACTCTTTGCTTTGGCACTAGACTTCATCAGTATACATATCAAGGATAACTCTCGATTGGATTTGGATAGTAGTACTTCCACATATCCTGCTGAGAGTTGCCAGAGCAGGTCTTCACTTCTCTCTTTGTAATTGGGTGAAGTGATTAGATTGTATACGGAGTTGATTACTTTACTTGACTGAATATAATGAATCCTCAACGATACCAGCTAGTCCTTCTCAGCTGCGATGGCATCAAGGTATAGCTCCACCCCATATCTCTCCCCTCAGACTCTTGAACCTTGAGGTGCAGTCCTGTAGTGGTGTTTGCACTTTCCCGAATACGAGCTAGTAGTTAGTCCGAGAGCTACCCAGTACTATAGGATTAGCTTGAAGTCAAGCCTTTGCTTCAGTATCTGTTCAACTCGATGTCCCTCACCTTGGTACAGAGTATACCCTACATCATAATTGTTCAAAGCATCTTGAAGAAGTGGGGGATAGGTTCATACTATTATGCACTGGCAAAGCCCAGAGTTCATTGCTATAATCAGATATTAATGACCAGGATGCAAGTAGTAGCAGGATCCCTTATGTCTCCTAACAATAGGGTGCAGTGGTATCGCCTCAGACCTTTGAGCTATCTGCGATGATACATAGAATGTCCTACTAGTGGTGTTGTTTCTCTAGACCGATCTTCAGAAAACAATCCTGCTCCTATTCTGAGACCTAGAATCGTAACTCCTTGCATTCCCATTTCCTTCCATTGGCTTGTCCGTATGATGACCACCAAGGTTGACTTTCTCTGTGGCAACACTTGCGCTTTTCCGGTCGGTGCCGGTACTTGACTCTGGGGTTTCTCGGTGCTGAAGAGTTGGTCGACCTGAGCTGATCACTGATGGTGTTGGCTGCCCAGTCTCAGTATACCATCCTAAAACCGTATAATGAGTTTCAGATACCTTCCTGCCTTGTCCGTATCCAAATTCCGACCCTGTAGTATTTAGGGTGTAACTGTAAAGAGCCTAAAACAGTTTATACACAGTAGGTTCGTAATACCTTTCCGTAACATAACTCTGGTATGAAAGATAAGCACCAAAGATAGTTTGTGATACTTGGATAGCCTCAGTTGAGGGGAGAGTATTGAGGTTGTGGGACAAATGACTAGTTCTCATATCAAAGTAGGGTTATAAGATAATAACAGGACATCAGGAAAAAATTAAGAAATTATCCCTGCATGTCTGTAAGAACAACCTGTGTCAGTAGCTTTGCTAGAATCCTTAGCTCTGGTAAGGATAGTGAATCTTACCAAACCAACCACCCACTTACGGAAGCTAGGAAAGCTAGGAAAGCAAGCAAAGCTACGGATGTACCACCAATCTTACCGACACAACCACCAACCTTACTGAGGCAACCACCAACTTTACCGATGCAACCACCACCTTACTGGAGCTATGGAAGCTAGAAAAGCTAGGAAAGCTAGGGAAGCTTACGGGAGCAATAAGTGTGCACTGTGAGCAGTTTCATTACTAGTTATAATACTACGACACACAGTTGGCTATACTCTTCGATCGTACAGAAAATCAATTATTGTATTTAAATCTATATATACATTATGATGCAAAGTCAAATGTCCCAAATCTTGTCGTAAAGTACAGAGAAGCTACAGCAGCGCACAAGGGCAGGCAAGCAACACGTATTACAAAAGGTAGGAAAGCAAGGAGAATGAGGCCGGCATAGAGAATGATAGCAGACAAGCAATCAATACGAGCAATAGGCCAGTGAGAAGAATGAGGGCAGAGGAGTAACACGTACAAGATGAAATTCAGTCAGAAGAATGAGGCAAGATGAGCAACGCGTACAAGATGAAATTGGGTGAGAAGAATGGGGCAAGACGATCAACATGTATGAGATGTAGACCAGCGAGGTGAATGATGGCAGATGAGGAACGCCTACGAGACATAAGTCAGCAAGGAGAATCAGGCCAGACGCACAACGTGAACGAGATGTAGGCCAGTGATGCCAAACATGGCATTTCTAGGACACGTCCGAACGTAGGTCAGTGGTAATGAGGTCAAACAAGCAATGCGAAGTAGCAGTGGCCAGCAAGGAGAATGAGGCCAGATGGGTAGTGCATACGAGATGTAGGCCAGTGTGAAGAATAAGGGCAGACGAGCAACGCATACGAGAGGTAGGTCAGCGAGGAGAATGAGGCCAGATGGGCAACATGTACGCGATGTTGGCCAGCAAGGAGAATGACGGCGGACGAGAAACACCTACGAGATGTAAGTCAGCAAGGAGAATGATGGCAGACAAACAACACGAACGAGATGTAGGCTAGCTAGGAGAATGACATCAGACAAGCAACAGGTACGAGAAGTAGGCCAGTGATACCTAACATGGCATTTCTAGCACATGTCCAAACGTAGGTCAGCAGTAATGAGGTCAAATGAGCAACGCGTAGTAGCAGTAGCCAGCAAGGAGAATGAGGCCAGACGGGCAACGCGTATGAGATGTAGGCCAGAGAGGAGAATTACGGCAGACGAGAAACGCCTACGAGATGTAAGTCAGCGAAAAGAATGAGGCCAGACAGGCAATACCTACGAGATGTTGGACAGCGAGGAGAATGATGGTGGACGAGGAATGTCTACAAGATGTAAGTCAGCAAGGAGAATGATGGCAAACAAGCAACACGTATGAGATGTAGGCCAGTGATACCTAAAACGGCGTTTCTAGCACACGTCCGAACGTAGGTCAGCGGTAATTAGGTCAAACAAGCAACGCGTAGTAGCAGTGGCCAGCAAGAAGAATGAGGCCAGACGCGCAACACCTACGAGATGTAGGCCAGCGAGGAGAATGACGGCAGATGAGCAACGTGTATAAGAAGTAGGCCAGTGATGCATAACAGGGGGTTTTTGTAAAGTGTACGACGATAGGTGAGCGATGTATAGGTTGGTGGTGTGTATTATTTCAACTCGTAATGACTTGGACGGGGTGTCTTGCAAAAAAGCGAAGTTATGGATAAGTGGCAGCTGTGGCTACACTTAGGAGATAAATGAACTGACAGGGAGATGCACACGGTGTTGTTGGTAGCACTAATCACTTGATTGGTTTTTTTGTGGCAGTTAAAGCCCACCGTCAGTTCATTTATCTCATAAGTACGGCCACAGCTGCCACTTACCCATAACTTCGCTTTTTTACAACACACACCGTCCAAGTTATTAGGAATTGAAATAATACACACCACCAATGTACAGACCACTCACCTATCGTCGTACACGTTACAGAAACCCCCTGTTACGCATCACTGGCCTACTTCTTGTACGCATTGCTCATCTGCTGTCATTCTCCTTGCTGGCCTACATCTCGTTCGGGTTGCTCATCTGGCCTCATTCTCCTCGCTGACTTATATCTCGTAGGCGTTCCTCATCTCCCATCATTCTCCTCGCCGGACAACATCTCGTACGTGTTGCCCATCTGACCTCATTCTCCTTGCTGGCCACTGCTACTACGCGTTGCTCATTTGACATTATTACTGCTGACCTACATTCGGACATGTACTAGAAACACCTTGTTAGGCATCACTGGCCTACCTCTCATACGCGTTGCTTGTCTGCTGTCATTCTCCTAGCTGGTCTACATCTCGTTCGCGTTCCTCATCTGCCATCATTCTCCTCGCTGGCCTACATCTCGTTCGGGTTGCTCATCTGGCCTTATTCTCCTCGCTGACTTACATCTCGTAGGCGTTCCTCATCTCCCATCATTCTCCTTGCCGGACAACATCTCGTACGTGTTGCCCATCTGACCTCATTCTCGTTGCTGGCCACTGCTACTACATATTGCTCATTTGACCTCATTACCGGTGACCTACATTCAGACATGTGCTAGAAACGTAGTGTTAGGCATCACTGGACAACTTCTTGTATGTATTTCTCGTCTGATGTTATTTTCCTAGCTGGCCTAAATCTCGTTCGTATTGCTCGTCCGCCGTCATTCTCCTTGCTGACTTACATCTCGTAGGCATTCCTCGTCTGCCATCATTCTCCTCGCTGGCCAACATCGCGTATGCGTTGCCCGTCTGACCTCATTCTCCTCCCTGACCTACCTCTTGTATGTATTGCTCATCTGCACTTATTCTTCACACTGGCCTACATCTCATACACGCTGCCCATCTGGCCTTATTCTCCTTGCTGGCCACTGCTAATACATGTTGCTCATTTGACCTCATTACTGCTGACCTACATTTGGATGTGTACTAGAAACACTGTGTTAGGTATCACTGGCCTACTTCTTGTACGTGTTGCTCGTCTGCTGTCATTCTCCTCGCTGGCCTACATCTCATAGGTATTCCTTGTCTGCCATCATTCTCCTTGCTGGCCTACATCTTGTATGCGTTGCGCATCTGGCCTCATTCTCCGTGCTGGCCACTGCTACTACATGTTGCACGTTTGAGCTCATTACCGCTGACTTACGTTCAGATGTCTGCTAGAAATGCCTTGTTAGGCATCACTGGCATACATCTTGTACGCATTGTGTGTCTGGCCTCATTTTCCTTGCTGGCCACTGCTACAACGCATTGCTCGTTTGAGCTCATTACCGCTGACCAATGTTCAGATGTGTGCTAGAAATGCCATGTTAGGCATCACTGGCCTACATCTCGTATGCATTGTACGTCTGGCCTCATCATCCTCACAAGCCTACATCTCGTACACATTGCACGTCTGGTCTCATTCCTCACTGACTTACATCTTATAGGTGTTGCTCGTCTGCCATCATTCTCCTCGCTGGCCTATATCTTGTACACATTGCTTGTCTTGCCTAATTCTTCTCACTGAATTTCATCTTGTACGTATTGCTCGTTTTGCCTCATTCTTCCCACTGAATTTCATCTCGTATACATTGCTCATCTGCCCTCATTCTTCTCGATGGCCTACCACTCGTACTGGTTGCTCATCTACTATCATTCTCCACTCCAGCCTCATTCTCCTCGCTCTCCTACCTGTTGTAATACGCATTGTTCGCCTGCCCTTATGTGCCACTGTAGCTACTCTGTACTTCGCGATGAGATTTGGGACATTGGACTTTGTATCATAATGTATATATAGATTTTAAATACAATAATTGATTTTCTGTACGATCGAAGAGCATAGCCAACTGCGTGTAGTAGCATTATAACTAGCAATGAAATTGCTCACAGTGCACACTTGTTGCTCCCGTAAGCTTCCCTAGCTTTTGTAGCTTTTCTAGCTTCCCTAGCTCCTGTAAGGTGGTGGTTGGGTCGGTAAGGTTGGTGGTTGTATCGGTAAGATTGGTAGTGCATCGGTAGCTTTGCTTGCTTTTCTAGCTTTTCTAGCTTCCGTAGCTTTCCTAATGTGGTGGTTGCATCGGTAAGGTGGTGGTTGCTTCCCTAGCTTTGTTAGCTTAGCGAAGGACAAAGTTATATTTTACTCCTGGTGCTCCCGTAAACTTCGCTAGCTTCTGTAGCTCCGGTAAGAAATAAATTTTTTGCTGATGGAACAGCATTATTACCAAATGACTAAGCAGATAATCTGTACCAAACTATGTCACTTATCACCAGATACACTGATAATGCTGAACAATTGCCAGACATTGCAGTGAGAATAATGCTGATGCTGGACAAAGAATCCTGATTTCCAAAACATAACAGGTGCTATTTTAGGCATTTGAATCCCTTTATTCAATATGTTTCTGACATGCAGTGCAGCTTGCTTGGTGAAGCACTGTGCCTGAAAGGATTATAATTTCCATTACTGGATGGCATGTGCAATTCCATGTAATAGAATCCATTCAACATGACACTCCTGATACTGGGCAGTTTTCTGCCAATACTGCTGGAGAAGTGCTATTCCTTACATCTTGAAGAGTATCCATTCAACATAACACTCCCAACCCTGTGCAGTTTGCTGCCGATGCCACTGGAGAAGTGCTATTCTGTACGCCTTGAAGAGTATCCATTCATTCCTTATGGCTAGAAGAGCAATCTATTCAACTTGACTTGCAATGCCATCTGTCTATATAAACCCCCGACATGCACCATGCTATTCCTACATCTTCCAAAACTGATACGAAATCAACTACCTCTATTGCTCTACATAAGCCATCAATACGAACACCAACCTCCAGTACTTCCAAAGTAATTGACACTGCTTTCCAAATCCCATCCAATACATCAGCCCTACTATCAGCTATGGCTCAAAAGCGAAAGTTCAGTGACCTAAAGGCATCTGAGTCATTGGAATCGTCTGAATTGTCAGGGTTGCTGCAGCCACTGGTACTGGCAATGGTTCCACAGATGCCACAAAAGGAGATGAAGATACTCAATACCTATGGCATCAAGAGGGATGGAATATTAACTGAGATAGCAAGGATTTATACGATCCTAAGGTTCCATAGTACAAGAGCATGTGCTCTGTAGGCAGAACACATCCAGAAATTGTTTTGGCAGTCTGAATACATGGTAGTAAAGCACAAGAGTACCCATGATCTAATGTACACCATTCTCTTTGACAACACAATGACCCTTCTGCACTTCTGCTAATTCCAGAGAATGTGGGAGTACAGGACATTGAACGTAATGGCAGGACATCCACTCCTGATCATTCCGTTGACAAGGGCAAAGGCCACATGATGAAGAATAGTACCATTGTGGCTCAGGATACTGAGGCAGTACCTCTGTCATCAGGAAAAAAAAATTTGCATTGGAATGCAGCATTGCGTTAGGTGCGTTGGAAGTATTGGAACACACTGTAGAGCGCCATCTCTCGTTGGAATGCGTTCAATACATTCGTCGTAATCTCTAGGTAGCCCTTGTGTTCAGATGCTAAGCCTGGCATCCCTTAACTATCCACGCAGGGTATCCGTTCGAACGCTACACCTCACAAGATGTCAACTGTGTAACACTCGGGTGTTTCACCAACGGCACAATCGTCCAGGTGGTCACCAACCATCTATCACCCTTGAGCCGGCAACACTTGTATGATGGCAGCGGAGCGACTGTGTAGTTCCGAAGGATTCACATAGGAGCGGATGGGAAAATTCACTAAGAGATTCGTGTTCGAAATATGACTAGAGAGTTGATCCCAGAAACAATGTAATATTGTTAAGGCTCAACTTCCGACTGATTGTAGCTGATGCCTCTCTACGTAGGAAACTGGTGCTCTTTAAATGCCACACCAGATCTTGGGCCATCTGTCCTCGAGCTGACTCGGGAAGCGCAATACCTCGGTATTATGCAGCAGCATCTCTCCTTGTCCGAGGGAGATAGGGTTGATTGGGACGTGTCACTGATTGATAGGTATGGACCCAGAAGATCTTCGATCTGAGTGCTTGCGAACAATCTTCGGTTGCACTCCCTTGTAGGCGTCGTCACCCTCGTACTCCTGTCTGCAGCCCTTACTGGCTAAATGCTTCTGAGGTGCATTCGGGGTCGCAATCTATGAGTCTAGATGCTTCCAGGAATGTCTGGTGACGTCAGTACAAGTGCCACAGCAATCGCAGTTAACTGAATAATACGTCTCTGTAACTTGACAAGTTAAGGTCCGATCTTCAAACAACTGACAGATGGTCTGGCTCCCCTCATATACCCACCGGACCCTTTCCACCTTGTGCATCCTGCACGACCGCTCGAGAGTTATATTGTCCCCAGAAAAAGTTGACATTTTTGCTGGTATAAAGCAACTAGTAGCTTTTAGTATGGATCTCGCAGATAATAACCTTGACACCTCCTAGGGATGTGACCAGACCCTCGCCTGAGGCTGCCACTCATCCCCTTTCCCATTGGTAACCTTGAGTTACCACCTGGCTGCTGTTGGGTCAGTAATACTCCTCTCTTTCAGAGCTCACCCCAGCCCCTGACTTTCACTCATGAAATCTCACTCGGCCTCAATCCTCAGATTGAGTCCGGCTAGTCATACTAATTGCATGTCTTGGGGTGTCACCAGCGCACTGGGTGTAACACTACCCCCTCCCTCACAAGGGTTCGTCCTCGGACCAAAGTTCATCAACCCTGACTGTTATTCCCTCCTTGTTAAAACCCAAAAAACCTAACATGTAGGAAAAAAGGAAAACCTCCTCGCAGATAAAACCAAAAAACCTTTAACCAAGGAAAACACAATTATCCGCTACATCACACCATGTCCTCGGTGTCTTGCCAGCCATTAAAAACCTGGATCCCCTTATAGCTTCACTAGGAAAAGGTACTGACTCAAACTCGCAGTCTGACCCTCGAATCCTTCGCCGCGTTGGGGTGCTTCCTGTGGAAGGCCCTAATCATCCCTTCCCCTGAGCCTAGAAAATGCTCCAAGGGTTCCTCCATCCAGTTTTCCTCCTCGGGAAACCCCACCCACTTTGTGAAGTACTTCAGGTTGCCGTCCTGATTATAGGAACTTCCCATGATCTCGTCAATCTCCCATTGACCTTCTTCGACATCAACATCCATCTCATCAGCCTCATTCCTAACCCTCTCAGGGTCAGGTGGAGCACGGCTTGCCTTGCTTGAAACACGATATGGTTCCAGCAACGAGACATGAAACACCTTGTAGGGTCTTCACCGCCTTGGCAGCTTAAGCATTACCGCGTTCGGAGACACAACCTTTTCAATCTCGAATGGACCTTGCATTTTGTGATCGAGTTTCTTTGATGGACGCCGGGTTCTCAGGTTCTTGCTGCTGAGTATCACAAGATGTCCGACCTTCATTTTGGGAGCCTCCTTGGACCTCTTGTCATAGTGACAACTTATTCGTTTCCGAGTACGCTCCAATGTCTTTTTGCAAAACGCATGGACACTGACCATCCAATGCGCATAGTTCCTACCTGCTGGGTTCATTGCCTCTATCTCTACTGGCCATGATGTCTGTGGATGAAAACCATAGTTGGCGTAGAAAGGCGACAGCTCCATGGCCATAGTCACCGAGTTGTTGTAGGCGTATTCACCCATTGGCAACATCTCACTCCAGTTGTTCTGTTCATAGTTGCAGAACGTACGGAGGTAGGGTTCAATTGACTGATTGACCCTCTCGGT
>Ga0307508_10002794_pt1 | contig 18155 bp, 18 predicted proteins | sample 9_EM_MG_FD_203089 | JGI IMG/M metagenome (GOLD analysis project Ga0307508, IMG submission 203089) | Populus trichocarpa ectomycorrhiza microbial communities from riparian zone in the Pacific Northwest, United States - 9_EM | ecosystem: Host-associated > Plants > Roots > Unclassified | place... | reverse complement strand
ATTGGTCCCACACTCTCAAAATAAAAAAAAAAAAAAAAAAAAAAAAAAAAAAAAAAAAGCAGGGATAATTTCTTAATTTTTTCCTGATGAACGCGACCAGCTTGAAGAGTGACTTCTACAGGCAACAACCGAATGCCGAGAAAATCAGCAACTCAAACCCAAACGTAAACGGCGGATCCCAGAAGACGGCCTCATTATCAAGAGCAAAGAAGATATCAAACAGTATTTCGATAACTTAGAGGCCGAATCCAAAAGTACCAGTTCAATAAGCTGCAGAAACTGAGGGAGAACTCTGCAAAGTTGGAAGTCCGGCTGCAAGAGCAGGTTGCAAAGAAGATGAAATATCGTGCAGTGGAAGACGAAGGAAGAAAGCTTTCAACTTCATGGAAGTCAGTAGCCTGACTAGAAGAGGAGAAGAATAAACAACTGGACCGCTTGAAAAAGATGAAGGAGGATATAGAAAAACTGAGAGTGAGCTCGTTCAAGAAGAGGGAAGTGGTAGTGAGATGGAAGGGTGAGGACCAGAAAGAGGATGAGGACCAGGAAGAGGATGAGGACCGGGAGGTGTTTGAACTTGCATTTAGGTAAATATTTTTTTTTAGCTGCTAGTTATCCTTTAAACCATGTCAGCACTCACGATTGTGTACTCTTGAGGACGGATTTACGTTCTTACGCGAGTCAACCGGATGAAAATTGGCTCAGAAGAAAGAAAACAGAGAAACTTGACCCTCCATCACTCGCGCTAAGCGGCGCTAGCTGCCGTAGTGTGTAATTAGTGCCTTGGCGTGCGAGTACCTCGTGTGTCCGAATAACGTACGGGTACTCTATAATATGAATTTTTCGATTTTTCTTTGTTGGAATATATGGATCGATAAACGTGAACATTATATTTTAGTATTATGTGGGCACAAGATCTCTATATATATAGGAAGGCCGTCAGGACAAAGGACGGAAGACTGCCCCCGCGAGCCGGTGCTCGGAGACTCAGTCATATCCGGATGCCTCCTCATCCCTGGACGGCTCCTCATCTCCGGACACCACCTTATTCTGACACTTCCCCTCGTATGGAAGATGTAAAGGTATACAGGAGAGAACGAAAGAAACAGAATCCTTGGATGCCTCATTAAAACTCGTAACCGTGTAAAAAACCCTTCGAGGGGGAAACCACGGACATAGGAGAAAGAGTGCATCCTCCAAAGAAAGGACAGGAAGATGAGAGAAAAACTACTTCAACCGCTTAACGCGTGGTTGGTCAGCCACTTCCCCTGAGTCCCAGCTAACAAGCCCAAGCCCATAAGCGTACTTCCAGTGAGTGTCTCGAGGGAGGTTCTTCGTCATGATGTCGGCGAGCATGTCGGATGTCGTAAGGTATGTGGTTTTATGGCGTTCCATTCGCAGGCATCACGGACGAAGTGGAAGCGGACACTGATGTACTTGGTGCGCTCATGGAACTTTGGGTTCTTTGGAAGTTCGATTGCACCTTGGCTAATGCTATGCACTCAGCCAGACCTCGCATTCACCGTTTGCATGCTCAGCAAATTTTCCTCCACCCCGACTACTGAGCACTTGTCAGAAGCCACCGACACATTACGATATCTGCGAAACACACCCAACCTCGCTATCCAGTAGAAAGCATCAGAATCCGAAGCCACCCTACCCATCGGCTATACCGACTCAGATTTCGCCGGAGATCCCGATGACCGAAAATCAACATCTGGCTATGTATTCATGCTTGCCGGAGGCGCTATTACCTGGGGTGCTCGTAAGCAGCCGCTTGTCGCCTTCTCAACGCTGGAAGCCGAATACATAGGTGCTTCCGACGCCACAAAAAAAGCCATATGGGTCCGCTCCTTATACGCTCACATATCATATGGCAAGATCCTGTACAAGCATACCGAGCAATGCCCCCACTGCTTATGCTCAGACAACGACTCTAAGGCTGCCGAGCCCCAGCAAATCTTTGTTGATAACCACATCAGACTGCCAACAATTTACTGATACCGTTGTTTACCATCTGAGTCAAGAGTCCTTGCTTTGCTGTTTGTTGGATTTGACTCTGGATCTAATCTGCGGAGCTTGCTTCCAGTAGGCTGTGGTGTCCAGTGACCGTTGCAGTTGGAAAACCCATTTGTCGCAAGCAGCATCCGGACAGCACGCTGTTGGTGGATATGCAGAATCCGTTGTGATCGGTCACGCTCAATCTCTATACCAAGGAAGCAGCGAACTGGACCGAGGTCAGTCATCTTGTACTTGGCACGGTGGAGGTGTTTGATTGTAGTGACTCGGTTGGCCGATGGAGAGAAGGGCAGTATGTCATCAACATACAGCAGCAGAATTATTGGTCCGTCATTCTGAGCTGATTGCTTGAAGTTCCAGATGGCCAGTGGGGGATTGGTTCGATTGGTTAAGGTGGTGCTTGCCGAGAGGTAGATGTTCAGATCATACTCTCATCGTTGGAGACCGAGAGATCTGAGAAAGTGGTGAATATGCTCACACCAGAGACCGGTGCCTGTTTAAGTCCATAAAGTGACTTACTCAGCTTGCAGACTTGTGGTTTGTCCGCCTCAATACCCTGCAGCAGAGCCATATAGACGTCACCGTCAACTTTGGGATTCAGGAAGGCGGTGACAACATCCATTTGTTCGATTTCCCAGTCGTGAACAGCACATCAACAAAAAATTTGAGAATTCCTAGGGAGCTCCCGTAGCTCCCGTAGCTCCCGTAAGCATCACTACCTCCGGTAAGAGGAGAAGTTATATTTTGCTCCCATAAGGATTTAAAAAAAAAAAGTGCTTTATTTTTAGCTGAAACCTCGAGAAATATTAGTTTAAATTTATGTCTCACCTGTAAAAAAAGCAATATACTTCAACTTTTCATTTTTTTGCTGATGCAGGGAGGGCTAGCATCATGCGTAGGCTTTGCAACTTTGCTACCGGGGCAAGAGTTTCAGCGAAGTCGACCCCCGCCTGCTGTTCAAAACCTCGGATAACAAGCCTGGCCTTATACCGAATGCTGCCTCCTGGCAACTCCTTGATCTTGAAGACCCACTTGGAGCTAATGGGCGTGACGCCAGCTGGAACGTCTTCCAGCCCGACGTAGTCCCAGGTTGAGTTTTCAGCCAAAGATCTGAGTTCCTCATCAACCGTATCAAACCATTTCTGGCCAAACCTCGGGTGCGCAATGGCTTCCCCGTAGGACACCGGATCTGCAGAATCGGTTGGTTCCTCTTCCACCCGGATCTGGTGGGCGACCACTCTAGGTCTCTTCCGAAGATCATACTGGCCAGCATCAGGAAAAAATTAAGAAATTATCCCTGCACGTCGGTAAGAACGACCTGTGTCGGTAGCTATGCTTGCATCCGTAGGTCCGGTAATGATAGTGAATTTTACCGAAGCAACCACCCACTTACGGAAGCTAGGAAAGCTAGCAAAGCTAGCAAAGCTACGGACGCACCACCAATCTTACTGATGCAACAACCAACCTTACCACCGCAACCACCAACCTTACCGACGTAACCACAACCTTACAGGAGCTTGGGAAGCTAGAAAAGCTAGGAAAGCTAGGGAAGCTTACGGGAGCAACGAGTGTGCACTGTGAGCAGTTTTATTACTAGTTATAATGCTACTACAAGCAGTTGGCTATGCTCTTCGATCGTACAGAAAATCAATCTTTGTATTTAAAATCTATATATACATTATGATACAAAGTCCAACGTCCCAAATCTCGTCACGAAGTACAGAGCAGCTACAGCGGCACATAAGAGCAGGCGAGCAACGCGTATTACATCAGGTAGGAGAGCGAGGAGAATGAGGCTCGCGTGGAGAATGATAGCAGACGAGCAACCCGTACGAGCGGTAGGCCAGCGAGAAGAATGAGGCAAGACGAGCAACGCGTACGAGATGTAGGCCAGCGAGGAGAATGATGGCAGACGAGGAACGCCTACGAGACGTAAGTCAGCTAGGAGAATGAGGCCAGACGCGCAATGGGTACGAGATGTAGGCCAGTGATGCCTAACACGGGGTTTCTAGCACACGTCCGAACGTAGGTTAGTGGTAATGAGGTCAAATGAGCAACGCGTAGTAGCAGTGGCCAGCAACGAGAATGTGGCCAGCCGGGCAACGTGTACGAGATATAGGCCAGCAAGGAGAATGACGGCAGACGAGAAACGCCTACGAGATGTAAGTCAGCGAAAAGAATGAGGCCAGACGAGCAACGCCTAGGTGCAGTGTTCTACATAGACCAGACATGTCGGCAGACCGGTCTAAGTCGGTCTGCCAAGACCCCGACCCGACCAACGGTTGGTCGGACTACTTAAAATTAAGCCGATTCAGACTAAGGGTTGGTCGGTCTAATCAAAATTAAGCAGATTCAGACTAAGTGTTGGTCGGTCTGGATATAAGTAGACTGATTCCGACCTCACCTGTCCAGGTCTGCCGATGTCGGCCAACGTCGGGATAACACTATAAAAAGCCACTTTTTTTTTCCTTAGCCTCCGGCGGGGTCCAGTTCAAGTGTGACAACGTGAGCCCAAAGAAGTTTGACAACCATAAATCCCCCAGACTCCCACCACCACTACTGTCATTTACCATAATACGGACCCACCACAACATCAGCCACCAGGATGCCGCGTCCTCAAGGAAAGAAACCCCCCAGCCAACACCATCAGGCTCGTCGTGGTACCGCTTCGCAACAGCGCACCGATGACAGACAACCGGGAAACCCACCGTTCGACCCCCAGCAGTATACGAATACGTGAGAGGTCGACGACGATACCGAGTCAGTTGAAGACGTGGTTGATGATGAATCTATTCCCGATGCATTCAAGAGACGAAAGAGAGCACGGTCGAGCCATATATGGTTACCCGAAAATGGCATCGAACATACGACACCTGATGGGGTGACCCGTTAGAAGTGTCAACGATGTAATGGTTTCCATTCGATCAGAACTAAAAACTGTGTTGATACTGATAGAGGTTCTAGGCCCACCGTCAGGATCAAGGATGGTGATATTCTCCATGAAGACTACCAAGAATGCGATTACACATCTAAAGACAAAGCATAATATTGGTCCTGAAGGGACAATCATTGCCAGAACTACACCTGCTCAGCAAACAATTCAAGTTGCCTTCGGACGATCGACGCCTAGGATTCTGTTCAACGAGAATATCTTCAAGGAGCTTCTACTCATGTGGGTTGTCGACGCCAATGTTAGCTTCCGTATGTGTGAGCAACCGAGTTTCCGTACCCTTTGCGCCTACTTGGCCGCATGCCAGCGTGACTATTCCAGAATTTATCGAGCCCTACCTCAGAGTGGAAATGCAATCAAGCGTTATCTCCTAACTTGGTATGAAGCTATGCGAAATGAAGTGAAGTCGAAGCTCCATTCAACTACCATCAAGATACATTTCTCCTTCGATATGTGGAGCGGACCGAATCAGCATTCTTACCAAGCAATTGTTGCTCACTGGTTGGATGGTCGCAGTACCCTCCATACAGCGCTCCTCTCTCTTCATCGCTTCGAAGGAGCTCACTCCGGTATCAACCAAGCTGAACACCTATGGCATACGCTTCAACTCTACGATATCCTGCCATTCGTGGGGTTGTTCAACGTGGATAACGCTTCTAATAACGATACCGCACTGGTCGAGGTTGCACGCGGTTTACGTGATGCTGGTTATGCATCTTTCAATCCCATTCAGGCAAGACTTCACTGCTTCGGCCATGTCCTCAACCTTGTGGTTAAGGCTATCCTTTGGGGTAAAGATGTTGAAGCTTTCGAGTTAAACCACCGGGCTGCTGAGGCTGAGTTGGGACCGATCCACGATTGGCAGCGTAAAGGCCCTTTGAAGAAACTGCATAACTGTTTGACCTATATACTGAAGACTCCACAATGACGGGACACCTTTGCAGCAGTTGTTAGACGTGTATACCCGGACGAAACTGTACATACGGTCTTTGTTGGCAATATTACCAGATGGTCAAGTGATTACGAGAGAATTCTCCGTGCCTTCCGACTTTGTGATGCTATTGAGGACTATATACGAATGGTCATACGACAGAATGTCAATGGAGAGTATCAGCGGGAAGATCCTTCTGCGCTGGTCAACGATGAGCTCCTACCAGATGACTGGGACTATATGAAGTGTATCAAGGAAATCCTTGCACCTTTTAAGGAGTGGTCCCTACGGCTCCAGGGCAGATACAGTAACGGCTGTGTCAGCGAAATTCTCCCGGTGATGGACGAACTCCTTAGCCATCTTGAGGATATGAAGGTTCAGATCTGCAGGGATCCTCCATTGGTGAGGATGATAGAACTAGGTTGGAAGATTCTTGACAAGTACGTACACTTCTTTCCAATTGGTACTACGCTACTAACATTCACAAAGATATTATGCGAAGACTGAACTCTCACCAGCGTATGCGATTGCCGTGGCTCTACATCCCAATATGAAGTTCAATTACTTCCAAGAGGAGTGGAAGAACAGGCCTGAATGGATCGTTTCTGCTGAAGCGATAGTGCAGACGGTCTGGGAGTCCTCATACAAGGGAAGTAGCACTGCACATGGAGTGGCCGGTCAGGGACGTCCACTGGAGGCTGACCCCAGCGCAGTGGGGAACCTCACCCACTGGGAGCGCAAACGTCTTGCTGTCACGCAGCTGCCAGCCAATCTCGATATGCTGCACTGCTTTCAACAGGAGGCACAGATCCACCCTGTATGAGACGTGGTTGGTTGGTGGTTTGATAGGTTGCATGATCCGCACTGGAAGGATCTTGCTCGGATGGCTTTGACATATCTCACTCTCCCTGCAATGAGTGCTGAGCCGGAACGTGTGTTCAGCAGCGCAAAGATAACGCTCTCAGATCGCCGTTGCCGTATGGGAGATGACTTGCTTGAGGCTGTCGAATGTTTGAAAAGCTGGCAGAGGGATGGGATGATCGCGGCTACGAAGGAGGATGTTAAAGCGATTGAGCAGATGTTGGCTGCCCTTTGTGAGGAGGATCTGGTGTAGTGTAGCCATAGCGCACGCCAAAGAATTGATGAGTTACTTCAAATCACTGGTGATGGTACGGAAGCTTGTAGTATCCCCATACAGGTGTAATGAATTTTCTACAAAATCAATGTTTTTAACCAGACCTATCCCGACGTCGGCCGACAGACCCGAACTACGCTTGGTCGGTCTGGATATATCCCGACCAGTCCTGACCGAAAATTTATTGGTCGGCATATATCCCGACCAGTCCTGACCTTTGCCAAAATTATTCCGGACTGGTCTATGTAGAACACTGCCTAGGAGATTTAAGTCAGCGAGGAGAATGAGGCCAGACGCGCAACGCGTACGAGATGTAGGCCAGCGAGGAGAATGATAGAAGATGAGCAACGCGTACGAGATTCAAGTCAGCGAGGAATGAGGCCAGACGTGCAGCGCGTACGAGATGTAGGCTAGCGAGGAGGATGAGGCCAGATGCGCAACATGTAGGAGATGTTGTCTGGCGAGGAGAATGGAGGCAGACGAGGAACATGTACAAGAAGTAGGCGAGTGATACGTAACAGGGGGTTTCTGTAACGTGTACGACGATAGGTGAGCGGTGCGTAGGTTGGGGGTGTGTATTATTTCAACTCGTAATGACTTGGACGGCGTGTGTTGCAAAAAATCGAAGTTATGGGTAAGTGGCAGCTGTGGCCGCACTTAGGAGATAAATGAACTGACGGGGGGGCGCAATCGGCATTGTTGGTAGCGCTAATCACTTGACCGGTTTTTTTGTGGCGGTTAAACCCCCCATCAGTTCATTCATCTCCTAAGTGCGGCGACAGCTGCCACTTACCCATAGCTTCCCTTTTTTGCAACACACACCGTCCAAGTCATTACGAGTTGAAATAATACACACAACCAACCTACGCACCGCTCACCTATCGTCGTACACGTTACAGAAACCCGCTGTCACGAATCGCTGGCCTACTTTTTGAATGCGTTGCTCGCCTGCTGTTATTCTCCTCGCTGGCCTACATCTTGTACGCGTTGCGCGTCTGGCCTCATTCTCCTTGCTGGCCACTGCTACTACGCGTTGCTCGTTTGACCTCATTACCGCTGACCTCCGTTCGGACGTGTCGTTTGCTGTCATTCTCCTCGCTGGCCTACATCTCGTAGGCATTCCTTGACCGCCGTCATTCTCCTCACTGGCCTACATCTCGTACGCGTTCCGCGTCTGGCCTCATTCTCCTTGCTGGCCACTGCTACTACGTGTTGCTCGTTTGAGCTCATTACCGCTGACCTACGTTCAGACGTGTGCTAGAAACGCCGTGTTAGGCATCACTGGCCTACATCTCGTACGCGTTGCGCGTCTGGCCTCATCCTCCTCACTAGCCTACATCTCGTATGCGTTGCGCATCTGGCCTCATTCCTCGCTGACTTACATCTCGTACGCGTTGCTCGTCTGCTGTCATTCTCTTCGCTGGCCTACATTTCGTACGCGTTGCTCGTCTGGCCTCATTCTCCTCGCTGGCTTACATCTCGTAGGCGTTGCTCATCTGGCGTCATGCTCCTCGCTGACTTACATCTCGTAGGCGTTCCTCGTCTGCCGACATTCTCCTCGCCGGACACTATCTCGTACGCGTTGCCCGTCTGGCCTCATTCTCCTTGCTGGCCACTGCTACTACCCGTTGCTCGTTTGACCTCATTACCACTGACCTACATTCGGACGTGTGCTAGAAACACCGTGTTAGGCATCACTGGCCTACTTCTCGTACGCGTTGCTCGTCTGCTGTCATTCTCCTAGCTGGCCTACATCTCGTTCGCGTTGCTCGTCTGCCGTAATTCTCCTCGCTGACTTACATCTCGTAGGCATTCCTCGTCCGCCGTCATTCTCCTCGCTGGCCAACATCACGTACGGGTTGCTCTTCTGCCCTTATTCTTCACGCTGGCCTACATCTCGTACGCACTGCCTGTCTGTCCTCATTCTCCTTGCTGGCCACTGCTACTACGCGTTGCTCGTTTGACCTCATTACCGCTGACCTACGTTCGTACGTGTGCTAGAAATGCCGTGTTAGGCATCACTGGCCTACATCTCGTACGCGTTGCGCGTCTGGGCTCATTCTCCTCGATGACGTACGTCTCGTAGGCGTTCCTCGTCTGCCGTTATTCACCTCGCTGGCCTACATCTCGTACGCGTTGCTCGTCTTGCCTCATTCTTCTCACTGAATTTCATCTTGTACGCGTTGCTCGTCTTGCCTCATTCTACTCGCTGGCCTACCGCTCGTACCAGTTGCTCGTCTGCTATCATTCTCCATGCCGGCCTCATTCTCCTCGCTCTCCTACCTGTTGTAATACGCGTTGCTCGCCTGCCCTTATGCGCCGCTGTAGGTGCTCTGTACTTCGCGATGAGATTTGGGACGTAGGACTTTGTACCATAATGTATATATAGGTTTGAAATACAATAATTGATTTTCTGTGCGATCGAAGAGCATAGCCAACTGCGTGTAGTAGCATTATAACTAGTAATGAAACTGCTCGCAGTGCACACTCATTGCTCCCATAAGCTTCCCTAGCTTTCCTAGCTTTTCTAGCTTCCCAAGCTCCTGTAAGGTTGTGGTTACGTCGGTAAGGTTGGTGGTTGCGGTGGTAAGGTTGGTGGTTGCGTCGGTTAGATTGGTGGTGCCTCCGTAGCTTTGCTAGCTTTTCTAGCTTTTCTAGCTTTCCTAGCTTTCCTAATGTGGTGGTTGCGTCGGTAAGGTGGTGGTTACGTCCCTAGCTTTGCTAGCTTAGCGAAGGACAAAGTTATATTTTACTCCCGGTGCTCCCGTAAGCTTCGCTAGCTCCCGTAGCTCCGGTAAGAATTAAATTTTTTGCTGATCAGTCTTTCCTTCCAAATTGCTGAGACTTTCACTTGAGACGACGCGTCCGAGTCCGACCGCCAAGGTGTGGAGTCCGAGTCCGCCTGAGGAATTGAGTACGCTCGAGGGGCCGAGTCCGAGTCCGACCGCAGAGACGTCGAGTCCGAGTCCGCCCGAGGAATTGAGTTCGCTCGAGGCGCCGAGTCCGAGTCCGACCGTCGAGGCATCGAGTCCAAGTCCACCCGAGGAATTGAGTTCGCTCGAGGCGCCGAGTCCGAGTCCGACCACCGAGGCGTTGAGTCCGAGTCCGCGCGAGGAATTGAGTTCGCTTGAGGTGCCGAGTCCGAGTCCGATCAAGGAATTGAGTTCGCTCGAGGTGCCGAGTCCGAGTCCGACTGCTGAGGCGTTGAGTCCTAGTCCGCCAGAGGAATTGAGTTCACTCGAGGCGCCGAGACCGAGCCCGACCACTGCGACGTCGAGTCCGAGTCCACCCGAGGAATTGAGTGCGCTCCATTCTAAGAAAGTGACGTTTGATGCCTGGATTACCTGCCTCCGGTGGGGATCCCAAAAGCGCCAGATAGTGGTGGTGTCATGGACATAGCCGAGCATAAACAGAGGGTGAGCACGTATGCCGAACTTGCTGCGGTGGGAGGCTGGGAGTGATTTGAAAGCTTTGCATCCAAAACGTCGTAGATGGCTAACTTCCGGTTTTCTTTCAAAGAGCTTTTCATAAGGAGTCATGCCATTGTTCGATGAGGTTGGGCTCCAAGCGTGCAAGTAGTTGGCTGTGGAAATGGCTTCTGCCCACATGCTTGGTGGGAGAGTACAGTCCAGTAGCATTGCGCGGGCCTTTGCATTGTGTGTCTGAATCATCCTTTCGGAGACCCCATTTTTATGCTGCGTGTATGGAGGTTGTTACACCTGAAAATATCTCGAGTGCGTAGCTGAGCTAGAGAAGGGTATGAAAGGATGACGGAACGCACTCAGAGAGTCTAGGAGGGAGATAAGGTCCAGAGATGAGCTTACGGCCGAGACAGACCTAAGACACATATCTCCGGAGAGGAGGGGAAGATTGCAAATGACGAGTTGCTTGGGCTATGACCCCTCCCCAGGGGATGCCACGTCACCTGCTGATGGCGTATGTACCGCCGGACTTGGGCTATGACCCCTCCCCCGAAAGGAGGGGATGCCACGTCGCCTGCTGATGGCACACGGAAGAGAGTCCGGTAGGAAAGCACCCCGCCCGCTTGCATGAAACCTCATCTCCCCTTATCTACACCCTGTCAGGAACAATGAGTTGCCCATGGGGTCCATGCACCTCAGGGGAATCCAAATCCGAGTCACCATTTCTCACGCTGGCTTCTCTCAGATATAAGACAGAGGTTTTCCGCCCCCATGGAGGAAACCAGCATGAAACATCCTCACCAGAAAAACACTACCACCGAACCCACAGACAAGATCTAAGATTATTCCGCTGTGAATTATCGAAAGTAGCCTGATTACCTTTCATTCTCTTTACACTCCGGTTACGATACGACGCCAGTGTCGCACTATAATCTTAATCTCAAAATCACCCTACTTTCATGACTTGCTTCGACGACACCTACTTCGAAGACCACCTTTACCTATCCGAATTATCTACCTTCTTAGAGCCTTAGTCTCAATACTCCTTCGACTACACCTTTCAGTCAATTGACGACGAAATCTCAAAGTACAAGCAATGGGAAGAATTCTTCGACGGACCTAAGCCGATCCACGAAACAATTGAGTGCACCCCATACCATTGGTATACACAGCGGTGGTGGAACTGTGCGCTACTATCCCAACCAGCCAATTTTGACGAAGACGAACTCTTTGACCTGTTCGATTACCACTTCGACTACAATACAACCATATACAGTGGAGATTTCCTAGACCAATACGAGAAGATGTCAACCTCTTCCGACTTCAACATGCTTTGCCGGGAAGCCCCCCGGGACATGCTGCAAATTAAGAACAACGAAGAAACCCAAACTGTGGAAATAGCCAACCCAGTGGACTGGATGAGAGCGATCATCAACCAACAATGCCAGGCCGAGCAAGACCTATGGCAGCTTATGGAAGTATGCGGCAACACAGTGGACCGAACGGACCGACGAATCCAGGAAGTCGAAAAGGCGTACTACAAACTGTTACAAGGAACGCAGTACATCTACGAAAGAATGGAAGCAAAGGAGGAAATAGCGGAAGCATGAGTAAGGAAGGAGCTCACCGCAGCCCCTAACGCATACCAGACGTTCACCCGCCAAATATGGGAAGACCTATACGAACAAAAGCTGCCCACAGGAAGACCCCCACCAGGCACGAAGGAACCAACCGAGGGCCAGCTAGCCATGATGCTTATGTCGGAAGAAATAGCAAGGCTTGTGGGCGCAGGGTTTGCGGCGGCACGCCAGCCCGAACAACCAGCAAACGGAGCCCGGATACACACCTGGAGGCTAAAAATGGAAGTCCCGGAGAAATTCGACGGGAAAAGCTCATCCACCTTCAACCAGTGGTGGGAGTCTGTCACGATGTATCTGGGATTCTACCCAGAAACGGTGAACCGCCAGAAGATCGCCTGGGTTGGAACCCTTCTAACCGACACCGCCCTGGTATGGCACCTTCACCGGTACCGACAATTGGGAGAAAACAACGCCTGGGTCAATTACACCGTGGCGATCCGGACGGAATATTGAAACGAACGCGAAGCAGCGGACGCCTAGCTCAAGCTAGGGCAACTCAAGTACCAAGGGTCCATTCCCGCGTATCTCACGGAGTTCCGAGCGCTCAACAACTTTGCCTGAGCAACCGGCGAAGCCCTGTGCGAAAAAGTTGACCTCGCGATGCCCGACGCGATACTCAACATGCGGTACGCCCACTACCTGGAAGATTTCGCGGACGACAAAGGCTTCCTACAGGCCACCCACCAAGCGGGCCTGCAGGTAGAAAAGAAAAAGGCGCTGAAACAGGCCCGAGAACAGATGAAGGGCACCAGCTCCTCGGGAACGAGCAGAAGACACAACGAACGGAAAAAGGAAGGACAGGATGAGAGAAACCCCGACAGTAACAAGCGGGAAAAGGAGACGGACAAACCTCGCCAAGAAAGGACGGAGTCCCGAGCGGACAAATGCCCCTGGTGGGGAGGTAATAACCACTGGGCCTCTAAGGGTGAGGCAATGAGAGGAGTTTCAGCGAAAGAACAAGAGGAATACGGACAGAAGCGTGACGACTGCTGGAGGTGCGCAAGAAGCGGACATCGGACCTACGAATGCTTCTCCTTCAGCACGGTAAAAGGAACACCACTCTCCATGGCCCCGTGGAAGGCGGCGGCAGCCGGGCAAAAACGAGGAACAGAAAACAAGGAGGATGAGAAGGCCCCTGCGACCAAACAACAAAAGGTCGCAGCAGCGGAAACCATGGAAACAGATGCGGTAGCCCCGCTGTGGGAGGAATCCGACTCGGATTTTTGAAAGGTCGGGAACAGCCGCAGCCTAGGACCTCGACGATAATATGCGGACTGTCAAGGAAACGAAGGAGCGCGGAACCAAGTGCTGGAACCCCGTCAAAGAAGACAAGGACAGTCCCCAGCGGCGCATGCCCAGTTATCACTATGATACTACACATAGGTATAAAGAAACACCAGATCCGGGTACTACTGGACACTGGTTGCTCCGTTGCACTCCTCAATCAACAGACCGTGGTGAAGCTTGGGATTAAGAAGAAAGCGCACCGGCAACCTCACAGCATAGAGAATTACAGCGGGGAAAGTGCCAAAGGAGCGGGGCAATTTTATACAGAACCAATGCTCCTCCAACAGTGGAAACATTACTCCAGGAAAAGATTCGAAATCTCACCAATGGAACCAGAAATCGACGCCTTCCTCCCTTTTGATTGGATAACAGTGCACCCCCCTCAGGGAGCCTGGACAAATGAAGAAATCCGGTTTAACGGCGTGGAATGCGTGGAAAAATGCACAAGGTACGAAGCAAGCCCATACTCACTAACCTGGGACGAGTCGGTCGCAACCGATCCCAATGCCCGAATTATCAGGTACGTAGTAGCGGCCGCAGAAGAAGACCCACTAAAAGCCATCCCAATGGAATTCCGCCAGTACCTTGGAATCATGGGGAAAGAAGCGGCAGATGCCCTTCTAGAACACCGCCCCTACGACTGCAAAATCAACCTCAAGGAAGGAGAAACAGCGCCTTGGGGACCCATCTACCCGGTATCGCAGGTGGAACTCCAAACACTCAGAGAATGGCTGAAGGAAATAGAGCGAACAGGGAAAATCCGGCGCTCGACATCCCCTGTCAGTTCGCCAATACTCTTCGTGCCGAAACCCCACGGAAGAGGTCTATGCCTGTGGGTCGATTACCGAGCGCTCTACAAAATAACAATCCCGAACCGATACCCACTGCCACTCATGCAGGAACTACAGGACCGCGTCCAGGGGGCGCAATGGTTCACGAAGCTGGACTTAAAGAATGGATTCCACCTCATTCGACTCAGAGAAGCAGACGAATGGAAAACAGCTTTCAGAACCCGGTACGGGTTGTTCGAGTTCCAAGTGATGACTTTTGGCCTAACCAATGCACCATCCACCTTCCAAGACATGATGAATCATGTTTTCTCGGACCTACAGGATGTCGGAGTTTTAGCATACATGGACAACATACTAGTATATGCTAAAACTGAGAAAGAACACGACTGCTTGGTCAAGGAAGTCCTGGAAAGACTCCATGCCAACGGATTAGCGAACTCCCCGGAGAAATGCGTCTGGAATACCCAGGAAGTGGAATTCCTGGGATACGTCATCGGAAGAAACGGGATAGCGATGTCTCGAGGAAAGGTGGAAGCGGTACTGAATTGGGAAGAGCCCAGGTAGGTGAGCGAAACCCAGTCCTTCCTGGGATTTGCCAACTTCTACAGATGCTTCATCAAAGACTACTCGAAGATAGTGCGACCCCTAATGGAACTAACAAAGAAAACGGAAAAATGGTCATGAAACCCCGAGGCAGGAAAAGCCTTTAAGGAACTTAAGTGTTGGTTCACGACAGCACCCATCCTTGCCCATTTCGACGCCCAGCGACCAGTCGTGATCGAAAATGATGCCTTGGACTTCGCGTTGGGAGCCGCCCTATGACAAAGAGACGACGAAAATCGGCTGCACTCGGTGTCGTTCCACTCAAGAAAGTTCCAGCCCGGGGAAATCAATTACGAAATCCACAACAAGGAAGTCTTAGCAGTGGTAGACGCCTTCAAACATTGGAGACGTTACTGCGCGGGAGCAACGAACCAGGTCCAGGTATATTCGGACCACCAAAATCTGGAATACTTTACGACAACTAATGTATTAAACCAGTGACAAGCGAGGTGGGCACAGGAGCTGGACGGCATCGATTTCAGAATCTATTACCGACCAGGCACTCAAAACGGGAAGCCAGACGCGTTGTCAAGGCGTTCGGAGTACCGCCGTGAAAAGGGGCGGGTAGAAAACCAGCCGATAACAACGGTTTTGAGAGTAAACCACTTCGAAGAACGACTAGGACCCTCCTTCATTTGCTCATCGGCTAGAATAACGACGCTCACCGCAAGAAGATAGGCAGAAGAACTCTTAGCAGACATCACAACGGAAGGAAAGAAGGACAAAGCCTACGAACAGACCAAGAAACAGGAATCGGCGGTGGATGAACTGCCATCGAAAGACCGAAAGGTCGAGGAACTAGAAAACGAAAACGGGGTGCTGTACCGGAAGAACCTGCTCTGGGTTCCGAAAGGACTGCTACAAAGGATCCTGGAATCAGAGCACAACACGAAGGTGGCAGGACACATGGGGCAGGACAAAACCATCGAACTAATCCGACGAAACTTCTGGTGGCCAAAGATGAACGAACGAATCATCGACTTTGTCAAAAGCTGCCCCGAATGCCAACAGCACAAGGCGTCCCGGCACCAACCCTATTGGCTGTCCTCCCCGCTAGAACTGCCTTACGCCCTATGGCAATCCATAGCAATGGACTTCATCACGGAACTCCCAATCTCGGACAACTGTGACCAACTATGGATAATCATCGATCGGTTCACCAAGGTGGCGCATTTCCTTCCTTTAAGGAAGGAAGGAAAGACGGTGGCAGACCTAGCCGTCATCTTTGCCCGAGAAGTATGGAAGTATCATGGCCTCCCCACTGATATTGTGTCATACCGCGACTCCAGGTTTACCTCGGAAACCTGGAAGGAGTTCCTACGACACTCGGGAATTCGGCCTTGAATGTCTACAGCATTCCATCCACAGACCGACGGCCAAACGGAACGGCTCAACCAAACGATCGAAGCCTACCTCCGAGCGTTCGTCAGCAAGGAACAAGACGACTGGGTACGCCGGCTACCGATGGCCGAGTTCGCCTACAACAACTCGACCACCATGGGAAATGGTATGACTCCGTTTTACGCTAACTATGGCTTCCACCCAGCAGCAATGAACCCCACGTCAACGGAACCCCTCAACACGGCAAGCCAGGCCTACGCCCACTGGATGCACACTGTGCACGACAAGTCCCGGAAAGGGCTGGAAGATGCGCAGGAGCGAATGCGCCAGTACACCGATCCAACGCGAAAAGAACCCCCAGCATATCAAGTAGGAGACATGGTGATGCTCAACGGCCGCATCATCAAAACGCGCCGCCCATCGAGGAAACTGGACCACAAGAATCATGGTCCCTTCCAGATCGAGAAAATCGTTTCCCCGCTTGCCGTCTGCCTCACGCTGCCCTGGAAATGGAAGATCCACAACCTCTTCCACGTCTCGCTGCTCGAACCCTACCGAACCAGCGAACACCGGGCACCAACGGACCATTCAAAAGTACTACGGGAGGCTGACGACATCGAACAGTCGGAGGAATACGACGTCGAAAAAGTGATGTACTCGGTCGAACGCAGCCGTGGAAATAACAAGCAAACCTTATACCTCGTTAAATGGCTCAACTCTCCGTAACGCAAGGACTGGACGGAAGAACCATTCGACAACTTCTCAGTAGGTGGTTTGGTGAAACTCCGAGAGTTTCACCGATGAAATCCAGACGCGCCAAGGGACTACCGGCTCACCGAGGGCTAAACCAGTTCCACCAAGGACCTGGCGGTAGTGGGCTGAAGAGGCGGAGGACTTCAGTCCCAAAAAGCATTGCAATCGACGAAAAGACCCGCTTCTCGGGCAATCACGGGAACCGGTTGACCGCCTTTCGGAATAAGGAAGCGGCAGCTTGGATCCAGGGCCGCGGGTGCATCCCGACCCCGAAAGCGCGGGCACTTCTTGGCACGCCCCCAGGAGGCTGCTACCCGGATCCCGGTTACCAGCACGAAGGGCACCATAGGCTCTCCCTGCATAAAAGAGATCAGTTCGAGACGGCCCCGGAACTGAAGTTCGAAACCAGGATCAACCCCGGAGGCCTCTCAAGCATGGACCCCGCGACAGGTACCAAACAACCCGGTAACGAGGACTCGCGAGGACCCGAAGGGAGATACGGGATGAACACCGAGAAGGCGTGAGCACTTCTTGACACGTATTGCGTCGCTTGAAACGAGTGTTCTTGCCTCTATCTGAATCCTGGTTTCAGCCCTCAGCCTACCAAATCCCTACTCGCTCTCTTGAAGAATCAAATCCTGGTTGGGACATGGCGCGGCCCCACCAAAGGCCTAACAACAAACCAACAGTATGAGTACGTACCGGCCTACTCAGAGGGCCCAGCCATTCCGACGGATTACAGAAGAAAGATGCCCTGATCCGGAGGCTGGGAGGGCTGTAGGGGAGGAGGACTACAGTCACTGTAACTACATCACAGAGGCTACCACACAAAAGACACACATCCAGAAAGAGACGGGCTACCAAGATAGAAGGAAAAGTGTTAGCACTCGGGACGAGGCTAAGGGAGAGGGGAGGTAGTGTTAGACCTGAAAATATCTTGAGTACGTAGGTGAGCTAGAGAAGGGTACGAAAGGATGACGGAACACACTCAGTGTCACGGCGTAGGTCGCGGCGCTCGATTTGGGTTTGGTTGTTTGATTTCGTTGTTGATGCCGGCACCTCGCTCCGGATGTCTCGATCTTGGAAAGAGTGTCGTCACCTCGCTCCGGATGTATCGATCTTGGAAAGGGTGTCGGTTACGGGCCCCGGTTGCATAAGAAAAGGTTGTATGAGTTGCGTGGTTATGAGCACATATGTGAGTATGAGTACATATGTGAGTTGCGCGGGTATGAGTAGGAGGACGTATGGGAGTTGCGAGAACTGTGTATATAAGGAGGGCTGTCTCC
>Ga0307508_10002792_pt1 | contig 18161 bp, 26 predicted proteins | sample 9_EM_MG_FD_203089 | JGI IMG/M metagenome (GOLD analysis project Ga0307508, IMG submission 203089) | Populus trichocarpa ectomycorrhiza microbial communities from riparian zone in the Pacific Northwest, United States - 9_EM | ecosystem: Host-associated > Plants > Roots > Unclassified | place... | reverse complement strand
GCCCCGGAAAACTGGCTCAATGTGTAGGAAGCGGCGTGTGATTGAACTTTCAATTTCTGCCGACGTTGCGCACTAGGGCGGCTGTGATATCATGCTGTTGTTAAGAATCAGTTCGTTGTAGCCGAACCCGCTCGCCATTTCCTCAAGCAGACAAATTCAATGTGCCGCGGCCCTTATCCTTTCGATCAGGCACGTTCCAGTGGCGCATGGAGATCGTTCGGTTCTCAATCTGGATCCTTCAATTCCTTTTCGTTCATCGTTATCCCGCGAACACACTGATGTCACCATGCACTTGCTGTTTTCTGGTACTCGGAGCAGGTCCGACCATTGCACCGGTTCCTCCACTCTTTATCTCTCATTTCAGGCGCGGCTACATGGTTCGGCGGGCTTTCGCCGCACGTAATGTTAGGTGCAGACATAAAAAGGGCGCCTTCTTGTCGCTATCTGTCCAACAACAGCCAAGCACCCCCTCGAATTTTCTTGTCCACTTCTCCGTCACAAATCTCCAGCTTAACACCCCCCTAGTCCCATAACACTGTACGCATATTGTCCGCCTTCCGTCCTTGTGCTCCTGTTCATCTGCTTTGTGCTAGATGTGCCATAACCGACATGTTTGGGTTGTCTATGGTGAGTGGATAGCCTAGAGGTCTTGAATCTGCGCTGACCACACTCTGATTCGAAGGTTGCGGTTTGTCTTCGTAACGCTCGTCCCCTGGCTGCTTGTCCTGACTGGCACATTTCGCCAAAGGCCACCGATATGTCGCTCCGGGGACGCCCGCAGGCGAGGGAGAACTTGTTCGTCACAAACTTTCCAGCATCACCTTGTCTGTTAATTGGGAGTATCGATTTTAGATCGATTGTGGAATCGACAGATGTCGTGTCAGCACAGCGCATCCAGAATGGTGTACAGGACAGACCTGCAAGGACAGAGGTGGGTATTGGATTGTTATTCGAGCTGCACGTTCATATCAATTTACGCCACATTTAGGATGCTGGACTTAGTATGCCGGTTCAGGTTCTTGGAGGTGCCGCGCGCTTACTAATTAAGACATTCACAGTCGCATGCACCCGCAGAATTTTGTAACTAAGCACTACACCGAGGCGTGTCCTTGGGTCGAACACTAAGCATCGTCTGCAGGCAGACGTGCTTCAGCATCACTCCTACTTCGCATTTAATTTGTTTCCCCGCAGGCAACCTGTTGTGCCGATCGTTAATTCATTCATTGTTGTTATGAAATAAATAGAGCCAGGGCGCGCAATATGATCCACCAGGCTGTCCGATTGCGATCTTATCGTTCTGGCGTTGCAAATTCTATTGCGGGGCAGAAACGCATACAACGATTGAGGAACATTTTATATGCCATAAACAGCTTTGGCATTTTCTCTCGCAACGGCCAGTACTCTTTCGGTATCCCAACCTTCGCCAGCCACATTGGCTACGAACTCTGCCGTCCAAGGTATCATTCCTGAATGAGACAATGCAAGTTTCTGTCCAGATTTGAGGCCCAGCGATTGTGGCGTTATGTTGGCTGGTACCATGTACGGGGCATCGGTCTCGAGGAGAATGCGCAGTGGTGATGGATTGACATCATTAAGTCGACCAGTGGCAAGATGTCGAATGACCTCGGAAGTGTTCTGGTTGGTGGAGTACGTGATCACTCCTATGATCGTGATGTGTCACTATGCCATTAGACAAGGAATGATTGGAAAAAAAGTTAAGACCTGTGATTCCTATGTATAGATTAGGGAAATGATCCAATAGCGCGACTGCCAGGGCCAGTGTATCAGTGAAGCAATGAACGTGAATCTATGCAGCTATGTCAGTGTGCTGTAGAAAAGAAAAGCGAGGTTGTTTTTTTTTTTTGGCAAATCCATACCGGGTGATTTTGGGGCACTTCGGCCTTCAGAATCCTCTCTATATCTTGGTCAGCTTCCCGGGTGTGTATAGTCAGGGGTTTGTTAAGCAGAACCGCAAGTCGAAGTTGACGTATCAAGACCTCCCGCTGAATTTCAGGAGGCGAGTTGTTGTAATGGTAATCAAGCCCGATCTCCCCATATCCCACACAGCGGGGGTGCTTCATGGCTTCGAGACTGCGATCATTGCAATTGTGTAAGTTCAATCTCAACCGTCGTGATGGGGTCGCACGAACATATCCCCTTCGACTGAGTCATTATATAATCTTGCCTCGTGGCTAAGCAAAAGCAAAGAGTCCTCATTAAGGCAATGATCTGCACCATCAAAGATGAACGCCATACGGGTGGACCCCTAACCGTGGTCATATAGGTTGGCTTCTCCCGATTATCGCGTAGCAGGTTGTAGGGACTCACCGAGCACAAAATAGTATTCCACTCCGCCCCAAAGATTGTCACGGTCTTCTGGAGTCAAAGCCGAGTCAGCCAATTCCTTCCATTCTACCATTAGACAATGCCAATTCAGGATGAAAGTTCGCGTTCACGAATGCATCAGAGAAGAACCTTTCCTCACGGGCGCTTCACACCAGACATCGACCAAAGGACCAATCTTATGCCGAGAACCTGGGACGAAAGGGGCTAAAAAGCGGCAATATCGTCGGCCACGAGCTAGTCTACCCGACAGATGCTAGACTCCATCATACCTTTGTTATCAAGGAACGGGGGAGCCGTGTCGGAGCAGTAGACCCCGCGAACAAATTCATGAACGGTCGAGTATGCCGAGGAGGGCGAGTATTTCATCGTGTATTTCGCAAATGTTGATAGAAGATGGGTATGGGTGTCGCAAACAGACGCGGAACTCAAGCTCGCAGACGCATGGGGTGGTAGATGGAGAAACTCCTCCCCGATAGGACCTCGATCCCTTCTCCCCATCTGTCTAGCTCTGGCGGGCACTGTGTGCGCAAGGCGAATGCTATACTGATGAAAGGGGAGCGCGCGCAAACGCGTGACAAACATGTGACACAACAATCACACAACGACATGCTATAACACTCGAACTTATAATTACTCTTGCTTGCCATGTGCACCGGCACGAGCTTCCTGTATCTCGCTGTTCAATCCTTCTGTCCCGACTTTGAAACTCTCTACAGGGCTGAGTGCACTAATCCTATCCACGCTGACACCATCGGACAATGACTTCTTGCGCTGGCGCCGGATGTGGGGCCATGCATCGGATGTAGGAGACGGTGGACCAGATCCGTCATCGGTGTGTGAGGGAATAAGGGAATATGTAGAACTAAGAGGTGAAGACCCGGGTGACTTCCCTTTAGCGATATTGTGGTAGACAGGAGCGAGCTGGGACAAGTTCACTTCTGATCGACTGCGGGACCGGCTCGGAGGTTCCGTCGAATCCTTTTCGGGCTGAACCGAAGAGGCTTCAGGGTGCGAGCCGTGTCGAAGTTGTTGCAGGTCGGCATAGGATGTGTGATGACTTCTGGATCCCTTCTTAGGCTGAGGGTCTTGCTCGTAATTGTGAAGGTAGCCAATGACATCCTCGTAATCACCCAAACCCTCGGCTTCGTCATCAGACGCATCAGGAGTGCCAGCATGACTGGCTGCGCCACTGGGGGAGCCAGTCGAAGAAGATAAATTTCGCCTGGCGCTATGACTCCACCCGAAGAGGCGCTCATCCACCCAGGTGAGCGGGTGAATTAGAAGATTCCCTTGTGCATCAACTGCACCAGTACCACTCTTTCTGCGCCAGATACCCGGAGTGCCAGAAGAGGGAGGAACAGATGAAGAGGGGACAAGGATTCTGAACTATTACCCCTGGTCAATCAGCGATTTGAATGAAAAAAGTTTACTATCGTGTACCTGATCGAAATCTTCATATAGCTTGGGGCCGAAATGATTGATCAGATTGTTCACATCGAGGGATAGCTGCTCGCGCATTGCTTTAAGCCTGTTGAGAGAACGTTGCTGCCCTGGAAGTAACGAAATTATCAGGGGTCGAAGAGACCTGCAAGGTCATGAGAGCGGGCTCTGCAGTTCATTAAATCAGTATAGCTCACTTGAACACATCCAAGCCGGCTTCCCCAAACTTGAGGGCAGAATATCCGAAGAACGGGAGAGCAGCCATAGTTATGAAAGGAGCCCACAGACGATACTTGTATGTGATTCCGTATCGAGCAGCAGTGAAGCCAGCCAAGACAGAGTAGAAAATGTAGAGAATGGGAGCCAGACCGGCTGAAACGAGGATCTTCCAAGTTGCCAGGACATCCCTTCCCGCTATTTTCACACTGGAGGCAGCCAGAGCCTCTGCAAATGATATGTCAGACACAGAGCAACTTACAGGAGAACTCGTCGTGCCTTTTGCCTTTTTACGTGATATGATTGATGCCGTGATAAAGATCGGGCTATTCAAAATCACCCCGGGTAACGCAAAACTGGTCCACACGGCTAACAGGCCCATACGATACAGCAAAAGTCCTAGAGTCTTCCACGTTGCGCGCTTTGCGCGAGGTACCTGAAATATATTGAGAAAGAGGACGGCTTCAGTATCACACCTCTCACCTGATGGTCTTTCAAGCCAAGGTCTTTTAGGAATCTGTTGTATCGGATCACATCCGCTTGTACTTTTTGCACTTCAGGCTCGTCTTTGAAGTGCAAGTATCCCTCGATAAACCGTCTGTTCAGCTCTACTACTTGGCCCAGAGTGAGGTGCTGGCCGGGAGTCTTGTACAATCGACGGGCCGCTTGGACCAACTACACATCGGAAACTGGGTTATTAATCGAGAAAACTGGGCTGAAGGGAAAGTGACATACCATGAGTGTGTCATAGTCTGGTGTTCTGACGGTCACCGTCTTCAGCCCATCGTAGATGACATCAAGTAATTTAGCGGATGCTTGTCGCTTTTCCTCCCCACCTCTCTTGAACAGTTCAACCAGCACACCGGGAACATCAATAGCAGAGCCGAATTCAACCACGGCCCTGGAACGGAACCTGTGTGCGTGGAAATACGACAACCCCACAGGGACAATTCGGACGCGCAGGTTTGGCGTGGAAGCCATAGCCCCGAGAGCCATAATCGCCACGCCAGCTTTAAGTGGAAGGAGATCCGTCCGGTCATGACTACCGCCTATTGTAAAAATTAGACGAGCTTGTGGTGTGAAGCGGTATGTACTAATCATACCTTCCGGGAATATTCCGATGCAGCCCCCTTCTTTCAGCTGCTGATATACATGACGGTAGATTACCTCTTGATTTATGTATGGGAGGACTTTGAACGTCAAGCCTTTCTCGCCTTCTGCTTCGAGAACTGCCAATTTTTGCAGTATCTTGGCCGTTCCCTTGCCCCTGTCGTTCGAGAATTCTCGTTTGACTCTAACTTCCGTATCGGAAATGATCTCGTCGATTTCGGCGAGAACGGCGCCGACGGACTTCGGAAGCAGGATCTTCTTCCGAGCACCGAGTTCCGTCTTGAACTTGGTACCGACACCGATAACAAGGCAGGGGTCAGTAGGCGAGAGCTTGATAACACCAGTCCCAGGTTTCGCCTCATCTTGTGCTCGCGATATTGGTACTGCGGAGAACAACGTGACTTTTTGACTCGAACGACATTCCGGTTGAGCATACTTGAACCCATAAGACCAGCGGCAAAACCGACGAATTTCCGCTTCATGCTCGCTGCCGCAGTGAGGAACGAAACTCGCCGCCCTGTGTTAAGTATCACCTCAGACGCAAGGAGGATAGGGTCGCAGAACTACGCAATACATCAGCACTTGGAACACTAAGCCGCAGAAGAGCGATAAATACTTGGTTATGATGGGGGGCAGCGACAAAAATGATGGGTCCATCACGAGGGATATTCCACGTGCCTCTAGGACGGATTTCGCGGAAGAAGATGTTGATGAGGAATCGAATCGAATACACGACAGAGTCATAAGCCAACGTAGAAGGCATGATGAGCCGATGCCAGCGCAGAATAGAATTATTTGGTAGCAACGAATTAGAAAGCTAGGCAAGGGACAAGATCGGATGGTTAAGGTTACACTGGGGTGAACCAAACAAACCCCAACAAGGTCCAGGCGTGGGCAAATCGAAGAGATGACATTATAAATTGTGGGATATATTAACAAAGGATAGGACACGGTGACGAACAATAGGCGGTAATTTTTACGGGGCCCGCTACTGGTCGCCATTCCTGTTAGGCAGTTCTTGGGAAGTTCCCCCGTTTACTGAGGAGCCTACAGAGGACCTTGGCTCAAGGATAGCTGATGAGCGACCATGATAGTGAAATATATCATGTAAACGAGACAATGCTCGATCCTCGTTCCCTTCCAAGATTCCGTTGCTCCCTCGTTTCGGTGATGTGGGCGATCGGGGGGATGCTGGTGTGCTACTTCCAGACTCCAAACCTGAAAAACAGTGAAACGGCCTCAATTTCTGTCCAGGCGCGAATGCGATATCGACGTACGTGAAAGTGTCTGCGCCACGGAAACCTTGCGTTCTTCATCCTCCGCGGCTCGGCTGGCAAGGGCCCTGGCGAGGTATTTCCGGAACTGTGGACCGGTAGAATTGAGCATCTTGTCCACTTTGGCTTCTTTCTCGGGATGTGCCTTTAGGAAGTAATAAAGTTCGGTAATTCCTTCTTTGTGCAAAGCACCTGTCGTCTCGCTAGAGATATGCCCTAATATCTCCACAAGCCTAGCATCTGGGTCGGAATCTACCCTGTTCGGTGATTCAGGGCGAGAATAGGTCCTATTGGTTTCAACAGACCCAGAACGGGGTCTACCAGAGCTGTAGGGCGGAGCATGTGGTCGAACGGCTTCAAACACGGACCCGGAATTACGAGGAGATGCTGGCGGAGTTTCTGAAGACATTGTCTCGACAGGTGGTTGCCGAGAGTTGGACGACTCGGAATGGACGGAGTGAGACCGGCTCACTGTAGCAGAAGCTGGGCGAGCCTTTTGTTGCAGTTGTGTATTGTTCAGGGTCCGGTAAACGTACGGATATACTATAGTTGCTGAGGGGTCGTCGAAGGATGCCGATAGTTGGTCGTATACATCATCAGCATACGCCCCTAAAAACCATGTCAGCGTACCTGTTATGTTATGAGGCCTAATTCACGAACCAACGATGTGTTGAATGATAACCTTGATCGTTCGCAGTGGCATGTCGCCACAGGGTACCTTCGCCTGGGCTCGAGCTCGCCACTCATTTGGTGGGATGCTTTGGAGGAAGGACTCAAGTGCGGGGAACATTTCCACAGGGTCGAGCGACCCTTTCTGGAGATCGGCAGGGATGCCCCTCGCGAGTTTCCACAGACATTTGAGCACGAGTTCACCTAGACGAGCTTCTTGAGAGTCCACAGTGGTGGGGCGGGTCGAAAATGGCTTTGTTATCTGCGTGAGTAGGCTGAATAGTGCACTATGTTGATAGAGGTCAAAAGACTGGAGTTGCGTCATATTTCGACAAGCATGCCCACCGGAACACGTTGATGCGTCTCGCGGTACTGAACAGTCGCAGGATGATCATGTTTATAAAGCGTGAAAGATCCTTCACTTTCGATTCGCTACTTGCGTCTGTTTGCAGTAGGCGAAGCGTGAGCTCTTCAAGCAGTGACGTTAGGATGTCAACCGGAAGGCTCTCTGCCAAAACAGTATGCTCGCAAAATGCATTGAGAGTTTGGATGAGATGTTTAGCCAGCCGATAGTTATCTGGTTCCGAGACTCCCTCTTTCTCCTCCCAGACGTGTTTCGTTTGCAGAATGATCGTCTCCACCAGTCCATCGGTGTGGTTGGCAAGACTTTGGAATTCGAAGGCGGAAGATTCGGCTTCCGGGGGAATGTCGAGAATCTTCTGTAGCTTCTTGAGTGCGTCCACACTCCGCGAAGGATCGCCGCTGAGTATACTCGATATTGTGATCGTCATCTCGTCCTGCTCTGCGACAGGATCGTCAATCAGGTTGTCAAATATGCTTGAGTTTGCCGTGGCAAGTGGCCGGGAGGGTGTAGAGCCGAGTCGTGCTGGCGTGTGGAGGGCCGGGGCCGGCGATGCTAGGGTGCGGGGAGGACCAAGTCGGGACTTTGCTGGCTTGAGTCGCGAACTTCCAACGCCCCGTGAAGGTGAAGGCGGGCTCGTAGAGGGAGGTGGAGCGGGCGGGGTTGCTGGCCGAGCGATACGGCTGGAGACGGCGGGAGAATGTGGGGGTAAGGTTCCCTTTCGCAGCGAACCGGATGGTGACGCGGGACGCGGCAAGGCTGATGTGATCCGTGAGACTTGGGGGGAAAGAGGAGCATCAAGTATTCTAGACGTCTTCGAGGGGCCGGGCATGCGTCGCAAACGCTCCTCTACCTGTGTCTGAACCTTCGCATCCAGTTTGCCCATGTAAGACCATACCTGCTCGCCATCCAGAATATACGCTTCTCTGCAGAAATCTGCATCAATTACCGCTGACGTGAAGGAGTTGTGAACACACCCTATAACAGACAATGCCGATTTCCTGGTAGCAGCATCTTTGTCGTCCACCATAGCAGCGATGACGGTGAACGCTTTATGGGGATCACACACAGCCATCCCCTTCTTTTTTATCATCCATGCCATCTCATCCAACGCGCCTTGCCGTGTTTTATTCACCTTCGATCGTAACCCTTGTTCTAGAAGGAGTGTGAATAAACGACTTGACGAGAACGTTTTGGGTAGAGTTTGTATAATATGTTGTACGCGATGCCGAACAGTTTCACGAGCATCACCTAACTGTTTGAAGTTTAATTGTTGCGCTCCTCGGCCTGGTTAGCGAATTTGGCCCACCTTATGAATAATAGCCGGCACAAAACATAGTGACTCAGCATCTGTAAGCACATAGGATGTCAGGACCAGAAAATTGAGGATGCATTCCAGAAGGTCGAGACATTTGCTGATCAAATTTGGCTGTGACTCATGGACCTTGAGCGTAACGTATTTGAGAGGGAGATCCAAGTTGGCAAGAAGTACGGCTTGAAGTTCTTCGGCGCCCAAATTCCCTAAGCCATCTCCAGCGCTCGATGTCGCAAATGCGTCGCAAATAGAGGTGAGTCCAGCAATATGGTCATTCACTGCGTTGTGATCATGGCTGAAGAGCATCCCAAGCACCTCTCGCGTGACGTGACCCTCCATTTGAGCGTGCAAAACGTCCGCCAAATCTTTTCGGCCAAGACCAGATTCGATAACCCACCGACTGGCGTCCTTGAGAAGCCTATTTCGTTTTGCTTCTGCATTCGTCCCAATGAAAGGACAGGTCTCTGGTATTTCGGCGGCTGCGAGAGCCGAAGGCTTGCCAATGGGGGCCGCCTTCTTCAAGCTCGGATGTCTCGCCTTGGACCCTGACGGAGTTGATGGCATGGGATCGGGGCTCTCAGGTCTTGAAACAGATTTAGAGGATGGCGGTGCAACAAGCCTCCTTGCAAGCGTTCCTTTCCGTTGCTGAGGACCAGCTGCCTCTGCGGTCTCCGGGACGACGGAAGGTTGGGTGGACACAGGAGGTGAAACAGGTCCCTTAGCGGGCGATGGATCAGGCGGTGCGGGAGTCGCGGGAGCTAATGAATCGGCAGTCGCCTTCGCAGCTTGAAGGAGCTGCATCGCAGTACTTCTCGATGGGGGCTTCAAAAGATTAATCTTATCGACGACACGGTCATAACCAATGGAATTGATAACCGTTGGTAGGACGACCTGGGCGCCCTTTCGAACATCACCCGATCTGTCATCCAAGCAGAGTATCAATGGCCCCGCCCAGCTAGAAACATCAGTGGAGGGATTCAGCCCGTGCTCCTTTATCCACGAGTCGATCCAGGCTAAGAGGCTGGTTCGCAAGACAGGGTTCGCGTTCTCCAAAGCAGCACCCAGTGGAGCAGCCATGGCATCCAAGCCTTCGCAGGCTGTAGCAATGGCGGTAAGAGTGCTTGCAGCCGAAGCTCGCACTAGTGCGCTACGATCAGTCATCACTTGGGCAATTGGGGGGACAAGTATTCTGCAGTGTTTCTCGAAAGGTTTGTTCATGGCCGTGGCAATGCGCGAAACAACATCCAATGCTGTGGCCTGAACGGCTTTGTTGATATCGGTCAACCGAGGTTTCAACATCTGAGCGATATCGCCTGCCAAGTGGTCAGTTGCGGAGACGGGCTGTATAGTTGGAACACAGTTACCCAAGTTCGGCTTCAGTCTCTTGTTTGCCGCTACTCCTAACAAAGATTGCAGTGTCTCGAGGGCCTCCTTCCGGGTTTTCCATGCTTCGCTTTTGGCATCTTCCATGATCTTAGTCGACGCTACGACCTTCTCGAGATCGGCTTTTGGGAACAGTTCATCCAATGGATCTCCGCCACCTTTTGCCTTTCCACCAGGCGCGGCAGCAGTGGCTTTCACGTCTTCAGATATACGAGTCGGCGTGGGAGCTGGATGACCCTCTACTTTGTCGAATTCCGTTTGTATCGTTGCCAATAACTGTGAGCTAAGGCCCTCCAGCAAAGCCATGATGTCTATGAAAATGGTTATTGTGAATATCGACGCGTTTAAGTCTGAGTGTTACCTGATCCGGCAAAGAGTTTCAAGGTGACGAGGGTGGCTGTTGCACTAGTTCGAACCGTTGCATTAGAATTTCCCAAAGCTTGTTTCAGGAAGTCAACTAAGGGTCGCAGTGATAAACCAGTTATTCCAAAGTCCTTCAAGGCGGTATTGATAAAGCTGATTCCCTCCGCATAGTTCTTCGGCGCCTTCTGTTTGGCGATAGAATCGTAACCTGACAGCATTGTTAGGTAATTTCATAGCAGCCCTACGGATATGGAACTCACACAGTCCAAGAACGAAAGCCAGCGAAGTTTTCTCGGCGAACGTCAAAAGGGCATCAGTGGCCAGTTTTTTCAGCTTCAGGTCACCGAGCTTGTCTGTAAGTTGAGGTGCCGAGAGAGCAATGCAAGCCTTGCCGAATGTCGGAGAGCGTTCGGCCACCATAGTCATGATGGCGTACACTTTAGCCGACACCTGCGAAAAAAATAATACTGGATTGATCATACAACCATGTGGGAGGAGGAATCGAACTCACTTGAAAATTCTTCTCGTTCCAGCCAGGCTTCTTTCCGAGGAAACGGAAAATCAGCTCCGCATCTACAACATCCAAGGAGCCTTCGAGCCATTGAGGGAAAGGTTCCTCGAGGGCAGCTAGTCGCACTTTCCATGCGCCATCGCTGAGTTCGTTAGCAAAGTTTTCGGGAATAAGTTCAGCTATTCGCAGGTCAGCGTCTTCCGGGGTGAACCTGTACTTGAATGATTCAGTCGGCGCGGAGACAGCCGCAGAGGCTTTGGCAACAGGAGGTTTTGTTGCCTTGGCCATCGCAGCGGCAGCAGTTGGTGGCAACTTTTTCGGGGCGGGGGTGCTAGGTTTCGCTGGAGTACTCGGGAGTAGCGGGCTTGAAGACGCGTCGTTAGAGTCGATGGGAGGTTTCCGAGCCTACAAAGAGCGAACAATGAGGCCTTTGGACCGCACTCGGTACCGGTTACTGACCAAAAGGCGGGCGGGGGGCTTGGCCGGTGGTTTGGGGGGTTTGCCTTCGTCTTCCAAAGGGATATCGGGAATCTTGGCAGGGGCACGCTGTTCAAGCAGAGGCGTCATATCAGTAGAGCAACTCTCACAAAACGGGCTACGCCAAACCTTCGGTGGACCAGACGCAGGTTTAGGTGGCGCAGGCGCAGGCGCGCTGCCAGCTTTGCATTTTACGGTGACCTTCTCGAGCGCTTCTTTCACCTTCCCTTTCTTCAGGTCATCCACAGGCTCAAGGTATGGATTCAACATTCGTTCACCGAAGATCTTCATAAACAAGGCAAGCCCTTCTTGTGCAGCATTTCGGATCGATCCTTGACTGTCCCCGAGTAGTTCGACAAGAGCCTCCGAGTACGGCTTGAGATCGGGCTTATTGGGAGCAATACGGGTGGTGGAGAGGCAGCGATTTAAGAATTTGAGGGTCCCCTCTCTCACTTGTGGATTCTTGTGTTTGAGGAATTTCAGAAAATCGTCCGTCAAGTCAGGAAATGTAATCTGAATGACAACATGGGCATTAAATTCGCACGTATGGGGGAAAAAATGAGGTGGATGCTTGCCGTCGTGAAGAAATCATCCAGACCAGCGCTCAGAGCATCAATGACGGACTGTTTCCGTTCTTTCAAGCGCTCTAACATAGGAGGGACCACAATGTTCTTGAATCTTGCGAAAGGTTTGCCGATGCCCTTGGCGAGGGCGCCAACAACTGAAGCCGCCACCATAAGAACGTTGATGTTCGCGTCCGACATCCTATTGGCCAGTGCCCGCACGATATCGGAGATGCCATCTGCATCAACTATGCGCGGGGTGACCTTTACGACCTCGAACACAGCATCAAGCGTTTCTTTCCGGTCTTTCCATTTAGACGAACTGATCTGAGTATGGAAGTCCTGGGGGATCTTGGGTATAATGTCGACAGGCTCCACGAATGAAGCCATGTCAAGAACCTCGGGTTCTGAATATGCAATGTTAAACTAAACCCTACCATTGATAAGAAAGGCGGAATACCTTCGGGAGGTGCATCATCCACCACTGCGGCGAGGCTAGCAGCTTCGCGTTCACGCTGCTGAGCCTTAGTATAGCGTTCTTGACGACCAGTCCCTTGCCCCTTGCCCTCTTTGTCGGCAGCCTCAAAGCTTTCCGTCAGCTCCTTAATTTGAACAGGCTTCAGGTCGGATAGTTGCGTCAGTAAACTTGGGCCAAGCCATCTATGAAGCGTCATAGCAATGTTTGAACCCTGAAGATCATGACGAGTTTATGAATTTGCAAGGTCTCAGTTAGGTTGGCAAATACTCGCCTCTGCACGGACGTTCTTGTCAGAGTGGCCGAAGATTTTGGGAAGGACCTTGAATATTGGTCCCGGAGGAACGACTTTGACACCGAAAGCTCTGTAGTACTTGATGAGTAATATTAACATTAGAGTAATATGACACATACGCGAGGGCCTCATTTACGGCAGAGGCGGCCGCGGCAACAGTCTTGGGTTGTTTGGCGTTCAGTCCAACCATTATATCACGCTAAGGGGGCGACGATTGAGCAGGATTTCATAAATATTCTTAGCGCACTCACCACAACGCCTTCACCAGCGTTTGAGACTTCAATATACTCAAGTGCGAGGGCGATTCCTTTCTGTTTTGTTGCCTGACGTGAAGAACCAAGACATTTGTCAACTACGGCGGGCATCACAGTATCGCGTGTTCTACACAAATCGCGTAAAGGATGGTTTGAGAGCGCATTAAATAGGTTGATAGGGTGTACTAGTCACCGTGCTGAATTTTCTCCGGAGTACTTTACAAAAGTCAGAACTGCATCGACACCTTTTTCTTGAGCGACAACATTGGCGTCCGTGACCATCTTCTTTAGCATGTCAGGGCTTTGTAAATAAGGCCTAAAAACGGGATCGGACTCGTCCCCAGTAGCGGCGAAAGCTTTCATAAGATGTTCGTAGCCATGAACGCGGGCCTTCCAATTCTTGTGGGCAAGGCGCTCAGCGATTGAAAGACCAGAGAAGTCTTCTTCTACTGGCGCTGGGCCATCCATCGTGAACAGTCGAAAACGAAGTCAATAGACACCAGTCACAAAGTTCGATACGTCGCGCGCCTGCTGAGATGATCGCGTGTTTGAGGCCGGGCCTACAAACAGCCATCAACATCGTCATCCCATTCTCGACGGCTACGATCTTAGTCTAGGTTTTGCGTCGTGAACCTGGCGGTTGATATAAGGGATCCGGAATGTCCAACCGGATGATACGGAATATCATTAGCCCTCGTTTTCTCTTCAATTGGCTGTCGTCGGATATCCGTGTCTACCCGTGCCGCTCGATCATCCATCTATTCTTTGCAATACATACTATCTGAGGATGACCTCCACTCGTGCCGCGCGCATGTCGGTCTGGCCCGTTCTATGATCTCAACACTGGGCGATGTTCTAGACAACTGTCTTCACGTCAACATCATCAACGCACCACGTATAAGTTCTCCGGCTACTACATAGAGATAACCAAATACTGCGTCCAATATGCTATCGCCGTATTATTTTTTATGATCAGCCTGGACTGATAAGATATCATCACTCGAATCGGTTCTTCAGCTTCGCAATTTGGCACAATCACACCTCGGCACAATGCCAGAGCAAAGCAGAGGCATACAGTAGAATCCACACTCCCACCTGCAGAAGCAACAAAGTGCCTAGCGTCGTTATTCATTGGCGAGACTGCATTGGCCCAGATCCTTGGACGCCAAGCGCCGGCGCAACCAGTTTGCACGAGTTCAACACTTCAATTTCAGTGTGGGCTAGATTCCAGCCAAGAGGTCATCAAGGAATAGCCGTACTAGGCGATCCAGCACCCTGCTTTGCAAGCTTATAGAGTAATAAATAAATGGCACGCCCCACCAGTTCTGACAGACCACAAATGGTGGTTGTTCCAATTGTTGACGACCTGGCCTGCGAACTCGCATCGACCGGTCAGCGTGATCTCGGTGATCAAAATTGGTGAAAGGCGGCACCTTTCACCGTTAATTATCGTGTCGTTTCGAAGGTGACGCAGTGGAGTGGGGGGGACGCTTTTGGCATCTCCGGGCTCCAGATCTTATTCACTTGGTTTGGTTTCGACGCTCAGCATTGGAACTGTCGTCATTCATTGGCACCGAAGGAGCTCATTTCCCACTGCAACGAGCCCCGTGGTCCTCTGAATATCTTATCTGCTCACCGGGGAAATTACGGCTAAACCCTAAAACGACACTCCTTCCCCCTTAGGAGAAATTGCATCTCTCATCATCATGATGGTCATCATTGCTGTGGAACTTTCTATACCGGCTACCCAATCACTAGCGCCGGATAGCCGCCCACAGAGTGCGCGTATCCTACGAGTTGGTAGAGGTCACAAGTCCCACCCAGAGGCTGTACCGAATGGGTGAGATCGTTGATTATTGGCTCTGGCGCACGTTGCAAACAAGATGGGCATGTTCACACATTTCCCTGTAGGAATGTGTCAATTGGCTTTCCACGCGTCCACAGGGGGCATTAATTCTGGTGAACGAATATGCATTATGACAGATACATGCGGATGATGAGATGGACAAATGTGAGTGCGCTATCATTGATTAACAATTACGTTATAGTTGTACAGAAATGTTGTGGGGTATGATGCGGTTGGGGTAGATTGCGAGGTAGATACATAGCCATGCGATTACTTGATTTCGTATTCTCGTTCCCAAATCTGCATGCCCTTTATATTTCCGAAAATTTTCAAGAGCGTTCTTTTATCAAACGCCTGGTAGCAAGACTTGCATCTGGGTTGCGGGGAAATGGGAGGGGGAAAAGAATGTGAGTTCCGTGTGCTGAGTTGCGTCACAGGGTATATGTGTTTACGCACCTCACCAAATCAGCTTCGTCTTTAAATTGCTGATAACTGCAGCCACGTTTCTCCATGTATTGCATCCCGAATACAAGAGGGTATAGATCTGCACAACGGAATGTCTCGTACTCCTTGCCACTAGCGAACGGGAAGCGTCGTCGGCATAAGATATCAATCCACACACATATGATCATGCAACTCACTCGCGCCACGGAATAATACCGAAAAGAGGCCATATCTCATTGTACATGACATTTTTGTAATCCCCTATGTAAACGCCCCAATGTGGAGTAACAGTAACACATTAGAAATTGACTCGTCGGCTTGCAAAAACACAAAAACACACCATTTCTTTCGTATCTATAAACCACGCCAGTCTATATGTTTGGTTGGAAGAACGTGCGTTGGTTTGGGGGGGGAGGCTAAATGTAGGTCTTTTGGGGGGCGCACATTTTCAGGATGGGGCCAAGTGTAAGGATACCGTCTGTGCATGGGGATGCTTGGGTCTATCTCACGACTGTACATGGTGAGACGTGGAGGAGGGAGAGGGTAAAAGAAGGAGGGGGGAGAAGGGGGGGACTGGCGGTTGGACGAGAGAATGCTGTGAGGTGAGTGGCGGTCGGCTTTTGTAGGATTTCAAGTCAATTTCTTCTGCCTCGGTAGACCCTGATAATACAATTCTTTTCCGGGGCGTGCGTGATCGCCATTATTGTTATCATCACGTTCGAACTTTGATGGGAATCCCCAAGGTGTCCGATGCTGGACCGCCCAGGTGTCATGCAACGGCGTCGGCTTGCCGGGGCCAGCGCCCCCTTTATTTTTGCCCAATGCGGTCCTGATAAGATTTATTTAACCCTTCGTTCAACCTACCCCGACGCTCGATCGCTCATCTTATCTCAAAACACGCGTTCACTCACACCACGCGGCGCTTTCATCCATTCCATTTCAAGATAGCCAACCCAGAAATGGACCTGCGTCCAATATTGGCCGGTGTGCGGCCCGGATGACTGCTAACGTTTAGATCCAGCGACGGTTGCGGTCTCATTCGTGATCATTTGTCCCGTTACATCCTTACTCCACTTCAACTGAGGATCCCGGGAAATGTTGACCACAGTATGCCAAATTGTGGTGGGTCACAACGAGCAACCGCTTCAGGTGGACGGCCGCGCGGCAGTCAATATGTCCACCCCGTCCGCAGTGACCCTAAACAAGGAAAACCGCCAGGGAGCGGGTGGTTACCTCGTGAATCGACGAGAGGAGCGAGAATTTTCGCACGAACAGCAGTGTTTCCTCAAATTGGGCACTTAGTTTGCCATCCACCGTGACAGCAGTCCAATTGTCTGGCCAGTGGTCGGCCTCGTAGCTTTTCCCAAGATTGATCATCTGTGTTTGATTCACAGGTTATGAATTCAGAAATAATTGAGAAGTGAGTGAAGACGTACCGGCTCAATAGTAAAGCACTAATTGGGTCAAAGTTGAGTGGACACGTTTTCATCGTTCAATAGTCAATGGCCCTCACCATTCCTTCCTTCATTTGACCCACCGCTTTGTTCTTTGCATAATGGGGGATATTCGGCAAAGAATGGAACAAGTTGTGAATCCCATGTCCAGTGTACTGTCGTACCACACTACAACCATTTGCCTTTGCAATAGGTTCTCTTCACCGCATTCCGAGTGAGACAACTGCAGCCACTCAACCGTCAGTGCACTCACATGGTTTTTCCAATGTCACGGAAAAGTGCGCCAGGCTTACACATCTTGATCGCCTCGTCTAAGCACCGCCGGGTGGTGTCAATCAGGTTTTGTGACTCTTCCGATATAGCGCCCACAGCATATGTCGCGTTTACATCTCCGTGAAAGCCTGCCGCGAAGAAAGATGGCGTCAACATCATTCCAACAGCACGATGCGCGCTCCTTTCACCTTGGAAATATAATGATATGTCTAGGTCAGAAGCGTGAAGAGTAAGTGAGCGCGGCGTCAGCCCCCCCGTTCTGTTTTCGAAAGCTACTAGACCCCTACCCAGATTCACAATATCACCTTCCACGAGTTTACGTTGATCGGGAATGCCGTGGCAAATCACTTCGTTCACGGACCTGGAGTACCAAAATCGAAAATTTGAGATGATTTAACCATGCGTCGAGTTCAAAGTCGTCATTCCAACTTGACTTACGTGCAGACAGATTTCGGGAATTCTCTATAATTCAGCGGAGATGGGTACGCTTTTCGCTTTATTGTCTCCGCGTGAACTATGGCGTCGATTTCGTCAGTCGTTACGCCAGGCTTGATGTGAGAAGCTGCGATATCGAGAACCTCGCGCGATAACTGGTGGCCAAACAAGAAAAATGAGCTTGCAGGCGTGCATGCAACATGTTCCGCAATATAACGTGCCCTGCATGATTCCCGCATCCCTGCTACTTCCGACTCGTTTAGAATGCGAATTGGGCTCGAATAGCCCTTCTTTTCCGAATGGGGAATACCTGAAAAGATAGTTGTTTAGGCAAGCGAAATAGAGAAAAACGTGGAAGAAGAGAGAAAACTGCAGGAGTCTCATGACCTTCCACGCCGCGCGCTTTTGCTTTAATCTATCAAAACTCACCGTGTTCGGCATAATCGGGTCTTGGGATGTCAGCTGGGACTTCACGTCTCGGTGATAATGGATAAGCCGGACGAAGAGAGCCCGTAAAATGATATGAAGGCCATGGATTCTGCGGGCCTATAGCTATCATTCAAACACTAATGAGAATATAGCCGCTGGACTCATGACCGAATAGAAATACTCGCCAGTGAGTAGGTCATGTATTTTCTTATGTGATTTCTATAGTCC
>Ga0307508_10002791_pt1 | contig 18161 bp, 17 predicted proteins | sample 9_EM_MG_FD_203089 | JGI IMG/M metagenome (GOLD analysis project Ga0307508, IMG submission 203089) | Populus trichocarpa ectomycorrhiza microbial communities from riparian zone in the Pacific Northwest, United States - 9_EM | ecosystem: Host-associated > Plants > Roots > Unclassified | place... | reverse complement strand
TCGATAGAGACGAAGATAGTGAATTGGTTGATTGATACAACGTCGAAGGAAAAACATTCTCTCTATATACAACGCGCCTGAGGGACTCGCCAAGGGGAAAGGACGGAAGACTGTCTCCCGAACCGGTCCTCGGAGACTAAGGCTGCTGTCATCTCCGGACATGTTGCCTCCGGTCCGTCATCTCCGGACCCCCATTATTCTGACTTCCGGGACTCAGGGGAAGTGATTGACAGACCACGCGTTAAGCGGTTAAAATAGTTTTTTCCTCCTTTTTCTTTTCCTACTCTTTCTTTGGAGGATGCACTCTTTCTCCTATGTCCGTGGTTTCTCCCTCGAAGGGTTTTTTACACGGTTACGAGTTTTAACGAGGCATCTGAGGATTCTGTTTCTTTCTCTCCTTTGTTCCTTTGCATCTTCCGTACGAGGGGAAGTGTCAGAATAATGGGCGTCCGGAGATGACGGACCAGAGGTGGCGTCCGGACATGACGGACCGGAGGTGGCATCCGGACATGACGGACTGGAGGTGGCGTCCGGACACGACTGAGTCCCCAAGCACCAGCTCGGGGGGGGGGCAGTCTTCCGTCACTTGTCCCGACGGCCTTCCTGTATATAGAGAGATCTTGCACCCGTATAATGCTGTAATATAATCCTCACCTTTTATCGATCCATATATTCCAACATCTAACACTTCCCCTCGAACAATCAGGCAATAAAGAAAGAAAGAAAGAAAGAAAGAAGGACAGAAAGACAGAAGTCCCATGACATCCCCGGATGCCTCATTAAAACTCGTAGCCATGTAAAAAACCCGTAGGAAAAGCATGGCCATAGGAGAAAGAGCACATCCACCAAAGAAAACTTAATTCATCGGACCAAGCGCCATCCGCATGCCATATGCTTCCCCTGCAGCCCATCGAACCATTCCCATCCCATTCACATGTTTCCCATGAGTCTCTTGTGGAAGACTCTTCGTCATGATATCTGCCGTCATCTCGGATGTTGGAAGGTAGGTGGTGAGAATAGCATTGCGCTCGCAGGCATCTCAGACAAAGTGACACCGTACCCCTATGTGCTCTGTGCGCTCGTGGAACTTCGGGTTCTTTGCAAGTTGAATAGCGCCTTGGTTGTCAACAAAGATTTTCTGTGGGTAGGCATCAAGGCTGAGAAGGCGGGGTAAAGAGAGGACTGATCCAAATCGCTTCCTTGGCAGCATCCGATGCGCCACTGTATTCCACTTCCACTGTAGAGAATGCAACAAGTGGCTGTTTGTGGGCGCGCCAGGATATGGCACCATTCCCGAGTGTAAAAACAGAGGCAGAGGAGGACTGTCACACCCTAAATACTACGGGTCGGACATTCGGATACGGACCGGACCGGAAGGTATCGGAAACCCGTCACACGATCTTAGGTCGGCATACCGAGACCGGGCAACTGACGCGGTCGGGGCTCGGCTCGGTTGGACTGACTCCGCAGCACCAGGAAACCGCTGGGTCAAGTACCGGCACTGACCGGGAAAGGGCAAGCGGTGCCGTGGAGAAAGACAACCTTGGTGATCATACGGACAAGCAATCGGAAGGAAAACGGGAATGCAAGGAGTTGCGAGTCTAGGTCGCGGAATAGGAGCGGGGTTGTTTCCAGAGGCACGGCCCAGAGGAACTACACCACGAGTCGGGAATCGCTGTATCGTTGCAGATGGCCAGAGGCCCGAGGCGATACCGCTGCACCCCGTTCTCAGGAGATACAAGGGATCAGGCTACCACTCGCATCCTCATCATTGACACCCGATTATGGCGATGACCTCTGGGCTTTGCCAGCGCACGGCAGCGTGAGCGTATCCCCCACCTATCCGAGACGCTTACAATGGTTATGATGCAGGGCATACGCCGCACCAAGGTGAGGGACGTCGAGTTGAACGAATACTGGAGCGGAGGCTTGTCCGCAAGCCAATCCTGTAGCGCTGGGCAGCCCCCAGACCAAGTACCGGCTCGTGTTTGGGAAAGTGCAAATGCCGTTACAGGACCGCACCTCAGGAACAGTTCGAGAGTCTGTTGGAAGCGATATGGGGCGGAGCTATACCTTGGTGCCCGTGGCGGCCGAGAAGGATTAGCTGGTATGGTTGAGGGTTCGTTATCTATGACTCCGGTCGAGTAACGAAATCAACCCTGCATGCAACCATATCGCATCACCCAATCATGACGAGAGAACTTAACGAGAGGCACCTGCTCTGGCCACTCTCAGGAGGATAAGTGGAAGTGCTACTTTCCAATTCAATCGAGAGTTATCCTCTTTACGCTGATAAAGTCTAGTGCCAAGGCGAAGAGTTTTCACGTCACGGTGCGGGGTAATTCCCCGTAGCACATGACTTTGCCAAGCCGGATACTTATACGACTTCCCGCTGACGAGCGGTTGGCAATGGGGGACATCGATGAAGAATCATCACATCAATCAAGAACGATCAGCGGAATCATCAACGGACCATCTACCGGTCACCAAGACACCAAGTCAACGACCATCCCCCTACGAGTGATCTACGAGCGATCAAGCGAGTGATCCTGCGAGCGATCAACGGAGCGAACCTACAAACGATCTGTCGAGTGAGTCGTCGCCACGCAGCCGCAAACTGTCCGAACGATATGCCTTACGCCGAGCCTTCACCGCGCACTACGAGCAATGACAAGCGAGATGAAGGTCGATCGGGGACGGAGACGGAAGGATACGTAAGGGGCTCGAGAGTCTAGGTGGTTTACAAGGAGACGGGGATAAGACCTTACGGCCGCATGGGCTCTAACAAGGCAAACCCGGAGACTTCGACTGCGGGGCAAACGCTGAGGTCGGCTGTAAGAGGCATAAGTAACCATGTCCGAACCAATATGCAGAGTCAGGAGTGCTTCTCTCGGACTCGCCAACACGCGGTAGCTCCCCTCATCACGGACCACCGACCAGGACGAGTAGCTTCGGGTTTCGGCCCACGCACTGTCTTTGACAAAAGTGTGAGATCGTATTCCTTACCTTATCTTACCGGTGAGGCAGTTGTCGAGTGAGCCGTCGCCGCGAACCGCGACGCCAGGCCAGCCGCCGGGTATGCATCGATTCTCCGATACGCCGAACAATGCACCATCTTTTCCCACCCGCCGAAGCACCGCGAACGAGCCGTCGGGCAGTACGCGGGGCCCATCTTGATCCGAACGATCCACCTACGTGGCCTACACCGCGAGCAATGACGAGTGAGACGGCGGCTGATCGGGGAAGGAGACGGAAGGAAACGTGAGGAGTTCGAGAGTCTAGGCGGGAGATAGAAAATGCCAGATGGGCAACACGCGGGGGGCTCGGCTACGACCCCTTCAAGGAGTATAATCCCCGACTGCTACACTGCGGACCTCCTTAGAAGGGTATAATCCCCGAAACCGATGCTTCAGCCGTCGTGGGGCCGTGTTCATGAAGCCAGCCATGAGCTGAGGGAATTGCACGACCCGTGACACCATTGGATGGCCTCCCATCGTCAGTACCGACCAGGACGAGTAGCTCCTGGCTTTGACCCACGCCCACCTTGGCTGGTGCGTGCGTGAGCGTATTCCTTACCTGATCTTACCTGTGAAGCAGTCGTCGAGTGAGCCGTCGCCGCGAACTGGGCCGCCAGGCCAGCCGCCGGGCCAATCTCGAACCATCCGCCGAAGCGATACGGGCAAGCCGCCGGGCAAGCCGCCGGGCCCGTCTCGAGCTGAAGCGATACGAGCGAGCCGCCGGGCCAGCCACCGGGCCCGTCTGAAACCGAACCGTCCGCCGAAGCGATACGAGCGAGCCGCCAGGCAAGCTGCCGGGCCCGTCTGGAGCCGAAGTGATATACGCATGCCGTCTGGCACGCCGCTGGGCATACACCAACCCACCGCCGTTGCGACCCGCTGCGCGAGAACGCTACCGAGTGCGCGAGCCAGTGGGCGATTCCATTATCGAACCGAACCCCTTAGATTATTTCACTGTGAATCCCTTAACGGTGGGCGATCTTAGAAGGACGATCATGTGGGGTGTTATCTTCTACAATAGATGAACGCCGGCGAAGACCGCGCGCGCCCCTTCTCCTTCGTGACTATTGAGAAATCTGACTAGTTCGATAATACCGTGACTCCAACGGACGTTCCAGTCTCACAAGGACTTTCGGTTGTCTAGATCGCCAGCAAAGTCTGAGTCTGTGAAGCCTATAGGCCGATCGGTAGGCAGCTCAGTTCGCCGTTCTGAAGGCTTCTCAGGTTGCTGTTCAGTAGGCTGCTCATGTTCCCGTTCGGAAGATTGGTGCAGAGAGGAATTTGCTGAGTATCGAGACTGTAAAGGCGATATCCAGCCGTGTTCCTTGCATGAGCCAATTCAAACTACCAATGATAGACTGGCACTTCTGCTTCCCGTTTTTATCAAGGGGTTTGCCAGTATCATCGAGTTGTGGAAGTCGATTGCTTGTTGGAATATGCGGTTCTCGTGGTCGCGCTCAATCTCAAGTCCAAGAAACTGGCGAATCGGTCCAAGGTCGGTCATGTACTCGGCGTGAAGGAGTCTCTTGAGTTCCGATACTCGTTCGGCAGACTCAGAGAAGAGTAGTATATCATCAACGTAATGTAGGAGGATGAGTGGTATGAGGCCAGTGGCTGAGATGTAAACGTTTGGATCGTATTCAGATCGCAATAGACCTAGAGATCTCAAGAAGTTATCAATGTGCTCGTACCAGAGTCTGGGGGCCTGCTTGAGTCCGTATACTGACTTGCGCAGTTTGCAAACCCATGGCCCGCCCGCAGGCGCTTCAACACCACCTGGCATTACCATGTAAACATCTCCATCAACTTCTGGATTTAGGAAAGCGGTGACAACATCCATCTGGTCAATCTCCCAGTCATGGATGGCGGCTAATGCGAGTAGCATTCGAAGGCTGGAAAGCTTTGCTACCAGAGCGAAGGGTTCATCGAAGTCCACTTCGGGAATCTGCTCAAAGCCTCGTATAACCAGTCTTGCCTTCTACCGAATTCCGCCTCCAGGTAGCTGTTTGGTCTTGAAGACCCATTGGGAACCGATGGGTTTGACACCTGACGGAACGTCTTCCGGTCGAATGTAATCCAATGTATTGTTTGAGTGCAGCGAATGCAACTCCTCCCGAATAGCTTCCGACCACTTCACGCCAAGCCTCGGATGCCTAACAGCATTTTGGTAGGACACCGGATCTGTAGAATCCGATTCCGCTTCCACCCGGATTTGGTGGGCATCAGCTCACATGTATTTCCGACGATTGTAGGTCGTGGAACGGCGTAGCGCATCGGCTATCAACCAGCCGGTATAGACGTCGTCATCGACCAGTCTGTTTCTTCGGCATCGACCTGCCTGCTCACAACGGCATCAAACAGCCTGCTCGCAATGGCATCGATCTGCCTACTTTCTTCAGCATCGACCTGCCTGCTCACAACGGCATCAAACAGCCTGCTCGCAATGGCATCGAGCTGCCTACCTTCTTCGGCATCAACCTGCCTGCTCCCATCGGCATCACAGTGCCTGGTCACATTGGCATCGACCTGCCTGCATTCATCGGCATCGACCTGCCGGCTTCGATCGGTATCTAGCTTCACAATCTCTAATGGATCCCAAATCGTACTTGATTGGTTCGGCAGTCGTTGTGAACTCAGCGAAACAAACGTTGGACGCTTGAGTCACACGTTGTCGTTCGTTACTCCAGCGGCGCCAGATCGGGGTACTGTAGTGTACATAGCCCAGCATGTAAGCAGTCTCTGTGCGGGATGCAAATTTTCATGCCTTTGAGCAGCCGGAAGCATTCGATATGCTTTACACCCAAAAACGACGTAGGTGCGAAATGGTTGGCTTGTTGCCATACAGCTTCTCGTAGGGGGTAACAACCTAATTTGCTGATGTGGGGCTTCGCGCGTGCAGGTAATTTGCTGTGTTGATGGCCTCGCCACACAGGCTCCGTGGTAGTTGACTGTCGAGGGTGTGTCTGAATCATACGTTCGCCAACACCATTCTTATGCTGGGTGTAGGGTGGAGCTGGTTCGGATGATGTACCAGACCCTCTGAGGACCAATCGAAATTCTTCGTTATCGTATTCGCCGTTGCCATTGTCGCACCGTAATCGAGCAATTCAGGTGGAGAATTTGAGTTCCGTCATGGTCTTGAACTCTCGGAAGACTGCGCAGATCTCAGCTGAAGTCTTAGAGCAAAGAAAGAATACCCAGCTTTGTCTGCTGTAGTCATCGATATATAGAATATAGTATCGACAACCAGATTGTGACATTGGTGAGATCGGTCCACAGAGATCCGAATGAATGAGTGCTAAGGGCTTCTCCGCCACTTGTGTGCTTGAAATTTTGCGTTGAAACAGCTGCTTGGCCTTTGCCGGGGCGCATATCGAGCATGCTGATCGGGTGGTCTCCTTCTCAGTGTAGAGTTCTCTTGGAAGCAGGAAACGTAGGTAGGCTAGATTCAAATGTGCAAAGCGTCGGTGCCAGATATTGACATCTTCTGATTTTGTCGGATTTGTCGTGCTTGCACTGTGTGTCTGAGCTTTCTCCAACATAATGCCCAGTAGAGTGCAAGTTCGGGATTCAGCTTGTCGTTTTCCTATGAGCTGGGGTTCGGTGATGCTGTTGGACTTGACTAGACAGGTGCCAAAGCGAAATATCACCTCGTATCCAGACTCATCTAAGTCGTCGACTGAGAGCTATGACACTGCATGGAAGTCGGGTACATAGAGGGCCTTGACTGTCAACAGCAACCCGCAATCCAAATGGAACTGAATTGATCCGATTCCAGTTGCGTGACAGGTTGCTCCGTTTGCGACCTTAACCAGAATGGAGTTTGGCAGGAGTCGGGTATCTTGAATGCCTTTCTTGTTGCGGGTCAAATGGTGGGACGTTCCCAAATCGATAAGCCAGTTGTCCAGCGAGCCTTCCTCAGAGGTCGCTCAATAGGCGTGCATCTCTGTCGAGTTGTTACCAGTGTCGGTGTCGTTGGTTACTGCATAATTTCCGGAAATATGACTCTTCTGGCTTCTCCGTCCATCCAAGGTCTCTTTACTGAAGGCTTCGCCGTTTTGCTGGAGAGTGCATTCGTTCTGCCAGTGTTCCTCATTCTAGCAATAGAAGCAATTGCTTGCTGGCCTCGAGTTGTAGGGCTGGCGTCGGTTGCAGTGGCCTTTTCTGGGTTCACGTCCGTTTCCACGTCCGTTTCCATGTCCTCGTCCGGACTGCTGCCTGATATGGGTTTCGTGGGTGCCGCCTTCAGCTGCGAGGGCATGTCCTTCGGCAACGGTGCCTGCAGTATTTGGATTTGACCCGATCTGCGCCTTGCGAAGTGCGTTTGATGTTTCGTACTCGATCAGAAGAAGGTGCGAGATCAACTGTCATCTGAAATTTCTTCTGGGGTCCCGACTAGTTCTTGCTGAAGGGCTGTGAGACTAGAAATAAAATCTTGAACTAGAGCGTCCGGTTTCATTGTTGTAAGTTGGAAGTGATGACAGATAGCAAGTCGACCAGATCGTGAGGTTGCTGTGTTGTACTTCGAAGCGCAAACCATCCCTGTGGCGTGGCCAAGTCGTTTTTTGTAGCTTTCTCTCATAGCGAATGATGCATTGGCGGGCGGAGGATTTTCATTCCCGAGTACTATCTCCAGTGCATTCTCACACCTGAGAAAGACCGTGAGATCTGCATTCCAAGTGTGGTAATTACGAGGGGTGAGTGGTTCAGTAGAACCATGCTTGCAGGTGTACGTAGAACTCATGGTGACGTTGTGTGATCGGCAGATCGACGGATCGTCAGGGATAGTGCTGAATCAGGATAGAGGTTTTCGGGGTAAGAAGAGGATCAACAGATCGACAATCGACTTGGATAAGGTGCTTAAGCGAGGTGGTGATTTTCAGTTGCGGAGTATTGTGATCGATTCGGTGTTGATGATCCGGGCTCATAACCTGTCAAATATATTCGTCTATCGATAGGTAGGAATTCCGTTGCTTAATCTTTTCACCGAGACCGGAGGACCACTCTCGATATATACATGCACATCCAACCCATTACCCATCAGCGGCTCCTCTAGATCCTTTGGTGGCAACTTGCCACCTCTGGGCCTAGATGTCACTGGAGGCGATCCGCCACCTCCGGGCCTGGGTGTCGCCAGTGGCCACTTGCCACCTGCGCCACCCAATGCCTTCCGCGCATCTGCTCGCAGCGGTCTAGGCAGGCCTCGGCCGCGGGCCTCGTTGGGCGATCGATATATCTAACACAATGGTCACATATATTCGTCTATGGATACATACGAATTGCAGTCAGAACGATGGACGTCCGACGGTGACAGACTGGGACGACATGTGCTGAGATGGCGGCTGCCCGAGTATCCGAGAACTGGCGCAGGAGTCTGTCTTCCCTCCCTACCCGTGAGGTGTCGCTGGGGCCCGTTGTATACACAGAGAATGTTCAGCCTTCGACTAGGTATATATCATCAATTCGATTCACTATATTCATATCTATCGCTCCCTAGATTCCACCAATTCCGTTGTTTAACCTTTTGAACGAGACTGGAGGACCACTCTCTATCTGGGCGTCTATATTCGGTCCGCCGTGCGACGCGACATCCATTATATGTCCCCAACTCACCTCGATCTCGTCGGCGGCAACTTCACCTCACCGGGTCAGATGTCGCCAGTGGCCGTTCGGCCCTTGCGCCACCTCTTCCAGACGCTCCTGCCCTATGGTGGCATAAGCACACCTAGGCGCGCCTCGTTGGATGATCCATATATCTGATGTTATTACCCACCGTCCTCAGATGGCGAACTGTAGACATGTCCCACGATGACTGCTGTCTGAGTCTCCAAGCGCCAGCTCAAGGGACAGCCGTCCTTCCTTTCCCCTGACAAGTCCGTGAGATTCCTTTCATATGAAGAGAACGGTCTTTTGACAACGGTGTATCTTTGATTCAATTCATTATCTTCGCCTCTCTCCACCTCGAAATTACAACATTAAACGCCTGTATCTGGTCGTGGCTACCTTCGATTGCTACTATACTCTACAATAAGTTAGAATATCTAGATCTTAGTAATGAATATGATTGGATACAGGAATAGCATTTGATACGGCAGAATCTCTCGGTCTACAACGGTTTCCGAAGCCATGACACCGCATGTTCGGAGAAGTAGATCGGTGAGCGGTGCTATCGCCGGTCGCTGCCAGGCGTCAAATAGTATAATCTGCGGGCCCAGTACAGCTGGTGGTAGGATTCTTCACGGGGTTTAACGACTAGGGTTATTGTTCACCACATCGTTTCCTACACGAAGTGCGGGACTGGGCGTTACAGCGGCCAAGAGCATGAAGCCTGCAAATCCAGCCAGTACTGCGTACTCCGTGAGAATAGGTTGCAGCACCAGAGGAGCGGATCTCTTTACAAACCAGTTACCTCAGCAAGAGAGTCAGTGCTCTGGACCCGGCCAGGTGGTAAGTACACTCGCTCCAGTAGATAGCACGGTGGCAGCTCCATCGTGATTTAGTTGCGCGAGTCTACTATCACAATGTTGAACGATAGTTGTCTGGCCCGGGGTGGCTTCAAAAACTTGCTCGAAGCAAGCAACCGCAACGGTACAGGGGAGACCCTGCTTATTGGAATATTAAGATGAGGATAGGGAATTGGATTGAAGATATATCGCCGTGGAAAGGGCATCCTCTCGATTTACAAAGGGCCGTAGGGACTTGCCGGCGCGATTGAGGGAAGACTATCCCCGGAGATGGTGGTCGGAGGCTCGAACAGCTGCCATCTCCGGACCACCATCTCCGAGCGTCCATTGTTTTCACACTACTTGCGAGCCAGGGCCGACGGTTCGTGTAGCACACTAGCGCTATCCTTGGTTCGTGAGGAGCCTACACCACTTCCCTTTCTCCTTCAATCACTGAGCATCCCGTATCAACTCCTTGGATATCCGTCCATCCTCCACCACGCTCGCCCCTTCACAACGACCTTCCCCCAACCTAAGCGATCCGTCCAGTGCGTACGGAGATCCATTACAGAGGCCGTTGGACGTACTCCACGAGCCTCCATCGTGAGTATAGCCCGTACAGACGGATTCAATAGCGGCATCAGGACTGATAGCAGCATCGTAGACAGCGATGGGACCACGTAAGCGCCGAAGATCCATTAATCGCAGCGGCAGCAGCAAGCGCGTTGGCAGCAGCGGTGGCCTTGGCCGACACAACCGTGTGGGCAGCCACAGCAGTACCAGCCAAGATGACGGGAGCAATGGCGAACCCGGAGGAAATGGCAGCGAGGATGAGAACCCGGAATTAGAAGAAGATGGCGGCCACAATTCCCCAATAGCCTCGCCACCCATTTCTCTTACCTCAATCCTCGATCTGGTTCCGCTACAGTACCATGGGTACGAAATCCCAGGAGAGTTCTACAGCACCACTCTGCAGTGGCAGCAGCAAATGCAACTCAAGGACTTCACCACACATTCCCTTGACGATGGCGAGAATCCAGTAGTCAGGGGCGTTTCGGCGTTGTGGAGATTTAGGGTCGCTCTGAATGAAACCCCGAATCCCTTCACGCAAGCAACGAGAGCAGAAGCTCTTAGATGCGACACCAAAATAATGCAAAATGGTGATCGGTACAGAACCATGCTTGCCAAGGGCGAATGGGTTCGAGCAGTTCAGCATCTTTTCCAGGACCTGTGGGGAAACAGTGAGATGGACGAGCACATGGCGGAACGGCAAAAGAGGCTTTACGATCACTGGTGTGGAACCTTTGCTGGAGATTCCTTAATGGCACTTAGCGCCGCAATTCGAAATTACGAGCCAAATTGGACGAACGACTACTCTATGTATTATTCGAAATCCATCCCCATCATACAAAGTTCAGGAATGGGCAAATCGAGACTTGCAGACGAGATGGGAAAGACAAACTTTCAGTTTGCTTTCGTTTTCAGAAGTTATGGCGACACGGGATATCCCCCAGGTGATCCAGAGATTATCGATTACTTCCGGCGGAGGGACCACGAACCATCGATACTTGTGGCTGCCTTCTATGCAGCGCTTGGCACCATTGGTGAAACTCATGTTCACCCTGATTTCAGAGAGCAGTAGCTGACAGTTGGTTCAGGACTGGAGTGGTACGATCGGGAATCGCAACAGCCGCCATATGAAGCGACAGCTGCTCTGGTCAATCGTTGGCACGGTTTAATGGCACCTTCACGGGCAGGTGACGGTAGTCCAGTGGGTGGGACTTGCTCCCACGCTCAAGGATCGGCACGGTCAGCGTTCCGTCACTTGGTCCACCTTCGTGTGGTAACCCGTGCGCTGAAAATCTGTGAGGATCTCAGAGATATCCATAAAATCGTATGCAGCCAGACAACCGCCTGATTTCAACCTCTCTGACAAGTCATACAGTTAGAGATTGACGAGGATATCATCAACCGCGACCCCGCCTTGGGAGAACTTCTGATGCATCCGATGAAGCGTTTCGTTGGCCTGATCGACGAGGGGGTTCTATTGGTTGTCTTCCACGAGGCCATCAATCTAGATTTGAAAGTTCTATATTGGCTGCGAAGATTGCAACGGTGCTTTAACTCCCTACCTTTCTGGACCTTGTTTCTCAGCACGAGTAACAGCATCCAGACGCTGATGCCGGCCGTTGGAAAGGACCCGTCAGGTCGGGTTATGTCTGGTGATCTCCTTCGTTTGCCGACATTTGTCGGACTGGTCCCCCCGAGCGAGGACCTACAAGCTGCCCACTCCTCCGCCAAATATCCTCCACAAAATCCTCTCTTTAATAAACTCAAGCACCGAGGGCCTCTGCACATTCTGTACTACGGGGGAAGATTGCTCAAACCTCTCGTAGCCGTCAAACTTGAAGTTGCTACCATGGGAATCGCTCCACGTGAACACGCCGACCGTGTCGCTACCGAAGTCGACCATGTACTCGCGGTCATCGGTGACGTTGCCCCCGAACCTGATGTGCGCGCCGAACCTGTACCTGTTGCCAGTAAAAAATACTGGGAATGCTCGACAAGTCAAAAACGATTTCGGTTCGCGGGTCCACCCTCGGTCTGCTGTCCCACACCTTCCGACGTCCCGCTGCGTCCTTGACCAGACATTGTACCCTCCTGGACCCTGTATTCCGCAGTTTAAAGTATCGAATCGATTGGCTCTCTGAGGGGGGTTCGCCGGACATTGTGGAAGGAATTCGGGAATGGATGAGCTGGAGTCCATTGGGGGATGCTCAACAGCGAGACTATATCAAGCCAGAAGATGAAGGTTAGACGACCTCCACCTGATGGAGGAGGCAGAGCATTGTCGGCATTCTGGACCGCGCCGTCAGAGCTCGCCCGTGCTCGCACTACTCGAAGGTTGGAGGACCTCCAGTTGATGGAGGAGGTAGAAGCTTGTCGGCATTATCGCCCCATGCAGTCGGCGCTCGTCTGTGCTCGAACTTGGGGGGACCTCCAGTTGACCGAGGAGGCGGCGGCTTGTCCGCATTCCGGCCCAGCGCCATCATCGCTCGTCTGTGCTCGCAATATGCGCAGTTTGGGGACCTCCAGCTCACCGAGGAGGCAGAAGCATATCCGCATTTTGGCTGCTGACGTTCCAGGGCGACCAGGATCCGTCGAGCCGGCAGTGGGCGATGGGGGTAAAAAGGGTTTCCTTTTTTTTTTTCGTTTATTCATTAGGGACCTTTTGCAATTACATACGTGCGCACGATGAATCTGCTAGCCGAGGTGGTGAAATAGGAATAGCTTGTGCAGGCTATGAACGTCGAGGTTTGGGAGCTTTGGCGGATTATCTGCGCGATAGAAAGTTCGCGCAATGATGTAAAGTTTCTGAATAACCTCAGAGTTCACGCGGTACCAGTATGTTCCTCACGACCTTTGTAGGGCCGCAAAGAAGCACAGCTGCATAGTTACTGGACGTCAGGTGATATAGAACGGCAAATGACGTGGCGGAGTCGAGAGCCTCAATAGCAGTGATAATTCGTTGCTTCTCAGCGCGAGTCCGGCGTGGCATCTTTGTAGTGGGTGGTGGTAGTCCTGACGGTGGTGGTTTAAGGTAAAAGTTGTCGCCATGATTTTTTTTTTTTATACGACTTTGCCATCGGGTGACATTACAGCAGCCAATCAGAGGTTTTGTTTACATGTCAACAAAGACTTGTGCGCGCGGAAGCTGCACGTACGACAGCCCGTACAATGATTAGTGTTTCTTGGCTGATCCTTTGGGCATAGTCTGCTCAGCCGCCTGCCGTTGCTGTGGAAACTCAGCTCTACGTGCGCTCGATAAAACTGCAAAAGGCCTATTACTCGCGTGCGACCTATGGAGATCATGGCGAGATTCTGTACAGTCCGTTTCCTGTCCGCTGTCCGCGCGGTGGCGGCACGTTGCAAGCGCCCCTTTGCCCTCCTCCCATGTCTATCCCAAGACGGTGTGATGGGCAATTGTAGGTTGGGATGGCGAAGTCAAGTCGGCTTCGTTTTCGTTATGGAGCACATCTACAGTCAGGGCGGAGACGCGAGGGATAGTTGTCGTCTGGGCATGGGGTAGGGAGTTGATGCTAGCGAGCACGTCTTGCCACGATGTAACGGAGTATGCAGCGAAGAATTCGAAGCAAACCGCTCTCGGCTTCGTGAACGGCCACATCAACTACACCTCGTTTTTGCGTAATTGAAACCCCGTTCGAAGCACCCTATCAATGATGCCGCCCAATCAGAAATCAATTTATCCAGCAGAGTGCACATTGCCCAGGCTCGATCCGATCCTTCGCAACAGCTGGCGCCCGCAGGCCCGATAGTCACTGCGAACGCCGAGGCGCCGCTCATGATGCAACGTGCTTGGCATGATGAAGTTTCGCTCCTGAAGCGTTGGCGGCCGCAGTCTGTGCGGGAGACCTCATCTCAGACCATCACAACCTTTGACCCTGCTGGGACGCCGGCGGACCACACATCTCGCAATTGTTTCCAGCTCCACCGCGAGGAGCACCTTGGGGCTGTTGTCGCCAACACCAAGAAGGATCTGGACATCCGAAGATGCGGCGCCGGGGATGGCTCTCCGAGCGCCGTTGTGGCGGTCAGTCTCGCGTCGCGTCCCCCGACGCGCCCCTGCAACCCCTCTGCACATTGAGAGAAAATTTCGGTTCACTGTGATTGTTGCAATCCAATATTCTATCCCCCCACCTCGTTGCCCTAACTATTCTACATGGCTAATAGGTACGAGCGGATTATGCAACATATGCGCACTGAGCTCGCAACGACAAACCATTCGGTATTCAGCTCCGAGGTCAACAGCGGGGAACGCCAGCAAGCCACACCGTACCGCATACACCCCTACCACCCGCGGTAGACCCTTTAGGTGGCTCGCAGGGAGCTTTTTGGTGGACTTTGATCAGATTTTGACGCGTGTTCAGTTGCGATCTGCATTGACTCCCCCCGGTTTCCAAATCTACAGGTGCCAACTCAGATATTCGACAGCACCCCTCACTACTGTGAAATGAAGGCCAGCTAGTCTACGGCTTTCGGAAAAACTCAGATACTATACAGCCGCAACAGTGTCCTTCGTTTTTATCCACCGACTTGCCCCTCGACTCGTCGTATCCACAGCCGCCCAACCGCGCAATTTCACGTGGCATGTGGATTGCCACATTAGTGCGCAGGGTATTGGTGCTCTCCGGAAGGTGCTCCACATATATTTTCTTGCGTTCTCTTATGTGTCGTAGGTCCTTATGTCGTGCAGCGTGGTCTGGTATCGCGAGGTTAGAGCAGCAGCGCAGACGAAACTTAGTGGTCTTGACAACAGCGCTGTCTGCGAGTTGATATCGGCGGTACGATGGTGTCGGTGTGGGGCCACGCTGGAGGCTACTGGTTATGGAAGCTATTTGTACTGTAGCTCAGTCAGCATTATCCAGTCCGCTGAAATCCTGAACTCAAGGTGGAACGCCAAACGCGCACCCATCGCCCTGAATACCATGGGTTTCAAACCGGATCTACAGCCTGGTTGGGAGGTTGAAAATGTAGCTCGCACCGATCAGTTTGTAACTTGTACTTCGTGGGGGCAAAGCCTTTGCGTAAGACGACTTCATCTTGCCGCGCGCCAGTAGCTCCAGCAGTTACTGCGAAAGTCGCGTAGCCATCGAAGCTGGACCAGCCTGACGAAGAAGACGATCAAGTTGCTTTCGAAGTTGACCTTGACCTTGCGGCCGTAAGTGATGTGTCCGGTCATCACGTCCTAACTAGTACCCATTGCATGAGTACAGCACAGGCGTGCTCGAGAGTAAAACGGTGAGTATAACTCAGAAATGCGTGATTGGGGAAAAATAGCAGCGAAGAAGAAACAGGGGAAACCAGTACCCTCGGATGTCTGGCTGAAATCCATAACCGTGAAACAGCCTCGTGGGTGAACCACGGACATAGGGAAAAGAGCAAATCCTCCAAAGAACGAAGGAAATGTGGGAAAAATATTATTTCCACTCCACCCTTCACCAAATGCTACCCTGGAATCAGGAAGGGAATGCACATGCTGATTGGTGCGATCACATCAGGCAGGTCCGCGAGTGCGTGCAGGTAACTCCTGGGTGGGCGGGGCTGCATCTCATCTCCGGTACTCCATTAGACCGGATATTGAGCAGGACGAGTCGTGTTGCTGCCGAAGGAACTCCGATAGTCGGTGTGCAAATCTGATTCGCTCGTGGGAAGCCTGCTGATGACGGTTCTGATCGAGGGTTCAGCGGATAGGTTGACCATCGGGGCTATCGCAGCCAGCGTACTGACCGTAGTCACCGGAGTTCTCAGGCGTATGCGGATTAGATCCAGATGTTACTTGACGGTGTTAGAATAATATCGATAGATAGAGATGATTGATGTGATTTCAATGCAGATACAAGGTAACGTACGGAAGGTTCTCTCTGTACAGAGGGTCCCCGAGCTCAGTTCGTCCAGTGACTGTCCTCCAGACAGTGTCTCGGGCGTCATCTCCGGCGTCATCTCCGGACGCCCAACATTTTGACAGACGGCATCAGATGCGCGTGTGTACGCGACTTCCGCCCTGGAGGCGGCGATAGTTATTGCTTTCGAGTGTGGCAGGAGATGGCGCTTCCGGCCAGCAAGAATATGCAGCCAGATTTTGACTGTCGGTCACCGTGGGCCTGAGTCGCAAGGTTGTCTTTAGCATGTAGGTGTCATGGGGAATCGGTGGCAGCAGCCAAAAGCTCGGCAGTCGGAGCATCGGAGACATTGACGTCGCTGGGTGCTGTCTTCAGGCCTTGTTTGCGATGGGCTGCGGGGCGTACGGGCAGTTGGAGTCCGAATGTCCATAGGTTGCACGCAGCCTGTTGATGGATATGCCGTATCTGTGTTCGTCAGTGACACTCGATCTCTACACAGGAGAAGCAGCTAATATGGAGACATCGCCGGAAGGCCGAGAGATCGGCTGGTGCTTGCTGGCCGTGTTCGGTGCTCTAAAAAGGTATCCACATGTTTCCGGAGGGAGGAAGGTGGTGGCAATCTCAATTAGTCGAACGTTCCATCGTAGCTAGATAGAACGTCAGTTGTTGGCTTTGTAACTTACCAGGCTGCCGGTAAGACGCCGGATTTGCAGCATCCACTGTCTCCTCATGCACCCGAATGCGGTCAAATGAAGGTGCGCCGTCGGCCAAACGAGGTGCGGTGGTAATGGCATCGGCCACGCTCGGTGCGGTGGTAGCGGACCATGAACATCCCCAGTCGCAAGGTCTGCAGCCCGTCGGTAATGGGAGTCGCGATACCTCAGCGTCGCCAGTGGCCCGGAGGTCTAAGAAACATGTCGATATGCTCATATCGGAGACAGGGGGCCTGGTCGAATTTTGGCGACGGACGTCATGGAGCAATGAGGGTCAACTGTTGAGGCTTAAAAAACAGTGCAGGGATGGAGCGTAGAAGAGACAGATATTTTGCAAGCGATGAACCGTGGATGACCGGGAATGGGATGAGCGTCAATCCGGGCTCACCACCAGTCGGAATAAAATCGATAGATAGAGATGAAGAAGATGAATTCGATTCAGATTCGAGATGGTACAGCCTGGAAGAGTTTTTTTACATTTAATCCAATTCCGTTGTCGATCTCATGCGTCGCTGCACGCCCCACGTGGCGCGGCGGGTGGCAAAATCGAGGCACCAGCGCTGGGCGCCGCAGGATTGGCGGGCGGCGGATGGATGGCGCCACTCCGGGAATAAACCCGCGGAGGGCGTTGGCAGCGCGCTGTTCGGTTTCTTTTCCTTCTTCTTCTCGCGTGCTTCTGCTGGGATCGGTAGGGCGGGCCAGCGGGAGCCAGTTCGGGTCGCCTGCAGACGGATCAGTCAACGCGGATGGCGGGCGGGGTCGTGCGGGCTGGGCGGCCGTGGCAGGAGCGCTGCGGGGGGCAATGGCAGCATCAGACGTGTGGGGCGGTCTATCACATCTTGACGGATGAAGTGCTGGATGGCGGGACGATATGACGGACTTGTCAGTTACGCGAGCGGGGGTAGCTGGGGCGGGAAACAGTTGAGCGCAGCTAGCAAACTTAAACCGCAGCAGAGCGTCATTGATCGCATCACATGCTTACGAGAGGCGAACTCGAGGTATTCGCGACGGGGGCGGTGGCGATGGTGGCGTTTGCTGCCTCCCAGCAATCGCACGCGCCGGTAAACGAAATGTCCGGAACTCTAAGTCGTCAAAATATTCGAGTGATAGGGTGTGTAGGAACTCCGTTGCTTTATCTTTTTCACCATAGCGGGAGGACCGCTCTCTATATATACATGCAGAAGCAAGCCCATTACACATCACTGACTCGTCCAGATACCCAGGGTGGCAACTTGCCCCCTCCGGTGTAGATGTCGCCGGTGGCGGCTTGCCGCGTCACCAGTGGCGAATTGCCACCTCCGCCACCTGATGCCTTCCGGACGCAACTGAGCGCCGCGGCCTCGTCAAGCCTAGGCTGGACCTCAAACCCATATTTCTGACACTTCCCCTCGTACGGAAGAGCAGCAGAGAATAACCGTGAAACAAGAAAATGACAGTGAAAAACCCCAAATCCTCGGATGCCTCGTTAAAACTCGTAACCGTGTAAAAACCCCCGCAGGGAAAACCACGGACATAGGAGAAAGAGTGCATCCTCCAAGGAAAGTAAGGAGAGGGAAACAAAAACTG
>Ga0307508_10002790_pt1 | contig 18162 bp, 14 predicted proteins | sample 9_EM_MG_FD_203089 | JGI IMG/M metagenome (GOLD analysis project Ga0307508, IMG submission 203089) | Populus trichocarpa ectomycorrhiza microbial communities from riparian zone in the Pacific Northwest, United States - 9_EM | ecosystem: Host-associated > Plants > Roots > Unclassified | place... | reverse complement strand
GTGCAATCTAATTTCTGGTGAATTTCAGATGAAATTACCTGTAAATTACCAGTAAATTACAGGAAATTCCTACCAAAAACTGGGGCTAGTGACATGTACTCGTTATGGTCATGACTTACAACTTGGCAATGGTGCAGCCTTTCTACCTTGAGTGCCATTTCCGAGAGTGGACATATTAAAACAGTGCTTGAGAATCCGCAAAGGCTTGGAGGAACATTTGGTGAGCATCAGTCTCGTGATGTGACTGGAATTTGGTTCAAAAGGCTGACATGCATGTTTTCAGCTCTCATCCTTTCTTTTTTCCCCTTCCTTCTCATCTCCTCTTTTTTTTTTTTCTTCACCATGTCATCTCCTGCCCCCACCTCCTTCACAGATGAGCTCGACGACCTGATGAGATCCTCTCCTGCTCCCTCAGAAGACACACTCACTCTCGATACTCGGGCTGGTGCTGCTGTGCCTACGCAAACAGACTCCAGCACCATCGACACCAGCATTCCTTCTTCCATTGGTCCTCTGCATAATGAGATGGCATATGCATGTCATCTCGCCAGGCAGAACAAGTTAAACGTCACTCAACGTACCCTCCTTGACGAGTTGGCTCAAGTTTGTGTCTAAGCCTCTTCTGTTCTCGTCAATCATCTTAAATGTTTATAGGCGCCACCATTGATATGCAACATAATCAACTTTGTCCAGATGTGCTGTGTCGAGAATAAGACTGATGAGATTGTTGTAGCCACCCCTCCTTATCAGGTCACTGCTGAACTTGGGGTTAATCATTTGCATTCGCCATGATAGAGCAATTATTGATTGTTTTTCACTTAGCAAAATATCAAAAGCGTCGTGGTTGCTGTTCTCTTGTCTCCCAAGTTGCAAGCGTACAAGGGTGATGCTCCGAAAGATGGCGTTCTCGTACGTCAAGTACCTCTAAGTCTTATCCTTTACCTTATCATTCAAACAGGTGATCCTACTTGAAAAGAAGCACCACTTTCCAAAGAATTATGGTGATGATGCCAGTGTACAAAACATGATTGAGGCGGCCATTCGTGAGGAGCTCATTCAAACGTGTTCGAAACTTCAGAAGGCTGTCAGTTCAAGGCACTCTATTCATGACATAGAGCCTGACATGTACATTACAGATCAGAGATGGTGCTGATAAGAAACACCGTCTCTATGACGTAGCCACCAAGCTTGTCAAGGACACCAAATGCAGTGTGACAGTACCGTTGTGTGGAAAGCTTGCCCTTCTCATATGTACATTTCATTTCTGAAATAACTTTTACTAATGGCAAGCAGCATCTGGTTCAAAGTACTGGGATGGTGTTGATCGCTCTCTTGAGCCTGAGGTAATTAGACAACGTGGTGATGGTGATCCAGTGAAGATTGCAACATATGTTGCTCTTTCTGTCATCTCGTATTTGTTACTCATTATAGCTTCCAGTGTTTTCAAGAATTTGATCAAGAAAGATATTGACACATTTGGGTCCAAGGACTCCAACAAACTTCCTGATGATCTTAATCATTTTCAGCAAAACATTAGACTCTCTCGACCGCCTTCTTTAGGCCATAGTCAAAGAATTGCTCACATTCTATTACACATCTGAGTCCATTGCTTTCCCCCCTGTTATATCTACTTACAATTTCCTTTATTGATACTGTAATATGCTTATATTTATTATATAATTTTATTGTAGCATACTTTTCCGACATAAATATATCGTGATTTTCATCATGCTGCTAGGTTGTGATTGGATAACTCAAGTCTGCAAATGAGCTGTTGTGGGCTGTGGGTAGAATGCAGTCTGTGGTCTGTTTTGGAGCTATGTGTCATAAATGGGACAGCAAATATTATACTGGCTGCCAGCTGAATAGAGATGCTCTGTCTAAGTCAGACAACAGATGAGAGAAAGATGCCACACAATCTGTTCCCAACCGAATTCTGCACATCATAACAATGCAAAGGCAACACTCCGTACATGCCCATACGTGGCTGGGACAGATTTCTCACACATGCATCTTCAATGTGTTGTTGATATGGATAAAACACAGTGAACTACGTAGCAACCAGCCCTTCTATGTGGATCTATTATGAGGGGCACAGATGGGATGATCCTGAAGTCCTCCCTAGTCGCCATGTTTTCACACATATCAGCTCCATGGTACCTGGCCCCAGTCTGCTATTAGTTCTTTTAAACCATGTCACCAGCCGTCGTCTACCTGGCCCCACCTGGAGAAATAGTGTGACTATCTATTTATGTCCAGGTTGTGACCATCTGAAGCCAAAATAGCGGTGTACACGCTATGATGGGCCCTAGACACATTGAGCATGGAGTTGAAGACCAAGAGGGGAGTTGATCTTGCCTTCCAAATTCGTCCTTTAAATGATGCGCATGTTGGACTTGGAAGTTTCTTTGGTTGATCTTGTGCACAGACCTACTATTAATAGTGAGTCAGTCAGGCCTGTCCAGCTGGCAAAGCACACTGCTACTCATCATATTGCCAGCTGGTGAGCAGCTGGCATTGAGCTGGAAATCGACAGCCAGTAGACATGTGTCAATCAAATCACCTCCATCTTATGTGAATTATTCTCATCAGATATTCAGCCCACCTTGGTGCTGCCTGTAGCCCAATTGGCAGTGTAGAGCTTCAGAGAAAGAGCCAGCAAGGCTAAAGAGTTATAAAGCTAGCCAATGAGGCTAAAGCATAGAGTCGTCCCAAAGTAAAGCTAGAGTCCAGAGATCAGCAAGATCTACAAGAGAGCATATCATCACAATTGTTTCCAAAGACAAAGAGTCTTAGCTATTGCAGTAGGATTGAGGTGGAACATTAGACTTGAGGTTGAAGCGAGCTAGCTGCATTGTTGCATATCTAGCTAAAGCATTCTCAAGCAGAAAACACAGAAAACCGTCTTAACAGACACATATATAGCATACATCCAATATCAATTTCATTTTATTTTCATAAATTCTACTGCTGATAATACACACCCAACGAAACTCTTCTAACCAAGAGCTGATATTGAGGAGGTGTCACTTTGCCTGCCTGTTCTGCTAGCTAGCTCACTCAAAGTTTGCCTTTGAATTAGTTTTGTTAGTTTTACAGTCACTTATGCAGCAAGCACTTCAGCATTTCAAAAAACAAGAAATGAGAAGGATGGAATAGAAACAAAGTGACAAGGAGAAAAGGCTTCTCATCACATCACAAAAAACAAGAAATGAGATTGCAAATAGAATGACAGATTGAGAAGAGTAGACCCTCCTCGCCAAAGGTGGCTGCCCTCCTTTCTGCAAGGTAGTAGAGTAATGAGTTTTAGAACATTGGAAAACATTGAGGAATAACACACCTTGGTGGTCTTTCTAGCACTCTTGGTATACAAGGAGATTACCTGTCAACAAGCAAGTAATAAGTAAAATGAGGTTCAATGGACCTTGCCAAAGGACAGAGGCAACAGTTACCTGCAATAGTTGAAGAGAATCAGAGTGTGGTGAGACTTTCAAGATAACAAATACCAAGAGTCAAACCCTTGACACTGGCAAGTTGCAAAATACTGGAGACTTGGAAGCCAGGAGATCCAAGACAGGTGTTAGCCAGGTAGAATTGCAGCAAACAAGCACATTAAAAGTATTACCCTCTATGTTGTTATCATCCTGTGTGAGAAAGTCCCACTATTGAACAATCAGAGATATGATCACATCTTCCTCCTTCTCTCATTACCTTTGTTGGCAACAGCAATGGCAGAAAAGGGGGGAGGACAAGGAACTGTGAGGGCAGGGGATGCTACATTCAAGTTCTTTCCCCCATATTTCTCTTTACTAATGCAAAAGAGCACAGATCTTGCCTTTAGTGCAAGTCATCTACCACTCCATCCCCCCCTACCTCCCAGCCACGACCCCATCCATTATGACCAACTGAAAGCCCCAGGGCAGCCACCTCCAGTGAGGAGAGTCTACTCTTCTTGATCTGTCATTTTATTTGTAATCCTCATTTCCTTTTTTACAATGCGATGAGGAGCCTTTTCTCTCCTCATTGCTTTGTTTCTATTCCATCTTTCTCGTTTTGTTGTTTCTTTTCCGATGAGGCCATTTTGCGAGTAGTACTCTCAAAGTGTCTATTTCTGCTGTGAATCCCATTTATTTTATGGATTTTCTACCATATCCCAACCAGAGGGCCAGAGGGCAGCTCTGCCCTCTCTTTTTCTGAGGTTTGACAAATCTCACATTTCTGTCCCTCATTTGTCATTTTGATTTGTTCCCTAGGGATCAGCGAACCTTGCATTTCTCTGAGAATTGGCTAACCTCACATTTATATCTGTCATTTTGTTTTTCTCTGGGGATCAGCAAACCTACTGTTTATATCTATTATTTTGATTTTCTTTCTCTGAGGATTGGAGAATCTTGTATTTATCATTTCAGTTCTCTTTCTCTGAGGATCAGAGAACATTTCATTTATCATTTTGGTTGTTTTTCTTTGAGGATTGGCAAACCTTGTGTTTATCATTTCAGTTCTCTTTCTCTGAGGATTGGAGAATATTGCATTTATCATTTCAGTTCTCTTTCTCTGAGAATTGGTGAACCTAGTGTTTATATCTGGCATTTTGGTCCTCTTTCTCTGAGGATCAGCAAACCTTGCATTTATCATTTGGGTTCTCTTTCTCTGAGGTTCAGTTGCATTTCCTGTCTCTTATGTTCCTTTGAGAAGTACTTTGATTTTGTTATAGCTCTTCAATGTATTCAGATTGGAGTATTGACAGTATAGCCAACTGTGGTCAGATAGACTCCCAGGGTGTGCAATATGAATTTGTCTTTATTTCTTATTCTGCAATCACTGGCAGTTCTATTGATGGATCTTGTGAATTTTCAAATGCTTCATAACTTGATCACATGATCCTGTTGTTTTCCTTGGTACTTTCATGAGAAGAACTCTTGTCTTTTTGCACTTTCAAGCTCTTTCTTGTATCTCAGATTGGAGTATTGAGAGTACAACTCTCACTATCTTCAAGTGCAATTCAGGTGGTGTCAAGGGCAGTGCTCTTGATATCTGCTGTGAGTGATACATTTTTCATCCTTTATCAGTGTCTAATTTTCCTCCTGGGTTGGTTCTAGAACAAAGTTTGACAAATATTACATCTAGGACTGGCTTCAATCTATTCACTTTCTCTTGAGAAGAAACAGACATTTGTCTTCTCAAGTCTCTTGCCAGCTTGCATTTTTCTATTTTCTTTTTGGAGAAGCTGAAGTTTGATGAACATCATGTCTTGTGTGGTTTGCATTTGTCATTCTCTCTCCTTTTGAAGAAGGAGGGGAGACTGGTGAAGCCTCATGTCTTGTGTCAGCTTATTTGAAGAAGAAGCCAAGGTTTGATGAACCTCACATCTTGTATCAGCTTGTTCATCTCTCTTTTGATGGATGCAAGGTTCAGCAAACTCTTGCATCTTGTGTCAGCTTTCATCTATTTCTCTTCTGGTGCTGATTTACTCTGGTTTAGGCATGTCAAAGGATTAGTATCATGCCCAAGGTATTGTCTCCCTATAATTTACACCTATGTACATTTATCTTCATGTCCTCATCTATTTTGCATAACCCTACATTCATCGCTTGCCAAGATACTCAAATCTCTCAAACCTGCTATAACAATGCTTGAAGTTGTCCATTTTCCCAAGGGTTATTTCAGAAAGATCATTTACAGGCTCAGCCCCTAATTGCAGACTATCCTAAACAGGCACTTCTAGTCTGCATCATGCAAGGCTGGTGTTCAAAATATTTGTTCTGCTGATGAAGATTATGCATTGCTGACAGTGTCTTCAAATGTACTGCCTCTGTGAATGACCTCAACTCTGGTCAATATGTGTGCCAATCTCAGCTGCATAATGAACTGCTGTTTGAGGAGTTTGAACTAGATGTACTTTGGGATGAGTACAGACTTGTTGGTGATATCATCATTTGTGTTTTTTTCACCCCTTACTGTGGTACATATATCTTGATAAATTTTTAATAACCATTCACTCACAATTTCCCCTGAGCTGATATTAATAAACTTTGGTCACCTGATCTATTATATCAGTTAATCAAAGGTACCTTCAAGGACCATCTCATTATATGGGTGAATAGCTACATCAAAGCTGAATACCCAACATTGGAAGCATAGAAGATTCTCAATGACATTGATCAGTAGTATGGTGTTCCATCATAATGGAATTATAATCACTGAATCAATTCTCTAGCATAGCACTTGCTCTGTCTTTTGCAGGTCTTCAATGCTTTCCCAAAGGTCAAAACTTCAAGAAATGGATTGGTGATGATTTGAAGATGTTCATAAAGGTCAATTTATTTGTATTATATACTAGTAACTAAGTCTGATCAATTTGTACACAGGTTTACTTACCAGCAATTGAAGACCATATACCAGATGAAATGGTGCAGGCAATATGTGCATTTCTGGAATTTTTTTACCTAGCTCAATGTGAAGTATATGATACAGACAGTCTGAGAGCTTTAGATGATACTGACGCCCTCTGGCAGTTTTACTGCCATTGCAAAATTTTTCATTAAGTGGTGTTCATACCAACAGTTTCAATCTTCCTAGACAACATTCTCTTAATCACTATATCAAGCTCATTTGCACCTTTGGAGCTCCAAATGGCCTCTGCTCCTCCATTATGAAATCCAAGCACATCAAGGCTGTGAAGGAGCCATAGAGGCACTCAATCAGATGCTTCTTACTAATCAATGCCTGGATAAACTTGCAGCTGCTTGCACTGATTTTAATAACCATGGAATGCTGACTGACACTTGTTTATCTTCAACTCAGGATCAGATCCAAGCCCTTCATATGTGTTTCAATTGTACACATTAATAACTATAGTAATATGTGACATGAAAGGAGCTGATCCAGATCCAGATCTACTACACCTTCACATTGATGGTGACCCTCTCAACAATAATGCCAGCAACAGGCCGAATGTCACTGGCAATATCAGTGATGGTGGTGACAAAGATAGTGACCTTGATGGTCCCACAGTGGAGGCACATATTAACCTATCAAAAATAGCACATAAGTATTGCATACTTGATGTCACTGCCAAAATATATTACTAAACTATATTACAGTCTACAAAGTTTACCCAAAGGATATTACTGCTGAAATTGAACAACCCAACCCCCCCAACCTCATACAGCAATTTATCTATGACCAGCACTCCAATAATTCTGCCAGTGATATTAGTGCTCCAGTGCTCCCCATATCTTATGGCAAGATAACAGTTTACCCTTCTGCTCTTGCCATATTCAATGCATCCAGTGATCCATTAGAAATTGGTGGTATATATTGTAAACATATTCATGCAGTGAAATCTTGAAGGAAGGGGCCTGGTTGTTATAACACTATCTTTATCAACACTGACTCTTCTGTTGAAGGTATGCAAGGCCTTGACGTTGCTCATGTTCAACTCTTCTTCTGTTCTCATATATAGGTGATTCACCTGACAGCAACACAGGCATGTTGTAAGGGCTACTGCGGTTGGGTGGGATGCGGAGCGGGATGCGAAGCAGAATGTGGTACTAGCAGGGGATCCGAAGGAGTTTAGATTATTATGTAATACTAATCTAAACATACTAGCAGGGGATCCAAAGAGGAAAGGATAAGGATCCCCTGTGGGTATGGGCTAATATACAGAGTGACGGATATAGTAAATAAGACCGAAATTGGTAAATACATGTCAGTACATGTAGACCGAGTTACTGAGCCGAAGGCCAGAGCGCAGATGTGGCATGGGGCTCCCGGGTTCTTGGTGTGAAACTCCGTTACCTTCTCTGGGGCGTGGTTGAGATTCTCCAAGTATTCCCAGGTATTTCCCTCTATCCTGTAGCCTTCCCACTTGACCAGATACTGGAGTTTCCGTTGGAACATCCTACTGTTCAGGATCTTTTCCACAACATACTCCTCTTTCCCATCTATGAGTTCCGGCAGCGGCTGCAGGTTCTGACAATCGGGTCATCGGGAGCAGGAGACAACTTCACAACGTTAAAGACTGGGTGAAGATGCCTCATCGGGGGAGGGAGGACCAGATGGTAGGCATACTTACCAACATGTCTTTCAACCAGGTAGGGGCCTAGGCAGTGGTGTGAGAGTTTTTTCGATGGGCGGGTGGTCTGGATGTCTTTGGAGTCAAGGTAGACCATGTTGCCAGGAGAGAAGGATGGTGTGGGTGAGTGGCAGTGGTTGTAATACTGTGCCATATCATCCTTTGCCTTAGCAAGCGCTGACTTAGCTTCCTCGAGGGTGCCCTTCATCTGATCCATGAATTCATTAACTGCTTTGAAGCAGAATGGAGGTTGATGCAGTTTGAAGCCCATCCAAGGGTGTCAGCCGGTATCAAGGAGGAAGGGTGTTTGCTGTGTGGACAAGTGGATGTGGTTATTGTAGGAGAACTCCGCCAGGGGGAGGAGTATATACCAGTTGTCTTGCCTTTCTCCGATGAAGATCCACAGGTACTGTTCCAGTTCCTGGTTGACCCGTTCTGTCTGTCTGTCTGTCTGCAGGTGGTAGGCGGTAGACGTCGTGGCTTCAATTCCCAGCAGTCGGTACAGCTCCTTCATGAAGGCAGTGACAAACTGCAGTCCACGGTCAGATATGACATTCCGCAGGAGGCTGTGGAGTTTCCAAACATTCCGAAGGTAAAGGTTTGCTGCTCCGGCAGCAGTGACTGTAGTGACCATCTCAATGAAGTGGGAGCGCTTGCCTACAGAGTTGACAGCCACCATGATGGAGTCATACCCGCCTGATTCTGGGAGTTCTGAGATAAAGTCTATGCTGATGATGTCCCAACATTCTTCCAGGATTGGGAGCAGTTGGAGTTCCCCGGTCGGTAGGCAGCGCTGTATCTTAGTGTGGAGGCACAAGTCGCAGTGGGAAACATACATGCCTACATACCGCGACATGTTCAGCCACCAGTAGTTTTGGGAGGCAAGCTCCAAAGTTTTGAAACAACCTGGGTGCCCAGCCACCTTGGTGGCATGGCAGAGTGAAACTATCCTGTGGTGGAGGTCGGAAGTGTCCAGGATGTAGATGCAACCGTGGTAGTAGAGGAGGCTGTCACGTTCCGACCATTCCACGGATCAGAGGGAGCAGGTGGATGACTTCCGTAGTTCCTGTGCAGCTTGGGCAATGGGTTCCTCTTTCAGCTGCTTAGTCCCTTGCCAGATATCTCTCAGGATGTCCTGTTCCGGTCTGGTGAACTGCAGAACCTCCAGTGCATGTACTATGAAGAGTTTCAGAGTGAGGAGCATGACATCAGAATTGTCATCAGCACTGGTACCATGGTCGGATCTGCGGGAGAGTGCATCTGGTTTATCCATTGATTTGTGATGGAGTGCAAAGTCGAAGTGGGAGAGGTAGAGAGACCATTGCGCTTGCCTCCAGTTCAGCTGCTTGGCTGTCATGAAGTACTCTAAGTTCTTGTGGTCCATCCAGATCTTGCACTGATGTTCTGCGCCCTCAATGAAGTGCTGCCACTCTTGGAGGGCTCAGATGATTGCCAGCATCTCCTTGTCACGGATCTCATAGTTCCATTCGACGGGGGACAGGGACTTGGAGAGGAAAGTGACTGGGTGCCACTTTTCGTCTTCTGAGGATACTTGGGAGAGGACTGCATCCGTTGCAAAGTTGGAACTGTCAGCTTCAATGTGGAAGGGCTTTGTCAGGTAGGGAGAGATGAGGACCGGAGCGGAAGTGACACTTCCCTTCAACCTTGCAAATGCGGTGCGCTCAGCTTCTCCCCAGCACCAACCAGAATCGTTTCGGGTCAAGTCAAAGAGCAGGCTGGCATGCTCTGAGAAGTCTCGGATGAACCGTCGGTAGAAGTTGGTGAATCTGAGGAAGGATTGCACTTCCTTTTTATTCGTCGGAGCAGGCCACTTGGTAACGCCAGCGATCTTGACCAGGTCCATTGCAACAGAGTTGTGAGAGATGATCACTCCGAGATACTTGATTATGGTTTTCTCGAACTCGCACTTGTTGGGACAGAGGTAGAGCTTATGCTTCTCCAGCAGCTCCAGAATGTGGTGGGTGTTCTTCCGGTGTTCTTCAAGGGTCTCCGTGAGATGAGGATGTCATCCAGATAGACCACAACTACGCCTTCCAAGATGAGGTCCTCAAAGATGTCGTCCATCATTGTCTGGAAGGTGGCGGGACTGTTTGTGAGGCCGAAGAACATGACAAGGGGTTCGTACAAGCCATGGTTGGTTTGGAAGGCGGCCTTCCACTCGTCTTCTTCCTTTATCTAGACATTGTTGAAGCCCCACTGTATGTCCAATTTTGTGAAGTACTTGGCTCTGCGGAGCTTTGAAATCAGCTCCGGAATTAAGGGAAGCAAGTACTTATTTTTCATGGTCATGGAATTCAGCGTGCAGTAGTCCTGTACCAGACAGAGTTTCCCATCCTTCTTTTTTACAAAGAAGACCAGAGCAGCCATCAGGGACTTGGAGGGTTGGATCCGTCCAGATTCAAGGTTTTCCTTTAGAAAGGTGTCTAGTTCTTTCTGCTCAGAGGCGGAAAGCGGGTAGACCTTGCAACTTTTCGGAGTGGCGTTGGGAGTGAGCTCAACAGTGTGATCCCACAGTTTGGTTCCAGGTAGCTCATCGAAGGAGTCCTTGGAAAATACCAAGTGGAAGTCGCAGAGATGCGGCAGGATATGTTTTTCATGATCTGCGGGTTGAGAGTTCTGTCAGAAACCTTCTGCAAGCCACTGGGAAACTGTAGCAGTTGCATGGATGTGTTCCACCTGAGGGAAGAGTCTGGTTGCCCAGATTCGGTTGCCTTCTTTGAGCGGTTCATCCAGGAAGTCGGCTTCCAGGTCGGGAGACTGCTTGGGTGTCAGCTCAGCTTCATCTTCCTCATCAGCATCTTCTACGAAGGCTGGGAAGGGGCCAGTCCGACAGGTGTTTATCCATTCAGTGTCCTCCCTCCTTGCGTTCCATTTCACTTTTCGGTCAGCTTGACAGCCGATGCAGCAGTGTGGGAGGCATCTGGTCATTTTGATGGATCAGGTGTGGAAGTCGATCTCCGGATTGTGCTTGTCCAACCAAGTGAACCTGAGTATCATGCTCTGCTTGCCGAGGTGGGTGACTGTGAGCAGAATACGCTCAGAATGTCAGTAGTAGGTCATGATCACATCGACAACTTCACAGGTGCTCCTGGCCTCATTAAGTGTTCCGTCCACATTGTAAACCGGGATCAGCTGGGACAGCTTGTGGGTTGGAAGTTTCACTCGGGTGACAAAGTCCTGGTCAATGAAATCTCTGGTGCCACCAGTATCGACCATGGCTTCTGTGGATGTTTCTTCCATAGTGTCTGTCGTCTTTAGATGGATCAGGAGCATAATGCATTTCACATCCAGCTCAAGAGAATGGATGACAAGCTTGCGCTTTATCTGTTTTTCCCATTTAGGCCAGCATGGCTTGTGGGGTTCGGTTGGTGGGAGTGCGGTGTGTCAGGTTCTTGTGCATCTTCATCAATTTTTGGTTTGGTAATTTCAAGAACAGAAAATTGATTATTACTTAGCAATGGGGGCGCACGGCTCATCCCCTGCAGGACACAAAATCCTCTACACTAACCGGAGGTTTCGCTTCATCTGGTGTCTCTACAGTGATACGCATGACCTCCGCCCGCCCGCCGAAAACGCGATTGTAGCTTCCGCCATAATCCGTCGTCTTCCGCTGCTCCCGACATCGATCCGCCGTCATCCATCATCTTCCGCCGCTTCCGACATCGATCCGCCGTTTCCGTCGTCTTCTGCCGCTCCCGACATCGATCCGCCGCCTTCCGACACGTTCTGGCCCATTTTCCGCAGTAGAAAGTCTAGATCCCGCAATGAACCGTTTCCATATGTACACGCGTCGTCAATGCCATGCCGCCGCCGCTTAGTATCGTTTCGAGCTGCCGCAGTCGTCTAGCCGAATGCGGACACCTTTCTTCATTTCCATATTTGTCACAGCGCGATCGCGCTCCTTTTGACTTAATAAGTCACACTTTCTTATTACTATATATATCATGTAGTAGTTAGAACAAAAATAGAGAATCACCCAGTTACAAGCTAAAAATAGAAACATCGTCCACTTCCGCTCCCGTTCCGTTCCGCTATTGTCCCGCTCTCGCTATCGCTCTCGTATGTGCCTATTGTCCGCTCCCGCTCCGTCCCGACGAGCGCTTAAACACGCTTCCATCCCACTTCCGTTCCGCAACGCGCTAGCATGTGCGACACGTACTATATATATATTTACATACTTCTCCTTCGCTCATGACCCCATTTGTCGTTGTAGTTCTCAAAGATCCCGCACTCGCACCTGCCAGCAGTTTTGGTTTGTGTTTTCCACGCTTACCCGACTGTCAGCATCATCAACGGATGCTACATCCTTGGTGGCAAACTTATTCTCCAAGTCCCTTTCTATCTTGTCTGTGTCCATGTATCGGACGTCGAAATGGAGGTTGCATTCCTTTGCCCAATGTCTGGTCTTTCCGCAGCACTGGCAGGTGTCAGGCGTGGCCTTGGTCTTTTGTGCTGAGTCTATGTCCATCAGGACAGGGTTACCCAGGGACAGGTTGGAGTGGGCGAAGCGTGCGGCGGGCACAGCTGGGACAGGTTGGGATATTGCCAGAGGGCGGTTCATAGTGGGAGTCAGAACATATGGTTGTCAGTGAGAGATGTGGAACGCCTCGTCTGCCACACGGTTTTGATCCATCCAGATTGTGAGACAGAACCAGGCTTCTGGGTCCATATCCAAAGGTCTTCCGTATGTCATTCCTGCAAGGGCCATTGAGATCTGACAGTCAAGGCCTCAGTGGAACTTGACCATGATGGTTTTCGGGTCAGTGTATCTGGAATCGTAAATCAGGTCCTGGAACTGGTCAAGGTAGTCATCAACCGTCCGCTTGCCTTGAAAGTAGGCAGTTGTCTCCAGGACATTGATGGCAGCAGCTTCCAAGTCGAGCAGCATAAAGTCCTTTTGGAATTCTTCTTCAAAGTCCAGCCAGTCAATGAAGTGGAGGCGGCCGGTCTTTGGTTCCTGTTCAAATTCACGGTCGCCCAGCGGTTGGCGCATCCAGTTTTCATACATATATGACATGGCCCAGACAATTTTGGTAAGATCATCTTTGAACACTTCGAGACAGAGGCAGATGTAAGTCCAGCAAGAGGTTAAAAAAGCCTTTCTAGCAGCTCGGTCTCCACTGAAGTCAGGAGGGAAAGAAGGTTTAAGGGCGAGCTTCTTCTGGCCAGCGGAAGAGGCAGATATAGATGGTGTGGGGGACCCGTGGGCGGAACGTGTCGGAAGGGGATCTTGCATGTTTTGGGCCTGTGTGGGGCCGAGCCTGGTGAGAACATCTTGCAAAAGCTGGTGGGTGGCTTCGTGTTGACTTTTCATCTTGTCCATGGTGGCCTCAATGGCACAGATGCAGTCCATGTGGACCAGTTGGTCCTTGATCATATCGGAGGGCAACATGGGGGGCTGGTAGTCAGAACTGGAGCAGGAGAGGGGACTTTCGGATGGAGCATTTTCAGAGGTGGAGGAGTCCATTAGAAACCCGAAGCAACCTATGGTGTATGCTGTATCTTGGAAGTCAGCTCTCTAGGGGGATCCTTTCCTACTGTAAGGGCTACTATGGTCAGGCAGGATGCGAAGCGGAACGCAGTACTAGCAGGGGATCTGAAGGAGTTTAGATTATTATGTAATACTAATCTAAACATAAACATACCTAGCAGGGGATCCAAAGAGGAAAGGATAAGGATCCCCTGTGGGTATGGGCTAATATACAGAGTGATGGATATAATAAATAAGACCGCAATCAGTAAATATGTGTCAGTATGTGTAAGGTACCGAGTTACATGGCATGCCAGCGTGGCACTAGCGGGAGGTGGGTCAGGAGCAGCAAGTGTAACATCGAGGGGTGAACCGGGAGCAGGAGCAGAAGATGGGCAGGAGACAGAAGCGGAAGGGGGAGCAGGAGGGGTTCCCCTTACACATGTGGATAGTTGAGCCTGATGTGTTGGACAATGATGAAACCTGCACATCAATCATCCATCTCAATACCATTGTTTGAGCATTACACCTTCTTCCAGTATTTGGCCCCCAACATGTCTTGAGGACTCTTTCATTTACAGACACACTTGATTCGTTCAATAAATTCTATGTCAACAAATATATCAATCACCATGCATTTGAGATAGCATTCTAATAACCAATTCCTCTTTGACTCTAAGTCTTGTCCAAGTTTTCTAGTACTGCCATATCTACCCTATAGTATCTGAGTTTGTAGTGTCTGTCAATCTGTTCAAATTGTATTCCTGAAGCAATTCAAGTTTGATTCCAAGTCAGACAATAATTGTTCACATTTGATTAATTATGTCTGATATCAACAGTGCCAACATCACTGGCAGTGATCTGCCTCAGGCTGAGTCTAAGTGCCTTCAAATGAAAACATGAAAGGCCAGTGGTGTACATCATGGTGCCAGTGTATTACAACTTCCTTGAAAATCCATTGAGCATTAATCTATTTTGGCACCTTTGTGCTACATGTTTGAACTTAGAAGTCCACAAGCAGCAGCATTGTGATGTGGCATGTGAAGTTGAAGGTGAAGCTCACATCCCACTATCATGGTGGTCAACCTCCCAGTGAAAGTACATACTATAGAAAAAGAAGATTGCCAAACATAACCAGTACTTTACTGTGCCCTACCAGATCTGCTCAGATTCCAATCAGTTCTGCTCAGATCTGATCAGAATCTGAGCAGTTCTGAGCAGTTCTGAGCAGATTCTGATCAGATCTGAGCATTTCTGAGCATTTCTGATCAGAATCTATTTTAAACTTCGTATAGAATTTTATTTTTTAAAAATTAAACCAATTATTTTTATTTTAATATAAAAAGTAAATACAAATTACACTGTGAATTAATTACCTATCTGGGTGGATCTGAGGTTTTCGAGATGAGGGGAAGGGTAGGAGCATGCTGAAAAGCACAGGAGGGTGTGTGTGGGTTGGACAGGAAAAACATGCCCGATAAGGCATTTTTTTGCTGTTGGAGATGAGGGGGACATGACCAAACATAAGAACATGCCCACAAGGACGCATTCTGATGTTTGAGATGGGAGAAGGGAGAGGGAACATGCCCGAACACCAGAATGAGCCCACAGGGAGAGGATGTGCCTGAACAGCAGAACAGGAGGGAAAAGGGAAAGTGCTGTTTGAGAGAGGAGAGGATGTGCCCGAACATCAGAACACACCCTTGTGGGCGGGTTCTGATGTTCAAGATGGGGGGAAGGTACCCAAACAACAGAACATGCCCATGTGGGCTTGTTCTGGTGTTCGAGATGAGAAGGGATGTGAGTAATGTGCCAAACATGAAATACATGCCTTCAAGGGCATGTTTTTTGTGTTTGGTGGTTGGGGGGTGGTAATGGTGAAAGGGAAAGGGAAGAGGTTGTGCTGAACACCCAAAACACGCCCATATGGGCATGCTTTTGCTGTTCAGCATGATGTGGACAGAAGGGGTTGTGCCAAACAGCAAAAACATGCCCTTCTGGGCATGTTTGTGATGTTCAGCACATGAGGGGACGGTTTGGAAAGGTCAGTGGCATGGGGGCAGCAAAACATAGGCCCCAGATGCCTGGGTTCTTCACATAATGAGTAAATATAAAAATTTAAAAAAACTTCAGGCGCACCTTTGTACGCCCTATCCTTCCTCCCTCCTCTGCCCTGTGTTCCGTCATATCGACATGTTTGTGATGTGTAATTGTTGGTTGCAGTGGTGCTGGAAATGTGGGGTTGTAGTGAGAGTTGAGGTTGAAACCAAGACAGAAAAGGAAGTTGTTTGTTGGCACGTGAGCAGTCATGTGACCTCACCCAGCAAGCTGAACAAAATGCAAGATTTTGTTGGTGACCTCCAACAACACTCTTCTATATGTAAATCCTTACTACATCTATTTTAATTTTAATAATAACAATACTTATCTCGTAGAGTTGTATATATTAAATATTATTATATAATATTGTGATGTACCATAAATTTGGCTTAGACTTGGATTTCCTCAGAATCTGCTTGGAAATTGTCTGAGCAGAACTGATCAGATCTGTCTGCTCAGAACTGCTCAGACAATTTCTGAGTTGTTTGGCTGGCAATGGCTGGTAAATGAAATCCAAAAATTCTGATCAGATCTGCTCAGATCTGGTGGGGCACAGTAAAGACCTCAACATAACAAATCAGACCAGAAACATCTTACTGCTATTTATGCCTTCTGCACAATCACAATGATGCTCCAGGTCATTAGGCATAAAACAGAAACTATGGGCAGCCAATCAAATTATATAGAAAAAGACATAGCACATGAGCTAAAGCTACTGGGTGCATTTGCAGCTGTCATGATTAGGAAGTATGGCTATTGGTGGAGCTATCGCATAATACTATAAAACACAACTTGAGGTCCTTCTTTCTGTTATGCATTTTGCAAGAATCAGCTCACCATCCCTCAGTCTCCTGTTTTAGATGGCTTCTTGTTGCCCAGAATCCATGCAGAGAGACAAAGAAGAATCCAACATGAGAGAAGGCAGCTGCTAATGCACCAGAGATTGTCAATTCACGAATGAAGGTGTCTGAACACTATTTATCTTGTAGCAAATCTCAGCTACTTTTGAAATTTCTTCAAGAAGATTGCTGAATATGGTTCTTTAATTCCATACTAGTGTTGTTCTTATGCCATATATTACAGGCACAAGGAGATCAAACATGACTCATTCAATACACATATAGGATGCTAACTGAGCTCCTCAAGTGATCAGTGCCCAATGTATCCAACTTCCAACTCTATGTTATTGCCATTTGCTACCTCAAGATGCTTCAGAAAATGACTTGAAGAGCATCAGTGGACATTCTCACTGCTTTGAAAACACTGTCACCTTTTGATTTCTCTAAGCAGTCTTGTGAGTCCACACTCAATGAGATGATGGACAACTGGACGCTCTTTTCCAGTATACTGCCTAATCTCCTTGAACTCCTCACAATTCAAATTCCAAACTTAAAAACACTGGCAGGTTTCACAAAGGTGACACTGCCCCAACTTCTGTCGACTATTACATCAAAGAGATGTTTGCTGAATTTCATCAGCTCTTCTGCGAACTACTTAGAAACTTCCAGAAAACTCTAAATAGCCTCAATGCTTAAGATACTATTTTTATAATGCGATGAATTGTGATATAACCCATCTCTCTTGTTATGACCACAACCTGTCAAATGATGTTATATATCCATCCAATAGCTGTTATACACTGAAATCTGAAGTCAATCCCATCACAATCTGGCACCAGCTGACTCTCATGTTAGAATATGAATTTGCCCTTAGGTTGATGGTTCAGGATGCAGCCACCTTAAAGTCATTGAGAGCTTCCTTCCTAGTCTGTACAAGGACAACAATAACAACAACAACAACAACAATGGCAATGACAACAACTATGACAACCATAACAACTATGACAATGAGGCTAGTGGTAGCAAAGGTGCAACCACCTGTCCCTCTGAGTTGCAAGCCTGCCCAACTCCTTAAAGTGGAAGGCATGCCTTAGCTCACTGATATTGATGGTAACCCACTTCAATGATACAGGTCCTTACTAACCATGTTGCCCATTTATGTGCTCATACTCCAAATGCCAACCTTTCAATCAAGACCTTATCTGCAGATGTCCCAGATCAAAAAATGCTGTCCTGGAAGGTTTTGCTGAAAAAAATAAAGAGGACATTCTGGCAATGAATGTTCCCTTGCCTTAGATCATCATGTTTCTGGATCCCAATAGTGGCAAGGAGCCAGGCAGCAGTGATGGCAAGGGACTGGATAGTGGCAAGAAGTCAAAGAAGCAGTTGAATGGTGGTAAGAAGACCAATGCCAGTGCCAGCAAAGCAGCCAGTACAGCTACTTGAAGTGTTCAAAGTGTGCCTTTAGGCACCTTTAGCTTATAAATTAGAGAGGCATACAGACAGTGGATTGTCTTTGGACAGTGTTATCAACAGCCAGATGATATAAACAGGTGTCAACAGTGTTGGGAACAGCTGGCCAGCTAACTGGCCACTAGTAATGAATTTTAAAAAAGAAAATTTTGATGATATGATAGCTGCATATCAGGGCTCTC
>Ga0307508_10002789_pt1 | contig 18162 bp, 14 predicted proteins | sample 9_EM_MG_FD_203089 | JGI IMG/M metagenome (GOLD analysis project Ga0307508, IMG submission 203089) | Populus trichocarpa ectomycorrhiza microbial communities from riparian zone in the Pacific Northwest, United States - 9_EM | ecosystem: Host-associated > Plants > Roots > Unclassified | place... | reverse complement strand
CCGAGAGGGCGTTCAGCCAGGCCACGGCGGAGGGGGTGCAGGACGCGCTGTCCTTCCCGCTGTCCGGGACGGGGGAGACACCGGGTGTCCTCACCATGCGGCTCGACGGGCTCGTCGTGGTGTTCAACGCCACCCCGTCCCGGCAGTCGCAGACCGTGCCCGCCCTGGCCGGGACCCCGTACGCCCTCCACCCGGTGCAGACGCGTGGCTCCGACGCCACCGTGAAGACGTCCGCCTACGAGCGCGCGACCGGCACCTTCACCGTGCCCGGCCGCACGGTCGCCGTCTACGCGGCCGGGGGTGGTGGGCGCTAACGGAGGGGACCGAGCCGGCCGCCGTTCTTCAGGCGGGCCTTGAGGGTGGCGTGGGCGCCGGGCTTGGTGGGGACGGTCAGGGCGCGGTGGTGGGACCGGCCGTGGACGCCGCCGCTCGCCGTGATCGCCGTCACCTGGCGGCTGCCCGCGGCCAGCAGGAACCAGTGGCCGGACCGCGCCTTCCACAGCACGCCCGCCAGGACGCGCGGTGCGCGCGGCCCGCAGGCGGGGGAGCCGTCCGCCGTGGCGGCGACCGCGCCCGCGGCGCCGCGGCGGGTGGTCCACGGCTGGAACTGGGCCAGCACCCGGCTGCCCGGGCCCCGCCAGGTCTCGGCGCGGGTGCACAGCCAGGCCGCCCGGCCGCCCGCCTCGGGCAGCCGCTGGACCCCGAACCGCCAGACGTTCACCGACCGCACCCCGCGCCGGGTCATCAGCGGCAGCCGGCAGGCCGTCCGCTCCCAGCTCAGCAGGGCGTCCCGGCCCGCCACATCGTGCGGGCCGCCGCGCGAGGCGGCCCCGGGGTCGCCGTACGTCAGCCGGGCCGGGGCCAGTTCGCCCAGGTCCGCCACCAGGTGCGAGCCGAACCGCAGCGCGGGCCAGCCCCGGCACGGGCGCAGCCGCGGCATGGTGCGCACCGGGTCGGTCACCCCGTCGTCGGTCAGCCGCACCGGGCGCGGCCGCCCGGCGGGGTGCAGCAGGTCCCGTACGGAGGCGCGGCGCACCCAGGGGGCGGCCAGATAGCGGACGTTGCCGTCGGCGCGGCCCAGCACCAGCGCGGTCGAGGCGGCCGCGTCCGCCGCGTCGAGGCGGGCGAGGTCCAGCGCGACCGTGCCGCCCTCGCCGCCGCTGCCCTCCGCGTACCGGGCGACCCGCAGCCCGTCGTACAGCAGCACCACCGCCGCCTGGTCCACCACGCCCGCGTACAGCAGCTGCGGCGGCCCGGACGGCGGCCCCGACTGCGTGCCCGCCGTCAGGGACACCCGCACCGAACGCCCCGGGCGCGCCCAGACCGCCAGCGCGCGGCGCAGCAGCGCGGTGTCGCCGAGCCGGTCGCCGCGGGCGGGCCAGGACGCGAAGTCCGCGCGGGTCGCGGTGCGCCACGCGAGGGGTTCGGCGCGCGTCAACCGGTCCGGGTCCAGCGCCCGTTCGGAGGACGGGTTACGGGCGTACGACGGCGCCGCCGCACCGCCGCGCCCCCAGCCATCGCCCGGCATCCCCAGCAGCGACCCGCACACCACCAGCGCCACCACGGCCACCAGCAGCGCGCGCAGATGCTGGCGGCGGCGCATCAGATCGGTGGGGCGCGCCTGGAGCGAACACGGGTCGAACTCGGCCGACTCCAGCAGCGCGCCGTCGTCCCGGCTGCCCGCCGGCTCCGGCACCTCGTCCGCTTCGTCGAGCGCGTCCAGCGCGTCGTCCCCGTCCACGCCCGCGGCCTGCAGCAGCGCCCGCACCTCGCGGTCGTTCATCCGCTCCAGCTCGCGCAGCACGTACGCGGCCCGGCCGGGGCCCGACAGCTCGGACAGCGCCTTGTCCAGGGCGAGTTCATCGGCCCCGCCGGACCGGGGGAACAGCCGCAGCCCCCACACCACGGGGAGCGGCGCGCTCAGCGCCCACGGCCGCCGCGGCCGGGCGGCCCGCAGCGCGGCGCGCAGCACGCGCAGCCGCACATAGGCGTACCCCGCGTCGCCCGCCGCCCCCTTGGTGCCGCGCTGCCACGGCAGCTCGACCTCCTGGACGTCGGCTCTGCCCTGGTTGCGCGGCAGCGCCCGCTGCGCCAGCCCGTGCGCGGCCAGCACCCGCCGGGTGCGGCCCATGCCGGGCGGCAGGATGAGGTACGCGAGCCGCACCAGCCGCGGATAGTGCTCGACGATGGCGGCCTCGGCCTGCTCGACGTCGATCGGGCCCGCGGTATCGGCTGTGTCGGCTGTGTCGGCTGTTTCGTCATCGAGATGGGCTGTCGCCTGCTGCTGCTCCACGTGGCGTAAACGAGCGGCGGCGGGCGGAGGTCACAAAGCGGGCGGCTCCGCCCCCGGAGGCGGGGGCGGAGCCATGCGTCTCAGCTCACGCGCCAGCCGCTGAACTCGACCGTGCCGCGCGCCCCGGTGCCGCCGTGGGCCGCGCTCATGAACAGCCCGGCGTCCTGCGCGGCCGCCGCGCCCGGCACGGTCACCGTCGCCACCTTGCGCCAGTTCGCGCCGTCGTCGGCCGACAGCTCGCCGGTGTACGAGGTGGCGGAGGTGCGCGTCAGCCGCAGCAGCACCGGCGCCTTCACGCCCGTCACCCGCTGGTAGGTGTCGAGCGTGCCGTCGCCGTTGGAGTCGTACGACAGGACGACCCCGTTGGCGGGGGTGACCGACAGGTTGAGGAACCCCGGCGAGCCCGCCGTCCCCAGTGCGTTGCGGGCGATGATCCCGGCGCGGGCCCACGGCCCGGTGACGGCCTGCGCGTCCACCTTCACCGTCACCGCCGTACCGGTCCGCAGCGCGCCCTCCCGGTACGCGGCGCCGAACTCCGCGGTGGCCTTCCACAGGTCCTGGCCCGCCCCGTCGATCGCGAACCGCTCGCCCAGCTGCCCGAAGACGGCGCTGTTGTTGGTGACCGTCTTCCAGCCGTCGGCCAGCGGACCCGCCACCCACAGGGTGCCGGTGTGCACCGCCCGCACCCGCTCCTCGCCGCGTGGCCCGTACCGTACGGCGAGCTCGTAGGGATACGGCTTCAGCGGGTCGGCCGGCGGGTCGTCGGGCGCGGTGGCCCGCCAGTGGACCTCGCCGCTCCCGGCCGCGGGCACCGACGGCAGCGAGGTGGGGCCCTGCGGCGCGGGGTCGAGGCCGGTCACGGTCAGGCCGAAGTCGACGCGGCCGGTGGCCCGCAGCCCGTTGACGTTGCGCAGGGTCGCGGTGATGACCGCGGCGCCGCCCGGCGGCAGCGTTCCCGGCTCGGTGCCGACGGTCAGCGTCCCCTGATACGGGGCCTTGGCCAGCGCCTCACGCACCCGGCGCGCCGTGCTCCACGTGTCCGCCACCGGCCGGACCGGATAGCTCTTGCGCTCCCGTGTCCACGGCTCCTCGACCGCGTACCAGTCGAAGGCGCGCGGCGCGCGGTCCTGGGCGAGCGCGTCCTCCAGCTCGTCCAGATAGGTCTGCCACTGGGGCACGTGGAAGTCGCCGATGAGGCCGTGCCAGTCGCGGTTGGCGTAGTTGGCGAGCTTGCCGCCGTCCGCCGCGCCCCGGTCCGCCCAGGTGGTGATGAGGGCGCGGGCGGCGAACTCCAGCTGCGCGGACTCCTCCTCGCCCGAGGCCATCCGCTTGGCGTCCTCCAGCCAGGGGCCGAGGAGGAGCCGCCGGTGGGTGCCGGTCACGTCGTCGCTCAGCCGCATCAGCTTGAGCCACAGCCGGGACAGCGCCCGGAAGGTGTCCAGGTCCTTGCGGGCGTACGCGTCCGAGAGCTGCGGCGCCAGCTGCCAGGAGCGGTTGGCGAGCGCCTGCCGCGCGGTGTCGGCGAGGTCGTAGCGGTACGCGTCGCTGTCGCGCAGCCCGGCCCGCACCCCCAGCAGCGCAGCCAGGGCCGCGTCGAAGCGGGCGATGTCGAAGGCGGGGGTGTGGGTGGCGTAGTAGGTGCCCGAGCGCGCGTCGACCGAGGGCCGGGAGGCGAAGACGGAGTCGTGGGGGCGGCCGTCCTTGCTGCTGATCTGGTACGCCGTGTCGCGCAGCGCCGCGAACGCCTCCCGCGCCTTCCCGTCCGGACCGCCGTAGCGGACGTCGGCGTAGGTACGGAACCACGCGTCCCGGTCCACCGCCTCGTCCCGCCATGCCAGCTCGCTGAACAGCTCGAACGCCGCCGGATCGCGTTCGACCGCCTCCGGCATGTACGCCGTGCCGACCAGCTTGCTGCCCGGCTTGTCCCGCCAGACGGTGAACCGGTCCGCCCAGATGTGGGTCTTGGCGCCGATCGTCGTACGGCCGCCGAAGTTGGGGATGGTGCCGAACGCGTACGGCACCGAACCCCAGTCCTTCTCCCGGTCGGTGATCGTGTCCAGATCCGACAGACCGTCCACGACCAGCATGTGGTCATGGTCCACGGCGTCCAGGAGATCGCGGCGGGGATTGGCCTGCCAGCCCAGGATCACCCAGATGGCGCCGGGGCGGCCGGTCCGCAGCGCGGTCTCGACGGCGCGCGCGGCATCCGGAACCGGGACGTCACCGGCGTTGCCGCCCTCGTGCAGCAGGTCCATCTTGAACAGGTCGCACGCGCCGAACAGGTCGTGCTGGTGGCGGTAGAAGGCGGCGGCCACCTCGCGGAACGCCTCCGTGCGCGGGTCGAGCCAGTCGGGCCGCCGGAGCCCGTTCCAGTCGCCCTGCGGCACCGTGCGCGCCTCCGGGTTGCGGTCGGCGAACCCGTCGGGGACGGTGCCGAAGTAGCCGGGGAAGACGGGCCGCATGCCCAGCTCCCGCAGCCGGTCGGCGATGCGCCGCCCCAGGTCGGTCCGCTTCTCCAGCAGCGCCGTGGACACCGGGCCGCCGTAGACGCTCATGTTCTGCATCAGGAACCACGGCTGGTGGGCGGGGGTGGGCAGCCAGGCGCGCGCCTCCGCGTCCGTATAGCCGAAGTCCTGGAGCAGCCGGTGGTAGACGGCCTCCTGGCCCGCGGTGACCAGCAGCTCGTTGCAGCCGTGCAGGGCCGCGACGTCGATCAGGTGTTCCCAGCGGTCCCAGTCGGCGAACGGGGCGGTGTAGCCGTCGTGGGTGTCGTTGAAGGCGAAGCGGTGCGGCAGCGCCGTCGACCGCTCGACGGTGCCGTGCGGGGCGGGCAGCTTCTTCGGCAGCTCCAGCTGATCGCCCGCCCAGGTGATCTGGGCGTGGCAGGTGTACTTGAGGTACCAGTGGACGCCGGTGAGCAGCACCGCGGGGCTCGTCCCGGCCACGGTGATACGCCCCGCCGAACCCGTGACCTCGAACCGTTCCTTCTTCTCCCGGGAGCCCCGGGGAAGCGCCACCAGCCGGAACTGCCCGGCGTGCTCCGGCAGCAGCCGCCGCAGCGCGGCGCGTGCGGGTGCGGTGGAGAAGGCGGTCACGGCGGCGTCCTGTGGCTGCGTTGGTACGTCGGCCTGCGCGGGGGAGTGAGCCCCTAACGCGGCCCCGGCCCCGAGTGCTCCGGCGGTTCCGATCAGCGTGCGTCTGCTCAGGTCGCTCATGCGCCCCCCAACGGACAACGGCCAACGGTTGTGGTGCGCAGGGCACTTAACCAGCGATGCGGGGCGGGAGCAATGGGGCACGCGCGCCGGGAGCCATGGGGGCACGCGCGCCGGGGGAAGCGCCCGTCAGCTCCCGTTCGCCTCCGTACGCCCCCGGTCCAGGTAGGCCAGCACGGCCAGCACCCGGCGGTTGTCGTCGTCGGATTGCGGCAGGCCGAGCTTCCCGAAGATGTTCGAGGTGTGCTTGGCGACGGCGCGCTCGGTCACCACCAGCTGCGCCGCGATCGCCGTGTTCGACCGCCCCTGCGCCATCAGCTCCATCACCTCGCGCTCCCGCGGCGTCAGACGCCCCATCGGCTGGTCCTGCGAGCGCCGGGACAGCAGCTGCGAGATCACCTGCGGGTCCATCGCGGTACCGCCCTCGGCGACCCGCCGCACCGCGTCGATGAACTGGTCCGCGTCGAAGACCCGGTCCTTGAGCAGATACCCGATGCCGCCGCTCCCGTCGGCCAGCAGCTCCCGCGCGTACAACTGCTCCACGTGCTGCGACAGCACCAGCACGGGCAGCCCGGGCCGCTCCCGCCGCGCCGCCAGCGCGCACTGCAGGCCCTCGTCGGTGAACGACGGGGGCAGCCGTACGTCCACCACGGCCACGTCCGGCTTCAGCTCCGCCAGCGCCCGTGTCAGCTCCGGACCGCTTTCGACGGCGGCCGCGATCTCGAAATCGTAGGCCTCCAGCATCCGCACCAACCCGTCCCTGAGCAAGAACAGATCCTCGGCAACGACTACGCGCACGGCGGGCTCCATGACGTCATCGGGCCCGGAACGGAACTCCGGGCCGAATGCGTCGAATGTACCGTCGTCAGGTCGCCGTTGGGGATCGGACGGCTGGGCTCGGACCGCCGTGCTCAGACTGTCGGGCGCGGGGCGGTCGGAGTGCAGGGGATCTCCATCGTCACCATGGTGGGGCCGCCGGGCGGGCTGCTGACGGCGAGGACGCCGTCGAAGGTGCCCAGCCGCCGTTCGATGCCGCTGAGTCCGCCGCCCCGCGCGACGCGGGCGCCGCCGTCGCCGTTGTCGGTGACCGCGATGCGCAGCATTCCGGCCTCGTGGTGGATGTCGAGCCACATGCGCGCGGCGCCGGAGTGCTTGGCCGCGTTGGTGAGGATCTCGCTGACGGCGAAGTACGCGGCCGCCTCGACCGGTTCCTCGAACCGGCCGTCGAGTTCCACCTCGACCTCCACCGGCAGGGGCATCCGCAGGGCGAGGGCGCGCACCGCGTCGCCCAGACCGCGTTCGGCCAGAACCGGCGGGTGGATGCCGCGGACCAGATCGCGCAGTTCGGCCAGGGCCTCGGCGGAGTTGGTGCGGGCCGCGGCGAGGAGCTCCTTGGCCTTGGCCGGGTCCTTCTCGATGAGCGCCTCGATGGTGCCCAGGCTCATGCCCATGGCGACGAGCCGGGCCTGTGCGCCGTCGTGCAGATCGCGCTCGATGCGGCGCAGCTCGGCGGCCGAGGTGTCCACCGCGTCGTGCCGGGTCTCGGTGAGCCGCTCGACGCGCGCGGTGAGGGCCATGGCCGGGGTGGGGGCGAGGAAGGCGCGGGTCAGCTGGAAGTGGGTGCGCAGCAGCACGGGCGAGGTGAACAGGCCGAAGACGAAGAACCCGACGCCGGTCAGCGCGGCGAGGTTCGCGGTCCCCTGCGAGGTCACGGGGACGAACGCGTACCAGTAGGTGCCGCCCGCGTCGACGATCGGCTCCCAGACCCCGGCGGCCAGCACCCAGCCCTCGACCCCGTACGGGATGAAGACGCAGGCGAGCGCCGCGGTGACGCAGCCCGCCGTCATGTCGACGAGCAGCCACAGCAGGTCGCGCCAGGTGGCCGGGTCCTTCAGCAGCTGGGTGCACAGCTCCACCTGGCCGGTCAGGCCCGAACGGCGGTCGGCGGGCAGCGGCCGGTAGGGCAGCCGGATCTGCACCCCGGACCACTCGGCGGCCAGCAGCCGGCGCCGATTGGCGTGCCACCGCACCGCGCGGACCATCGCCGGGGTGGTGAGGACGCCCAGGCCCAGCAGCATGAGGACGAGGGACAGCACCGTCAGCACGAACAGCGTGAGCGAACCCGCGAGCGTGATGAACATCAGGGCGAAGCCCCGTACACAGGCCAACCGTCTGCTGCGGACCTTCATCCCACGCCCTCCAGGGTCGTTCTGCCGTGCGGTGCGGCGTTCAGTTCTCCGATGTTCTCAGTCTGCTGGACGCCGCGTGGCCGGTCACGGGGGCCGCGCCCCGACCGGGGGTACACCTGGCACCACCCCCGGGTCTCTCCTTATGCCTCGGGGATTCGGGGGTTGCCCGGCTGGGGCGGGATCGCTCCTTTTTCTAGCTTGAGAACGTGACCGATCCGGTCCGTATCCAGCCCTTGTTCCCAGTGGGAGAAAAGCCATGAACGCAACGAGGCGAGGTCTCGCCGTGCGGCTCGGTGGGTGGAGCACCCGCCACCGCAAGTCCGCGATCATCGGATGGCTGCTGTTCGTGGTGGTCGTCGCCGTCGTCGGTGGCATGTCCGGGTCGCGGCAGATGACCGATTCCGAGAACGGTGCGGGCGACTCCGCCCGCGCCCAGAAGATCCTGGAGGACGCCGGGGTCACCACGCCGGCCGGCGAGATGGTGATGCTGCGCAGCGCCGACCCGGACGGCTGGCGGGCCGCGGCCGGTGATCTCACCGCCCGGCTGGAGAAGACCGGCGAGACCGCGCGGATTCAGCCGCCGGTGCGCTCGGCCAGTGGCCGGGAGGGGCTGGTCACCTTCCAGCTGAAGGGCGATCCCGACACCGCGGGGAAGCGGGTGAAGCCCGTCCAGGACGCGGTGGCGGCGACCGGGTCCGCGCACCGGGGGATCACCACCCATGAGTTCGGCGACGCCACCGCGCAGCACGAGCTGGACGGCATGCTGGCGGACGACTTCAAGAAGGCCGAACTCACCGCCGTCCCGCTGGCGCTGGGCATCCTGCTGGTGGTCTTCGGGGCGCTGGTCGCGGCCCTGCTGCCGGTGCTGCTCGGGCTGACCGCCTGCATCGGTACCTTCGGATTGCTGGCCCTGGTCAGCCACAAGCTGCCGCTGTACGACTCCACCAACTCCGTGATGTTCCTGGTCGGGCTGGCCGTCGGCGTCGACTACTGCCTGTTCTACCTGCGGCGCGAGCGGGACGAGCGGGCCGCGGGCCGGGACGCGGAGACCGCGCTGCGCATCGCCGCCGAGACCAGCGGCCGGGCCGTGCTGATCTCCGGGGTCACGGTCATGCTGGCGATGGCGGGCATGTTCCTGTCCGGTCTGATGCTCTTCAAGGGCTTCGCGGTCGCCACCCTGCTGGTCGTCCTGATGGCCATGCTGGGGTCGGTGACGGTCCTGCCCGCCACGCTGTCCTGGCTCGGCGACCGGATCGACAAGGGCCGGGTGCCGCTGCTGAACGGCCGCCGTAAGAGCCGTAAGGAGGGCGTCCGGGCGAGCGGCGGAGTCACCGGCACGCTCATGAAGCCCGTCCTGGCCCGGCCGAAGCTGTTCGCCGCGATCTCGGGCGCCCTGCTGCTGGTGCTGTGTGCCCCCGCGCTCGGGATGAAGACCGAAAACCTCGGCATGGAGAAGCAGTTCGGCTCGGACGCCCCGCTGACGGTGGCGTACAAGGAGATCACCGGGGCGTTCCCGGGCGGCCCGGCCCCGGCCGAGGTGGTGGTGCGGGCCGACGACATCTCCTCGCCCCGCTTCGGCGCGGCCGTCACCGAGTTCAAGCAGCGGCTGGCCGACTCCGGCCGGTTCGGCAAGGCCGTCGAGGTCGAGCTGCACGCGAAGCAGGGGGTGGCCCGTATCGAGGTGCCGCTGGCGGGCAACGGCGAGAACGCGGCGTCGAAGCGCGCGCTGGACACGCTGCGCGACGACCTGGTGCCGGACATCCTCGGCCCGGTCTCCGACGAGGCCTATGTGGGCGGTGAGCTGGCCGGGAGCCGCGACTTCACCGACCAGCTGAAGACCGACATCGCACCGGTCTTCGCCTTCATCGCCGCCGTGACCTTCCTGCTGATGCTGGTGTGCTTCCGCTCGCTGCCGATCGCGATCGTCTCGATCCTGCTCAACCTGCTGTCGGTGGGCGCCGCGTACGGCACGATGACCGCCGTCTTCCAGCATGGCTGGGGCGCGGAACTGCTGGGCATGGAACCGGCCGGGGCGATCGAGTCGTGGATGCCGCTGTTCGTCCTCGTCATCCTCTTCGGACTGTCGATGGACTACCACGTCTTCGTCGTCTCGCGGATTCGTGAGGCGCACGACCGGGGCCTGTCGACGCGGGACGCGATCCGCGAGGGCATCCGCACGACGGCGGGCTCCGTCACCGGCGCGGCCGCCATCATGGTCGCGGTGTTCTCGGTCCTGGGGCTGCTGCGGATGCAGGACATGCAGCAGATGGGCGTCGGGCTCGCGGTCGCGGTCCTGGTGGACGCCACGCTCGTCCGGATGCTGCTGCTGCCCTCGCTGATGGCGCTGCTCGGCGAGCGCAACTGGTACCTGCCGCGCGCGCTGCGGTGGCTGCCGAACGTCAGCCATGGCGGGGCTCCTACCCCCGAGGAGTCCCGCCCGCTGGTGGGCGCCGAGCGCTGAGGCGCGGCGCCTGCCGAGGAGCGCCGTACGGACCGAGCCGCGGTCCGTACGGCGCTCCTTGCCGTCGCGCTACGCGCTCGGCACGTACTTGTAGCCGACGCGCCGCACCGTCACGATCGACCCCCGGTGCTCCGCGCCCAACTTACGGCGCAGCCGGGCGACATGGACGTCCACGGTCCGGCCGTCGCCGACGTGTCCGTACCCCCAGACCGTCGTCACCAGCTGGTCGCGGGTGTGCACCCGGTGGGGGCGGGCGACGAGATGGGCCAGCAGCTCGAACTCCAGATAGGTGAGGTCGAGCGGATGCCCCGCGACCTGCACGGTCCGCTGGTCGGGGTCGATCCGCACCGGGCCGTCGCCCGTGGTGAGCGGGGCGCCGGTGGACGGCGGCACGGCGGACGCGGCGGGCAGGGCGGGTGCGGCGGGCGCGGCGGACGCGGCTGCGGAGGGCTCGTGCCGTTCGGCCGGGACCAGCACCAGATAGCCGATCATCGGCGGCTGTCCGGGGAGAGCCGGGACGGTGTGCGGGGGAGCGGGCAGCCAGGTGGCGCCGGGGTGCAGCAAGTCGTCGACCGGGGGCACCTCGTCCCGGGCGACGGCTCGTAGCCGCTGGCGGCCGGTGAGCGGGGTACGTCCGGGCACGGCGGCGGCCGCGGTCGAGGTGGCGGGGGAGGCGGACAGGCTACGGACGTTCGTCATGGGAGTCAGCTCTTTCGCGCTGGGGCGTCGGTGGACGTCGTGCGCGCGGGCTGGGCCGTGGGGGCTCGTGACGGGGGAAATGGCGCCCCCGGAGCCGGGCGACGGATTGCTGAGCGGCCGGGTGGGGCGGCGTCAGCAACCGAGCGAGCGGGCCCGCGCAACGGATGCGCGGCAACACTCGCGGTCGAAGTGGTGCGCCTGCCGGGACGGCCAGAACGGCTTGAGGTCGAAACGACCCGTCGCGGCGTTGAGGAGGCTGACCATGCCCCCCATTGAAGCAGAAGAACGGCCCCGGGCGCTCGGTCCCCGGGCAGGGTGCGACGATGCCCACTCCGCTTCGCAGAGCTGATGAGGAGTGCCCGCCATGCCGCACATCGTCGTCGAATACTCCGACACCCTGACCGACGCCTTCGACCGCCAGGGCTTCGGCACCACCCTGCACCCGGTCGTCGCCAAGACCATCGACACCGCGGTGGCCGGGTGCAAGACCCGGTTCCGGCGGATCGAGGAGGCCGTCATCGGGGACGGGGCACCTCATCTCGCCATGATCCACATCGAGGTGGCGATCCTGTCCGGCCGGGACGCCGAGACCAAGGCGGAGCTGTCCCGCGCCGTGCTGGACGTCGCCCGCGAGCATGTGGCGCCGGTGCCGGGCCGGACCGTGCAGACCACGGTGAACATCACCGACCTGGACCGCGGCTGGTACGCGAAGCACGAGGAGATTACGGCTTAGTCTCGCGGATAGCGGAGACAATCCGACATCTACCTATAAACCAAGGTGAGGCGCACAATGGTGGTGCGGCGGTATTACCGCACCGCGCGGTCAGACTTGCATGAACGAAGGAGGCGAGTCGTATGGCCGACGTCTCACGTACCAGAGGTGATCTCAAGGGCCACCCCGACGTGTCCGAGATGCGTGAGCGCTTCGCTCGCATGATGGACGCGCGGGACGTTGTCTTCCTCGACGGGCCGGTGCTGCTTGCCGGTCTGTACTTCGCCATCTCCCCCTGGGTGGTGCACTTCTCCAGCACCAGCCCCGACCTCATGGTCAACAACCTCGTCCTCGGCCTGGCCATCGCCCTGCTGGGCATCGGCCTCACATCGGCGCCGAGGAGGATGTACAGCCTGTGCTGGGCCATGTCCGCGATCGGTGTATGGATGATCATTTCTCCCTGGGTCGTTGCCAGGGGACCGGATGCCGGAATGATCTGGAACAACGTGCTCATCGGCGCCCTCACCTGCCTGTTCGGCCTGATCGCCGCGGGCATGGTGATGCGGAAGGGACGGGAGACCTGAGCGAGATCTGAACGAACCGGAATCAGATGCTACAAGCCACAGCGGACCAGGCCGAACGGCCTGGTCCGCTGTTTCGTCCGCTGTTTCGTCCGGCGGCGTGCGCGTCAGCCGATCGGCTCCGGCATCGGGACCACGTCGTAGGAGCATTCGATGATGTCGCCGGTGGCCGGATCGCCCAGCTCCACCCGCCAGCGGTCGGCGAACTGGTCGACACCCTGCGTCATCGGGATCGTCCCGGAGATCAGCACCGTGCCCGGCACCAGCTCGCCGCGCTCGCGCAGCACCTCGACCCAGTACGCGGGCGGCAGCAGCTCGGCCAGGGTGCCGTTCTGCACCTCGGTCTCCTCGCCGTCATGGGTGACCCAGGCCCGCAGGGTCAGACCGTCCAGCCGTGCGTCCACGTCCGCGAGGCGCCAGGCGCGGGCGGCGAGTACATCGGGGCCCGCGTTCTTGCTCCAAGCCACGCCGTGCGCCTCCAGCTCCCGATCGGTGTGGTCGCAGGCGGCGGTGAGCAGCAGCTCCCCGCCCTCGGCCACGATCAGCGCCCATTCCGCCTCGCCCGAGGTGCGGCCGTGCTGGACGCTGACCCGGCCGGTCTGCTGGGCCAGGTAGGGGGAGATGGGGTAGAGGGCGGGGGTCACGCTGGGGGCGGGAACGCCCAGCTCGGCGAGCTCGGCGACATGGGCGGCCACATCGTCCTGGCTGCGCCCGGCGTAGCCCGCGTTGAGCACCTGGACGACCTCCACCTGCCGGGTGGAGCCGTCGGGGAGGGCGAAGGTCAGGGCGGGACGGGTGGACTGCGGCGGCTGCGTCGTCATGGGGCGTGCTCTCCAAATCGCGAGGAATTTCCCTCAAGGGGGTTGCGCATACGCTTGGTATACAACAAGTATGCCGGAAGCCGTGCATCACGCAACACCCATCACCCCCCGATCACGCACCCACCCATAGCGCACCCCCCGATCACGTACCCACCCCGCACCACCCCGAGGACGGACCATGCAGCCCACCTCCACGAGCGCACCGGCGCCCCGGGCCGACGGGCCCGCGGTCCGCCGCGCCTTCATCGCCAGCCTGAGCGGAACCGCCCTGGAGTGGTACGACTTCGCCGTCTACTCCGCCGCCGCGGCGCTGGTCTTCGGCGACCTCTTCTTCCCCTCCAAGGACCCGTTCACCGGCACCCTCCTGGCGTTCTCCACCTACGCCGTCGGCTATATCTCCCGCCCGCTGGGCGGATTCGTCTTCGGCCGCCTCGGAGACGTCATCGGCCGGAAGAAGGTGCTCATCGCGACCCTGGTCCTCATCGGCGCCGCGACCCTGCTGATCGGGCTGCTGCCCACCTACGCCACGGTCGGCGTCGCGGCCCCCGCCGCCCTGGTGCTGCTGCGCTTCGCCCAGGGCGTCGGCGTGGGCGGCGAGTGGGGCGGTGCGGTGCTGCTGTCCAGCGAGTACGGCGATCCACGGCGGCGCGGCTTCTACGCCTCGGCCGCCCAGGTCGGGCCACCGGCGGGCAACCTGCTGGCCAACGGGGTGCTCGCGGGGCTGGGCGCCACGCTGACGGAGGACCAGTTCCTCTCCTGGGGCTGGCGGGTGGCGTTCCTCCTCTCCGGGGTCCTGGTGGTGTTCGGGCTGTGGATTCGCGCCAAGCTGGAGGAGACCCCGGTCTTCAAGGCCATGGAGGCCTCGCAGGACCGCCCCGAGGCGCCGGTGCGCGAGGTGTTCACGTCCCAGCCCCGGGCGCTGACCGCGGCGATCCTCTGCCGGATCGCCCCCGATGTGCTGTACGCGATGTTCACCGTCTTCGTGCTCACCTACGCCACCGGTGAACTGGGCATGTCGCGCGGCTCCGCGCTGGCCGCCGTCCTCATCGGCTCCTCCCTCCAGATCTTCCTGATCCCGCTGGCCGGGGCGCTCTCCGACCGGGTCAACCGGCGCTGGCTGTACGGCGTCTCTGCCGTCGCCGCGGGTGTCTGGCCCTTTGTCTTCTTCCCGCTGGTCGCGGGCGGCAGCTGGGCGCTGCTCACCTTGGGCGTGGTCGTCGCGCTGGTGATCCATTCGCTGATGTACGGACCGCAGGCGGCCTTCATCGCCGAGCAGTTCTCGCCGCGGCTGCGCTACACGGGCTCCTCTCTCGCGTACACCCTCGCCGGAGTCGTCGGCGGGGCGATCGCGCCGCTGCTGTTCACGACGCTGCTCGGTACGTATCGGGCCTGGCTGCCGCTGGCGCTCTACATCGCGCTCACGGCGGTGGTCACGGTCGTCGGGCTGTGGCTGGGCCGGGACGCGGCGCCCGCACAGGACGAGGAGCCGGACGGCGTGGCCGCACAGCACCACTCGTCCGCCGCGACCGGCTGACGCACCACCCCCGGGACGGGCGGCCCCGCTCCTTACGGGGCATCATCGCCAGATCACCCACCGCGCCGACCAGGGAAGGCAACACACCCCATGCGCATCGCACTGAGCCAGATCACCAGCGGCCCGGACCCGAAGGCGAACCTCGTCACGCTGCGCGAGCAGGCCCTGCGCGCGGCGGCCGACGGCGCCCGGATCGTCGTCTTCCCGGAAGCCGCCATGGCGTGCTTCGGCACCCGGCTGGGACCGCTCGCCGAACCGCTGGACGGCCCCTGGGCCACCGAGGTCCGGCGGATCGCGCGGGACGCGGGACTGGTGGTCGTGGCGGGCATGTTCACCCCGGCCCCCGACGGGCGGGTCACCAACACCCTGCTGGCCACCGGCCCCGGGGTCGAGGCCGCCTACGACAAGATCCATCTGTACGACGCCTTCGGTTTCGCGGAGTCCAAGACCGTGGCCCCCGGCTCGGAGGTGGTCACCTTCGACCTGGACGGTGTCCGGATCGGCCTCGCCACCTGCTACGACGTACGGTTCCCGGAGCTGTTCCGGGCGCACGCCGACGCGGGCGCGGTGCTGTCGCTGCTTCCGGCCTCCTGGGGCGCGGGCCCCGGAAAGCGTGAGCAGTGGGAACTGCTGACCCGGGCGCGGGCGCTGGACGCCACCGTATGGCTGGCCGCCGTGGGCCAGGCCGACCCGGCGGCGGGCGGTTCCGAAGCCCCCTCGACGAGCGCCCCCACCGGTATCGGGTACAGCGCCCTGGTCGGCCCCGACGGCACCGTACGGGAGCGGCTGGAGGCGGCTCCCGGACTGCTGGTGGCTGACGTCGACACCGAGGAGGTCGAGGCGGTGCGGCGCACGGTGTCCGTCCTGGCCAACCGCAAGCTGGGCACCCGCGCATGAGCGGGCGGGACAAGCCTGAGCTCGAATTCCACCGTCCCTCGGGCGCCTGGCAGGCGCCCGAGGGGGCGGCCCCGGGCGTCCGGGAGCAGACCCTCGCCGCGGACGGGAGCGGTGCGCATCGCACGGCGCTCGTCCGGTGGGAGCCGGGCACGGACACCTCGCGGTCCGGCGTCGTCCGTCATGACTTCTGGGAGGAGGTCTATCTGATCGAGGGCGATATGCACGACCTGACGCTGGGGCGGACGTTCTCGCGGGGGGACTACGCATGCCGTCCGCCGGGCATGCCCCATGGACCGTGGACCTCCGATGGCGGGGTGACGATGCTGGTGATCACCTACCCGGGGGCCGATCCCGAGCCCTCGGTCTGAGGCGGGTGGCCCGGATCTGAGGTGGCCCGGGGCCAGGCCTGCGGTAGCCCGCGTCTGAGGCGGCCCGGGTTTGCGGCTGCTCGGGTCCGCGGCCGCCCGGGTCTGCCGCTGCCGGGTCTGTTGCTGCCCGGGCCGGGCCTCGGCGCTCCGGGACCGGCGCGGTCCCGGGGAGCGGCTCACCCCGCGAGCAGCACCTTCAGCGTCGACTCCAGGTGACCGCTGATCGCGGTGCGCGCCGCCTCCGGGTCGCCGGAGGCCACCGCGTCCAGGATCGCCTGGTGCTCGGCGAGCACCGCCTCCTGGCGGCCGATCCGGTTGTACAGCGCCACCACCCCGGCCCGGATCTGGCGACTGCGCAGCCCGTCGTAGTGCCGGTTGAGGAGTTCGTTGCCCACCGCGGCGACCATGGTCGCGTGGAAGAGGTGGTCCACGGCGATGAATTCCTTGGCGTGCTCGGGCCCGCTGAGCCCGCGCTGCCGCTCCAGCAGCTCCGTCAGCTCCTCGACCGGTACCGTCCGCTGCTCGATGGCCTGCTCCGCGGCATGGCGCTCGACGATCCCGCGCAGCTCCATCAGCTCGGTGATCTCCCGGCCGGACAGCGGCGCGATATGCGCACCCCGCTTGGGCACCAACTGGACCAGATCCTCGGCCGCGAGCAGCAGCAGCGCCTCGCGGATGGGTGTCCGGGAGATGCCGATCCGGTTGGCGATCTCCTGCTCGGTGAGGAACCTGCCCTGCATGTCGGGATCGGTCAGCACGGTCTCCTTGAGGAACGCGTACGCCTTTTCTCGTCCGGACTGCACTGGGCCCATGCCTCCTCGCATACCACTCGTATACGAAAATTATCACGGCGAGGAGGGCCGGGAGGCCGGTGTTCATGAGACCTTGCCGGTCACTGAGTCCTTGCCGGTCGCTGAGCCCTTGTCGGTCACTGAAGCGTCGCCGGTCACGAGGACGACCTTGCCGGTGACCGTGCCGGACTCCGCCAGCCGCAGCGCCCGCGCGGCCTCGGCGAGCGGGATGCGCGCGGCCACCTGGGCGGTGAACTCACCGCTCGCGAGCAGCGCGAGGACCTGGCCCAGATCCTCCCGCATCCGCGCCTGGTAGGCGGCGCGCCGCCGCCTGCCCGCCCACAGGTTGTAGAAGTGCGCCTTCCGGCCGTTGGGCAGCAGGTTCCACAGCGCGAGCCGGGCGAGCAGCTTGAGGACCGGCGCCCGGGACGAGCCGGGCACGTCGCGGGTGGCCGCCGTGCCGTACGAGACGAGCGTGCCGCCCCGGGCCAGCAGCCGGAACGAGTCCACGATGCCGTCGCCGCCGACGTGGTCGAACACCGCGTCCACCCCGCCGGGCGCCAGCTCGCGCACCCGCGCGGCCAGATCCGGGTCGCGGTAGTCGACGGGGGTGGCGCCCAGCGCCCGCACCGCGTCGTGGTGGCGGGGCGAGGCGGTGCCGATGACCGCGATACCGGCGCTGCGGGCGAGCTGGACCAGGGTGGAGCCCACCCCGCCGTTGGCCCCGTGGACCAGTACGGTCATTCCGGCGCGGGCCCCGGCCACCCGGTGCAGCATCTGCCAGGCCGTGATCCCGTTGACCACCACCGTCTCGGCCTCGGCCGCGCCCACTCCGTCCGGCACGGCGACGAGATCGCCCGCGTCGGCCAGCACATGGCTGGCCCAGCCGCCGACCTTGGTCAGCACGGCGAAGCGGTGGCCGCGCAGCCCCGGGTCGACGCCCTCGCCCGTCGCGGCGACCGTGCCCACCAGGTCGTACCCGGGCACGAAGGGGAACGGCGGCTGGTCGTAGTACTTGCCGCGGCGCATCTGCTGCTCGGCGAAGGAGACCCCGGACGCCTCGACGGCCACCAGGGCCTGGCCGGGGCCGGGTTCGGGCACCGGGCCGGAGCGGAGCTGAAGCCCTTCCGGGGCCACCGGGCCGGGCAGGACGACTTCGGTGAGCACTTCGGTGAGCGGCATGGCGGCGCCCTCGTTTCTCGTGAGGTCTTCTATCGATCGTGAGAACTTCTAACGAAACAATGAACCTGTTACCCTCGATGTGTCAAGCCTCGTTTTTCCGGTCCGAGGCCCGTTCGAGGTCGGCACGAGGGCCGCACGAGTTCCGTCCGAGGTCCGCACACCAGACGCACGAGAAGGGAAGGGCGCGCCCATGGCCACAGCACGGCGAGAGCGCTACCGGCAGCAGACGCGGGAGGAGGCCAAGGCCGTGGCCCTGACCCAGCTCGCCGAGTCGGGCACGGCGGGAATCTCGGTTAACGCGATCGCGAAGGCGATGGGCATGACCGGCCCCGCGCTCTACCGCTACTTCGCGGGCCGGGACGAGCTGCTGACCGAGCTGATCACCGACGCGTACCGCGATCTGGCCACGGTGTCCGCCGAGG
>Ga0307508_10002788_pt1 | contig 18167 bp, 17 predicted proteins | sample 9_EM_MG_FD_203089 | JGI IMG/M metagenome (GOLD analysis project Ga0307508, IMG submission 203089) | Populus trichocarpa ectomycorrhiza microbial communities from riparian zone in the Pacific Northwest, United States - 9_EM | ecosystem: Host-associated > Plants > Roots > Unclassified | place... | reverse complement strand
CCTCGATCTCCTACCTAGACTCTCTGACATCATTACCCGTGCTTCAGAGGGCAACTAGGGCCTCTTCTGAAGGCCCGTGATGAGTCTCCCTTGCTACGTACTCTAGCTAATTACTAAGGTGTAACACGAACGTACAGGCCGCGTGGTCGGCGTTTTGGGCATAAGGACCGAGTGGTCGCCGGGTCGTGCGGACAGCATGGTTGCCGTGTCGAGCGTAAGGACCGCGTGGTTGACCTGTTGGGCGTCAGGACCGAGTGGTCGCCGTGTCGTTCGTATGGACCACGTGGTCGCCGTGTGGAGCGTACGGACCACGTGGTCGACGTGTTGGGCGTATGGACCGAGTGGTTGCCGCGTTGTGCGGACGGAGTTGTCGCCATGTCATGCGTACGGACCGTGTTGTCGCCGTCTTAAGAGTATGGACCACACGGTCGACGTGTTGGGCGTGAAGGCCGAGTGGTCGCCGTGTCGTGCATATGGACCGAGTGGTTGCCGTGTCGTGCGGACGGAGTGGTCGCCGTGTCACCCGTATGGACCGCGTTGTCGCCGTGTCCAGCGTACGGACTGAGTTGTCGCGGTGTCGTGCGGATGGAGTGGTCGCCGCGTCGTGCGGACCGCGTGGTCGCCGTATCGAGTGTGCGGACCGACTGGTTGCCGCATTGCGCGTACAGAGCGTGTGGTCACTGTGTCGAGCCTATGTACCGACTGGTTGCCGCGTCGCGCGTACGGACCGTGTGGTCGCCGTGTCGAGCGTACGGACCGAGTGGTCGCCGTGTCGTGCGGACGCAGTGGTCGCCGAGTTGCATGTAAGGACTGAGTAGTTGCCGTGTCAAACGTACAGGCCGCGTGGTCGGCGTGTTGGGCATAAGGACCGAGTGGTCGCCGTGTCGTGCGGACAGCATGGTTGCCGTGTCGAGCATAAGGACCGCGTGGTTGACCTGTTGGGTGTCAGGACCGAGTGGTCGCCGTGTCGTTCGTATGGACCACGTGGTCGCCGTGTGGAGCATACGGACCGCGTGGTCGACGTGTTGGGCGTACGGACCGAATGTTCGCCGCGTCGTGCTGAGGGAGTGGTCGCCGCATAGTGCGGACGTAGTGGTCGCCGTGTCATGCAGAAAGACCAAGTGCTTGCCGCGTCGTGCGTACGGAGTGGTTGCCGTGTTAATCGTACGGACCCCGTGGTCGTCGTGTGAAGCGTACGGACCGACTGCTTGCCATGTCACGTGGACCGTGTGGTTGCCTTGTCGAGCGTACAGACCGAGTGGTTGCAGCGTGGTGCGGACGGAGTGGTCGCCGCATCGTGTGGACCGCATGGTCACCGCGTCGTGTGTACCAAGTGGTTGCCGTGTCATGCGTACAGACCATGCGGTCGTCATGTCGAGCGTATCGACCGAGTGGTCGCCGTGTCGTGCGGACAGAGTGGTCGCCGTGTTGGGTGTAAGAACCGAGTGGTCGCCGTGTCGTGCGTACGGACCGAGTGGTTGCCGCGTTGTGCGGACGTAGTTGTCGCCATGTCATTCGTACGGACCGTGTTGTCGCCATGTTAAGCGTATGGACCACATGGTCGACGTGTCGGGCGTGAAGGCCGAGTGGTCGCCGTGTCGTGCATACGGACCGAGTGGTTGCCGTGTCGTGCGGACGGAGTGGTCGCCGTGTCATCCGTATGGACCGCGTTGTCGCCGTGTCGAACGTACGGACCGAGTTGTCGCGGTGTCGTGCGGACGGAGTGGTCGCCGCGTCGTGCGGACCGCGTGGTCGCCGTATTGAGTGTACGGACCGACTGGTTGCCGCATCGCGCGTACAGAGCGCGTGGTCGCCGTGTTGAGCCTATGTACCGACTGGTTGCCGCGTCGCGCGTACGAACCGTGTGGTCGCTGTGTCGAGCTTACTGACCGTCTGGTTGCCGTGTCACACGTACGGACCGCGTGGTCGCCGTGTCGAGCGTATGGACCGACTGGTTGCCGCGTCACACGGACCGCGTGGTTGCCTTGTCGAGCATACAGACCAAATGGTTGCAGCATGGTGCGGACAGAGTGGTCGCCGCATCGTGTGGACCATGTGGTTGCCTCGTCGTGCGTACGGATGCACTGGACACAATGTAATCTAAACAGGTGCAGCGGATGCTACCCTAATCTCACTTGCTTACCAGCACTCAATGAATGTCAACGTCGAAATGATTCTTACAATAGCTATGCTACATCGCGAGTGGCAAGTCTGTGGACAGTGTTGCTTGGGAAAAGTATTACGCCGCCATAGTCTACATAGGTGCGAGTAAGAATAAACAAATAAAAACATCCCTACTGTGCAAAAGGTTTGCAATAAATATCGCATCTTGTCTGATATCTGTATGGTTGGTACAATCTGCTGGCGGTGAAGCTGCGAAAGAAGCCAGTCACGGGCGCGTCCCGTACTTTTGAGATCTTTTTGATCCAGGGTGCATGAACTGGCACTTGGTACAATCAAATCTTGAACATCCGTCTATAGGAGCACTGGAAAACACACGGTTACATACCCGAAGAAAGATGATACATTAAAAGAATTGGATCGGACATAAAAGAAATAGAACCAAACTGCTCCCAATTATCGTTTCACAATGATCAACCCTCCACAGCTCAGGGCTTCATGCGTGAGTTGTAAATCCTGAACTGTTCTCGAAAAGATTGTCTTGACGACATCGTTCTCACAGCCCCAGTTGACTAAGGGCCAGTCGTTAGGGGCCTTGATCGTTTGACCACGTGCCGTGAGAACCTCAATATTGTTTGTTTGGGGTAGCTTGACTAACTCGGGGTGGGTTCCACGAGAATTGTCTGACAACAAGGTTAAATTGCACTGAAAACGACAAGCTTAAGACCAAAACGTACTGAGCAGCTCAAGAAGTTTTGTGTTTACTATTTTATGCGTGGCATCCCTTCCCACCGTCCCAGAGGTACCCACCTGACTGTTCGCCGCCTCATTCGCTCGACGTTCCAGATGGGAACCCTCACCAAACAAGCGAAACTCGTGGACCGTTCGACCGGTTTCCGCAATAAGTGGGTAGTAGCTCTTGGCTACACCATTGTTGAGGAGCAACAAATGAGGAGACTTGGACAGGATGATGTAGGCGATCATCCAAACACCCATACAGGAGAGATCACTGGCCTGTATGAGTGGTGGAATTGTCAGCATCGACTGTCTCAGTGGCACCAAGCCCCCAGGTGACTTACCAGCATCTTCAACTTATTGATAGTTCTTTTTTGGCGTAGTGCCAAGGAGACCTTGGTCAGAGTTTCACCCTTCTTGTTGATTATGCTGGCCTTTTCCATATACTCCTCCCGGTGTTGGGGCCACTGTTCTGCAACCACTTTTGTATACTCGCCGGTAAACTTGGGGCAAAGCCCATCGCCTTTCATGGGACAAAAGATGTGATCCGGGATATCTGCCTTTGCCTCCGACAGGAACAAATTTCATCCGGACACCTTGTTGTTTCGCATCCTTGTGGATTTGTATTCTGCTGACAGCAGAATGCCGGACATTTTTAGGACCTGCTGTGCTGTGAATTTATTCGTCACAGCAGCGTGCTCTTGCGCTGCTTTATGGATGATCTCCACAAAAGACTGGAAGAAATGCATGTCTTCGGAAAGGCAATCGTGTTCTTCGAAGTTGAATTCATCCTCTTGTACTTGTTGTACCTACAGGAGTTGTCAGTACATAGTGGTACTCCAGTAGGATATGTTAACAACCTGCTGTCGATACAGAAGATCTTTTGGATTGGCATCCATCCCGGGCGACCGGGCTTCTAATGTGAAGGAAAGTCGAAGTCTGGCGAATTGTATGATGGAGAATTTTGGTAAGAGTAGACAACCGTAATGGTAGGTGGGCTTTTTTCAGGTACTGTCGTAGGTGCAGCGTAGTTGAAGGTAAAGGGGCTGAGGAGAGGCTCTACCTGCTGTCGGCAATCACAGGACTAGATGAGTAAACAAGAAGCGGTTTTGTGTACTAACTACTGGTCAGGTGTCAGCCGCAAAGGGAAACAAAAACGCTGGAAAACCTCCAATGATGCGTTCGGCCGTGTGGGCTGGGTGACCAGAGGGCCCCAACCCAGTCCAGCCAAAAAATCACCAGGGGGCACATCAGGAAGAAAACGAAACCGCCCTGGTGCAGCTGTTACACCTCGAAGGGAAACACGGGAAAAGGTACCTAGTTAGCTACATAGTCAGGGCACGTGAGACTTTGCTCAAGTCACTCGAGGGAGAAAGTCGAGTCTAGTCGGCTTCAGAGAGTCTAGGCGGGAGATAGCCTTGGGGTTAGACGTTACGGCTGTAACGGACCTAAGGGGCTAATCTCCAGACGAACTGCAAACGCAACTAGATACGGGATACGAAGGGTGAGGTCATAGAACCGATAACTCCTCGTTCCCTCATAGGCCGGTAATTCACTCACCCGCAGGGCTTGAGGGAATTACACGGTGCGGGGATCAGTCAGCGTATCATTAGACCGACCAGGACCAATGAGGTTGTAAGAACCGGGCCCATGGGGTTTCGGGGTCTTGACTAGCGGACGGAATCCTCGTGAATGACTGAGAAGTACGGGTTCCCTAGAGGAACCACGTGACGTCGAAAGAAGACTATATAGCCGACGAAGTTTCCACCCATCGAAAGGAAAAAAAGGAGACAACACCGAACGCACTCTCAACAAAACCCCGAACAAAAGATCTAAGATTATTCCGTTGTGAATTATCGAAAGTAGCCTGATTACCTTTGATTCTCTCCACACTCCGGTTACGCTACAACCCCAGTGTCACACTATAATCTTGATCTCAAAATCATCCTACTTTCAACTCATGCCCTCGTTCGAGCAAGACCACTTCTTTCTTCTCGAACTCGCGAACATTTTCGAACCACTCTCCACCCAGCACTTCGATTAGAGCTACCAGTCAATCGAAGCGCTGATCAACGAAGCACCTTGGGACGAACACATCGACGGCCCGATCCCATCGAAGGCAGTCATCGAGTGTAGACCTACGTTGTGGTACACGGCACACTGGTGGCAGTGTACAATCTCCAACACGATTGTCAACTGGAACGGATACGAATTCCGGGAACTATTCGACTACGACTTCTTCGGTGACTATTCGATTTACACCGGCCACCCGCTTGACCTATACTAAAGAAGAAACCATGTCGACCACCTCGGACTACAACATGCTCCGACTGGAGGCTCATCGAGGTCTCCTGCAGATCACGAACGACGAAGAATCCCAGGAAGAAGCCCTGGAAATCGCCAACCCGGTCGGATGGATGTGAGCGATGGCCAACCACCAGCAACAAGCAGAGCTAGACCTCCGCCAGCTCCTGGACCTCTGCGGCAACACCATGGATCGTACAGACCGGCGTATTCGGCAAATCGAGGTGGCCTATAATCGCCTGTCGCAGGGCGCGCAATTCGTCTACGAACAACTGGAAGCCAAGGAGCTGATCGCGGGGGACTGGCTAAGAAACAAGCTCATGGTGGCGGCTAACGCGTACCAGGCGTTCACACGACAGGTCTGGGAGGCCATTATCGATCGAACAACAACAGAGGAAGTGCAGCGAATGCACCAAGCCACCCAGATAACCCGCATGCACGACGCGGTGGCATTCCTATCGGAAGCTAATCTGGCCAGGAACACCCACCTGGCAGAGTTCCAAGGTAATGTCGAGAAATGGGCGGCTAATCACCAGCAGAAAGTGGAGGCCCTCGAGCGACAGGGGAACGAGGACCGTAAACGGATGACTAAACTGGAGCAACAGCTGGCCAGCACACGGGACGAGTTAACAAGGGTAGCGACAACAGTACCCCTCACGGCAACCACGACAGGACTGGCCCGACCAAGGCACCCCGCGACCCGGGAACCCTCAGAGCCCGCTCCGACCCGCCTCACGTTGGGAAGCCCGCTGCTCAGAGGCACCTCCAGGCGCCAGAGACCCCCGGCACTCCCGGTGCTCCCGACCGAAGGGGGATCTGGACGATCCCTACCGCCACCAAGGCCCCCGAGAAGGCCAGCACCACCCTCGCCCTCGCCAGCCCCGAGTGAGGGCGACGACGACCTATACGAGCAGAACCTGCCCGCGGGACGACCCCCACCAGGCTCAGCGGAACCCACGACGGGGCAGCTGGCGACTATGCTGAGGCCGGAAGAGATAGCAGGGCTAGTCGGGGCAGGAATCGCGGCGGCTCGAGGCCAAGAACGACCAGTCGAACCCCAGATCTGGACCTCCCGCCTGAAAAAAGCTCGTCCGCCTTCAACCAATGGTGGGAATCAGTCACGATGTACCTGGAATTCTATCCACAAACAGTTGACCGACAAAAAATCGCCTGGATCGGGACCCTTCTCTCGGACACTGCCTTGGTATGGCACCTCCAGCGATACCGGGAACTGGGGGAACGCAACACTTGCGCCAACTACTCCGTGGCAATCCGGACCGAATACCGGAACGAACGAGAGGTGGCGGACGCCCAACTTAAATTGGGCCAACTCAGATATCAGGGGTCCATCCGCGCCTACCTAACGGAGTTCCGAGCGCTCAACAACTTCGCAAGAGCAACCGGAGAAGCGCTAAGGGAAAAAGTGGACCTGGCCATGCCGGACGCAGTGCTCGACATGCGCGTCGCCCATTACCTCGAGGACTTTGCGGACGACGAGGGCTTCCTGCAAGCCACCCACCAGGTGGGCCTGCAAGTGGAAAAGAAGAAGGCCCTGAGACTGGCCAGGGAACAAGCAAGGGCCCCGGCCCCAACCGCAAGAAAGGAAGAAAAGAAGGGGGATGGTCGCAAAAAGGAGGAACCAAGAGGCGACCGGAAAAAGGACGAGGGAAAGGAGGCCCTACGCGAGAACCGCGGAAATAGCGAATACGGGGGAGCCGAAAGATGGGCATCCGAAGCCGCGGCCCTCAAAGGGCTCCCAGACCAAGAGAAGAGGGAATACGGAAGCACCAGGGGATGCCACCGCTACGGACGACCGGGCCACCGAATGGCCAAGTGCTTCGCCAACACCACAGCAAAAGGCACCAACCTCCCAGCAGCGCCATGGAAGGTAGCAGCTGGAACAAAACGGGCACGTGAACCCGAGGAAGAAGCGTCACCGGTCCCGGCGCCCAAGGTTCAGAAAACAGCGGCCCTGGATGTTATGGACTCCGAGCCCCTGTGGGCAGAGGAGGAGGATTTTTGAAAGGCCCCCCGGCCTGGCCGACCGGAGAGGCCCAGCGCATTATAAGCGGAGCAGGCCAAAAAAGAAAAAATGAAGGAAGGGAAGGAGGTCCAGCAAAAAAACCCAAAGGGGGACCCCGGCCAGTCATATGGATGGTACTGACGATAGGGACCCAGGACCACCGAGTCCGGATCCTCCTAGATACCGGCTGTTCAATTCCATTACTCAACCAGAAAACAGCGGAAAAATTAGGGGTCGAGCTGGAGAAACACGACCAACCCCGACCCATCGAAAACTTCACAGGTCAAACTGTGGAGGGAGCAGGGCAATCTTACACCAAGCCCCTGCTCTTGCGACACCGACGGCACGTCACCAGGGAAAGATTCGAGGTTTCCCCTATGGAAGAAGGGATCGACATCTTCCTTCCCTTCTGGTGGATCACCAAACACCCCCTGCAGGGGATGTGGCTGGACGCGGAGGTCCGTTTTAACAGTGCCGAATGCCTGAAGAAATGCACCATGTACGAACAAGCCGACTTCTCGCTAACCTGGGACAATACGGTCGCAACCGACGCAAGCGCCCTGACCATCGGCTACGTGGCGGCCGTCGAAGAAGGAGACCCTTTGGGAAAAGTACCCATGGAATTCCGGAAATACCTAGGGATAATGGGGAAGGAAGCGGCAGAAGCGCTACCGGATCACCGACCGTACGACTGCCAGATCAACCTCCAGGAAGGGAGTACGCCACCCTCGGGACCGATCTACCCTCTCTCCGAAGTAGAACTGCAGGTGCTCCGAGAATGGCTAACAGAAATGGAGCGGACAGGCAAGATTAGGCGCTCCACATCTTCGGCAGGCTCTCCCATTCTCTTCGTACCAAAACCACACAGAAGAGGGCTCTGCCTGTGTGTCGACTACCGAGCCCTGAATCGCATCACTATCCCCAACAGGTATCCCCTACCGCTGATGCAGGAACTCCAGGACCGGGTTCAGGGAGCGCAGTGGTTCACCAAGATGGACTTGAAAAACGGATTTCACCTAATCCGCATAAAGGAGGGAGACGAGTGGAAAACGGCGTTCAGGACTCGATACGGCCTGTTTGAATTCCAGGTAATGCCATTTGGCCTTACTAACGCCCCCTCTACCTTCCAAGACATGATGAACCACGTGCTATCGGATATGCTGGACGTGGGAGTGCTGGCCTACATGGACGACATACTCGTTTACGCCGACACAGAGGAAGGCCATGACCGGACGGTCAAAGAAGTACTCAAGCGACTCCAGAAAAACGGGCTCGCGATTTCCCCAGAAAAATGTGTCTGGAAAACCACGGAGGTCGAATTTCAGGGGTACGTGATCGGAAGAAACGGGATTCGGATGGCAGATGACAAAGTACAAGCTGTCCTTGACTGGAAGACCCCAGAATCACTAACCGAGGTCCAATCCTTTCTGGGCTTCGCCAACTTCTACCGACGGTTCATCCTAAACTACTCCCGGGTGGTGAGACCACTCACGGAGCTAACGAAAAAGAAGTCAGGCAAGCAATGGGCCTGGAACCAAGAAGCTGAAGCGGCCTTCTGGGAACTCAAGCACCAATTCACTATGGCACCAATCCTGGCCCACTTCGACCCAAAGAAGCCGGTCATCATTGAAACAGACGCGTCGGACTTCGCGTTGGGAGCGGTACTGTCCCAGCGAAGTGAAGAAGGGCACCTGCACCCGGTAGCTTTCCACTCAAGGAAATTCCAACCCGCGGAAATCAATTACGAAATCCACGACAAGGAACTTCTGGCCATAGTGGACGCTTTCAAGCACTGGCGACGGTACTGCCAGGGAGCGACGCACCAAGTACAGGTCTTCTCGGACCATCACAACTTGGAGTACTTTACCACAACTAAAGTACTGAACAGACGACAAGCAATATGGGCCCAAGAACTGGCCGGCATCGACTTCAAAATTTATTACCGCCCAGAAACACAGAACGGGAAGCCGGACGCGCTGTCTAGGCGTTCGGAGTACCGCCCTGAAAAGGGGGGGGTAGAAAACCAGCCGGTCACGACAGTTTTGGGAAAAAACCACTTCGAGGAACGTCTAACGCGGTCGTTTATCTGCTTGTCGGCACGACTGGCGTCTCTCCCGGAGAGAAGATGGACGGAGGAATTCCTAGCAAGAGTCAGGGAGGAAGGAAAGAAGGACGAAGCCTACGAACAGGCTAAGAAACAGGAAGCGGTGACGGGAACCCCGTCACCGAAGGACCGAAAGGCCAGGGAATGGAACTGGGAAAATGACCTACTGTACCGACGGAACCTACTGTGGGTACCAGAAGGACTGATACAGAAGGTCATAGAATCGGAACACGACACAAAGGTGGCCGGGCACATGGGGCAGGATAAGACCATCGAACTAATCCGGCGAAACTTCTGGTGGCCGAAAATGAACCAACGGATTATCGACTTCGTCAGAAGCTGCCCCGAATGCCAACGGAACAAGGCATCCCGACACCAACCCTACGGGCTGTCCTCCCCGCTAGAGCTGCCATATGCACCTTGGCAGTCCATAGCAATGGACTTCATCACGGAGCTCCCGCTCTCAGAGGGTTGCGACCAGCTATGGGTAATCATCGACCGATTCACCAAGATGGCATATTTCCTCCCCTTAAGAAAGGAAGGAAAGACGGCGGCAGACCTGGCAGTTATCTTTGCGCGGGAAGTATGGAAATACCACGGCCTCCCCACTGATATTGTGTCAGATCAGGACTCCAGGTTCACCTCGGAAACCTGGAAGGAGTTCTTACAGCTCTTAGGAATCCGGTCCCGCAAGTCAACCGCATTCCATCCACAGACCGACGGTCAGACGGACTGGCTCAACCAGATGATCGAGGCCTACCTCCGAGCGTTCGTCGGCAAGGAGCAGGACGGCTGGGTACGCCTGCTACCCATGGCCGAGTTCGCTTACAACAACTCGACCACCACGGGCAATGGTATGTCCCCGTTTTACGCTAACTATGACTTCCACCCAGCTGCCATGTATCCCGCATCAACGGAACCCCTGAACCCAGCGAGCCAAGTCTACGCCCACTGGATGAGCGCCGTGCATGACGAATCTCGAAAAGGGCTGGAAGAAGCACGGGAACGGATGCGCCGATACACCGACCCGACACGAAAAGAACCCCCCGCTTACCAGGTAGGAGACTTGGTGATGCTCAATGGGCGCAACATCAAAACGCGCCGACCATCGAAGAAGCTGGACAACAAAAAGCATGGCCCCTTCCAGATCGAGAGGATCGTTTCCCCGCTGGCAGCCCGACTTACGCTGCCTCGCAAATGGAAGATACACAACGTCTTCCTTGTCTCGCTACTCGAGCCCTACCGAACCAGCGAACACCGGGCACCCCCGGACCCCTCAAAAATACTCCGGAAAGAGGACGACATTGAACAGTCGGAGGAATACGATGTCGAAGAAGTTATGTCCTCGGTCGAACGCGGCCGGGGAAATAACAAGAGAATTCTCTACCTCGTCAAATGGCTTGACTATCCGGAACGCAAAGACTGGACGGAAGAACCATTCGACAATTTATCGGTAGGAGGTCTGGAGAAGCTACGGGAGTTTCACCGACGGAACCCAGATGCTCCGAGGGACTACTGGCTATCCGAATAGCTTCACCTGCTCGAGCGGCAGAGAGCCCGGCGGTAGGGGACGCAGTGGAGGAGGCCTACGTTCCAATGATCACCCAAGACATATCGAACCTGGGCGGCTGGAAGCTGTAGGTGTTCGGTACGACACACCTCTGTCTGAACACCTGCCAGGGAATACCCGGGCACGAACCCTAAGTCGCGAAGGTCACTCGTTGCATGTGGAAAAGAATCGGAAAAACATCATATGCCTCCGGTCGTGGGCGAGCGATATGTCTAAGGGGGATCACCACAAAAGCCATACGACAGAGTATCAACAATTGCAAGGCCGGGCGAGCGCACCAGATATCATACACCTCTGTGTGCACACCGGTGGTAGGGGCGGGCAGAGTACCCCGGTCACTCCTTCCATGTGCCAAGTTCACCGGGGTGCGTCTCGTCACATTTTGCAATACTCAGATAGTTGGATCTCGGACCGGTCGGGAGACCACCCAGATCTGAGGGCCGGTTGAGCGCCTCCACCAGAGGTGCTACGACAGGGGGGCGAGTTTTTCCCGTAGGAGGGTTTCTCGCTTGACTTAGCTCAACCGGAGTGCTGCAGGGGAGGAGGACTGCAGTCCGTGACGCCGACCGAACACCGGCGTTGAAAGAATCACTTGATCATCAGAAGAGAAGGGCTACTTAGATAGAGAAAAAGGATCTCTCTTAGCTTCGGGACGAAGCTAGAGAAGGGGGGAGTAGTGTTACACCTCGAAGGGAAACACAGGAAAAGGTACCTAGTTAGCTACATAGTCAGGGCACGTGAGACTTTGCTCAAGTCAGTCGAGGGAGAAAGTCCAGTCTAGTCGGCTTCAGAGAGTCTAGGCAGGAGATAGCCTTGGGGTTAGACCTTACGGCCGTAACGGACCTAAGGGGCTAATCTCCGGACGAACTGCAAACGCAACTAGATATGGGATACGAAGGGTGAGGTCATAGAACCGATAACTCCTCTTTCCCTGATAGGCCGGTAATTCACTCACCTGCAGGGCTTGAGGGAATTACACGGTGCGGGAATCAGTCGGCGTATCGTTAGACCGACCAGGACCAATGAGGTTGTAAGAATCGGGCCCGTGGGGTTTTGGGGTCTTGACTAGCGGACAGAATCCTCGGGAATGACTGAGAAGTACGGGTTCTCTAGAGGAACCATGTGACGCCGAAAGAAGACTATATAGCCGACGAAGTTTCCGCCCATCGAAAGGAAAAAAAGGAGACAACACCGAATGCACACTCAACAAAACCCCGAACAAAAGATCTAAGATTATTCCGTTGTGAATTATCGAAAGTAGCCTGATTAACTTTGATTCTCTCCACACTCCGGTTACGCTACAACCCCAGTGTCACAGCAGCTGTAGAATGCGGATGCTACAGAAGCTGCGATGTTTACTTCCTTAATAGCTGCGTCTGGACACCATTGACAGTTCGTCCACATGTGTTGTGCCTTGACAGCTGCATCCGAACGCGTTCTGCAGTGGCAATGCAGGTGGGTGCCGGTTCCAGACATAGTGACTCAATCTAGTTGTATTCATCAAATCTGGTGTACATTCCACCTCACCTCGGGCACCCAGCGTCAGACAGATCAGCGGGCCCAGCGCCCCAACCATCGCCACATACATCGATAGCATAATCCGCCCGACCACCGCCCGCATATGCTGTCCTTGATGCGGATAGGAGGGAGTGGAGGAGGATAGGCTGGTGAAGCGGGGGGCATACAATGGCGAGCAAGATGTCGATGAGATGGATGGTGGTGGGATGCCGGCGGCGAGTACAGACGCGATATTGGCGAGTAAAACACGATAGCGAGTAAGACGCGACACGTATGATGGTGACCGCCGAGAATGACGACTGCAACCGGAGTCTGACACTCGACTGGAACCGCCGAAAGGAGAAAAATAGTGATTACACCTTCCTGTTGTGTGAAAGTGCGATTGACAAGATACGCTAGAGGCGTGCATTAGCTCCGGAGTCGCAAGCAGTCATGTTAAGCGAGCCGACGAGACTGAGCCTGACGCACCCACCAGCGCTGAGCTGCGAGCGTGCAGACAAGAGTGTCTTTGGTGCGTGCATGAGGGATCACTCGCAATTTGCGAAAGCGGTGATGCCAACCACTACAGTCGTAGATACCACAGAACTCATAGTTCTTACTGGCACAATTGGTCTCTGTGAGTGATATCCATCCTCCCTAGACGAATGCTTTTTCGTACCTACTACTGCTTTACATCATAGCGATGCTATGTTCTTGAATGAAAACTAAACGGCGTCTGTAAAGTCATTCGATAACCGGACGATGTATCCCAAGGCAGATACCTTTCAAACTACCTGCTGCTGTGCATGTTGGTTATGCGACTTCAAGTGACTCGATCGACAGTGCGGTAAGTCGCATAACCGATATGCACAGCAACCGGGCGTCTGAAAGGTATCTGCCTTGGGATGCTGTGACACTGGGGTTGTATCGTAACCGGAGTGTAGAGAGAATCAAAGGTAATCAGGCTACTTTCGATAATTCACAACGGAATAATCTTAGATCTTGCTTTTGGGTTGTTTCGTTGAGTGGGCGTTCGGTACTGTCCTCCTTTTTTCACCGAGCGGGATCTTGCCTAGCTATATAGTCTTCTTGTGGCGTCACGTGGTTCCTCTAGAGAACCCATACTTCCTATCTTTTCTCAGGAGATTTGTCCGCTAGCCAAGGCCCCGGAACCCCACGGGCTTGGTCCTCACAACTTCATTGGTCCTGGTCGGTCAATCGATGAGCCGACTGATCCCCGCACCGCGCAAACCCCTCAAGCCCTGCGGGTGAGTGTTTTACCAGCCTATCAGAGAAAGAGGAGATATTGGTTCTATGACCTCACCCCTCGTATCTCGTATTTAGTTGCGTTTGCAGTTCGTCCGGAGATTAGCCCCTTAGGTCCGTTACGGCCGTACGGTCTAATCCCGAGGCTATCTCCCGCCTAGACTCTCTGAAGCCAGCTGGTCTCAACTTCCTTCCTTTCGAGCGGTATAAGGTAAAGTCTCACGTGCCCTGACTACGTTGCTATCTAATTTCCCTGGTGTTTCGGACTGAGGTGTAACACTACCTCCCCCTCTTCTTAGCTGCGTCCCGAAGCTATGCATGTTCCTTTATCGAAGTAGCCCGCCTCTTTCTGAGTAATTTTTCTGGCAACCTTGATGGGTTCCCGTGACTGTAGTCCTCCTCCCCTACAGCCCTCCCAGCCACCGGATCAGGGCATCATTCTCTGTAATTCGTCGGAATGGCTGGGCCCTCGGAGTAGGCCGGTGCGTACTCCTACATCGATGACTCCCGCCGGGCAGCCGCATTCATGGAGACGAAAGCACCAGTTTTCCCAGTGCGCATCCTGTTGACCTTCTGCTGGGGCACATGGAAGGAGTGACCAAGCCCGAACAAGCCGGACAAGCCAATGGTGTGCACACAGAGGTGTCCGTCTGCCACCAGGGTCCGCCGCCTGTTGGTGGTTCCGTTCTCCACGGCAATTACCCCGGCGTGGGGTCGTTGCGGCCGTCTCTGGCTAGGTCAGTCGTTCGCGGACGAGGAGCATATGACGTTTTTCCAGGCTTGGGACACGTGGAACGAGTGAACTTTTGACTCAGGGTTCGTGCCCGGGTGCGCTTCCCACCCCTCGTAGGTCTACATACAGAGGTGTGCCGTACCGAATGCGTACGGCTCTCCTCCGATCGAGTCTGACATATCCTTTGACGGGTCGTCGTGCCTAAGCTGTGGTGCCCGAGAAGCAGGTCTTTCTTCGTTTGCATGTGAGATGAAGTCCTCCAGCCCCTTCATCCCTACTACCGCTCGTGCTTCGAGGGGCCTTTCTATGGACATTCGGTCTAGGCGTCGGCGAGTTGGTAGTCCCTCGGCGTGTCTGGATTTCATCGGTGAAACTCCCCGAGCTTCTCCAGACCGCCTACCGAAAAGTTGTTAAATGGTTCTTCCGTTCAGTCTTTGCGTTCCGGGTAGTCGAGCCATTTGACGAGGTAAAGGATTCACTTGCTATTTCCGCGGCCGCATTCGACCGAGGACATAACTTCGTTGACATCGTATTCCTCCGACTGCTCAATGTTGTCTGCCTCTCAGAGCACCTTTGACGGGTCCGGTGGGGCTCGGTGCTCGCTGGTTTGGTACGGTTCGAGCAGCAAGACGTGGAAGATGTTGTGGATCTTCCATTTCCGGGGCAGCGTGAGGCGGGCGGCTAGCGGCAAGACGATCTTCTCGATCTGGAAGGGACCATGATTCCTGTGGTCCAGCTTTTTCGACAGGCGGCGCGTTTTGATGTTGCGTCCGTTGAGCATTACCAAGTCTCCTACTTGGTAATCCGGGGGTGGTTTGTGGCCCGGTTTGGTGTACTGCCGCATTCGCTCCTGTGCTTCTTCCAGTCCCTCTTGGGATTTATCGTGTATGACCTTCATCCAGTGTGTGTATACCGTATTGGCAGGGTTGAAGGGTTCTGTTGGCCTCGGGCCCGTGGTTACTGGGTGGAAGCCATAGTTAGCGTAGAAAGGGGACATGCCGTTGCCCGTTGTGGTAGAGTTGTTATAAGCGAACTCAGCCATGGGTAATAGGCGCGCCCAATCGTCCTGTTCTTTGCTACTGAATGCTCGCAGGTAGGCTTCGATCGTTTGGTTGAGCCGTTCTGTCTGCCCGTCGGTATGTGGATCGAACGCCGTTGACATCCGGGGCCGAATTCCTAAGAGCTGTAGGAATTCCTTCCGTACTTCTGACGTGAAGCGGGAGTCTCTATCGGACACGATATCATCGGGGAGACCATGATATTTCCATACCTCTTTGGCGAAAACGACTGCAGGGTCTGCCACTGTTTTCTTGTTTCTCTTCAGCGGGAGGAAGTGGGCCATTTTGGTGAACCAATCGATGATCACCCATAGCTAATCGCATTCCTCCGAGATCGGCAGCTCCGTGATGAATTCCATTGCTATGGATCGCCATGGTGCCTATGGCAGTTCCAGCGGGGAGGAAAGCCCATAGGGTGGGTGTCGGGACGCCTTGTTTTGCTGGCATTCGGGGCAGCTTCTGACAAAGTTGATGATTCGTTTGTCCATTTTTGGCCACCAGAACTTCCGTCGGATCAGTTCGATGGTTTTGTCCTGTCCCATGTGCCCAGCCACCTTCGTATCGTGCTCCGATTCAATAATTTCTTGCACCTGTCCTTTTGGTACCCAGAGCAGGTTCCGTTGGTACAGCAGGTTGACCTTGCAACTTAGTTCCTTGACCTTTCGGTCTTTCGGGGACGGTTTCTCCGCCGCCGCTTCCTGTTCCTTTACCTGTTTGTAGGCTTCATCTTTCTTCCCTTCCTTCCTGACGTTTGCCAGGAATTCCTCCGTCCATTTCCTTTCCTGGAGTGATGCCAGCCAGGCAGAGGAGCAGATGAACGAAATGCCTCTTCTTTCGTCCAGGCTTTTCTCGTCCAGGTTTTATGCGTGTAAAACCGTCGTAATCGGCTGGTTTTCCACCCCCCCCTTTTCCGGGCGGTACTCCCAACGCCTTGATAGCACATCCGGCTTGCCGTTCTGGGTCCCTAGTCGGTAATAGATTCAAAAGTCGATTCCCGCCAGCTGTTGGGCCCATCGCACCTGTCGTCCGTTTAGCACTTTGGTCGTCGCAAAGTATTCCAGGTTTTGGTGGTCCAAGAAGACTTGGACTTGGTGTGTCACTCCCTCGCAGTAGTGTCGCCAGTGTTTGAATGTGTCGACCACCGCTAGTAGTTCCTTGTCGTGGATTTCATAGTTGATTTCCGCAGGTTGGAACTTCCACGAGTGGAACACCTCTGGGTGGAGGCGATTTTCTACATCTCGTTGTGATAGGACCGCTCCCAGCGTGAAGTGGGAAGCGTCGGTCTCGACGATCACCAGAATAGGGGCCGTGGTGAAATGCTGCTTGAGCTCTTCAAAAGCTGCCTGCCTGGGTTCCAGCTCCATTCCTCTTTTTTCTTTTTTTTGGTCAGCTCCGTCAGGGGCCGCGCCACCCGGGAGTAGTCCTGGATGAAACGTCGATAGAAGTTAGCGAATCCTAGAAAGGATTGTACTTCCGTTAGAGATTTGGGCGGTTTCCATTCCAGTATTGCCTCCACTTTTTCTTTTGCCATTTTTATCCTGTCTCTCCCTATGACATATCCCAGAAATTCCACTTCTTGGGCCTTCCAAACGCATTTTTCCGGGGAGACCGCCAGCCCGTTTTCTTGTAATTTTCTGAGAACTTCTTTGGCTAGACGGTCATGTTCCTCCTTGGTTTTGGCGTATACCAGTATGTCGTCCATGTATGCTAGTACCCCCACATCTAGTAGGTCGGACAGAACATGGTTCATCATGTCATGGAACATGGAAGGTGCGTTTGTTAGGCGGAAGGGCATTACCTGGAATTCGAACAGTCCGTAACAGGTTCTGAAGGCGGTCTTTCATTCGTCTCCTTTCCTCATCCGAATTAGGTGGAACCCGTTTTTGAGGTCCATTTTTGTGAACCATTGGGCTCCCTGTACCCGGTTTTGCAATTCCTGCATAAGCGGGAGTGGGTATCGGTTTGGGATTGTTATCTGGTTCAGGGCCCTGTAGTCCACACATAGGCGAAGTCCTCATCCGTGGGGTTTTGGTACAAATAGGATTGGAGACCCCGCTGGTGATGTTGATCGCTTTATTTTCCCGGTTCGTTCCACCTCCTTCAGCCATTCCTGCAGTGTTTGCAGCTCGACTTCTGATAAGGGGTATATGGGACCCCATGGTGCCGTGGCTCCTTCCTTGAGTTCGATTTTGCAGTCGTAAGGGCGGTGCTGTGGGAGCACATCCGCCACCTCCTTGCTCATGATCCCCAGGTAGGGTTTGAATTCTCCTGGGACATTGGCCAGGGTGTCGCCCTCGGTAGCTGCCGAGATATGCCCTATTATCCGTGCATTCGGGTCCCGGGCCACTTTTTCGTCCCAGGTGAGCGAAAACTCCTCCTGCTCGTACTGCGTACAGGTTTCTTGGCACCCGGAACTATTGAACCATATTTCTTTTGATTCCCAGACTCCTTGCAGGGGGTGCTTGGATATCCACCAGAAGTTTAGGAAGATGTCGACTTCTGGTTCCATGGGGGTTACTTCGAAAGCTTTCTTTGAGAAGTCCCACCAGTGTTTGTAAGACTGGGGTCCTGTCTGGCACCGGAGTCATGTAACGACGAATTAGAATCAAGAGTAGGGTACGAATAATAATCAGGTTCTTTCTTGTCGTCGCTATACAACGAAATAATCTCAAGGGGTTCGGTTCGGTTCTGTAAGGTGATCGTGCGTAGCCGACTCCTTCGCACTGCGCCCCGACTCCCCCTTATAGACCCGCTCG